>Ga0326727_10018436_pt1 | contig 14252 bp, 8 predicted proteins | sample MB2enrmetagenome_FD_207643 | JGI IMG/M metagenome (GOLD analysis project Ga0326727, IMG submission 207643) | Lab enriched peat soil microbial communities from McLean, Ithaca, NY, United States - MB29MY | ecosystem: Environmental > Terrestrial > Soil > Wetlands > Peat | place: USA: New York...
CGCCATCCTGGGCAACTGGGCCGTAAATGGCATCACCTCCGCTTACACCGGCACGCCGTTCACAGTTACCGCGCCCGGCAGTTCCCTGAACGCGCCTAACAATACGCAGACCGCCGACCAGATCGCGCCAGTCCAGTTCCTCGGCCAGGTCGGACCGGGCACACACTACTTTGCGACCACGTCCTTCGCCGCGGTCACCGCCGTCCGTTTCGGCACGACCGGCCGCAACCTTCTGCGGAATCCGGGTCTGTTTAATACAGACCTCGACATCACGCGAGAGTTTCCGATCAAGGAACGGCTCAAACTCCAGTTCCGGGGCGAGTTCTTCAACGTGGCGAACGACTCGCACTTCGGAGGAGTCAGCAGCAGCAGCGTAACTTCGGGCAGCTTCATGCAGATTACCAGCGCCTCGGGCGAGAGGCAAATCCGCTTCGGTTTGCGTCTACACTGGTAGGATGGCTTCCGGCAGACTTCAGTCTGCAAATCGATTTGCGCGGCGGGGAGCGATTCTCCCCGCCCTCTTCTTTTTGGGCCTCGTTTCCGCACGGGCGCAGAGCGGCGACCTGGCGCAAAAGTCGGAGCAAGCCCGGCAATTGATGGCCGCCGGGAAGTTCGAAGCGGCTATCCCCATTTACAAAGACCTGGTCAAGGCCCTCCCGCAAGAGACTGGCCTGCTATTGAATCTCGCCCTCGCCCAGCACATGGCCGGGCACGAAGCGGAATCCATCCCTAACTTCGAAGCCGTTCTCAAGGTCCAACCGGGCGCCGTGCCTGCCTTGTTCTCGCTCGGCGCCGCGCGCCTGGCGCTCGGTCAGCCGCAGCAGGCCATCGCACCTCTCGAGAAAGCCGTGGCCGCGGATCCCGCCAATGGCGACGCCCGCGCCATGCTCGCGGCAGCCTGCCTGGAGTCCGGCCGCTCCGAGCAGGCCGCCGAACACTACCGCAAGCTCACTGCGGCCACGCCGGACGACCCGCGGGCCTGGTATGGCCTGGGCATGAGCTACCAGTCCATCGCCACCAGCGCGCTCGAACGGTTGCAGCAGGCCGACCCGAAGTCGCCCTACCTGGCGGCGCTGATCGCCGGCACCCGCGTGCAACGCCGCCAGTATCGCAGCGCATTTTTCTTCTACCGCGAGGCGCTCCAGCAGTTGCCCGATCTGCACGGCGTTCACGCGGCGCTGGCGGAGGTGTATCGCAAGACGGGGCACGCGGATTGGGCGGCGGACGAAGAAGCCAAAGAGAGCGCTCTCGCGCCGCCCGATTGCAAGCAACACCCTGCCGCATGCCAGTTCCTGGCGGGAAAAGACCTGGATGCCATCAGGCTCTCTCGCCTTGCCAAGCCCTCGCCCGAAGCGCTGTTCTGGCAGGCGAAAGCTACCAATGAGCTGAGCTTTCAGGCATTCTTCCGCCTCGGCCAGTTGCCCCCTTCGGCGGAGTTGCACCGGTTGCGCGCGCAGATCGCTCGCGATCAGAATCAGCCGCTCGAAGCGGTCAAGGAGTGGCGCGCGGCCCTGGCAATCGCGCCCGACGATCCGCGGCTCGCGCAGGAGTTGGCGGCATCCCTGTTCATGGCCGGCGATTATCGCGCCGCGCTCGATCAGGCCACGGCAACGCTCCGCGCCGCCGGCGCCACGGCCGAATTGAACTTTGTCGCCGGCGACAGCCTCCTGCGCCTGGAAGACCCCGAGAAGGCCGTACCGTACTTGCGCGCCGCCCTGGCTCGCGATCCCAAACTGCTGGCGGCGGACGCCTCGCTGGGTCTGGCGCTTTCCCGCCTGGGCAAGAGCGGCGAGGCGATCCCACACCTGGAGAAAGCGCTGGAACTGGACGATGACGGTAGCCTGCACTACCAGTTGGCCCGCGCCTACCAGGCTGCTGGCAACCAGGAAAAGGCGCGCACCGCCATGGCCGCCTATCAGGAATTGCTCAAAAAGAACCAGGAACTCAAGGACGAAGTGGCGCGCGAAGCGCAAATCGAACCGCCAAAATGAGGCTCCCGGCTAGCTTTGTGACGTGCGCCGCGGCCGCACTCGCCCTCCTCGCCGCTGCCCTCGCGACTCACGCCGGCGCGCCCGCCATCCGCTTTCGCGAGGTGGCCGCCGCGGCCGGCATCCCCTTCGTTTTGGAAAACGACCCCACCTCCGAGAAGCACCTGATCGAAACCATCCCCGGAGGCATCGCCGTCTTCGACTACGATGGCGACGGGCGGCCCGACATCTATTTCGCCAACGGCGCCGAAGTGCCCTCGCTCGAGAAGTCCTCGCCCAAATACTGGAACCGCCTCTACCGCAACGAAGGCAACTGGAAATTCCGCGATGTCACCGAGGAAGCCGGCGTGGCCGGCGCGGGTTATTCCATGGGTGTCGCCGCGGCGGACTACGATAACGATGGCCGGACCGACCTTTTCGTGGCCGGCGTGAATCGCAACACGCTCTTCCACAACCTGGGTAACGGCCGCTTCGAGGACGTCACCGAGAAGGCCGGCATCAAGAGCGGCGAGTGGGCGGTGGCGGCCGGGTGGTTCGACTACGACCGCGACGGCAAGCTGGATTTATGGGTGGTGCACTACGCCCAGTGGTCCCCGTCTTTCAACCGCTACTGCGGAGATGCCAGCCGCGGGATCCGCACCTACTGCCATCCGAAATACTTCGAAGGGCTGGCCAATACGCTCTATCGCAATCGCGGCGATGGCACGTTCGAAGACGTCACCGCGCGCGCCGGGTTGGCCAAATACGTGGCCCGCGGCATGAGCGTGGGGTTCGCCGACTACGACCAGGATGGCTTTCCGGATGTCTTCGTGACCAATGACAAGATGCCCAACTTCCTGTTTCACAACAAGGGCGATGGAACCTTCGAGGAGGTGGCGCTCGCCGCCGGAACCTCGCAGCGCGACGATGGCAAGCTGATCTCGGCCATGGGCACGGAATTCAAGGACTACGATAACGACGGGCTGCCGGACATTGTGGTCACGGCGCTGGCCGGCGAGACATTTCCGGTCTTCCGCAATCGCGGCAAAGGGAATTTTACGGACGCCACCTACGCCACCCGCATGGGGCCTCTGAGCGTGAAACACAGCGGATGGGGGCTGGGGCTGTTCGACTTCAACAACGATGGGTGGAAGGATCTCTTCACCGCCAATTCTCACGTCAACGATCGCGTGGAAGCCTTCGAGGCGGCGCCTTACCGCGAAGCGAACTCCGTGTTCGTGAACGAAGGCGGAAGCTTTCGCGACGTCTCAGCCGAAGCCGGTCTCGCGCCGGTGAAGGCGCATCGCGGGGCTGCCTTCGCCGATTTCGACGGCGATGGCCGTCTCGACGCGGTAGTCTCGGCGCTGGGAGAGCCGGCGGAATTGTGGCAAAACATGACCCCGGATGCCGGCCACTGGATCGTCCTGCGCCTCCAGGGAGCCAGGGACAATCGCGACGGAATCGGCGCGCGCATCCGCATCGGCAACCAGGTGAATGAAATGACCACCGCGCTGGGATACGCCTCATCCGCCGATTGGGGAGTGCACTTCGGATTGGGCAAGATCGCCGTGATTCCCAGGATCGAAATTCGCTGGCCGGACGGCGCGTTGCAGACTCTGACCGGCATCGCGACCGACCAGGTGCTCACCGTGGCGCAGGCGAAGTAACCGGAGAAGAAAACTTAGCCACAGATGAACACAGATGAACACAGATAACGCAGCGAAAACAGAAGCGAATCGGCGTTGATCCGCGTTTATCGGCGGCCAAATCCTTTTCTTCATGTGGACTCTGACCCATCGGGCCTGAGGTCTAAACGTGCTTCCTGGGGCAATCGAATCGTCATCGCCTCGACAAATCCCCGGACCCTGTGCAGAACCGTGACGGCTTCGACCACAGATGGTTCTTCGACATCACCTGGATATCGGAACATCCATGCGTACTTTGTGTACTCAACCACCTCGTCGATGAGTGGTTCCAGCGTTTGGTCCAGTTCGACTGCTTGTTTGCCCAACTTCCCCAGATCGTGCGTCTTGGGAAACGGCTGATCATGCCACGCGAGGAACCCCTTCAGCGCCTTTTCTGCTGCTTGCTGACAATGGTATAAAGCATCCTCGGGTGCTGGCGGATCAGCGGCCAAATCGATCCGCGCGCACCGCAAATCCTTATGCGCCTTTTAATCAGGATAGTGTGTCGGCCCGGCGCCGAGCTTCAGGCTGCATAAAGCAGTTTGCCTTCCCGTACTATGGTTGACGGCAAAGACGCCTTCAGTTGCAACCGCTCCTCAAAGTCCGAGTGGGTCCAGACCAGCACATCGGTGGCCACGCCGAGCCGCCAGATTGCTTTATAGGCCCTGCCGCTGTCGCGAAGCGAAGCCGGCACACCGTCGGGCACGACAACCATCAGGTCGTAATCGCTGTCTGGGCCGGATTCTCCTCGCGCGGCCGAGCCAAACAAGTAGATTTGTTCAGGGTGGTACAGTTCTTGAAGCCGGCGCACAACCTCGGCCAGTATTGGATCGTCGGCGGATGGCGGTGCGAGGATCAAAGGAACTGCTTTCGGCATGTTGGTACTCCCAGTTTGCCACAATCCTTAGGCCACCTTAGCCGAAGAAGGGTCGGCGTTTATCGGTGTTTATCGGCGGCCAAAAAGTGCTTTTCCTATTTCCCGATCGCTTTGCGGTGCGCCACGATGGCGGCGATGGCCTGCTTCGCGAGGTCGGAATTCGGATCGACGCGCAGCAGCGCCTCAAACACCTGCTGCGATTCGTCGAGGCGCTCCATGCGCGCCAGCGCCATGCCCAGCCGTACCAGCAGGTCCTTGTCGGCGGGCCTGCGCGTCAAGGCGTCACGATAACGCAGGACCGCCTCGCCGTCATTGTGAGATTTGGCGAGCTGATCTCCCCACAGAATCATCACCTCTCCCAGGTGCTCCGCGGCCCGCGCGTCCTCCGGCCGCTCCTTCATGACCTGAGTGAAATCCGCCGCCGCGGCCTGCCATTCGCCGCTGGACGCCTCGACGCCCGCCAGGTTGAACCGCGCATCGGTGTAGCTGCCGTCGATCTCCAGGGCCTTCTTGAGCTGTTGTTCGGCCTCGGCCTTGCGCGACGCGGAAAAGAGGGCCACACCCAGCTCGTTGGCCGCGACCACGTTGTGGGGATCGGCCTGGAAGGCTTTCTCGAAGTGCGCCACCGCCGCCGCCGCATCGCCCTTGTTGAGCAGCACGTCGCCCAGGTTGTAGTTGGCCGTGAAATCGTCGGGATACTTCTCGAGCCGGCCGCGCATCATGTCCTCTTCCAGCTCGGCCCGGTGGTCGCCGCCCGAGGCCGGCAGCACCTGCATCCAGAAGTGGCTCATCTCGTCCGTGGCCGTATTTCCTCCCAGCACGCGCTTGGGAGGCGAGTTCGGATTGCGCACGTTCTGCGTGGAATTATCGTAGTGATAGCGCATCGAGACCACCGTCCCGCGCGGGAGGAACAGGGGCTTTTTCAGGCGGAACACGCCCTGCCAGTTCAAATCCCATTCCGGAATGCGAATCAGCCATCGCTTCGAGCCATCCGGCAGAGTCGCATAGGCTTCCATCACTTTGGCCAGGTAGTGCGCGTGCGGATAGATCGCCAGGACGTTCAGATCCATGGAGACCCGGAAATCGTCGCTGAGGAGAAAGTCCGGGTCGCCCGGAGATATGTCGATGGCCCCGTCGTGCTCCAGTTGCACCAGGTACGGGAACATGGTCCGCGGCTTGTCGGTGAAGTAAAGACCGATGACCGGGCTGACGGTCTCCGCCTTGCCGGAACGTTTCATGTGCACGTTGAGGACGAGGTCCATGCCGGGGTCGGCGCGCCAAGCCATGCCGTCGGGTTCCACCACCGGCGGGCTGCCGGGCTTCCAGGAAAGGAAGTGGCCGTCGGGATCGAAGCTCTCTTCCTCCACGCGCAGATCCATTCCGGGGAAGCCTGCGCCGGGCGCCACCTCGCGCCGCCGCGAGGAACGCGCGCGATCGATGATCACGTTGGCATGATGGAAGACCCGCGCGTTGCCCGGCCGAACCTCCATGGCCCGGACCCATCGGGCAGTGGTGATCGGCACGGGCATGATGAAGTTCCAGAAGATCTCCGGACCATCCGGGCCGAGCTGATAGGGCTGTGTGGCTCGCAGCACCAGGTCGGGTGTGCCCAGTTGCCATTCGTCGGCGAACTTGGGAGGCGCGGACGCGCGCGTGGGCGTTCCGGCCGGCGACCCGTCTTTGACCCACTGCTGGATCAGTTCGATCTGCCGGTCGGTGAGACGGCGCTCGTCGGCGAATTCGCCGTGGCCGGCTTCGGGCAGCCACGGCGGCATGTAGCGCCGCTTGGTGACCGCCGCTATCAGCGCGCCGCGGCGCTTTACATCGTCGTAGGAGAGCAGCGAAAAGGGCGCCGACTCGCCCGGGCGGTGGCAGGGCGAGCAATTGGAATAGACGATTGGCGCGATATCGCGATAGAACTCCACGGGCCGGTCGGCGGCCATGGCGGGCCAGGCGGCAGCGAATGACGCCAGGAGGAGTATCCGGGCAACGGTGGTCGGATTGTTACGAACCATCTGAGAGTGTCGTCCCTGAAGGGCGTCTTTCTACTATACAGCGCCGGGAGCTTTCACACCGTGAGGGCCCACCAATGGTATAGGGTGGTCGCACGCAACGCCAACCTCGGGAAAAAAGCACCACGGCCATCCACTTCGGAGCCATCCACTTCGGCTTTGCTTTTATTTTCCCGTTCCGGAACCGTTGGTGATATACTTTTTGACCTCTAGCGCCTTGGAAAGCGGCGCTGAATTCCGAGGGGAAGAACACACATGCAAAAAACACTGCTACTGAGCTTGCCGGCGGTCATTCTCGCCGGGCAATTGACCGCACAAACGTCCGCTCCGGTCTTCCAAACGATGACCTGTGTCAAGGCACAACCGGGGAAGTTCACCGACTACCGCGACTTCGTCACAAGCACCGGCCCGAAGCTGGCCCGAGTGGCGATCGACGCGGGCTCGTATACCACCTGGACGCTTCTCCAGTCGCTCCGGCCGAGCGGGGAAGAAGCCCGCTGCGACTTCGTGATCTCCACGCTGTCCGAAGGGGCTCCCCCCGAACCGCGAAATGCGGGCGGCCAGGGCCTGGAGCAGGCCCTCGCGAAAGCCGGCGTCAAAATGAGCGCGGCCGATTACCTCGGCAAGCGCGACGCGACCAGTCGGCTGGTGTCCCAGGAAATCTGGTCCATGCGGATACGGGTCGGCACGCCGCAAAAGGGGAACTACGTGTTCCTCAATTACATGAAGGTGAAGGATGGCCCCGGCTACTCCAAGTTCGAAAGCGAGGTTTGGCGGCCCATGGCCGAGGGCTGGGTCAAGGAGGGCTCCCAATCCGCGTGGGTGGTCGCCTCGCGCGTCGTGCCGTCCGGCACGGATCTCGCCTACGCGGCCTATAGCGCCGACATTTACCCGAACTGGACTGCGGTCTTCAAGCCCCGCAATACGCAAGCCATGTTCGGCAAGGTCCACGGCGGCAAGGATTACCAGGAAACCATGGGCAAGCTCGGGGCGCTGCGCGACCTCGCCCGCCGCGAGCTCTACGTGGTCGTGGACCGCACGGCTAAAATGTAGGTTTTGTGACCGGCAATGGGCGCAGCCGGATCGCGTTGATTAACTGGAAGATCGCCGTGTTCGCTCCGATTCCCAGAGCGGGCGGCAGCACCGCCACGGCGGCGAATGTCGGATTCAGCCGGAGCTGCCAGCCCGAGACGCAAGTCTCCTGAATACCGGTCCATTTTCCCTCTCACTCCTTATACTCAGTGGGAGCGAAAAGGTTAGGAGATTACACCGTGAGCTTCCACGGCTCCCGGTATTCGCGATGCAGGTAAGGGCGCGCGTCGGATTGCCTGACCGTGTGTGCGCTCTCGTCCCAATCGAGGCGCAGCCTCGCGCGCAGCGCGACATTCCCCAGGATGCAGGCCGCCGAGGAGCGGAAACATTTCTCGATGTCGCTGTTGGGACGCTGCCGCGAGCGCACGCACTCCAGAAAGTTGGCCCAGTGCAGAGGATGCGGATCGGTGACCCGCTTCATCTCGAGCGCATCGAGGCCGGACTTCGGCTCGGGCGTCAGCCGCATCACCTGGCGGTCTACGTAGACCGTGCCCCTGGAGCCGCAAAACGTGGTGCCCATGAGGCGGCTGGGAGTAGCCTCGGTGTTGTTCGAGCGGTGCTCCCAGGAGGCCAGGAAGCCGGGGTACTCGTAGGTCACCTGCAGCGTGTCGGGCGTCTCGGTATCGTCCCTGAACCAGTACTTGCCGCCCAGCGCGGTGATGGCCTGCGGCATGGGCTCGTCCAAAGCCATGTGGACAATGTCGAGCACGTGAATGCCGGAATCGGTGAGCTGTCCGCCCGCGTAGTCCCAGAAATAGCGGAAGTAGGAATAGGCGTTGGGATACACGCCGAAGCGGTTGGGGTTGAACGGCCGCGCGGGCGCCGGCCCCAGCCACAGTTCCCAGTCGAGCCCCGCCGGCGGCGCGGCGTCCGGGGGATTGCCGATGCCTTCCTGCGGCTGGTTGCTGTAGATCCAGGCGCGGCAGAACGCCACCTTCCCGAGTTGCCCGCTGCGCACGATCTCGCACGCCTTCTGGAAATGCTGGCCGGACCGCTGCCAGGTGCCCGCCTGCACCACGCGGTTGTACTTGCGCGCGGCCTCCACCATCTTGAGGCCTTCGTCCACCGCCACGCAGATGGGCTTCTCCACGTAGACATCCTTGCCCGCCTTGCAGGCTTCCACGGTCATGTAAGGATGCCAGTGGTCGGGTGCGGAGATGCACACGGCGTCGATCGACTTGTCGGCCAGGACCTGGCGGAAATCCTTGACCTCTTTCGGCTGCTGTCCCTGGCGGCGGGCCAATGCGCCGGCGCGCTCCAGGTGCGGCTGGTAGACGTCGCACACCGCGCCCACCTGAACCCCGTGATTCATGGCGGCGCGCAGGTTTTCGGTGCCCATTACGCCGACGCCGATGAAGGCCACGTTGATGCGGTCGTTGGCCCCGCGCACGTCGCCGGTGACAAGCGAGGTGGCGAAGGCGGCTCCGGCCGTCTGTAAGAACGTTCTGCGTGGAGTTTGCATAGTCTTGCCTCCTGCTATTTTGCCAGTGCCGCGGCCACCCGCAGGCGCAGTTGATCGAGCTGTGCATCGGCGATGCGGTCGAAGCGAATCGCACCGGCGTCCTCTTCGTACTGGCGGCGCGTCTCCTCGGAAAGATCCATGGCGCCCGCCACGGCGCGCGACACGGCTTCGCGGTCCCAGCCTCTCTTGCGGGCCAGCAGGGTCATGTATTCCACGTCCTGCTCGCCGCGGCGGAAGGCCTTCAGGCGCAGGCAGCCGAAGGGCTGGTTCACACCGAACTTCTTGCCCACGTAGAAGACCGTGAGCGGCTCGGCGCGGTCCCAGGCTTCCATGCCGCGCACCGTATTCCACGGCACGATGGCGTCGGCGCCGGTGACCCACGCGCGCCAGCACCACGCGCGCATGGCCACGTTGGTATCGCGCGGGTGGTTGGTCGAGGCATAGTTCCAGTAGCTCTTCCCGAAGCGGTTGCGGTTGTCCATCAGGTAACGGTTCTTGGTGAAGAAATGCTGGCTGGTGCAGTCGATATCGATCAAACCGGGAATCTGGTCGCGGATGAATTCCACGTAGCTGATATCGGTGCGGAAGACCATCGGCACGTCGGCGTACTCGGTGAGCCAGCGCTTGCCCAGCCAGCCGAAGAAGCACAGGGCGCGATAGTCGTCGTGATGGTTGGGCTCATCCAGCAGCCACCAGGAGACGCCCCGCGTGCCGGGGCTGCGCGCGGGGTCTTTGTAGTAATACTTGTCGTTGAAGAAAATCTGGTACTGGGTCTTGAGCCAGTTCTGCGCGCGGATGTGTTCGGCAAACTGGCGGGCCACGGCGGAGAAGCGGTCCTGGTAAGACTGCGGAAATCCTTCCTCGATGGGTCCGTCGGCCAGGGCGTGACGCTGGATGAGGTCCCAATATTCCGCCGTGGTTTTGGGATGTTCGTCGAGGTTCCACTTGTACGTCCGGCGGAGATCGCCGGGCCAGTTTTCGAACAGCGCCAGGTAGATGATAGGCACCGGCACGGAGGCGCGCGGCAAGTCGGCGAATGCCGAGCCGGAAACCAGCGGGCCGAAGTGCGCATCCCAGTCCTGCCAGCTCGTGACCTTGGTGTCGGCGCCCTCGCCGGCCAGGGGCGGCGTCTGGTCGGGCTCGGTGGTGCCGCTGTGGGAGTATCCCAGGACATCCAGGTTGGCGCGGTCCAGGTGCGCCAGGCGGTGGTATTGCTGCAAGAGAGTGCGGTACTCGGGACTTCCGCGCCGCATGTTGTAGCCGTCGTTCACGCCGCTGTAGGCGTTCAGATCCACGATGAAATTCAGGTTGTCGGGCAGGGTGAACGGCAGCACCTCCACATCCACCCCGATGGTGCGCACCAGGCGGCCGCCGGCGCGCACCCCGATCGAGCCGTGATGCACGCCCGCCGCGGCGCCGTGCGGAATATAAATGTCGACGAATACCGGCTGCACGCGCTGGTGCGGGACGCCGTTATCGGCGGCGGGGAGATCGAACGTGCCGGAGAGCGGGATCAGGGGGTCGGGATACCACGGCCGCGCGGCGCTGGTGTCCTTGTCGTCGGGAACCATCCATTCGCGGTAAAGTTGCACGGCGCCGGTCTTCTGGAAAACGGGCGGCAGCTTCGATTCCGCGAATAGAGGCTGGTCGACCGTGACCGCGATCTCCCGGGTGGGGGTCTCGCTCTCCACGGCCACCTGGAACGCCACGAACTCGTTGGCGGCTCCCGTGAGCTTGACGTCCCCCGTCCAGATGGGGCCCTTTTCGAGCAATTGCCCGGTCTGTGGATTGACCTTGTGCAGTTCGGAAAACGACCAGACCTTGACCGGTCCGGAAGCCCCGGTTGGCGCGTTACCCGCAGCCGCGGGCGCGCCGGGCAGCGAGGGCCAGGCGCGCTCGAAGGCGCGGAACCTGCCGATCGCGCTGACCGGCCCGGGTTCTCCGGTCGAGCTCACGCCGCGGGCGGCGAAGTAGTAAGGCTTGCCGGGCTGCAACTGCTCGACCACGGCGGTCACTTCATCGTGAATTTCATTGGAAACGGCCAGCGGGCTGGGCTTGGGGGCCAGCGGATCGAGCATCCAGCGCTCCACCGCCGAGGCGGCATCGAAGCTCCTGGCATTGATGGGGGCTGCGGAGCAGCGCAGATCGTAGTGCGCCGCCTGTGCGCCGCCGAAGCGCAGGATCAGGCTGCCGGGCCGCAGCGAGGTGCGGCCGAGCGCCTGGGCGGTGGGCGGCGTCATGGTCCGCACGCGCGCGGCGGCCGCGGGCGTGCGATCGCCCTCGATCGTCAGCACGGGCGGATTGCCGCTCTCGCGGCTGGCCAAGATGTGGCGCGTGCGGGTCTGCCCTTTTTCGTCGGTCAGCATGAGCCCATACTGGTCGCCCAAAACGAGGGCTGTCGCGATCTGCGGAGGGATGTCGATCTCGTACCAATCGTTCCCGGCGTCGCGCGCCTTGACATAGGCGTAGAGGCTGCCGCCCAGGCCGAAGGTGACGTCGGCGAGGTCGCTTCCCGCGTAAGCCCACGGCTGGTCCTTGCGCGCGAAGAAATAGTTGGCCTCGGCTTCGACCCAGGGCCCCGAGCCGCTGATGGTCGAAATGCCGACCATGGTGAGCGGCGTCGGATCGGGCTTGCGATGGACGCGCAGCACGGCCTTTGCCACGCGCATGCCGCGCGCCGCCGCCGTATCGAAGGCCAGCATGGCGAAGCTGTTGCGGCTGTTGACCGTCAGTTCCGGGTCGGAGCCATGATTGCGGGACTCGCGGGCGTGCGGTTCCCACGGCGGGGATTCCACCCAGTTGTCGGCCGTCGCCGGGCAGGTGACGCGCTCCGCGGCCGGGGCGCTCGCGCCTGCCAGCATGAGGGCGGTCAGGAGCATCAGAAATGCAGCAGTGACCCCTCCCTCACGGTCGGGGCTCCGATCAGAGCCGCGCGCGTAAGCAAGCGGTTTCTCAATCCGCGTCCGAATTTCCGGAATGGCGTACTTATGCATCGGTGTTCTCCTCGCCGTAAACTTCAAAGCCTGAGATTCCGGAGGTAATCCAGCGTCTGCGGGATCTGCTTCACCGCGTTGGGATGTTCCTCCTCGATATAAAATCGCCGCACTCCGGATTGGAGCGCGGCGCGCAATACCGGCGGCCAGTCGATTTCGCCCGTGCCCAGCGGGACACTGGCCTCCTCGGCAACGTCGCCCGGGTTCCCGGTCTTCGGCTCGCCCTTGCGAATATCCTTGAGATGCGCCAGAAGAAACCGGCCGGGATACCGCTCCAGGAGCTTCACCGGGTCCTGGCTGCCGAAGACGATCCAGAAGACGTCCATTTCGAAATTGGCATTGCGGGGCTCGATCCGTTTCACCATGCTGTCGAAGAGCGTGCCATCGGGACCGCTGCCGAATTCAAAACCATGCGGGTGATAGCAGAAGTGCAGGCCGGCCTTGGCCAGGGCCTCGCCCCAGCGGTCGAAGTTGTCCGCCGCGCCGAGGGCATCGTTCAGGGTGAACGGCCGCTTGTGCGGGATGTTGGTGCAGCAGACATACTCCGCTCCCAGGGTACGGGCCGTGTCGGCCGCCTCGCCGGTGGACTTCGAGAGCTGCGGCCACTCCGCCCCCACGGAAGTGACTTTCAGGCCGTGATCGGCCGCCAGGCGCCCGAATTCGGCCGGAGTGCGGCCGAAGAATGCGCCCGTTTCCAGTTCCTCGAAGCCCATCTTGCGAATCATGGCCAGCGTGCCGGGCAAGTCCTTCTCGGCTTCGCGGCGGAGGCTGTAGAGCTGGAGCCCCAGCGGTCCGGAAAAAGCCCGCTGGCCAGCCAGCGGCAGGGCGGCGCCGGCGAGGGCCAGGAATGCGCGTCGGGTAGCCATCATCAAGCTGCAATAGTAACGCAGAGCCTCGCCGTTCGCTGGTTAACCGGTGCTGTGGATATACTACAAATAAGATGCTGAAGTCCCCAATAACTGTACTACTGCTTGCCGGAGCGGCAATGGCCTTCGGGCAAGCGGTCATCGTTCGTCCTCAGCAGATCGATGACGTGCTGATCAACCCCGGTATCGGCTTCATGACGTTTCAACGCTTCAACGGCGACTCGTTGAACGCCGGGCTGAAATGGACCGAGGGCTACCCCATCGCCTACCAGGAATTCAAAGGGAGCCTCAAGAACGAGAATTTCCCGGACACCTCCATGGCTTATTTCCGCATTTACTGGAAGTTCGTCGAGCCGGCCATGGGGCGCTACAACTGGGAGATGCTCGACCACGCCATCCTCACGGCTCACCAGCGCAAGCAGACGCTGATGCTGCGCCTGGCGCCGTACGGAACCACCGACGACAACGATGTGCCCGACTGGTATCGCACCATGATGGGCAAGGAGGGCCCCGAGAAACTGGCCGAAAAGAAGTGGCGGACCGATCCCGAGGACCCGCGCTATGCCCGCTACTTCGGCAACATGGTCCGCGCGGTCGGGGCGCGCTACGACGGCCATCCCGACCTGGAGAGCGTCGACCTGTCAATCGTGGGCGCCTGGGGTGAAGGCGCGGGCGCGGACTTACTGTCGGAGAAGACCCGGGAAGCGTTGGTGGACGCCTACGTAGATGCGTTTCACCAGACGCCCCTGGTGATGATGTTGACCGATAAGAAGACCAATACCTACGGGCTCTCCAGGAAAGACGTGGGCTGGCGGGTGGATTGCCTCGGCGACATGGGCGGCTTCAATCCCAACTGGAACCACATGATGGACTACTATCCGGAAGGCATCGTCAATTTCGGGATGCAGGACGCGTGGAAGAAGGCGCCGGTGTCGTTCGAGGTCTGCTGGGTGATGCAGGAATGGAAGAACAAAGGCTGGGACGTGGACTACATCATCGACCAGTCTCTGAAGTGGCACATCTCGTCCTTCAACGCCAAGTCCTCCGCCGTTCCCCAGGAGTGGTGGCCGCAGGTGAACCGCTGGCTCAAAAAGATGGGCTACCGCTTCGCGCTGCGCAAGTTCACCTATCCGGCCACGGTTCAGCCCGAGGGCAAACTGGAATTCACCTCATGGTGGGAGAACCAGGGGGTGGCGCCCTGCTACCGCCGGTTTCCGTTCGCCTTGCGGCTCAAGAACGCCGCGCATACCGAAGTGCTGGTGACCGATGCCGACATCCGAACCTGGCTTCCCGGCGAC
>Ga0326727_10018437_pt1 | contig 14250 bp, 13 predicted proteins | sample MB2enrmetagenome_FD_207643 | JGI IMG/M metagenome (GOLD analysis project Ga0326727, IMG submission 207643) | Lab enriched peat soil microbial communities from McLean, Ithaca, NY, United States - MB29MY | ecosystem: Environmental > Terrestrial > Soil > Wetlands > Peat | place: USA: New York...
CAGAGTTACTGATTGCTCGTCACAACCAGCTTCTCCGGTTCCGATCGAATGGACAACCTCTTGAAAGATCACAGGTGCCCCAGGTCCCTCGCTTTTGGGGACCTGGGAAACCTAGAGCCTCAACTCCCCGTGCTCAACCCACAGCACGAACACAGGTGCCCCACCCTCGCCGCCTTTTTTGCGGCTAGGGTGGGATGGCAGCCGCCCCACCACCCAACGGCTCACAGAATGAGACCAGCGGTGCAGAATTGGACTTAAGCCGGAAGAAAACCCCCAGCTCCATCGCCAAAACCGCCCCAAACTGGTAGCTTAAAGTTGAACGGCTTGCTTCCCGCAATGGCTTTAAGTCCATACTTTTCTTTGGCAGTTTTATTTGTGGCGGCACTGGGCTTTGGGCTGGCTCCGCTGGGGCTGGCGTGGCTCTGGGCGCGGGTCTTTTCGCCGCCCAAACCTAACCCGACCAAGAACGCCATCTACGAGTGCGGCCTGGTTTCCAGGGGCGATGCCTGGGTGCAATTCCGCTCGGCGTACTACCTTTACGGGATCATCTTTCTCATCTTCGACGTGGAGGCCGTCTTCCTGCTGCCCTTCGCAGTGGCGTTTACGGGACTGAGCGGGGCGGCCTGCGCGACCATGCTGGTCTTTGTGCTGCTTCTGGTCGAGGGATTGGCCTGGGCCTGGGCCAAGGGTGTGTTGACGTGGGCGTGAAGACAGGTGTCAGGTTTAAGGGATCAGTTCTTCGTGCATCAACAGTCCGTTGAGGAAAGCGCAGGAAGGGATCGGTTGGTAACGGCAAGGCGTAAAAGGCAAGCGAGCGGGATGAGGTTGATCGCAGGATTCAGATGTCTCTGAAGCCTGGCACCTGACACCTGACACCTGAAACCTGGAGCGGAGCGAAGCGACCAATGGATCAACTTCTCAAGATCGAGCTGGGTAAGCAGGGCGTCTTCGTCACGACCCTCCAGGAGCTTTACAACTGGGGTCGGCGCAGCTCGGTCTGGCCCATGCAGTTCGGCCTGGCCTGCTGCGCCATTGAGATGATAGCCACCACCATGGCGCGCTACGACCTGGCCCGCTTTGGCGCGGAGGTCTTTCGTCCCTCGCCGCGCCAGGCCGATTTGATGATCGTCTCCGGCACCGTGACCAAAAAGATGGCTCCGCAGGTCGTCCGCCTCTACAACCAGATGGCCGAGCCGCGCTACGTCATCGCCATGGGCGCCTGCGCCATCTCCGGAGGGCCCTTCAAGCAGGGCTACAACGTGCTCAAGGGCATCGACCGCTACATTCCCGTCGATGTGCACATTCCCGGCTGCCCGCCTCGGCCCGAGGCGCTCATCCAGGCCTTCATCACGCTGCAGAAGAAGATCGACGGCCAGCCTCTGACCGGCGCGGACCGTCCGCGCTATCTCGACGCCAACGCGCAGGGCGAGTTTCCCGTGCCCGAGTTCGGAGAACACGACTTGGAGCCAACGTCGAATCAAGGCGTCTGGCCGGTGCAAATCGAGGGAGCAGGGACTAGGAACTAGGGAACAGAGGACACGGACTTCGGGACTACGGCACAAGCAAACGCGAACAGCGAATTGTGAACTACGAACTGTGAACTGAAATGAAATCAGTCGAAGAGATCAAAGCAGCGATAGAAGCGGCGGTTCCCGGCGCGGGCGTGGAGTTTGTGCCCAATCCCGGCCCGGCCGCGGAGCACTCGCTGCGCCTCGCGCCCGAGAGCGCGGTGGCCGTCGCGACCTTCCTCCGCGACGACGCCGATCTCGCCTTCGACTTCCTCTCCAACGTCACCGGAGTCGACTGGCCCGACAAAGAGATTGCGGAAAAAGTGAAAGTAATACGTCAAGTGACGAAGACCGTCGAGGGAGTCGAGCAGCAGGTCGAGGAGACCGTCGAAGAGACCCGCAAGCGCGTCGAGCCGGGCTGTCTTGAGGCTGTGTACCACCTCTATTCGGTCGCAAAGAAACACGGCCCATTGGTGATCCGCATGGAGACCGTGAATCGCACCGATCAGGTGGAGTTGCCCTCGCTCACGCCCGTCTGGCGCGCCGCCGAGTTTCAGGAGCGCGAAATCTTCGATCTTTACGGAATTGTTTTTCGCGGCCATCCGGACCTGCGCCGCCTGCTGATGTGGGATGGGTTCAAGGACCATCCCATGCGCAAGGACTACGTGGATCCGGACGATTATGAGTACGAGCCCACCGCGCACGACCAGGTGCTCAAGCGTGCCGGGGAGCATCGCGCGGCTGAAGCCGCGAAAGAGCAGGGACTAGGGACTTAGGGACTAGGGGCTCGACAGAACAAACGGAATTGCGAACTACGAACTGTGAACTGAAACCTGACACCTGAAATTTGAAAATGACCGCAGTCGGAACCAAACCCGAGCGCCTCGAAGGCTGGAACCGCCCGCCGGCCATTGTGCCCGATGGCGAGGGCGAGTTGCTCGAAGTCGCCATGGGGCCGCACCACCCGTCGACGCACGGCGTCTTCCGCATGGATGTGGCCCTCGACGGCGAGCGTGTCATCCGTCTCAAACCCGTCTTTGGCTATCTGCACCGCAACCACGAGAAGATCGCCGAGCAAGCGAGCTACTTGGCGTCGATGCCTTATACCGATCGCCTCGATTACTTCTGCTCGCTCACCAACAACTGGGCCTATGCGCTGGCCGTCGAAAAGCTCGCCGCCCAGGAAGTCCCCGAGCGCGCCCAGTACATTCGCGTCATCCTCGCCGAGCTCACGCGCATTCAGAATCACGCTTCGTCGATCGGATTTTTGATTCAGGAGATGGGTGCCAGCGGCACGCCGCTCATGTACGCATTCAAAGAGCGCGAAAAGATCCTCGACCTCTTCGAGTCCCTCACCGGCTCGCGCATGATGTGTAACTACATGCGCTTCGGCGGCTGCCGCGTGGATCCTTCCGCGGCTTGGCTCGATGCAACGCGCAAGGTGGTCGCCGGTCTGCCCGGGTTTGTCGATGAGTTTGAGGCGCTGCTCTCGTCGAACGAGATTCTCATGGCGCGTACCCAGGGCGTGGGCATATTGAAGCCCCATCTGGCCGTGAACGCCGGCGTCTCTGGCCCCATGTTGCGCGCATCCGGTGTGAACTATGACATTCGCAAGGTCGATCGCTACGGCATCTACGATCGCTTCAAATTCCGCGTGCCTCTCGGCGACCATGGCGACGTCTACGACCGATACATGGTGCGCATTCTGGAGATGCGCGAGTCGATCCGCATTCTCGAGCAGGCGCTTCCCGACATTCCGGCCGGTTCCGTCATGGATCCCAAGGCGAAGATTCGCGGTTTCCGGCCCAAGCCCGGCGAGGCCTACGGCCGCATCGAGGCGCCCAAGGGCGAACTGGGTTTCTATCTCGTCAGCGACGGCGGGCCCAATCCCTATCGTTATCGCGTACGCCCGCCGAGCCTGATCAACCTGACGGTTCTCGAAGATATGTGTCTGGGGCACAACGTCGCCGACGTGGTGCTGATCTTTGGCAGTGTGGATATTGTCCTGGGAGAAGTGGACCGGTAGAGCCGTGCGCGTTGAGGCCGGCCCTCGTTGCAACGCAAGGCAAGAACAGGAGGAGGTCGAGATGATTACTATGAAGTTCGCAAGGATTCTTGGGGCCGTATGTCTGCTGCTCGCGGCGGCCGTAAGCGCGAGTGCGGCTACGCCATTTACGCTCACGTGCACGCCGATGGGAAGCGGCAACCCGGCATTCACCATCCCGCTCACGGGCTTCAACTTCACGATCACGAGCGCGGGGACAGAGGGCGCTAATCCGAGATTTGCGCCCCCGGAGTTCTCCATTCAATTTGTCCCGAGTGTTGTCTACGGAGAGCTCTATAAGCTGGCGGCATTAAACGTGGAGATATCAAAATGCGAAGTCGCGGACACTGAGGGTCAGGGCGTCACTGGCCGGGACAGTTGGACGCAGTCGACAGCGCCCAAGGGGAGCAACCCGAGAGGCAATAACGCTCCGGAAGCTGCGGGGCCTATCCAGTGGACGTTTGAACAAGTGGCGGTCACGCAGGTCACAGTCACCGAGAGTGAGAATAACGCAGGCGTGCCCGTGGGCGCGATTACAGCCAAGTTCAGGGCGAATCGCGTGTCAGTCAGCCCGCAGTGAGCGGACAGCACGAATGCGAAGAGCGCGATTTGGAAGAAGCTCCTAACTTCCGGAGGAACGATTGCTGGGTGAAGGCATATTGAAAGGGATGGCGGAGACGGCGAAGAATTTCTTCCTGAGCTACGTCTCCAAAGAACGGATGACCACGGTCGAGTATCCGGAGAAGCGGATTCCCGCCGTCGAGGCCGCGCGCGTCTTTCCCTTTCTCGTCTACGACGGAGCGGATTGGCAGGCTGGCATGCGCTGCGTGGCCTGCCAGATCTGCGAAAAAGAGTGCCCGCCCAAGTGCATCTTCATCGAAAAAAGTAAAGACAAGAAGCCTGACTACGTGGGCAAGCTGCAGTTTTATCCCACCCGCTTCGATATCGATGTTTCGGTTTGCATGAGCTGCCAGATTTGTGTGGAAGTCTGCCCGTTCGAAGCCATCAAGATGGACAACCAGTTCGAGCTGGCCACCGGCGATCGTTTCGGCGGCCTGCTCTACGACCGCCATCAGCTCGCCAGATCGAACGAGTATTATCATTCGGTCCATCCCACGGAAGCATCGCAGGTGGACGTGCGCCTGGCCGCGGAGAAGGCCAAGGTGGAAGGCAAAGCCAAAGCCGCGGCCGAAGCCGCCGCTCAAAAGGCAGCCTCCCCCACGCCGCCCGCCGGAGGAGGAAGCTAGACCATGGCGACATCGCCCCTCTTTACCCATCTCGACCAGATCTTCATCCTCCTCTGCGACTGGCTTGTCGGCTTTTTGCCCGCGGCGCTGCGCCCCGCGGCCGGCGTCGTCCTCGGAGTAGTCGCCATCGTCTGCCTCTTTCCCGCGCTCTTTGCGCTCACCACGGTCTTCGAGCGCAAGGGCCTGGGCCGCATCCAGAATCGTCTCGGCCCCAACCGCGTCGGCCCGTTCGGTCTTTTGCAGCCCATCGCCGATGGCATTAAGTCACTCACCAAGGAAGACGTCGTCCCCTTGAGCGCCAACGCAGCCGTGCATTTTCTTGCGCCGCTCGTGCTCGTGGTCGCGGTCTTTATGGGCTTTGCCGTCTTGCCCATGGGCCGCAACATGGTGCTGGTCGACATGGACGCGGGCCTGCTCTTCTTCTTCGCCATGGGCGCTGCCACGGAGCTATCCGTTTTCATGGCCGGCTGGTCCAGCCGCAACAAGTACTCGCTGCTCGGCGCCATGCGCGCCGTGGCCCAGATGATCAGCTACGAGGTCGTCTTGCTGCTTTCGAGCGTGGCCGTGGTCATGATCAGCGGCTCGCTCTCGCTACCGAAAATCGTCGATGCGCAGAATACCTACACCGGCATCTTTCCCCACTGGTACATCTTCACGCCCTGGGGCCTGGCCGGATTCGTGATGTACGCTATCGCCGCCACGGCCGAAACCAATCGCTCGCCCTTCGATCTGCCCGAAGGCGAATCGGAGCTGGTCGCCGGTTATCACACCGAGTATTCCGGCTTCAAATTCGCGCTCTTCTTCCTCGGCGAATATCTCGCCATGTTCTCCATCTCCGGCCTCGGCACCACGCTCTTCCTCGGCGGATGGTCCGCGCCGTTTTCTTTTCTCGCGTTCATTCCTTCCTGGATCTGGTTCTTCTCAAAGGTCATGCTCTCGATCTTCGTCTTCATCTGGATGCGCGGCACCTTGCCCCGCCTGCGCCAGGATCAGTTGATGAACTTCGCCTGGAAATTCGTCCTGCCCTTCACGCTGCTCAACCTCTTCGTCACCGCGCTCTGGCGCTTCATGGGCGAAGGCTGGTTGCGCTGGGTGGTCTGCTCGGCGATTCTCGCCGCGGCCTACGTGCTCATGGGCCGCATCGGCATGCGCAGTGAGCATTTCGGCCCCAGGAGATACCGCTATGCTGAATAGGAGCCATCCATGAGCCCGATCTTCTATCTGCTTGCGGCCCTCACCATCGGCGGCGGCCTGGCCGCGGTGCTGCTTAAGAACCTTGTCCACGCTGCTCTCGCCACCACTGTGGCCTTCGCCGGGCTCGCGCTGCTTTATCTCGAACTCGACGCGCAGTTCGCCGGCTTCGCGCAGATTCTCGTCTACATTGGCGCGGTCGCCATCCTTATTGTCTTCGCCATTCTGCTCACGCGCGGCTCCGATCTGCCCAAAGACAGCGTCTTCAGCCGTACCTGGGCCGTCGGCCTAGTCATCGCCGCCGCCGTCTTTGCAGTTCTCGCCTGGGCCGTGCTGCAAAGCCTCCGCGCCGTGCCGCAGCAGATGGCCGTTCCCGCCGTCACTGTCCACGACATCGGCAACGCTCTCGTAGGCCGCTACGTGCTTCCGCTCGAAATTGTCGGCCTGCTGCTCACCGCGGCCACTGTCGGCGCAGTCATCGTCGCCATGCACGAGAAAGAGAGGCCCAAACCATGACCACGCCTCTCGCCGGTTATCTTCTGGTTGCGGCTCTGCTCTTCGCCATCGGACTCGCTGGCGCATTGGTGCGCCGCAACGCCATTCTCGTGCTCATCGGCATTGAGCTCATGCTGAACGCGGCGAACCTCAACCTGATCGCCTTCTGGCGCTTCGGCCCGCATCCTGAGCTGCTCACCGGCATGATGTTTGCCATCTTCTCGATCGCCGTCGCCGCCGCGGAAGCCGCCGTCGGCCTGGGACTCGTCATCTCCATCTATCGCCACACCAACTCGACCGACCTCGACAAGATGAACAGGATGAAGGGGTGAAAGCCTGATGCAGGAGTCCGCAACATTCACTCCACAATTCGCCGCTTACACGATCGCGGGAATCCTGTGGCTCATCCCCGCCGCGCCCATCGTCGCTTCGGGCGTGATCGCGCTTCTCAAACAGCCGCGCCGCAAGCCCGCCGCCGCGCTCGCCATCGGCGCGCTCTCCATCTCGCTCCTGCTCTCGCTCGTTGCGTTCGTTCACGTTGTGGCCGGATGGGCGCACGGCTCTGTCGTTCGCGAGTTCGTCAACTTCGTCTGGTTCCGCTTCGGCTCTTCCACCGTCGATCTCGGCTGGGTTCTCGATCCCCTCGCCGCCGTCATGCTGGTGATGGTCTCCTTCGTCGGCCTGCTCATCTTCATTTATTCCGTGGGCTACATGGCTCACGACGAAAACTTCACGCGCTTCTTCTGCTTCATGTCGCTCTTTGCCGGAGCCATGCTGGGCGTCGTCATCTCCAACAGCCTGCTTCTGCTCTTTATGTGCTGGGAGATCGTCGGCCTCACCTCCTATCTCCTCATCGGTTTCTGGTACCAGAAACCCTCTGCCGCTGCCGCCGCCAAAAAAGCCTTCGTCACCACGCGCGTTGGCGATGTCTTTTTTCTGCTTGGAATCGTCTGGCTCTTCTCGCAAACCGGCACGTTGCTCTTCTATAACCACGGCGTGGGCTCGCTCGAAGGCCTGGCCCTCGCCAATCTCACTTCGCAGCACGCCGCCTTCGGCCTTACCGCCGCCGGCGCTATAGGCCTCCTCATCTTTGCCGGAGCCGTGGGCAAGAGCGGCCAGCTCCCGCTGCACGTCTGGCTGCCCGACGCCATGGAAGGCCCCACGCCCGTCTCCGCGCTCATTCACGCGGCCACCATGGTCGCGGCCGGAGTCTTCCTCGTCGCGCGCGTCTATCCCCTGATGCAAATCGGTGCCGGGCCCCACGGCGCCACCGTGGCGCTCACCGTGGTAACCTGGGTCGGCGCATCGACCGCAGTCTTCGCCGCGCTCATCGCCGTTGCGCAAAACGACATCAAGCGCATCCTTGCCTACTCCACCATCTCGCAACTCGGCTACATGATGGCCGGTCTCGGCCTGGGCGGTGTCGCCGTGGGCATCTTTCACCTCATCACCCACGCCTTCTTCAAGGCGCTGCTCTTCCTCGGCGCGGGCTCCGTCATTCACGGCTGCCACGACGAGCAGGACATCCGCCGCATGGGCGGCCTCCGCGCCGATATGCCGCTCACCTTCCTCACTTACGCCATCGGCATGTTGGCGCTCTGCGGATTCCCGCTGGTCTTCTCCGGCTTCTGGTCGAAGGACGGCATCCTCGAAGCCGCGCACCACTGGAGCCTCTCGCAAACCCCCTTCTATCTGCTCGTCTTCGGAGCATTGCTCACCGCGTTCTACATGACGCGCCAGGTTTGCTATGTCTTCTTCGGCCACTGGCGCGGCGGTCAAAACGCAGCGCACGAAAGCCCCAAAGTCATGACGCTGCCGCTGGCCATTCTCGCCTTCTTCGCCATCGCTCTCGGCTTCATCGGCACGCCAGTCTGGCCCTGGCTCCACGCCTTCCTTGAGAATCGCCCCGCCGCCTTCGACATTCACGCATTCGCCGAGCCAGGCCTGGGTCTGCTCATGCTCTCGTCCTCGCTGGTCGTCTTTCTCGGCCTCGGCCTCGGCTGGTGGCTCTACGGCAACAAGTTGCCCAAGGCCGAAGCTCCCGACGCTCTGGAGAAATCCGCGCCCTGGCTCTGGACGCCCTTGCGCGATCGCTTCTACGTCGACGAGATCTACGGCGCGACCGTCGTCGCCCTCTACGCGTGGTGGGCGCGCGTGGCCGACTGGCTTGATCGCCGCGTTTGGGGCGGCATCGTCGCTCTTGTCGCATGGCTCTTCAGTCTCTGGGCGCGTCTTAATCGCTTTCTGGATGTCCACTGGGTCGACGGCGGCTTCGACAAATCCTGCGAGGAGCTTTCCTCAGGCGGCGGCCTGCTTTCGCGCGTCGAAGGCGGGCGCGTGCAGAACTACCTGCGCATCCTCGCCGCCGCAATCGTCGTGCTCGCCGCAATTCTTCTTTGGAGCAGCCGGCCATGAACGCGCTCGGTCTCCCCATCCTGACGCTCCTCACCGTGCTGCCGCTCCTGGGCGCAGCCGTTGCGCTCTTCTCCGGCCGTCATGCGCGCGTGGTGGCGCTCTTCACCACGCTCGCCGGCCTGGTTCTTGCGCTCTTCATCTGGACCCGCCTGCCTGCCGACGGCAGCATTGGCCTTGTCGAGCGCGCCGCCTGGGCGCCTTCGCTCGGCATCGAGTATCACTTGGGCGTCGACGGTCTCGGCGGCCTCATGCTCGTGCTCTCCGCCATCGTCACTCTCATGGCGGTCGATGCCGCGCAGCACCGCGTGCACCACATGCCCGGCCTCTTCTTTTCGCTCGTGCTCGCGCTTGAAGCCGGCCTCTTCGGCTCCTTCACCGCGCTCAATTTCTTCCATTGGTTTTTGTTTTGGGAGCTGAGCCTCATTCCCGTATTCTTCCTGATCAAACTCTGGGGCGGACCCAAGCGCGGCCCCGCGGCCACTCAGTTTTTCATCTACACCATGGCCGGCTCGGTGGCATTGCTGCTCTCCTTCCTCGCCATCTTTCTTTCGACGACAAGTAAAGACGCCCCCGGCACCATGGACTTCATCCAGCTCGCGCAGATGGCCGCCTCCGGCCAGCTCGCGCAGATGGTTACCGCGCATCTCGGTCCGGTAATGCCGTGGCTCGCCATCGGCGTGCTCGCGGGCTTCGCCGTCAAAGTGCCGCTCATGCCCTTCCACACCTGGCTGCCCGCCGCCTATGCCGAGGCGCCTTCGCCCGTCACCATGCTGCTCACCGGCGCTATGTCGAAGATGGGCGTCTACGGACTGTTGCGCATCGCCCTTCCGCTCTTCGGCCCACAGATCGCCGCCATGCGCACGCCGCTGCTGATTCTTGCCGCCGCCACCGTTGTGATGGGCGCGTGGGCCGCCGCTGCGCAAACCGATTTGAAGCGCGTCTTCGCGTACTCTTCTGTGAACCACCTCGGCTACTGCCTGCTCGGCATCTTCGCGCTGGCCATTCCCGCATCCGGCGCGGCGCAGTCCGCCGCGGCGGACCAGGCCGCCGCGCTCAACGGCGTCATCCTACAGATGTTCAACCACGGCCTCACCGCTGCTGCGCTCTTCTGGTTCATCTCCATGATTCAGTTCCGCTCCGGCGGCCTGCGCGGCATCAATGACTTCGGCGGCCTGCGCAAGCCCGCGCCCATCTTCGCCGGCCTCATAGGCATCGCGCTCTTCTCCTCGCTCGGTCTGCCCGGCCTCAACGGCTTTGTCGGCGAGTTCCTCATCTTCCGCGGCGTGTTTCCGCTGGCGTGGATCGCGGCCACCGTCTCAGTTCTCGGCCTTCTCGTCACCGCCATCGTGATTCTCACTGTCATTCAAAAAGTTTTCAACGGCCCGGTTCCGGAGCACTGGGCCGCGTTCCCCGATTTGCATCATGGCGAGCGCATGGCTCTCGCGCCGGTCATCGGCCTCATGTTCATCCTCGGCCTTGTGCCCCAGCTCATCGTGAACACCATCAACCCCACAGTTCAGAACCTGCTGGCGCACTGGAGATTTTAGAGAATGGCTTGGACCATTTACATCTCGTTCGCCGGCGCGCTCGTCTCGGCTTTGCTGCCCAGGGACAAACCCGTCCTGGCGCGTTGGTTCGCGCTCGCCGTGACCGTGGCCGGTCTCGTCCTGGCCGTCGCGGGTTATGCCGCAGGCTTTAGCCAGCCGCGCCAAGTCTTTATCGACGCGCTCTGGGTGCCTACGATGGGCATCCACTTTCTGCTCGCCGCCGACGGCATCAGCCGCGTCCTGGTTCTGCTCACCGGCATCGCCGCCGTCTCGGGCGTCCTCTTCAGTTGGAATGTCGACCTGCGCACCAATCAGTTTTTCGCGTTTTATCTCGCGCTCATCGGCGGCGTCTACGGCGTCTTCCTGAGCGGCGACCTCTTCCTGCTCTTTGTCTTCTACGAAATCGCCATCGTCCCCAAGTACTTCCTCATCGCCATCTGGGGTTCCACGCGCCGCGAGTACGGCGCCATGAAGCTCGCCCTCTACTCCTTCGCCGGCTCGGCCATGGTGCTCATCGGTTTGCTCGCGGCCTACGTGACCGCCGGCTCGCAATCCACCACGCTTGCCTCGCTCGCCCACGCCGGCCTGCCCGTCAGTTTTCAGATGTGGTGTTTCCCACTGGTCTTCGTGGGCTTTGCGATCCTCGCCGGCATGTGGCCATTCCACACCTGGGCGCCCACCGGCCACGTTACCGCGCCGACAGCCGCGTCCATGCTCCTCGCCGGCGTAGTCATGAAGCTCGGCGCATACGGCTGCCTGCGCGTCGGCATCGGCCTCTTTCCCCACGGTCTCGATCCCTGGGGATTCACGCTTCTCGGCCTCGCCTCCTGGCGCGACGTCTTTGCCTGGCTCGCCGTCATTGGCATCGTCTACGGCGCGCTCGTCGCTCTCGCGCAAACCGATTTCAAATTCGTCATCGGCTATTCCAGCGTCAGCCACATGGGCTTCGTGCTTCTCGGACTCATGACGCTCAACCAGATCGGCGTCGACGGCGCGGTCCTGCAGATGTTCTCGCACGGCATCATTGCTGGCCTGCTCTTCGCCATCGTCGGCCGCGTGGTCTACGACCGCACGCACACGCGCCAGTTCGCTGAACTAGAACCGATGCACCTCTCGCGGCGACTTCCGTTTGCTGCATGGGCCTTTGTCTTTGCCGGCGTCGCGTCGATGGGTTTGCCGGGCTTCTCCGGCTTCGTCGCCGAGCTGCAGGTCCTGGTCGGCGCATGGCGCGCAAATCCAACCTGGTCGATCGTCTCCGGCATCGGCATCATCGTCGGCGTCGCCTACATCTGGCGCGCTCTGCAAAAGGCATTTTTCTCGGACACGCTGCCCACCACGCACGAGCTTGAAGTCGAGCAGCATAGCAAACTCCCGCCCATCACCTGGCCTGAGATCGCCGGCGTCGCTCTGCTCGGCGTATGCACGCTCGCCGTCGGCCTTTATCCGCGCATTCTCCTCGACCAGATCGAACCGGCCGTCAAAGCTCTGCTCGCGGGAGGGATGCAATGAACTACGCCGCTCTCTTCCGCGCCACGCTTCCTGAAACGGCCCTCGAAATCGCCGCTCTGCTCGTGATCGTCATAGATCTCGGCTTTCTGCGCCGCACCGCGGTCCAAACCCGCATCGCCATCGCCGCTCTTGTCGGCATCGTCGGCTGCGCCGCGGCGACCTGGGGCGTTTATGCCGCGGGCTGGGCCGGATTCAGCGCCGGCAGCGATCTGTTGCTCGCCGCGGGCGGCTCCGCAGCCGTTGCGCAGATCGCGATACTCGTTCTCACCGCGCTCACGCTCCTGCTCCTCATCGATTCCGAGTTCACGCGCAACCCCGGCGAATATATCGCCGTAGTGCTGATGGCCGCAGCTGGCGGTCTCATCATCTCCGCCGCGCAAGACCTACTCGTCATCTTCGTAGGCCTGGAGCTGCTCTCGCTCGGCCTCTACATCCTCACCGCCTTCGCCAAGAAATCCGAAAAAAGCGCCGAAGCCGCCATGAAGTATTACCTCTTCGGCGGCATGTCGGCGGCATTTCTTCTCTTTGGTTTCAGCTACTTTTATGGGCTCACCGGTTCGACGAATCTCGGTGAGATTCAGGACGTAATTGCGCAGTCAGGACCAAACCTGCTGCTTTACGTCGCGTGGATTCTGGTTGTCGCAGGCCTCGGCTTCAAACTTGCTGCGGCTCCGTTCCATTTCTGGGCGCCGGATACGTACGAAGGAGCGCCTGCTCCGGCTGCAGCGTTTATCGCATCCGTCTCCAAAGTCGCTAGCTTCGCACTGCTGCTGACAATTGCCTCGCATTGGCTGACCCTTCAAATGGGCGCCTTCGATCTTTCAGCCAACGAACTCGCCCGGCTACTCCACCAATACGATCAGACCTGGACCAGTCTCGCGGCGATCCTGCTTTTTGTGGCTGCTGGCTCTATGGTCGTGGGGAACCTGGCGGCCTTGGCACAGGCGAGCGTGCGGCGTCTGCTCGCGTATTCGGCGATTGCGCACGCGGGATACATTCTGCTCGGCGTCGCAACCCTCCCTCATTATTCGGCCACCGTAGAGGATTTCGGATCGGTCATGGCCCGGCTCAGCAGCGTTTACGTCAGCGGAAACGCCGTCCTCTACTACATCCTCACCTATGGTCTCACCACCATCGGCGCATTCGGCGTGGTCGGCGTGGTCGAACGCGCCACCGGCTCCGACAAGCTCGACTCTTTCCTCGGCCTCCACAAGCGCAACCCGCTCCTCGCCGCCGTCCTGCTCGTGTTCTTCCTCTCGCTCGCCGGAATCCCGCCACTGGTCGGCTTCTGGGCCAAATTCAATCTCTTCGCCGCCGTGCTCGCCATCGGCGCTGGCCCCATTCCCTTCGCCCTCGTCGCCCTCGCCATCGCCTTCAGCGCCGTCTCGCTGTATTACTACCTGCAGGTGCTCAAGCGCGCCTACGTAATGCCCGCCGACGACGAGTCGCCCATCAAAGCCCATCCCGTAACCCTCGTCGTGCTCCTCGTCATCGCCGCCGCAGTTGTCGTGATGGGCTGCTTCCCGGCGCTGCTGCAATCCTGGATCGCGAGCTTCTATCCCGCCATGTAATCGGCGGATCAGCCCAGAAAGCTCCGTGCCCCGTCCTTGCGACTTGCTTCTGTCGCAAGGGCGGGAGACCACGATCCTCAACCAGCCGCAAACAAGAAGGCCGCCCGGAGCTCCTCGCTCCGGGCGGCCTTTTGCTAACTTGCGAACTCGCGAAAACGCGCGCAGCGCGTGCCAACTTGCTAACTCGCTAACTTCCGCGCAGCGGACGCTAACGCCGCCAAATCCGCTAGCTCCGCTGCCTTTCTCAATACTTGACAATCGCTGCAAACGAATCCGGCTTCAGGCTGGCGCCGCCCACCAGCGCTCCGTCGATCTCTTCTTGGCCGATGAGCGCCGTCGCATTGTCCGGCTTCACGCTGCCGCCGTAGAGAATGCGTACCGCCGCGGCCACATCGGCCCCCAGCAGTTTGGCCACTTCCGCGCGGATGATGCGGTGCGCGTCGGCGGCCATCTCCGGCGTCGCCGTTTTGCCGGTGCCGATGGCCCACACCGGCTCATACGCAATCACGATGGGCGCGGCGGCGTCGGCGGTGATCCCCGCGAACGCACCGTTGATCTGGGTCTGCAATACGCTCGCCGTCTTGCCGGCCTCGCGCTCCGCCAGCACTTCGCCCACGCACACGATCGGGACGATTCCGTGCTTGAGCGCCGTGTGCAGCTTCTTGTTCACAATCTCGTCGGTCTCGGCAAAGTACTGCCGCCGCTCCGAGTGGCCGATGAGCG
>Ga0326727_10018438_pt1 | contig 14248 bp, 12 predicted proteins | sample MB2enrmetagenome_FD_207643 | JGI IMG/M metagenome (GOLD analysis project Ga0326727, IMG submission 207643) | Lab enriched peat soil microbial communities from McLean, Ithaca, NY, United States - MB29MY | ecosystem: Environmental > Terrestrial > Soil > Wetlands > Peat | place: USA: New York...
CTCGTCACGTCCCGATCGAGGGGCTCTTTTGTTTTCCTGTCTTTCACCAGCTCCACCCCGATCATCAGGCCAAGGCCCCGGACGTGGCCTATGAACTCATACTTTTCTTGAAGTCCCCGCAGCCCTTTCAACAGATATTCGCCCACAACACGCGAGTTTTCCACAAGACCCTCTTCGACGATCGTCTCAATGGTCGCCAGCGCTGCAGCGCTTGCAAGGGGATTGCCCCCATAGCTGCTCGACGATGCGCTCGCCTTCGAAAAGGGGTAGCCTGCCGTGATCTCGTCTGTCGACACGAGACCGCTCACGGGAAATCCGTTTCCCATCCCCTTCCCTATGGTGATCACGTCGGGCGTGACCCCTGTATGGCTGCAGCCGAACATGACGCCTGTCCGCCCAAAACCGGTGATCATCTCGTCGGCGATGAGAAGGGCATTGTTCTCATGGGCTATCTCCGCGAGGCCGGGAAGGAACTCGGGCGGTGGAATAACATTGCCCGCGGTACCCTGCATGGGTTCCACGAGTATCGCGGCGAGGCTCCCCGCGGTGTTCCTCTCGATCACCTTCCGCGTGAACTCGAGGCAGAATATGCCGCATCCCGGGTACTCCATCTTGAAGGGACAGCGATAGCAGTCGGCGTAAGGGGCCAGGTGCAGCCCCGGATGGAGCACGCCCCACTGCTTCTTGAAAGGATCGCCGATCAACCCCAGAACGCCCCCTGTTTTCCCGTGAAACCCGCCCCAGAAGCCAAGGACCTCGAAGCCCTTCGTATATGACTTGGCCAGCCGGACGGCCGCCTCCACGGCCTCTGAGCCGCCGCTGTAAAGCGTCGTCCTGTTGAGTCCGAAAGGGTTGACCGAGGCGATGAGGCGCAGGAGCTTCATCCGGGGTTCCGTCGTGAAACTGCCCACGGTGACTTTATCCAACTGCGCCTTTATGGCGGCCACATAGCGTCCATGCGAATGGCCCAGGCTGCAGACGGCAATACCGGCCATGAGGTCGAGGTACGAGCCGCCGTCCGCGTCAATGAGCCGGCATCCGCGCCCTTCCTTTATCACAAGGCGCGAAAGCTGTGAGACCTCCTGGAGGCCGGGCGAGATGTAGCGCCGTTCCTCCTCGTAGATATCCGATGAGATACTTCCCGTTACCGCATCAGCCGAAGACAGATGATCCATGACAATCTCCTTCCAGGATGTCGGCCACATACCGTGCGATGCCAATGGCAGCTGAATCACGGCACCGCGAAAAACTGGGCCAATCGTTTAGGTCGATCAGGGTGGGTGAATGTTCGGGAAAGACGACTGCGTCCCCTCCGTAGATGTCCAGGCCGGCCGCCTTAGCGGCTCCACGCGCAATTCGGCAGAGCTCGTCGGAGTCTGACGTGATCTCCTCCCCCGTGGACGACACGAAAGCGCTGAAAAAGCCGGAGGAGCCGACCCCATAAAACTTGACCACCTCTCCGTCGACGTGCTCCTGGGCTAGGAGAGTCCCGATGCGCCGGTCCCGAAAATGGCGAAGGGCTTCCCCTAATTCCCCAGCGGAGGCGACCTTTGCCACGTCGCCCGCTTCCATGGCATGCACGTCGCCGCGCTTTATCCAGAAGGGGAAGGGCATAATCGAAGGGATCTTCTTCTCCGCCCCGTCAAGGGCCACGGTCCGGCTCCGAGGGAGGGGAAGTCCGGCCCCCTGGAGCAGGCGGATCAGGGGCTCACGAAAACAGCTCCGCACGGACGTGACGGAGTTAATGACCCTCGTTCCCCTCGCTTCCAGCTCTTCGAGCTTCGCGAGGGCACGGTGAGATTGCGCCATGGTGAGCACGCATGGGCCGTCCACTTGCGTCTCCCCGAGCGCTTCCGGCCGGACCAGACGGAACTCATGGCCGCGCAAGGAAAGCTCTTTAAGGGCTGCCTCAAGAATCGCCGCGTCTTCCGCCACTTTCCCCGGGGAGAAGACCGTTTCGCGATAGACGCCTAGAAGCTTCATGGCGGGCAGACCCTTTCGGCCCTTTTCAGGTAGTCCTCGGCCTTCCGGATGTCTCCCGGGTAATCGACGTCGATTGTCTTGGAAACCGGTATGCCGCAGAGAGCATAGCCGCTCTCCACAAGGAGGCCGAGGAACTGCCGAAGCGCCCTTAGTCCTTTCGCCCTTGCCGGACCCGCCAGATCGAAGATGGCAGGCTCAAAATAGTAGAATCCGGCGGTTACGTAAGGGCTCGTCCGCGCTCCCTCTCCGATGGCCCCTATTCGGCGGGCCCTGTCGATTGCGACCCGCAGAGGCTTTTCATCATCCACAAACCGGGTGAGAGCGAGGACGCCACGAACGTCCCGGTACATTCGGGCCCTGGCAAGAAACTTCTTGAGGGTGGCGAAGGTGAACACCGAATCGACCGTGAAGAGCAAGAATGGCTCGTCCGCAAGCATTGGCGCCAGGGTCAGGAGACTTTCCATGGAATTGTCGGTCGTTTTCTTCACCACGCGCAGAGGGACCGGCCACGGGTTCGACCGGAGATACCCATCCAAATCGGGGGAAAGCTCGTTTATTATGCAGGCAATAGATGCTACATCTACGCTGCAGGCGGCGCGAATGACCCTGGAGATCATTGGTTCACCGCAAACCTTTACGAGGGGCTTCGCGACGGCAAGGCCGCCGAGCGCCAGGCGCTCCCCTTTGCCTGCGGCTATGATCGCGGCCTTCACAGGACCAAGGCCTCGATCTCGGAGAGTGTCGATACTGAAGCATCGGGCTTCATCTCCAAGGGCACTTCCGACGGGGATGGTCGCAGCCAGATGGTTTTCATGCCCAAGCGTCCACTCGGGATGATATCCCGTTCGTATGAATCTCCGACAAAGATCACGTGATGGGGGGAAAGGCCAAGATGCCCCAGGGCCAGAAGAAAGATCCCGGGATCGGGTTTTCGTATCCCGACCCTCTCTGAATCTACGGTCACCTCCAGGAGATCGAGCAATCCCGCCTCTTTGAGAACGGCCGAAAGGTTGCCGTAAAAATTGGAGACGATGCCGAGGCGAAAGGAAGGTTTTACGCGCTTCAGCAAGCGGCGGGCCCGATCGAGCGACCTCTCCGATCTCGCGCAAAACCTGTCAACCATTTCATCTTCTTTGCTTTGATCGCGCAGGCCCAGTGCATTGAACTGAAGATGGACGTGAAGGCGCATAAAGGGTCGCAGGCCGAGGGAGGCCACTTTCACATCGGCATAGCAGAGGTCCTCGGCATAGTAAAAGGCCTCTTTGATCTCAAGACGGGGAATCCGGAGATTCACCTCTTCATAAAGTGAAAAGAACCGGTCCGGCCAGCGCTCACCGTCAGAATCGAGCGTCCCACCATAATCAAAGAGGATGGCCCTGGAATCGTCAAATATCTTGGCTTTCATAGACTAGCGGACAACGGCAGACTCCGGAGGCCGCCTACAATCGCTCCTTCCGAACGGCGCAAAGCTTCCCTCGGAGTATCATTCTCCGGTCACTTCCGCTGCCCCTGCACTGCCGATGACACGGGTATGTCCCCCTCCCCCGCAGGAGCGGACAGGCCGCCCTCCCCGGTTTCCCTCCCCATTTCCCGGATGAACGCCTCCGTGGCCCCATACGCTTCGTCGTCGGTGCACTGTATCGGAGGGTGCTTGAAAAAATAGGAGGATGGTGCGTGGAGAATCCCCCCTACCCCCCTGTCCAGGGCAAGCTTGCAACACCGGATGGCGTCTATGACAATGCCCGCGGAGTTAGGGGAGTCCTCGACCGAGAGGCGCAGTTCCAGGTTCATCGGCACGCCCCCGAAAAGCTGTCCCTCCATCCGTATGAAACAGACCTTATTATCTTTCTGCCAGGGTACGTAGTCGCTCGGTCCCACGTGGATATTCTCGTCGTCAAGCCGCGTCGAGGCCACCGACTGAATAGCTTCCGTTTTCGACCTTTTTTTCGAGACGAGACGCGTGCGATTGAGCATGTTGAGAAAATCGGTATTTCCCCCTGTATTGATCTGGTAGGTCCGGTCCAACTTCACGCCCCGCTTCTTGAACAGATCGACCAGCATCCTGTGGATGATCGTTGCTCCGAGCTGCGATTTGACATCGTCCCCCATGAGGGGCAGTCCCTTCTCGTAGAAGCGGGCTGCCCAGACCGGATCGCTGGCGATGAAGACAGGCATGTTGTTGATGAGGGCGGCCCCGGCTTCGAGGGCGCACTCCGCATAAAAGCGGGCGGCCTTCTCCGATCCGACCGGCAGATAGTTGAGCACGATGTCTGTCTGTGCCTCCCTGAGAGCCCTTACGAGACTTTTCTTTTCGGGCTCCAACCCATCGGCCGGGAGAAAAGTGCAGGAGTCATCATAATCGGCCATGTGCTCCGAGCAGCCGTCGAGTTTTTTCCCCATCATCACCCTGACGCCGCTCTTTTCCACGGCGCTGCAGAAGACCTTCGTGCAATTCGGTTTTTCGAAGATCGCCTCTGCCACATCTTTTCCGATTTTCCGTCTGTCTATATCGAATGCTGCCACTATCTTGATGTCACTTGGCCTGTAGCCGCCAACCTTCCAGTGCATGAGGCCTATGGCGGCATCAGGCGTCAGGTCGCGATAAAAGTTGATCCCTTGAATCAGCGAACTGGCACAGTTTCCCACGCCCACGATAGCGATCCTGATTTCTTTCATCATAAGCTTAGTATAACAGCCTCCTTTCAGGAATTCACGTTTTGTGTGGGTTCTTGAGACGAGATTTCTTTTTCGGTCTCTCGTCCCGACCGCCTGCATCGACAGGCCTCCTAATCCGGTCGACCCGCTGCCCCGTCACTCGTCCGCCCTCTTCAGCAGGCCCGCCCCGGTTATAGAGTAGCGTGTGCCTCTCCAGAGGACCCTGGAGCCGAAGAAACTCCAGATCCAGATACCGAAACCGAACAAATCCTTAATTGGAAGAAGAAGGGCCGATCTGACCCAACCCTTTGGACACATCCCATTTTTGTAGAGGGAGAGAACAAGGCTCCATCTGAGAGCGAGAGCGGCGCCGACCAGGGAAAGGGTGACCCCTCCGATTCCCTGAAGCAGGAGAAGGAGAAGAGAGAAAGGCAGAATGTGGGTAATGCCGTATCCGAGAAACCCCTTGGGCCGGCAAGCCTTGTACGTCCTCGCCCATCTAAGCTGGTGCAGAACATAGTCGGGTATGCTCATCCTGCCGACGACATTCTCGATTACATGGGATGAAAGGATGTTGCGGTAACCCTTCTTCCACAGCAGATTACCGATCTGGTAGTCCTCCGCAAGATAATCGGCCACCGCCGAAAAGCCGCCGATCTCCTCCAGGGCCTTTCTTGAAAGCAGCATGGATGGCCCGAGGCCGAATGTTATGCCTTCCAGGAACCTCGCGACAAGGACGGACGGAACGAGGTCAACGGCTATCGTGAGGGACTCGAGGATTGCGCCCACAGACCTGGCAGAGGTTATCCTTTTGAGGTTAGTGACGATACCCACATCCTCACAAGAGAGATACTCTGCTACGATCTCCCTCAAATAGCCGGGGGCAACCCGTATATCGCTGTCGCTTATGAGAAGCAGAGGATGGCGAGCCTTCTCAAGCAGGGCGTGAAGGTTCGATACCTTCGGATTCGCCCCCAAGGTCTTTCGATTTATCACTACCTTGACCAAGGGGCTCTCCGATTCGATCTGTCTGGCCGTTGGCAGGCCTTCGTCACATTCATCCGCGAAACCGAGAAGCACCTCGTAGTCCGGATAGTCTTGCGCAGTAAAGCTCACCAGGTTTTGGCCGGACTGAGGGTCGGCGCCTTTCACCGGTTTCAAAATGGAAACAGGCGGATACCCTCTTTCCCCAAGGGAAGGTTTCTGAAATGAGAAAAATCCTCGGACGCAGAAAAGGGACAAGATGGCGTAAGCCCATCCCCCTGCGATGAGGAGCAAGAGGAGCACAGTCAATAATTCACGAAGCACCGCCATTCCTTCTTCCCGCCCGCCTTTTCTTCATTCTCCCGTTTTAGCTCCGCCCCATTCTCGTTCCGATTTCGTGAAATAACCTGAAAAAGAGGGCCGGTCGATGTAGAATTAGTGACGGTTGGGGATGATGAGCCGTCGAATCCTGACCTGTTGCCATGAAGATCGCCCTCTTTTCAGCCTTCCCGCAGGAACTGCGGCACATAGTTAAGAACGTCCGCCCTGTCAGTCTCATTGACAGGGGAAGGGCCGAACTCTATTCCGCGACTTACCTATCCCATGAGATTACCATTGTTCTGACCGGGATGGGGCCAAAAAATGCGCAGGCTGCCCTCGACCATCTGCTCACTCAACAGATACCCGGTCTTATCCTGTCAATAGGTTTCGGGGGTGCCCTTTACGGAGGCGCCGCTGTCGGAGACTTAGTCGTGGCGGAACGGGTTTTTCTTGTCGACCGCGGCCTGGAGGATGTCGTAGAGCCGGAGCGCGAAGACAGGCTCCTCGCGGAGCTGTCGAAGAACATAACGTTTAGGGAGGGAGCGTTTTTCACCCTCGAGAAATGGATGAGCAAAAGGGATCTCAAGACGATCATGGACCCGGCGGTCACTTTGCCCGTGTCTGACATGGAGACATTTCCTCTGGCGAAACGCGCCTGCGAGCGAGGCATTCCCTTCCTCGCGATCCGGTCGATCACCGACCTTGCCGATGAGGAGATCGCCCCCGAGATGCTTGAGGTGACCGACGGACAAGGCCATTATCGGCCGGCGTTGGCTCTCGGCCTTTTCTTGCGCAGGCCTGCGCTCATACCGCAGGGGATCAGACTCGGATTACGCTCAAGATCGGCATCGCAAAAGCACTGGTGTCTCTTCGAGAAGATCATGCACCTCCTCTAGCCCTGTATGGGCTTCTTTGTGGGAGATAGGCCGGGGATGACGACGGCGGGAAAATCGGCCAGGTGCTCCTTAACGGCCTCGTCCATGCCACCACGGAGAAGCTTCCTCCTCACCCCTCGGCAAAGAAGCACGGAAGGGAACAGAACGATGAAGACGCCGGCCCACCCCATGGTGTGCTCCCCTATGGAGAAGGTGACCCACAGATTGAAGAGGATGACTCCCGCGTAAAGGGCCGGCCCAAACAGATGGCGCCACCGGCAGTGGCCTGCGAACCGGTCTTTTACCCCTTTTACGTATAGAAAGCGGTCTGTCGCCTGGAGCGTCCGGATCAGGAGAAATCCTACAATGAACCAGCCCACAAAATTTGATAAGGGGACTCCGAAGTAAGCGCCGCCGTGAGGGTAGTGGTATATCTGCCCCAAAAACCACCGCCTGCCCTGAAGGGCTACGGGATCGATGATGATGTCGAGATAGACAAAAAAGAGGGCTCCCAGGATCGTCGCGCCCCACGACGCTCTCGTTTTCTTCGTTTCAAGGAGATAGATCATCCTCCCCGAGGAGACGATGGGCGCGATGACCACGAGGGCCATTGAATAAGCCGCATACGCGAGAAATACGAAGCTCATGGAATCCATGAAGGGGACGCCCATCACCCAGAGTTCTCTGCCCCTGGTGGTCTCTATATAGTTGTAGAGCCCGTAAGGTATGCCGGTATGGATGGAGGAATATTCCGACAGCCATGCGAGCGCGTAGCCTAGGATGGCGAAGAGTAGTGCCCTCATGAGGCCGAGATGCATTGTGGAACCGGCGAGATAGGTGAGAAAGAAGAGGAGAAAGTAGGGCCTCAGGATGATGGTGCCCAGGACCAGGCCCCAGACCGATCCCATTTAAGGTCGCTTCAGGTTCCATAAGAGGAGCCTGGCCAGATCCCGGGGGCTCGAAAAGGCCCTTCTCATTACCGTTGCCTCGTATCCGCTGTGGACCATGCAGTCTCGACACCGTGGGTCATGACCCGTGCCGTACGCGTCCCAGTCGGTGCCTTTCATGAGGTCTTTGAATGAATTGTAATAACTGTCCGTTATCAGGTAGCACGGGGATTTCCATCCCAACGGGTTTCGTGTGGGATTACCCCATGGCGTACAGGACATCTCCCTCTTTCCTTGAAGGAATTCGATATACATTGGCGTGCTCATGAAGGCATACCGATCGAAGAGGCTCCCCATCTCTCTGAAGAGTCGCAGCGTCTCTTCTCTCCCCATGAATATATCGTTCCCCACGCTCTCGTAGCTGAAGGCCGGGGAGATGAGCATCCCATCCAGGTTGAGCTCGCTGAGGGTCGCAAAGAGCTGTCCCAGCTCTCCCACATCGCTATTTTTGTAGACGGACGTGTTCGTACAGACCCTGAAGCCTTTCTCTTTGGCCCTTCTGATCGCTTCCAGGGCCTTATTGAACATGCCGGCGCGGCCGGTGATGCGGTCATGGGACTTCTCCATGCCATCCAGGTGGATGTTCAGGGTGAATGCAGGGTGGGGCTCAAAATCTTCAACGAACGATTCGCACAGAATGCCGTTGGAGCACAGGTAGACATACCGTTTCAGGCGGAGAAGTTCCGAGAGAAGGGGCTTAAGGTCTTTGTAGAGAAGCGGCTCGCCCCCCGTAACGGTGACAACCGGCGCGCCTGATTCTACTGCCGCCGCCACACACTCGTGGAGGGGCAAATCCTCTACCTCTCTGGTGCCGGCCAGCCGTATCCTGTCGCAGCCTGCGCAGGAGAGATTGCACCGAAGGGTGGGCTCCAGCATCAGCACGAGGGGAGATTTCCCGCGCCCCGAGAGTCCTTTCTTGATAAAACTCAAGGCTAGGGCTTTGTAGAGTCCTGATGGGAAACGCATGGCGGGTAACCTTCCAGGGCCGGGTCGATCAGTGGGCTGCCTTTCTCCGGCCTTCTATCATGTCCAACGCTTCTTCGAGTTGGAAGATGCGAATGCATGTATTCTTGCAAGGACCTTGCGGTCTCCTGTTGGGTATTGCCAGTACGGGTATCTGCCCTGCTATGTCCTTGAGGCCGCTCGTCAGGTCTCTCTCGCAGGCAACCGCGAGTATAATTGTCGGTTGATGCTCCCGTACGGCCTTCCGAGCCTCTTCGCCGCCGTCGGCCGTGACCACCGTTGCCGGCAGCCCACCGATTTCACCCATGATCTGCCTTCTGGCCTCTTTTTGGAGACAGCGAGGGAGAAGCATGAGAACCCGGTCGGCGTTCAGTCTGGCCACATGGGATCTGACGACACGATTGTGGACCTTGATAAAGGAGCTCCCTACCCTGTCTCTGCTGATCTTGAGCTTGCCTCCGAGCCAAAGCGTCATGGGGAGGAGGGAAAGAAGGAACCTTTCCGTAAGGAGGTAGGGCAGAAGGGGTTTTCTCGATTTGAGCACGAGGACGGTTTCCAGGACGACGACGAGCACGAGACAGGCGTCGAAGATTGCCAAAGCCCATCCGATCAACGTAGGGACATAGGAGACGAACTGCTCGACGCGCGGCCGCACAAGATACCAGCCAGCATTCAGAAGAGCGATAAGAAAGAGGAGATTGGCGGAGGCCAGCAGAACAAAGGTACTGAGAGACTCATCCACTTCCAGCTCGGACGGGTCGCTCCCACCCTGCCAGCCTATCCATTCGTCTCCCAGTTTTCTGTCTCCTTGCTTGGCCCGCGCCCTTTCCCTCGTGTCAGCCATGGTGCCCCCCAAAGAGGCGGCTTCCCGCGTAGCCCTCCGAGCAATACCAGTTGACGGCCTTCTCCACCGCCTTCTCAATGGCCGCCTGCCCCATGTGCAGCTCCGTATGCGCCTTTGAGCAGTCGAAGTACATGTGCTCCTTTGCCATTCTTACGCCTGTGACGGGGATCCTCGGAGTCTTTCCGAATACCCATGAGGAAAGCGCTTCGTCAGCGTAGGCTGCGCAGAGTACCGGGAGGTACGGCAGCTTGACCCGCGGCGCCTTACGCCCGCTCGCCTGTGCAAGAATCTGGAAAAACTGACTCAGGCTCATGTTCCTGCTGCCCAGGATATACTTTTCACCCACCCGTCCATGGCAGGCTGCAAGCCAGTGTCCCGAAGCGACGTCTTCGACGTCGACAAAATTGAGCCCCGTCTCGATGAAAGCGGGCATCCTATTGTTGAGAAAGTCGACAATGATCTTTCCGGTGGGCGTAGGCTTTCTGTCCAGAGCACCCACAGGGGTGGTGGGATTGACTATCACAATGGGAAGACCTTGCGCGGCGAACCGGCAGGCCTCCCTCTCGGCCAAGAACTTGGACCGTTTGTAATGGCCGACCATGTCCGCAAAGCGCACCGGCGTCTCCTCGTGGAAGGGACCACCCCCCTTGTTCCTCGCAACGAGGGTGCCAGCGCTGCTCGTATAGACAACCTTTTCGACGTCCATTGCCAGGGCGGCCCGCATCACGTTGACGGTCCCCTGGACGTTCGTTTCATACATCTGCCTCGGATCGGAGACCCACAGACGGTAGTCCGCGGCGACGTGGTAGACTTGCCCGCAGCCCTTGACGGCCCGGCTCACGCTGTCAGCGTCCCGAACATCTCCGAAGACCAGCTCCGCATCCATCTCTCGGAGGCAAGACACGTGACTTCCCTCGCGCACGAAGGCTCGTATTGAGACGCCCTTCTCTTGCAGCAGTTTCGCAACGTGGAATCCCACGAAACCGGAAGCGCCTGTCACCAGGGCTTTCATTGGAAGGCCTATCCCCCTGCACCAACTGATACGTATTTTCCGAGGGCCATCAAAGGAAAACAGTTCCGGTAGTTGTGGTAACTAAGCATGAAGTGTCTGGGAAATCCTGTGCCTGTAAACTCATTCTCGTCCCATGTTCCGTCCGGCTTTTGCTTTTCCAGGAGGAACGATATGCCTCGCCGTACCTGCTCACACCCGCCATCCCCCGCGGCGATGAGGGCCATGATGACCCATGACGTTTGCGATGGCGTGCCCTTCCCCTTTAGCCTCAGAGCCGGATCTGCATAGGACTCGCAGCATTCCCCCCAACTGCCGTCCTCATTCTGACGGGCCTTGAGAGATTCCGCTGCCATTCTTACATAGGGCAAGGTCATATTTACCCCGACCGAGCGTAGTCCGACGAGAACCGACCACGTGCCGTAGCTGTAATTGACCCCCCAACGTCCCCACCAGAGCCCGTCCTTCTCCTGGGTGCGTCTCAGATACGCCAGGGCACGGCTCACGTGTTCTTCCGAGGGTCCGTAGCCCATCTGCCCGAGAAGCTCCAGAACCCTTCCGGTAACGTCGGGCGTACTCGGGTCGATCATCGCCGCATGGTCGGCGAAGGGGATATGATTCGCCAGGTCATTATTGTTGTCCACGTCGAAGGCGCCCCAGCCTCCGTCTTTCCCCTGCATCCCGAGTACCCACCGCAGACCCCTCTGAACACTCGCGTCAGTGACGAGGCCCGTATCTCTATACCGGTTCAGGAGCATCAAGACCACAGCAGTATCATCCATATCAGGCTGCCAGGTGTTTTCGAATTCAAAGGCCCATCCCCCGGGCTCCAGTTCCGGCCTCTTGACGCTCCAGTCCCCTTTTTTTGAAACCTGCCTCGAAGAAAGCCACTGGACCGCCCTGAGTAAGGCTGGGTGGGCCCGGTCGACGCCCGAATAGCAGAGGGCGAGGCTGGTCAACGCGGTGTCCCACACCGGAGAAATGCACGACTGGAGCACCAGCTCCTCTTCACTTTCAATCGTAAACCTCTGGATAGCCTCGAGGCCCTTCCTTATCGGCTCGGAAGAGACGTCATGGCCGAGTACGAGCAGCGCGAGGATCGAATGGACCATGGCAGGTTGTATGCCCAGCCAGTCGCCCGACTCCTCCTGATGTTCGAGGACCCATGTCTTTGCTATTTCCACGCCCCGCCGCCTCCAAGGTCTTACAGGCTTCTCCTCCACAGCCTTGAGCAGCCTGTCCAGGAGGAGAAAGAACATCTTCCACGAGAACAGGGGCTCCCCATCGTTCATCGGGGACGTTCCGCCTTTCCCGGACTCTTTGTAAAGTTCATGCACGCCTTGTGATGCCGACAGCCCTTTCACCGGTTTATGGTCCGTGACCAGGGACAGGGGCACTACCGTTGCTCTTGCCCAGGCAGACAAGTTGTAGATGTTAAAAGGCACCCACCGGGGGAAGAGTAGTATCTCCGGAGGCGTGCACGGAATCCGCCTCCAGTCAAATTGGCCGAAGAGGGCCAGAAATATCTTTGTGAAGACCCTGCTTTTCTCCAAACCTCCATTTTCCAGGATGAATTCCCTCGCTTTCCGCATCGGGGGTTCATCGGGCGAGAAGCCGATCAACTTGAGGGCGAAATATGCCTCTACCGTGGTGCTCAGATCCCCCCTCCCACCGAAATGTATGGGCCACGTGCCGTCCTGCCTTTGGCGGTTCATTATGTAATTGGCTATTTTTCGCTCTTTCGCCCTGTTTTCGATGCCGGCGAAGCGCAGGAGCATCAGGTACTCTGCAGTTATGGTGACGTTCGACTCCAGGTGATACCACCAGTAGCCTTCAGGGCGCTGCTCCGCAAGATAATGGGCCTGGGTCTTACGGGCGGCCTCCATGGCCCAATCCACCAGGTACCGATTATTCGAAAGAGAGCGCAATCGAGCCGATTCTGCCATTGTCTGTTTACCCCCTTCCCCAGACCTTCTGCCGGACAAAGCTGTCGTCTCTCATGTACATCCTCGCGAGTCCATTCACTCTACTTTGCAGTCTAGTTCTTGAAAGCCCGCCGGGCAAATCGCTTCCCTGGCTTTCATACCAGGGCCTCTTAATCTGTCGCTGCGCCAAATCGACGACCCTTCGCCATCTCCTTTCGTCTGGCCATGAAAGAAAAGAACTCCCTCCCCTCCCTGATCCTGCGGCGAAACACGTCCCGGTCGGTCAGCATCTCACGGAGAATCCTGAGGATGGGCCGTGGCCTGAAATAGAAGCGCCGATAAAAAAGATCCACCTCATCGAAGATCCGCTCGGCGGGGAGGTCCTCGTAGGAGAGGACCGAATCCTGAATACCCTCCCTGACGAGCCGGTCGCCCTCTCCGGCGAGCCACCCGTTCTGCCTGGCCTGGTCGTAAAACTCGGTACCCGGATATGGAGCGGCAAGCGAGACTTGGATGCTGTAAGGGTCCAGCTCCCGGGCGAAACGGATCGTCTGCTCCATGGTCTCTGCTGTTTCGCCGGGCAATCCGAGGATGAAGGTCCCGTGCACCTTGATGTCGAGCTGCCTGGCAGCTTTCATGAAAAGGCGTGCCTGGTCGAGGCGGATACCTTTCCGGACATTGTTAAGGATTGTCTGGTTGCCGGACTCGAAGCCTACGACCAGGAGGCGCAGACCGTTCTCTTTGAGCATTCTGAGCCGCTCTTTCGGAACAACGGCCCTGGCGTTGCAAGACCAGGTGATCCCGAGTGCTCCCAAGCCGCTCGCGATCTCGTCGGCGTGGGGATTATCGGTAAACGTGTCATCGTCGAAGAAGAACTCCTTCGCCTCGGGGAAGAGGGCTTTCGCCCGGGTCATCTCTTCGAGCACGTTTTGTGCGCTTCGAACACGGTAAAGACGACCCGCGATCGTCTGTGGCCAGAGGCAGAAGGTGCAGCGCGAGCGGCAGCCTCTGCCGGCGTAAAGAGAGACATAGGGATGACACAGATAGCCGATGAAATAGTTCTCGAGCCTGAGATCACGAGCGTAAACGTCCGTGACGAAGGGAAGGAGGTCGAGGTTCTCGACGGGCGGCCTCGGGCCGGTGCGGCGGATGGCCCCCTCCTGTCTGAAAGCTATTCCCCGGACGTCCTCGAGGGGGGTTCCATCGGAGATCTCTTTTATGGTGTAGTCAAATTCTCCGATGACAGCGAAATCAGCCGCAACAGTAGCTGACATGGTCTCTTCGGGCAAGACTGTCGCATGGGGTCCCACGAAGCCGATGCGGATGTGGGGGGAGCGCTCCTTGAGCCTCTCTGCCAAGATCTTGTCGCTTTGAAGCGTGGGCGTGCTGGTGTGGATCACCACCAGCTCGTAGTTACTCGCCACACGGAGAACCTCATCCACATTCATGCCCTCCGCGGGCGCATCGAGTAAACGGCTGTCGCGAATCATGGCCGCCGGATATGCGAGCCAGGTGGGATACCAGAAGGACCTTATTTCCCTTCGTGCCTGGTAGCGTGAGCCTGCACTACCGTCAAACCCGTCGTAGGAAGGAGGGTTGAGGAATAATGTACGCATCATCCTTATTCCCGGCCTTTGCTATCAATGGTACTACCGACTATTCGTCCCCGCAGTCGACCGATGATTGCCAGTCCCTTTCAAATAGTAGTATAGTAATACCTGCCAGGACCGATTTCAGGTTGT
>Ga0326727_10018440_pt1 | contig 14247 bp, 8 predicted proteins | sample MB2enrmetagenome_FD_207643 | JGI IMG/M metagenome (GOLD analysis project Ga0326727, IMG submission 207643) | Lab enriched peat soil microbial communities from McLean, Ithaca, NY, United States - MB29MY | ecosystem: Environmental > Terrestrial > Soil > Wetlands > Peat | place: USA: New York...
CGTCGGTAACGTCGTTGTGGATATAGCTGATGTGATGCCCGCCTCCCTGAGCGATGCCTTCGCCGTCGGCAAAAACGCGGGAGAAACCTTCGACCACGTTGTTGCGGACCATGACGTTCTGCACCTGGCTTTCAGGCTTGTCCATCCCATTAGGGTGGTGGCCGATACGAATTCCGCTATCGCCGATATCGTAGAAAGCCGAATTTTGTATGGTGACGTTGGAAGCAGGGGGGCCCGATCTTGCAGAGGTCGAGGCGATCAGAATCCCGGATGACGAGGTGTGGCGTACGGTGAGGGAATCGAAGGTCACGTTCTGGCAGCTTTCGCAATCGATGGCCTCGGGCAGCGTGGTCTCGCCATTGAAATCGTCGTTGAATCCCTGGAGGCCGGGTACGAAGTTATCCACTTCAAACGTTATGCCGCGGAAAGTTACGTATTGGAGATCCGATGCGGTAAGTAAGCTGCCGCTGATGTTACTCAGCGGCTGCAGTTGCGCGATGACGACGTTATCGCGATTGGGATTCTCGTTCTTCGCGGCGAGGTAGTTGAGCGTCCAGGGAGTGGCGGACCGGTCGAGGAACCACAGACCCGTCTGACCCGCGGCCTGGGCTTTATCGAATGATTCTTTGGCGTTCTCGATGATGTAGCGATGGCCGGCTGCGGGTCCGTACATGTTATAGACGCCCGGATTGCCTTTGGTAGGTCCGGTGAGATAGATCATGTGTTTCCCGGTATCGATGCGGCCGATGCGCATGAAATCCACCGTCCAGGCATCAAAGAGAATGAGTTCGACATCGCCGGCGGGAGAATTCAGATTGCTCCAATCGGTGATGGGATCGTCCGGATTGTAAGTGAAGCGGTCCAGGCATTTCGACCGCGGCGGATTCCCTCCCCTTGCAGTGACGCTCGGGCACCCGGCATTCTCACCGGTCGGCGTCAGTTCGGATGCGATGCGCAGGAAAGTGGCGAGATTACATTGCGACGCGTCGACTATCTCCTTCGTTTGCGTGGAACGGCAAGAACCCGCATCCATGTAGTAGCCCACGCCAGACGCGGATTGAACACGCGGACGCAGGCGGCGCTCTCCGTTGTAAAAGAGGTATTCGAAGGGCTGGGTATTCGCCGGCAACTGCACTTGCCAGAGGTTGCCCGAAGCGTGCTTCCAGGTGAGCCCGAGACCGCCCTGACCAACGGGTTCGCCTCCGCTTACGACCGGCGTCTCACCACCATAGTTCTGCCAGGTGACGGGAACTTGCGCGGCACCGGAATCGGCGGCAGTGAAGCGGAGAATGGCGGGCAGGTAGTAGGTTCCCTGGCGCAGGGCAATCACCACGGGCTTGGCGGGATTCGATTTCCGGAGGTCTCGAACGGCATCCTGGGCACGCGCGATGGAGGCAAACGGACCATCGCTTTTGGCGGCGTTGGGCGCGGCCAATTTACCGGACCAGGAGTCCTGGCCATTCGGCGCGACGAAGAAGTCGGCATTGGTCCCCGCGGGCGGCGCCGCGAGGGCCATTCTGTGAACACACAGGAGCATCAGCAAAAGAGTGCTTCGCATGAGGAAATTCGACTTTACAAACATCGGCAAGAGATGTCAATCAAGTGAAGGCAACCGAAAACGGTCGAAAGAACCGATTCGAAAAACAGCCACGGATGAACACGGTCTTTTCTTCAACCCGTGTTGTTCCGTTGGTTTCGCACCCTGTGGGGCCGGGCATAGAATGTGCACAGTATGTACCGCATCTGCCTTCGGACTATCGCCGTCGTCGTTTGGGCGTGATTCTTAGCGGGGCGTTGGGTCACGAGGACAATGGAATGATGGCCATCATACGGGTGGATCCGTAAGCTTCGCTTGCACGCTAAAACGACAATCGCAAGCCGAACTGCATCTGGCGTCCGGGGGAAACCACGGACGTCAGCGTGCCGGCGTTGGCTGCCGCCACGTTGTTGACCGGAAGCTGGAAATTGGCGTGGTTCAGCACGTTGAATACTTCCCAGCGGAATTGCAGAATGTCGCGTTCCGCGAAACGGAAGTTGCGATAAATGGTTTGGTTGACCGTGATGGTGCCCGGGCCGTCCAGGATGTTGCGGCCCGAGTTGCCATACAGAAACGAATTGTTGGGGACCAGGGGAAAATCGGGGACGTAAAACCACTGGCTGGAATTCGGATTGGGCACGGTTCCTTTGCCTATGCGGTTGGGACGGCTGGCTTCACCCAGCGTCAGGTTAGCGCCGGTATTCACCGGGGTGAACGGATTGCCGGTGCTCAAGCGGCTGGTTCCGGCGAATTGCCAGCCTCGCAGAATGAGATTGTGCGACGGTGATTCCCAGGAATAGCTGGCCGTGAACATGTGCCCGATGTCCCAATCCGAGCGTCCGCGGTCGCACGGCAGGCACAGGGGATTTTGCACGCCACTAATGCCGCCGGTGGATGCTCCGCTGAACTGCGAAGCGTCGTCGATAGACTTACTGTAGGTGTAATTGAAGGTGTAAAAGAAGCCGTGCACGAAGCGCCGCTTGAAGGTCGCGGTCGCGCCCTCATAGTTGCTGCTGGCCTGGAACTGGAACATGGAGATGCCGCTCCATTGAGGGTAAGGAAAAAAGCCGGCGGGATTCGCGATCGAACGGTCCTGGGCCTGATTGATATTGTCCTGCATGGGGAGGTGGGTTCCCTTGGAGCCCACGTAGGCTAATTCGATGGCCGAGGAAAAACCGACCTGCCGCTCGATGGTGAAGTTCCAGCTTTGCATGTATTGCGCCGGAGGATGCAATTCGTAGGCATTCAGCGCGACGGTGCCGATATTCTGCACCAGGCTGGGCGCGGGAAACGGATTTGTCCAGGTCAGTTGCAGCGGATTGGTGGCGCTGCGGTTGCCCGTCTGCGAGATGACGAAGGGGAACACATTGGCCAGGCCGTTACGGACGTTGTTCTGGATGATGCCTCCGTAAAAGATCCCGTAGCCTCCGCGAATCACCGTCTGATTGCCGCCCAGGGGACGCCAGGCAAAGCCGAAGCGCGGCGCGAAATCTTTCTTGTTGACGTAAGTGAGCGCTTGCGGAAACCCGGCTTGCGCGGCCGTTTCAACCAGGCTCGGATTGGTGAAACCGATGCCGGTGCCAGTAAGGGAACTCATCGAGGCCACCACCACTTTGTTCAACGATGGGATGAAATTGCTCCAGCGGCCGGCGCTTTCGATGGGCGGCTTGTCCAACTCGTAGCGCAAACCTATGTTCAACGTCACGTGATTGGTGGCTTTCCAATCGTCCTGGACGAAGAATCCGTAGTCGGTGGTCAGCAGGTGATTGGTGTTGACGCCGAGCAGCCGGGAGTCGGAGTTCAGGTAGCCGAGCAGGAAGTCCGCGTAAGCCTGGCCCGTCCAGAAGCCGTTGAATATGTAGGTGCCTCGGGAGTTGTTGGCATAGGGATCGGTCACCTGGGCATGCAGCAGGTCGGTGCCGAATTTCAACAGGTGATTGCCCCTGACCCAGGTGAACGTGTCGCCGGGTGTCCAGGTGTTGTCGAAGTAGATGATGGGGAAATTGTTCGCCGGACCGAGCTGCTGGTAGCCCGTGACCTCGATTTCCGGAAAACCGATCAGGGCGGAATTCGTGCTGCTGACTGGCAGTCCAAACATGGAGGTGTAATCGCTGCCGGAGAATCCGCCGCGGTTCTGGCTGTTGTTGCGGGTAAATGCCAGGCGAAATTCATTGATAAGAGTGGGGCTGAAGAGGCGGGTGTAGGTGAGACCCGCGAGCACCGTGTGGGTGAACGCGGTGGCGCCGAAAAGACCGGTATTGTTGCCGCCCGGGGTGTAGGCGTTAGTGTAGGGATTCGTTGCCGTGCTCTGCCGGTTGGTGATGCGAAAGGCGAGCGTGTCCTCCTCGGTGATGCGCTGGTCGATCTTGCCGATAAAGCTGTCAAAGTTGTCGGGGCCTACGGCGTAGGCGGAGAGGTTGTTCAAGCCGGCCTGATTGGGCTCAGGCATGAACTTCTGCACGGCAATGGAGGTGGATGTAATGCGCGACGCGGGGATGACGTTGTTGGGGAAACAGGCGCCCTTGCCGGTGGATTTCGCACAGGTTCCGGTGGTGAGGGGATCGGAGACCGGCGTGGAGAAATTCCCCGTCTTCTGCGCATCGGTGGGAACCAGGCCGGTGGCTGACGATCCGGAGACCTCGCGCAGGCTTTCCCAACTGAACAGGAAGAAGGTGCGGTCCTTACCCTTGTAGATTTTGGGAAGGTTGACAGGCCCTCCCAGCATGGCGCCGAACTGGTTCTGCCGCAGCTCGGATTTTTGCACGTCGAAGAAGCTGCGGGCGTCGGTATCGTCGTTGCGCAGGAATTCGAAGAGGGTGCCGTGATACTGGTTGCTCCCGCTCTTGAGCACCATGTTCATCACGCCGCCGGACATGCGCCCGTATTCGGCGGAGAAGTTGTTGGTCTGCATCTTGAATTCCTGCAGGGCGTCGAGGTTGGGCGAGAGGACCGCGCCGCCGAACAGCGGCTCGCGGTCGCCAATGCCGTCGACGATGAAGTTGGTGTTGTCCGCGCGCGCGCCGTTGATGGCGAAGGACGATCCCACCATGTTGGTGGTATTGGGCGTAATGCCGGCGGCGAGATAGCCCAGATCGGTGATATTGCGGCCATTCAAGGGCATTTCGACGATCTCGCTGGCGGTCATCACCTGGCCCTTGGTGCCGTTGTCGGTATTGACCAGGGGCGCGCTCGTTTCGATCACTTCGATAGTTTGCGACACCTCCCGCACCGCCAGCTTGAAGTCCATGCGCGCCACCTGGTCCATTTCGAGGACGATGTCGGTCTGACGCACGGTGCGGAATCCGGAGTCGGTGATGGTCACTTCATAGGGGCCAGGCGCCAGGTCGGGAACCGTAAACTCGCCTCTCGGATTGGTCGTTACTTTGCGCGTGAGCGCAGTATCGGTGTTTCGGATCTCTAATTCCGCCCCAACCACGACGGCGCCGGACTGATCCTGCACGGTGCCCACCATGGTAGCGGTCGGATTTTGCGCCAGCAGCAGTGGAGCAAAAACCAGACAGGCAACAAGACAACGAGACATGATAAAAGAGAATGGCACAACTCCTATTGAAAAGCAATAGGAGAGTTACGGGCGTGGCGCAGCCTCTCAGGCTGCCGTCTCGGCACTCCTGCCGAGACGTTTTTGACCCGCGGAACGAGCGTCCCGAGGAGTTGGGACGCGGTACGCAGGAGTGCGTGCGCCACGTGCTGCCGGTTAGAACGTCACCCGCAGGCCGAACTGCATCTGGCGTCCTGGGGAAACTACCGACGTCAACGTGCCGGCATTGACCGAAGTGATATTGTTTACCGGGAGCTGGAAATTCGCGTGGTTCAGCACGTTGAACAGCTCCCAACGAACTTGCAGCGTGGCGCGTTCCCGATAACGAAAGTTGCGGTAAATGGTCTGGTTGACCGAAATCGTGCCGGGACCGTCGAGAATATTCCGGCCGGAGTTGCCGTACAGATATGCGTTGTTGGGCACCATCGGAAAATCGGCGACATCGAACCACTGGTTCACGCCGGGATCGGACACCGTCCCTTTGGCGATGCGGTTGGGGAAAACGGGCGTTCCGTTAGTCGCATTGTTGAGGTTGCTGATCGGCGTGAACGGATTGCCGGTGTTCAAACGGCTGGTCCCCGCGAGTTGCCAACCCCGCAGGACGATGTTGTGGGATGGCGATTCCCACGAAAAGCTGGCGGTGAACATGTGCCCCATGTCCCAATCCGAGCGTCCGCGATTGCAGCTTGGGCACAAAGTGTCCTGTATGAAGGTGACGCCGCCGAGCGACATGGCGTTGAACAACGATGCATCGTCGAGTGATTTACTGTAGGTGTAGTTGAAAGTGTAAAAGAAGCCGTGGACGAAGCGGCGCTTGAAGGTTGCGGTGGCGCCTTGGTAGTTGCTGTTGCCCTCCATGGTGAAGTACTGGATGTTGCCGAACAGCGGAAATAGCCGCGTACCGTTGGGGGTCGCGGACGAGCGGTTTGCCGGCTGATTGAGTTCGACCTGCATGCCCAGGTGCGTTCCCTTGGAACCGACGTACGATAGCTCGATCGCCGACGAGAAGCCCATCTGACGCTCGAGGGTGAAGTTCCAGCTCTGGACGTACTGCGCAGGGGGATGCAGTTCGTAGCCGAAAAGCGTGAAACTGCCAATATTGCTGACCAGTGTGGGGTTGGGAAAAGGGTTGCTCCAGGTCATGTTCAGTGGGTTGTTGCCGCTGGCGGTTTGCTGCTGCGTAATGACGAAGGGAAAAACGTCGGCCAGGCTGGTGCGGACGCCATTCTGAATATTGCCTCCGTAGAAGATGCCGTATCCGCCGCGCACCACCGTAGCGTTGCCGCCGATGGGTCGCCAGGCAAAGCCGAAGCGCGGCGCGAAGTCCTTCTTGCTGAAATAGACCAGCGTTTGCGGGTAGCCGGTTTGCGCGGCCGTGGTCACCAGGCTGGGATTGGTGAAGCCGATGCCGGTTCCGGCCAGCGTGGCTTCCGAAGCGATTACCACCTTACCTAAAGCCGGGACGAAACTGCTCCAGCGGCCGGCGCTCTCCTCAGGCGGCTTGTTGAGTTCGTAACGCAAGCCGAGGTTCAGGGTGAGGCGGGGGGTAACTTTCCAATCATCCTGGCCAAAGAAGCCATAGCTGGTCGCCAGCAAGTGGTTGATATTGACGCCCAGCAGGCGGCCATCGTTGTTGAGGTAGCCCAGCAGAAAGTCGGCGTAGGAATTTCCAGTCCATTCGCCGGTGAATCCGTAATTGCCGCGGGCATTCTGTCCATAGGGATCCACGGTTTGGGTATGCAGGACGTCCGCGCCGAATTTGAAGAGGTGATTACTCCTCACCCAGGTGAGCGTATCGCCGGGCACCCAGGAGTTGGTGTAGTAGATGATCGGAAAGGCGTCATTGGGGCCGATTTGCTGGTACCCGGTCTCGACAATTTGCGGAAAACCGATAAGGGCGGGATTGGTGGTGCTGCTCGGCAGTCCGAACAGGGCGTCGTAATCGGTGCCGTTGCCGGTGAACGATCCCCTTGACTGGCTGTTGGTACGTGTGAAGGCCACACGCAGTTCGTTGATCAAGGTCGGGGTGAACAGCCGGGTATAGGTAAGGCCGGCCAGCACGATATGGGTATTTCCCTGCGAGCCGAACAGCCCGGTGTTATTGCTGCCGACTTGATCGGGGTTGGCATAAGGATTGGCGGAGGTGTTCCAGCGATCCGTCAGACGGAAGGCCAGGGTGTCTTTGTCAGTAACCCGCTGGTCGATTTTGCCGATGAAGCTGTCAAAGTCGGTGGGCGATACGGCATAGGCGGAGAGGTTATTGACGCCGCCTTGATTGGGCAGCGGCATGAATTTCTGGATGGCGAGCGAGGTCGGCGTGAGGCGCGACTGGGGAATCGTGTTGTTGGGGAAGCACGCGCCTTTGCCGCTGGAGCCGGGGCAGGTGCCGGTGGTCAGCGAGTCGGAGATGGGAATGGTTCCGAAGTTGCCCGCTCTTTCGTCCGGGGTGGGCACCACGCCCGTGGCCGATGAACCCGCCACCTCGCGCAGGCTTTCCCAACTGAACAGGAAGAAGGTCCGGTCTTTTCCGTGATAGATCTTCGGAATATCCACGGGGCCGCTGATCATGGCGCCGAACTGGTTTTGCCGCAGCTCGGATTTCCGTACGTCGAAAAAGCTCCGCGCGTCGGTGGCGTCGTTACGCAGGAACTCGAAAACCGTACCGTGATAGCGATTGCTCCCACTCTTGAGAACCATGTTCATGACGCCTCCGGCCATGCGCCCGTATTCGGCGGAGAAATTGTTGGTCTGCATTTTGAATTCCTGCATGGAATCGAGATTGGGAGACGTGAGAACGCCGCCGAACAGCGGTTCGCGGGAGGAGAATCCGTCGATGATGAAGTTGGTGTTGTCGGGACGCGCGCCGTTGATGGCGAACCCCGAGCCTTGCAGATTGGTGTTATTGGGCGTAATGCCGGCTGCAAGCGTGCCCAGGTCGGTGATGTTGCGGCCGTTTAAGGGCATCTCGACAATCTCGTCGGCCGCCATCACCTGGCCCTTCGTGCCATTGTCGGTATTGATCAACGGCGCGCCGGCCTCGACTACGTATACAGTTTGCGAAGACCCGCTCACGTCCAGTTTGAAATCCATGCGCGCCACCTGGTCCATTTCGAGAACGATGTCGGTCTGGCGGACGGTGCGGAATCCGTTATGCGTGATGGTGACTTCGTAGGGACCCGGCGCAAGGTCCGGCGCGGTGAATTCACCCCTCGGGTTGGTTACCGCTTTCCGCGAGATGTCGGTATCGGTATTGCGAATTTCCAGTTCCACACCGGGGATGATGGCGCCGGATTGATCGCGGACGGTACCCACCATGGTGGCCGTCGGGTTTTGCGCGCGCAGAGGTTGTGGCGTCAGGCCGGTCAGGAGAACGAAGCCCGCAAGCACTCGAAACAGCATGAAGCGCCTCCAATCAAAAGCAGATTGGAGTCAATCGTAACATATATTATGGAAATCGTTACAGTTAAAGTTAACCGGCATTAAAGTTCAACCGACGATGAGTCCCATCGCCTTGCTCCGCACGTTCGTCGCGGAAGGCTTGCAAACGATTGATTCTTCGTTGTGGAGTAGGCGTTTTCGCCTGCTCCCGCCAGATGGAGAGACTTGTGCCACTGGTGGATAGGCCGCTAATGCCGCACGCAGCGCCGTAATCTCCTTCTCCTCTGCTTCGGCCTTCTTTTGGCAGGCTTCACACCACAACAGATGCTCCTCCACGAGACCGACTTCAGGGTCGTCCGCCGCTTGCTGTTGCTGGCCGGGGAGCCGTCCTAAAAGGTAGGCCTCAAGAGTTTCCTCCGCAAGGCAGCAACGCTCTTGCCCCGAAGCACAGGGGCGCTTCCTCTTCCTCACTTTGTTGCTCATTCTGATTACTTAGTGGGGACTGAAGCAAAATTTTCTCAAATGTTTTCGAATTGGTTTTTTGCCTGGTCCCGGATGGCCCGGAATTGCGTCCGGGTAAGCCCCAGGTCTCGACAGATTTGTTCCGCCGGCTGGGCCTCGTGGTAGTAGCGCAACAGGGCATCCCGGTGGAGGAGCGGCAGCGAACGCAGAATACGTCCGGCCGCCAGTTGATCCCGCTCCGATACTCTTTCGGGCCGCGGAAGGTCCGCTTCAGCGGAAATGGTTCGCTGCACCTCGCTGCGCACATATCTGCCCAGGCACTGTGGCTCGCGAACTTCGCCGTTTCGGATGGCGTCGATCAGCCTGGCAAACACGCCGTCCGCCAATTGATCCCCGCGGTCAGGCCCCAGGCGGCGTGCCAGAAAATAACGGATGCCGCGGGAAAAATGGAGGTACAGTTCATGCTCGGCATCCCGGCTTCCTCCGGCAATTCTCTCCAGCAGGAAGGCGAAATACGACTCTTCGGTGTTCGGCGGTGGTACCGTTAAGGTCATTTAATAGAACCTATTTAAGCACTCACCAATGGATATATCAAGTAGCAAACATAAAAAGACAAAAAAAAAGAAGAAATAAAGTAATAGGCTCGATGGGGAGGTCCCGGCTGGCGCCGTGCTCCGTCAAGCGGGCGAGAGCAGGCGAAAACGCCTACTCCACGACGGACAATCAATCGTTTGCAAAACTTGTACTACTAATAGTCTGAATCTTCGCGGTCCGCGAAGAATTGTAGAGTAGCCCTTTGGCCTGCTCGTGGGGCAGACCATCGTCTTTTGTGGTCTGCCCCGGCTGCGCAGCAGCCGTTTGCGGCTTGCCGCGATACGGAGTAGGCCTTTGGCCTGCGTTGACTTCTGCCACAGGCTGCTAATCTAAAACCTATTCCACGAGTTAGTAGTACGATAGGCGTTGATGAAATCTCCGGCAATCACGCGGCGTGAACTGCTGGTGGGCGCGGCGGCGCAGTCGGCAACCAGAACGGCCCGGCGTCCCAACCTGCTTTTTGTTCTGGCCGACGACCACGCCGGCTACGTCTTGGGATGCGACGGCAATCCGCTGGCGCGCACGCCCAATCTTGACCGGCTGGCTTCGCAAGGCACCCGGTTCTCGGCGCATTATTGTAATTCTCCGGTTTGCACGCCATCGCGTCAGAGTTTCTTCACCGGACAGTTGCCGCATATGGCGGGGGTCACGCGCCTGCCCACGCCGTTGGCGGAAGACAAGCCGACCCTCGCCCGTCAGCTGAAAATGGCCGGATACGCTACCGCGGTTTTCGGCAAAATGCACTTCAACCGTCCCGCGAAACCGGGGCTGCACGGCTTCGATGTGCCGTATACCGAGCAGGAATTGACGCGTGAGTGGAATAAAGAGGTGAAGCCGCGTCCCGCGCCGGAAAGCATGGCAACCAAACCGCCGTGGCGTCCGTTCAAAGATCCGGCGCGCATCTGGCTGAATGCGGATAAGCTTCCGTATCCCCGTTACGAGAGCGATATGCGGTCGCTCTACCAGTTTCATCTGGCGGAGAAGTTCCTGGAAGAGCATCGCTCGCAGCCCTTCGCGCTGTGGGTGAGCTTCATGGAGCCACATTCGCCGTACGATTTTCCCATCGAGGATCGCGAGCGCTTCGATCCCGCGCGTTTCACGGTTCCACGCGTCGGTCCGGAAGACGGCCCGCAAATTCCGCTGATCTTTCGCGATCTCTCGGACGCCGATAAACGTGGCATTATCGCTTCGTACTACACGTCGGTCTCCTATCTCGACCGCAGCGTAGGGCGCGTACTCGACACTTTGCGCCGTCTGGACCTGGAGAACGACACGCTGGTGGTCTACATGGCGGATCATGGTTACAGCCTGGGGCAGCACGGGCGGTTCGAGAAGCATTGCGGGTACGATCCGGCGCTGCGCGTGCCGCTCATCATGCGCTGGCCGGGGAAGATCCGCGAAGGAGTGGTCAGCCATTACACCGAACATATCGATGTGCCGGCAACGTTGACGGATCTGCTCGCCATCGATCCGCTGCCGATTCAGCATGGTCAGAGTCTGCGCGGCTATCTGGAGCGCGGCCGCACGGAGCAGCCGCGGACCCACATCTTCAGTGAATATCTGGAAAACGAAGAAGCGTTTGTGCGGACGGATCGCTGGAAGCTGATCTTCTGCTCGGGCAAGCGCAAGCGCACCGACGGCTACGAGACCGACAATCCCACGCCCGGCCGCTATGTACGGTTATTCGATTTGCAGCAGGACCCCGGTGAGTTCTCGAACGTCGCGCCGCGCCATGCGGAGACGGTGGCCACGCTTGAGAAACTGATGCTGCACCGCTTCCGGACGACCCATCCGGATGCCGCACAAGAGCCGCGCGGATTGTCGATGGAAGAGTCGCTCGAGTGGTACGTGCGGCCGCGGGACGTGTAGCAAGTGACCTTTGAGGAAGCGCTCAACCAGGTTTTGCCGCCGGATCTGCCTCATCGGGCCATGGTCGTGAAGAAAGGCGCGCAGCATCTGGCATGGATCGAAGAGGCCAACCGCCATTTCAATCTGACCCGCATTGTCAGCCCGCGTGAAGCAGCCATCAAACATGTGCTGGATAGCGTAATGCCGTGGCGTCTGTTCCGCGGGGCGCGCACCGTTCTGGATGCCGGTACGGGCGCCGGATTTCCCGGCATTCCGCTGGCCTTGGTGCTGCCCGAGGTGCGCTTCACGTTAGCCGAATCGATTCAGAAGAAGGCGCGCTTTGTGGATTCAGCCGTCTCCCAACTGGCGCTTGCCAACGTGGCCGTCACCGCGCGCCGCGCCGAAGAACTGGTCCGTGAAGCGAGATATGACATCCTTACCGCGCGTGCCGTCGCGCCTCTTTCGCGCCTTCTATCGATGGGCCGCACGCGCATGCTGTTGTATAAAGGACCTGATGCGGAGCAGGAAATCGCCGGCGCCGCGGGCGAAGCGCGGAAACGGCGGGCTCGATTGAGCGTGGTGATGCGCTACGAACTGCCGGAATCCCTGGGGGTGCGCACGGTGATAGAAGTGAACTATGCCGGTTGATCTGGTTTTCTTCGGCGCCCATCCCGACGACGTGGAATGGGGCGCCGGCGGAATGGCCCTGTTGGTGAGCGGAAAACATTCCTTCGTCATCGCCGATTTGACGGATGGAGAGAGAGGGTCGCGAGGCACTCCCGACGAGCGCCTCGTGGAGGGCGCGGCAGCCGCGGAGTTTCTGGGAGCGGAAACGCGTGAATCGCTGCATCTGCCCGATTGCGCCCTGGTCGATTCGCCGGAGAATCGCAGCCGCATTGCATCCGTGATACGCCGCTGGCGGCCCAAAATCGTGTTGGCGCCGTACTGGGAAGATCGCCATCCGGACCACGCCGCCGCGGGGCTCATGGTGCGCAACGCGCAGGTTTATTGCACGCTCAAGAATTCCGACGACCCCTATCCGCCGCACAAACCGGCAGCCTTTCTTTTCTATCCGCTGAATAAGTTCCAGCAACCTTCGCTGGTCGTGGACACGTCGGCCGTTTTTGAGCGCAAACTCGATCTGATCCGCATTCATCGCTCGCAGTTCTCGAAAACCGCGCAAGAGTTCGGGGTTCTGGCGCAAGGCCTGGGCGATTATATGTTCAGCCTGGAGACGCGGGACCGCTATACCGGGTCGCTCATCGGTACACGTTATGGAGAAGCGCTGATCGCGGACCGCCCCATCGCGCTAGGCGGCCTCGCCGACCTGTTGCAACTGATGTCCTGACGGCTCAGCCCGCTTGATAAGACGGAATCGCCGGGACCGAGCGCAACTCGGACGGGTCGGCTTTCTCTTCCGGGTTAACCATTACGCCAGCGATGACAAAGCCGATGATCAACACTTGCGCTGTGGCTGGCTGATCGGAAGTGAGCAGTAGTGCCGGCACGGGTGAGAGCATCACCAGCGACCAGGCTTTCATCCAGAGCGGGATTGCGGGGCGATCCATCATCAGCGCCCCGAGCGGAATCAGAAGTAGGCAGTCCACGGTGTAGGCATGCTGCCCAAGCAGCAGACCAGATGCAGCGGCAGCCGCGCCCGACAGTCCTATACTCGTGACACTGCGGCAGACCCTCCAAAGCAGAAATACCACAAGCAGTATTAGGATCGACTCAACGGCCGCGCCTCCCGGCAGCCACGCGGTCAGGCCATGAAGGTTAGGCATTCTCGCGGTTGCGGGCGACATCTCGGGCATGCGCGTTGCCTTAAGATATTCGACCGGCCAGCGAGGACCTTCAATCAAAAAACAAACCGCGAGCCATACAAAACAGGCCGTGGCCCCGGCGATCAGCGTCTTCCACCGTTTCTGCGCCACCAGCATCACAGGCACCCCGACCGCGAGGTGATACTTGCAGATACACAGCGAGAAGGCAAATCCCGCGCTCCACGGTCTGTCTTTCCCCAGCAGCACCAACCCAAGAGTGAAAAACATCATCCAAAGCGGAAGGTCCTGTCCGAATAGGATAGCCATCGTCGGGGACATCGACCAGGCCATTGCCACACCCGTTATAAGAGGCCTTGCTCCTGGCCAGAAAAGGGCGAAGACCAGCAGAGCGGCAAGATTCAGCGCCAGCCACGCCAAACGCGCAGTCTGGTAAGGGAGAACTCCGAGAACTTTGTGGCCATACAGCACAATCGGCAGACGGCCGGTTGGACACCCGGGACCGCGGGGCGCTTCCAGTTTAAACAAAGCGTCAAAATCGTAAAGATGGCCAGTGCCCACCAGGCGGCCAGCGGAATAGAACTGGTTAAAATCAACGCCTCCTTCCCTCCAGTTTTTTACCGCCGGCCAGCCGTTGAAAAACAACCCCGGAATCGACAACAGGGCGATGCCAATCGCCACGATGTTCTTGCGCTGAGGGAGTCTCAAATCAGATTGGCCTCGACGGAAATCTCCAACAGCTAAGTCGGCTGGACCGAACTTAGCGACGCGCGGTCAGCGCAAGCCATCCAACAAAAGGGAGCGCAGACCCTGCACCGGCGGCGCGCCCAGCTGATCCTGTAGTCCGCGGGATTGCTGTATGGGCTGGTCCAGGCGTCCTTGTCCGGCAGCCACATTACGCAGACCATAGAGCGCCAATTCAAAACGGTCCTTGACGCCGACCTTCTGGAACAAGCGCGACAGATATACTTTGACGGTGTTCTCCGACACGCACAAAACGGTCGCGATCTCCTTATTCTTAAGCCCCTGCGAGAGGAGCGTGACCAATTGTCCTTCGCGCCGTGTGAGAGAAACTTTGCGCGCCGAGA
>Ga0326727_10018441_pt1 | contig 14247 bp, 11 predicted proteins | sample MB2enrmetagenome_FD_207643 | JGI IMG/M metagenome (GOLD analysis project Ga0326727, IMG submission 207643) | Lab enriched peat soil microbial communities from McLean, Ithaca, NY, United States - MB29MY | ecosystem: Environmental > Terrestrial > Soil > Wetlands > Peat | place: USA: New York...
GTCTGATACATTTAGAGCCAAATGAATAGATCGTTTTTTGCCTGTGCCTTCCTTACGGTGCTGCCAGCAATCTCAGCGGCGCCGATGTGCAACGTGCGCGATTTTGGCGCGGTTGGAGACGGAGTTCGCAAGGACACCTCGGCGTTACAGAGCGCCATCGATTCCTGCGCCAAGGGCGGTGGGGGCACGGTGCTGGTTCCTCCAGGGCGTTATCTTACCGGGGCTATTTCGCTGCGCAGCCATATCACGTTCGAGATCGGGCCGGGCGCGGTGATCCTGGGCAGTGAGGATCCCGCGGATTATCCGCTGCGCGAAAACGTGTATGAGAGCGGGCGCAAAGCGATTTCGTCGCTCATTTACGCGGAGAATGTGGAGGATGTCACGTTGACCGGGCGCGGGACGATCGATGGGCAGGGCGCGATCTGGTGGAAGCGTCAATGGTTTGCCGTGCCGAAGAAGAATATGCCGCAGGCCAAGACTGCGGAGGATTTTGCGGAAGCCAAGAAGATCGCCAATGGCCGGCCGAAACTGATCGAGATCGTGCGCGGACGAGATATCGTGATCGAGCGGCTGCACCTGGTCAATTCACCGAGTTGGACGGTGCATCCGCTGTTGTGCGAATTTGTGCGGGTCGACGGGATTACGATCGAGAATCCGGTGCCTTCGCCCAATACCGACGGGATCAATCCGGAATCGTGCCGCAATGTTCAGATCATGAACTGCCGCATCGACGTGGGCGACGATTGCGTGACGCTCAAATCGGGGACGGACGCGGCGGGCCGGAAGATGGGCAAGCCGGACGAGAATATTACCATCACCAACTGCGTGATGTTGAAGGGCCATGGCGGCGTGAGTATCGGCAGCGAGATGTCGGGCGGCGTGCGCAATGTGGTGGTGAGCAATTGCGTATTCCAGGGGACGCAGGCCGGCATTCGCATCAAATCTCAGCGCGGGCGGGGAAACGTGGTCGAGGGCGTGACGGCGTCCAATATCGTGATGCAGGATGTGGGATCGGCGTTTACGATTACGAATTTCTATCACGGGGACGACGATCCGGATGATGTAGTGCCGGTGAATGAAGGGACTCCGCGGTTCCGCGATTTCCATTTCAATAACATTACGGCTCGCGGGTCGGCGACGGCCGGCGAGATTACCGGCTTGCGCGAAATGCCTATCGAGGACGTGACATTTTCGGATGTTCACATCCGGGCGAAGAAGGGGATGACGATTACCAACGCGAAGAATGTGGTTTTCCGCGGGGTGACGATTGAGGCGGAATCGGGTCCGGGGGTCAGCGTGAAGAATTCGAGTGCGATTGAGACCGGCGGATTGAAGTGAATTTGCGCGCTCTCAGCCCAGAGCTTTGCGAAATCTTCTGACGATCTCTTGCGCACTGACACGTGCCCACGTTTCATTCACCTGCAGATTGAAGTAATCATTGCTCACGGGAAAATGTGCGGAGATGCCGGCTTCTTCCAGCCTGCCCTGGTAAACCTGCGCGTTCACGTCCTCCACTCGCAGACGAAAGACGTTGGTTCCGTTTGGTATGCGTTCTATTTTGAAGTGGCCGTCGGCGGAAAGCATGGCGATCACTTGTTCGGAAGTAGCGACGGACTGGCGGAAGCGCTGCTCGAAGCCGTCCATGTAATGCAAGGCCACCGCGGCAAACGGCCAGACTTGTTGCAGACCGCCCCCGAACGTGCGGCGCGTGTGGTAGAGGTCGGCAAGCAGGGCTTTCGGCCCGGCGAGGACGGCGCCGCTGGCCGCATTGAAGTATTTGTACATGGAGATGTACACCGTGTCGAAGAGCGCGGCGTATTGCTTGACGGGGCGCCTGGTATAGGCGCTTTCGAGGTACAAGCGCGCGCCGTCGAGGTGGAGTCCGATACCGCGGTTACGGGCCCAGGATGAGACTTTGGCCATCTCGTCGAAATCGAAGCGCTCCCCGTATTGACGCCGGACCGGGGATTCGATCTGTAGCGCGCCGACCGGCGTAACCACGCGGCCGAGCATAGCGTCGTCGGCGGCGCGTTCGGCCTCTTCCACGCTGAAGGTGGCTTTGCCTGGAGCGAGGCCGATGAGATGTAATCCGCTCAAGGTTTCGGCGCAATCGCCGCAATCATTTTGTAAGTGACTTTGCGCCTGTACCAGAACGCGGCGTTTCCCGCCGGCGAGAATGCGCACCGCGAGATGATTGGCTAACGTTCCGGTGGGCAGCCAGACGGCTGTCTCTTTGCCGAGCGCGGCGGCAACGCGGGATTCCAGTTTTTCCACGATTCCGCCACGGGAATAGTCGTCGGATTCGATGTCGCGGGCTATGGTTGCGAGGAGTTTGGCGTAATCCGAGGGGCTGTGGGGGATGCCGTCGCCGTAGGCATACACATGTTCGTCGGAACGGACTGCTGAGAGTTGAAAATTGAGGAGGGGGACAGCTAGAAAACTTCTGCGTTGCATGATCTGCAACGTAGCACAAAAAAGCGCGGGCTCGCTTGGAGCCCGCACTCTCACATTAGATGCTTACCGGTCGGGGAAAGTTACTTGAATTTAATGTCAGTGTGGGTTCCACCAAGGTCGATTTCGTGGACCGTGGTTACACCGTTGTTCTGCTCAGTCTCGAGCGCCGTGGCATCGAACTTAGAGGGAGCGTTGGTTTCGACAGTGGCCTGGGTCTCGACAGACTTACCCGACATTTCGTTGGTAAACTTCACCGTGGAACCGTTGAGGGTCACTTTGTAAGCGCCCGGTTGAAGCTGCACATCGCCGGCCTTGGACACGCTGTCCACGCTGATTTCATAGCTCTTGGCGCTGGCGAGGGAAAGACCGAGAACGGCGAATCCGATAAGAAGGTTCATCTTCATGATTATTTCTCCAAACTTTAAAATTGTTACTTCCGCTTAGTAAGATGATGGTTACCCTTCAAAGGTTACGGGACCCACGTGTAAGTGGAACAATTAATATGATTTAACAACTGCGAAGAATTCACGAAGTCTGAAGTTTCAGCGCAACAAAATGTTTTTCATTGTGTTGGTGTCGGGTCCCACCGACAAGGGAGATTGCGCCGTGAATGGCTTGCCGTTCACCTGACGCGTCACGATGGCGCGTTGGTCAAGATCGCGCGCTGCTTCGAGTTCAGTGCCTCTAAGGTGCGCTCTCACGTTCCACGTGTGACCATCGCTCTTGCTTTCGATCCGCGCCGAACGCACTTCTTCCACTGCATCAGCGCATTGCTGCTCCGTGGTACAAGCCGCAGCGTAGGCTAAGAGTCCGACCCGCAGGTGTTTTTCGCTGAGCTTCCTCGCCTCGCCGCGATATTGGTAAGCCGTGTAGCGCACGGCATGGTATTTGAGACCTTCCTTTTCCGCCAGCAGCACGAACTGCGACTTATCCGCTTCGAAGATACGCAGCACCACGATGGCATGGCCTTCGCGAACCGCGATTACCGATTTGGCGCTTGCCTCTTTCTTGAATGGAGCGGAGGTGTCGACCTTCTGGCCATCCAATTGGAGTGAATCCGCGTCGGCGGGCAGTACCAGGTTAGTCGCGAGCGATTCGATTTCGCCTTCATGTGAAGGATCGAGATCGAGTAGGGTCAAGATCACGCCGCGATCCTGCACCGATGTCGCGTGCGGCGGAATGTGGGTCGGCTTGTTGTGGCCGGAACGATCTTTGGTTTTGATCTGGCCGTACGGATTGTCCTGCTTATCAGGCACGACGGTAATATCGGCCAGATCTTTCGAAGACGCCAGCTCGATGTTGACGTATTTATCCTGCGCGTTGTATTCGCCGCTGGCGCTGCCGATCGAGAAGTCGCGCGTGATGTAGTTATAGCGGTCGCGGTTGGGCACGAGATCGTAAGTCGATTGGACGATGCGTTCGGGTTGGTTGATGAGTGCGGTGATCTCCGGCCCCGGATGGTAGCCGTGATTCAGTTCGTTCTCCAGCATGTAGACTTTTTCGGGATCGACGCCTTGCCGAGCCGGGTCGTTGGAAAGGCCGGCGAGATAGGTTTGCAGTTGCAGGCCGCCATGACCCGTGAGGAAATCGTAATCGCGGCTGTAGGGGCCGGACACCTTGTCGCGGCCGGGAAAGAAATTGGCGCAGATGTCGGTCCAGAAGTAATCGAGGATGGCTTTGAATCTGGCGCGCAGTTCCGGATCGGTGGCGTAGAGGTAACCCATGTTGAGAGAGTTCAGGTCCACGGAATAGTAAGTGGGGCTGTCGAATTCGTGGATACCGGCATGACGCGTGTAGTCGATCCAGTCGTCGAGTTGCTTACGGCCTTTGGCTTCGACCTCCGGATTGTGCAGCGCTTCGGAAATCAGGATCATGTTGACGGTCTTCATGAGGAAGATATTGGTGTAACTTACCTTGACGTCATGTTGATCGAGTGCGATGAACGTCGCGGCGAGGTGCGGCCGCAGTTCATCGACGAAGCCTGCCGGGAGTTTGTCGCGATAGTGCAGCAGAATCGGCCCCATGGATTGGGTGCCGAATTCGATGGCGTTGAGATCGCTGATGCTGGCGTTGGCGGTCTCCCACGGCAGCATGCCGTAGTGCTTGGATTGCGGGTCCATATCCTGGGTGTTGAACGCCATGCGAAGCAGGCTGGCGGCTCGTTTGCCGTCGCCGTGCAGGATCAGTTCGGCCATCGCGCCGTTGGTCAGGTCGCGCGTGGTGATCGAGGCGCCGGGCCTTTTGGCCTTGTTTTCCAGGTTGGTGAGCGTCTTGTCGAGGCCGTTGCGAAGGTAGTCGATGCGCGTCGCGTGGTCAGGCGCGGTCGCGGCGGCCGCAGCCAGCAGAAGGATGGGGAACATAAATTCAGGATATAGGGGAATCGCTGAGGTCTTTGGTGGGAAGCGTGGTGCGTAAGGCGTTGAGGACGGCGAACACGTCGATGACTTCCTGCGCAATCGCTCCGGCGACCGGCGGCAGCAAACCAGCCGAGGCCAGGAGCATCCCGATAATGCTCAAGGCCATGCCTCCTATGGCGCTTTGCAGGGCGATGGCGCGCATGCGGCGGCCGATGTGGATCAATTCATCCACCTTGCCGAGCGACGCTTCCAGGACGACGGCATCGGCCGCTTCGGCAGTGATGTCGCTATTCTGGCCGAAGGCTACGCCGACCGTGGCGGCCTGCATGGCGGGAGCGTCGTTGATGCCGTCGCCCAAAAACAGCGTGGGTCCGCGCTGTGACTCTTCGCGCACGATCTGCACTTTCTCTTCCGGACTCTTGCCAAACAGCAGCACGTCGATGCCGACCTGCGCAGCGAGATGACGGACCTCGGCTTCACGATCGCCGGAGAGCAGCATGACGCGATCGACCTGATGGTGCGGGCCGAGATGGCTGATGAAGGAATGGCTGTCGCGGCGGGGCGTATCGAGGAAGCGGAGGGTTGCGGCGTAGCGGCTGTCGATGAGGAGCAGGCACTCCATGCCCGCGGCGACGGGCGGCAGGCCGGAGGCAATTTCGGGATGCTGTGTGAGCGCCTGCTGACGCCCGGTGATCTGAACGGTAGTGCCGTCAAGGCGGCCGACCAATCCGAGTCCAGGTTTTTCCGCGATGTGTTCGATCTGGCGCAGGACGATGTCTTCCTCCCGCGCGGCGGCGAGGATGCTGGCGGCCAGCGGATGTTTGGAATATTGCTCCAGACTGGCGGCCATCTGCAGCGCGGTGGCGTGTTCGATGCCAGGACCGCACAGCACTTCGGTCAGCGATGGCGTGCCGTAGGTAAGCGTGCCGGTCTTATCGAAGATGACCGTCCGGCAGGTATCGATCCGCTCCAGCATAGCCGGATCTTTGATGATGATGGAGCGCCCTGCGGCCACCGAGATTGCGCCGATGATGGCAACGGGAATGGCGAGCAGCAGAGGACAGGGCGTGGCGATGACGAGCACGGCGAGGAAGCGTGAGGGATCATGGCTGGCGATCCAGGCCAAAGCGGCGAGCGCGAGGGCCAGCACGGTGTACCATGCGCCCAGGCGGTCGGCAATGCGGCGGAAGCGCGGGCGATTGGCCTCGGCCTGCTGCATTACCTGCATGATTTTGGCGTAGCGCGAGTCGATCGGCAGGCGCACGACGGTAATGGTGACGGCGGATTCACCATTGACCGCGCCGGAGAGAACCGAGGAGCCGGGAACCTTCGCTATATGGTACGGTTCGCCGGTCAAATACGATTCGTCCATCGATCCGCGGCCTTCCACGATGGTTCCGTCAACCGGGCAGATCTCGTGTGGGAAAACAACCAGCCGGTCACCAATCTGCACGTCGGAGATTTTGACATTTTCGATCTGCACGCCGAGGATGCGGTGCGCCGTTTCCGGCATGCGTTTGGCGAGCGTGGCAAGCACCGCCGAGGCGCGGCGCGTGGCGTAATGTTCCAGCGCGGTGCCACCGGAGAGCATCAGCACCACGATGGCGCCCGCCAGATATTGGCCGAGAATGGCGGAGACCAGAATGGAGAGACCGGCGAGCATGTCCGATCCGAATTCGCGCGCCCACAGTTTGCGGGTGAGGTCGTAGAGCAGCGGCAAGCCGCCGATCGCGAGCACCAGGATCAGCGGGAGGTTGTATTCGTTAACTGCGGTGTGTAGCGCGAAGCGGGCTACCAGGTTCGCGGTAATTCCCAGCGCCGCCAGGATCGCGATATAGGTTTCTTTGGACAAACACACAGACTGAAGTCTATGTTACTAGTTTAAGGGATGTTCAGAACGATGCTTGTTGGCTTCGCGATTGGTTTGACGGCACTCGCGGCCGATCCGACTACGGTGACTTGGAAAGATGAGCGTTCGCGTGAATGGACGGCCCAGTTTTCCGTGCAGGCAGGAATTCCGACCATTGACTCGATCGCGGTCGAAGGGCGCCGCGTGGTGGAGCGGGCACAGCCGTTTTATCGCGTCGAGATGGGTAAGCGGCGCGGCGGGTGGGACGCGTTTTTCGATTTTCCACCGTCACACCCGGATGGGACGCGAGCGTTCTTTGCCGAGTTCCACGCGAAGACGATCAGCACGCGGACGATTGGCGATCGCGTGGAGGCTTCCTTCGACGGCATGCGGCTGGGAATCTTCAGCGGAAGCCTGCGCTACATTTTCTATCCCGGGAGCCGTTTGATTGAGCAGCAGGCCGTGCTCACGACCAACGATCCGGACGTGGCGTACTTTTACGATGCTGGTTTGCGCTGGGCGGCTGCGGCGGATGTGCGTCCGGGCGGCAATATGGAATCGCACATCAGCTACTTCGATACGGACGGCCGGTTCCAGACGATGGTTCCGGGATACGGTTCGGAGCGTCAGCCGGTGAAGGTGCGGTATCGCGCCATTGCGGCAAAGGCCGGCGCGGGCGCGGTGAGCGTATTTCCTGCGCCGCACCAATACATGATGGCGCGCGACTACACGACGAACATGGGGTACGTCTGGTACACGTCATGGCGGGGTTCCGTGTCGCTGGGCATCCGGCAGTTGCCGGACGACAACTCCCCCTATTATCCGTGGATGAACGCGCCTCCGGGAACCGAGCAGCAGATGCGGATGTTTATTTCGCTGGACGATCGCGATGCGCCTCCGGTGCTCGACGACGTGCTGCGCTATACGCATGGCGACCGATTTCCGAAGATCCCGGGATACGTCACCTTCGCGCCCCACTGGCACGAAGCTTACACGGTGCAGGCGGAGGTGAAGGGCTTCGATTGGGAGCCTCCTTTTAAAGGCGCCATGAAAGCGATTGGGATCGAGGCTGCGTTGATTTTCGATTTCCATGGCGATGGAAATGCGGCTGATTTGACCGAGGTGCGGGAAAAGGAACTGGCCGATTTCTATCGCGCGTGCAAAGCGCAATCGGGCGGGAGTTTTCTGTTGATGCCAGGTGAAGAAGCCAACGTTTTTCTCGGCGGTCATTGGGGCTTGGTCTTTCCGCATCAGGTCTTGTGGCACATGAATCGCAAGCCAGGTGAACCTTTTCACGCGAGCAGCGTGTACCGGATCGGCAACGCCAAGGAGCTTTGGGACATGGTGCAGGCCGAGCACGGACTGGTTTATCAGACGCACCCGCGGACCAAGGGCTCGACCGGCTATCCTGACAAAATTTTCGATACCGATTACTTTCGCGATCCGCGATATATAGCGGTGGGATGGAAAGCCATGCCTTCGGATCTCTCGTCTCCGCGGCTGGGTGAACGGGCGTTCAAGACGATTGACGATGTCAACAATCGGGGCTTTAAGAAGCGTCTGCTCGGTGAAGTGGATGTCTTTCAACTCGACACAACACATGAGCTTTACGGGCACATGAACATTAACTATGTGCGTCTGCCTACGCTGCCGTCATTTGATCACGATGGCGAACTTCTGGAGGCCATCGCGCGCGGCGACTACTTCATCAGCACGGGCGAAGTTTTGCTGCCGGCGGTGGAATGGAAGAACGCAGGCGATCACATCACGGCGCACGTTTTGGCGAGCTATACGTTCCCGTTGAATATGGCGGAGATCGTGTGGGGCGATGGGTCGCGCACCGAGCGGCAGGTTTTTCCGCTGGTGAATACGAGAGAATTCGGTAATGGCAATTTCGATTGGAGTATCGACGCGCCGGGATGGAAATGGGCGCGCCTGGCGCTCTGGGATGTCGCGGGAGATGGCGCGTTTACGAATCCGGTGTGGAGGTAGGCTTACCTTCCAAGCACGATATCGATGCCTGCGAGGAGCAATTGGAACTTGGCGCGAGGCAGCCTGCCGACGCGTTCGGTGAGCTGGCTTTTGTCCAAGGCCACAATCTGCGAGACATTGACGACCGAATCTTTAGCGAGGCCCGTCATTCGGGCGGGAAGCGCGAGGTTACCGGGCGCGTCGGCCCAGGGAAGATTGGATGTCAGCGGTACACAGACCACAGTGGATATTCGGCTGAGGTTCAAGGCGTCTCCTTGCACGATGACTACGGGCCGTCGAAACCCTGGGCCCGAACCAAAGGGAGGCTGAAGATCTGCCCACCATATCTCGCTCCGCGCAATCGGGGCGGGCGACGTCACCATTCCGTGCGCTCAAGGATACGGTACGCAGCCGACGCAACAAAATCGTCCTTCGCGTCTGCCAACTCTTCACACACGCGATTCGTGGCTTCGGTAATCGCGTCGGGCGAGTGGCGCGCGACGTACTCCGCAATTGCATCGCTGTATAACCGGCTCCGGGACCGCTTGGTGCGCCGGGCGAGTCGCTCAGCGCCGCGGAATACGGCATCGGGGATGGAGACGGCGGTCTTCATACCACCAGTATAACCGCGCCATTGGGGCTTTTCCTCCGCTCACCCACACGGAGCCAGGCTTCGATAGTAAACTATACACATGAAGCGCACAAATCTTGTGTTGGATGAACATCTGCTGCGTGAAGCCACTCAAGTATTGGGCGTACGGACCTATTCCGCGGCGGTAAACACCGCCTTGGCGGAATTGATCCGGGTACGGAAGGTACAAAGTCTTCCCCGATTCTTTCATTCCGGCATTTGGGAAGGGGACTTGGCCCAGATGCGGCAGGACCGGCCGGAGCGGGGACGACGTCGCAAGTGATACTGGTCGATACCTCCGTCTGGATTGAACTCCTGGCGGCCAAGCCGACGCGTTCCGTCCGAGAGGAAGACCTATTGCAGTTTGTCACGTGCGGTCCGGTTGTCCAGGAGGTGCTTCAAGGCCTGAAGCCGACACCGCGGAGCGACGCGTTTCGGAGCGCTTTCCTCGCCATTCCACTTCTCAGCGATCCGGTTCCACTGGCGGTTTTTCTTTCCGCTGCGGACATCCACGCGCAGGGCAGACGGCTCGGGATTACTGTCAGATCGTCCGTGGACTGTCTCATTGCCGCGATCGCGATTGAGAACGGAGTGCCGGTCTGGCACCGGGACCGCGACTTTGCTGCAATCGCACGTTTCACGAAGCTGCAGGCGTCCTCATTCCTCCCGCAGAATCTCTAGCGGCTTTCTTCCCAGGATGCGGAAGCTGGCCGCCCACCCTGCGGCCACAGCGATTGCGGCGGTAATGGCAATGGATGCGAAGCCGGCCAGCCAGTTCACTTCCGGTGTCGCATTCATCATGCGCTTGAGCACCAGCGCGGCGAAGATCGACGCCATGATCGCGCCCATCAGTCCGGCGACCAGTCCCAGAATCAGGAATTCGACGGAAAAAACTCCGGCAATGCTGCGCCGCGTCGCTCCCAGCGTCTTCAGCACGACCACTTCGCGAATGCGGCGGAATCGCTGGCCTGCGACGCTCGACGAAAGAATAATCGCGCCAGCCAGCAGCGCGAACGCCGAGATCATCCGTACCACCACCGCGATCTGATTCACCACATCCTGAATGATGCGCAGCACGTCGGCCACATTCACCACCGTGACGGTGGGAAAGCGGCGGTAAATGGCGGTCTGTAACTGTCCGACCAGATCCGGTACGACCCGCACGCTGCCGTAGTAAATGGTGGGTAGCCCGTCCAGCACGCCCGGACTGAAGACGAACTCGACGCGCGCATTCAGGCGCACCGATTCGGTCTTTTGAATTGCCACCACCGTCGAGGAAAACTTGCGCGATGGCGTGCTCCACTCGATGCGTGAGCCCACGTGGATATTGAGTGCGCGGGCCGCTTCGTCGGCTACGGCCAGCTCCGGTTCAGCCGGTTTGCCGGTCCACCAGCGGCCCTTGGTCACTTCGGTATAGGCCGGTTTTTCGCCGACGGAGGTCACGGCCGCGGTGCGCAGATAGCGCCGTGCAAAGCCTTTCAACGTTTCCCGCGGCAAAGGCGCACCGTCGATGGTGACGATGCGCGCGGCGACGGTGCCGATCATGTCAGGCGGTTCGGCAACTCCTGGTTGCCTGGTAATCAGCGCCGAGACCGCGTCGCGATCCTTGGGAGTAATGTCGATCAGGTAAACATTCGGCAGGCCGGGCGGCGCCGACTTCACCATTTCGCTGACCAGCCCGCGCTGCACCAGATAAACGGTGAGCGTGAACATCACGCCGACGCCCATGGCCACCAGTACCGCGCCGGCATGATTGCCGGGCCGGTAGAGGTTTGCCAAGCCATGGCGGAGTTCCGCACCGCCGGGAAGCCGGCGCATCAGGCTGGGCGTCCGCTCCCGCAGCCGGCGCAGCAAACGCAGCAGCATCCAAGCCACAGCGGACAGTGCGGCGAGACTGCCCACCAGCGCGCCCGAAAAGTACACACCCATGCGAGGGGATTGCGCCAACCATGCGGCAATGGCCCCGATGCCCAGCACGATGAGGACGCCGGCCGCGATGGATGCGCGCGCCTGGTAGATCCAGCGATGGAACCATTGCCGGATGCCGCGCCGGCTCTCCGGCATTTCGCGGCGGAAGATCAGCGCGGGGCGCACCTGGCGAATCGAAAGCAGCGGCGGCAGGGTGAACAACATGGTGGTCAGCAGGCCGATCAAAATGCCTTGCAGCGCCGAGATCCAATCCACGGTCCAACTGGCCTGCACGTTGAAGTAGCGGCGGATGAGCGCGGGAAACATCATCTGCACGCCGCCTCCCAGCACGACCCCCAGCAGACCACCGGCAAGTCCCAGCCCGAGTGTTTGCAGCGCATAGATCCGGATGATCTGGTTGGAACGCCCGCCGATGCACTTCATGATGGCGATGGAATCGAGTTTCTGCTGCAAATGCGCCTGCATCGCCATCCCCACACCGAGCGAGCCGACGATCAGCGCGACGAGGCTGACCAGGCTCAGGAATACCGACGAGCGTTGCAGGCCGTTCTGCACGATGGGGTGCGTTTGCGTGTAGTCGGTGATGAGCGCTTCGTCGAAGACGTGTTGCAACCGGCGGCGGATGCGTTGGACCGGCACTGTGGGAGGCACTTTGAACAGAAAGCGCTCGGATGCGCGGCTGCCGGGAATCATGAGGCCGGCGCGATCCAGCGCGTCGCGCGACATCAAGACGCGTGGTCCGACGTTGAGGCTGCCGGTCATGCGGTCCGGTTCGCTCGCGACCACGCCGACAATACGAAAGGGCTGGCCGCCGATCCGTACGGAGTCGCCGACGCGGTCATCCAGGCGCAGCAGCAGGTCGCTCGAAGCCGCGATAGTATCCGGCTTCAGGGCGTCGGGCAGGGACTGCGGCGGGTCGAGCTTGACGGAGCCGTAAAAAGGATAGACTTGCGGATCCACGGCTTTCACCGAAATCAAAACCGGCGGGGCGTCGCTTGATTTCGAGAGCATGGTGACGGTCTCGGTGATCCAGGTGCGCTTCAAGCCTTCGCGTTCCAGGCGATCGAACATGTCCTGCTGCTCGCGCGTGGGGATGGCGAAATTGCGGACCATGAGGTCGGCGGCCATCAAGGTGCGGGCCTCGCGGTGCAGCATGGTTTGGAAAACGCGGGTGAAGCCTTTCACGCCCGTGAGGCAGGCCACTCCGGCGGCTACCGCGAGAATGACAAACAGGAATTTGGCGCGGGAGGCTCGCGCTTCACGCCAGGCGATTTTGATGGCCGTTTTCATGGCTTTGGGCAGCGAGATCCGAGGTGGATTCATCGCTGACGATCAGACCGTCTTTGAGCGTGATGCGGCGCGAGGCGTTGAGCGCGAGTTCATGATCGTGAGTCACCAGGACGAGCGTGGTGCCTTCACGACGGTTGAGATCGAGCAGCAGATCGAGCACCTGCTTGCCGTTGGCGCTATCGAGATTGCCGGTGGGTTCGTCGGCCAGCAGGATGGGCGGGCGCATGAGAAAGGCACGGGCCAGAGCCACGCGCTGTTGTTCGCCGCCGGATAGCTGGACCGGATAATGGTCGCGGCGATCGGTGAGTCCGACGCGGGCCAGCAATTCGCGTCCCCGTTTTTCGTAGTCGGCACCGAGTCCCTGCAGTTCGGCCGGGAGTAGAACATTTTCTTCGGCGGTTAACGTCGGGATCAGATTGTACGACTGGAAGACGAAGCCGATTTTGCGCCCGCGAACCACGGCGAGCTGATCCTCGCCGAGTCCGACGATTTCCATGCCGTCGAGCAGAATGCTGCCGCTGGTGGCGGTGTCGAGTCCGGCGAGCAGGCCGAGCAAGGTGCTTTTGCCGCTGCCCGATGGTCCCATAATTGCTGCGAACTGCCCGCTGGGAATCTCGAGGTCGATGCCTTTGAGGATTTCCACTCGGTGAGTGCCAGTGTCAATTGTGCGCGTGAGACGGGAGATGGAGATCATCGCGGACGGGCGGTACGTCTGTCATTATGACACTAGGGTGCGGCAAAACTTCCTCTTCACTTTGGCCGGATTGTACGTTGTCTTATGTTTGGGATGCGGTTCGCCGGATTCCGTTGCACGAAAAGTGGCGACGGATCCGGTCATGCCACAGCAGCACGCGGTGCAACGGCCCGCGCCGGCGCCGGATGACCGGCCAGTGATTGCGGCTTTTGGCGACAGCCTCACGGCGGGCTTCGGAGTCGAACCGGGCAAGAACTTTGTGGATGATGTGCAGCGGTTGCTGGATCGCGCGGGCTACGGTTACCGGATGTTCAACGCGGGTGTGAGCGGCGATACAACTTCGGACGGCGTAGAGCGCATGCCTGAGGTGATCGCGCTGCATCCCACGATTGTGGTTCTGGAATTCGGTGGCAACGACGGTCTGCGCGGATTGCCGGTTGCGGCCTCGAAGGCCAACCTCGCGCAGATGATCGAGGCGTTGCAGAAAAGCGGCGCGCGAGTGCTGCTGGCGGGGATGACTCTGCCGCGCAACTACGGTCCGGAATATATTGCGTCGTTCGAAAAAATTTACCTGGAGCTGGCGGATCAGTATCACGTGCCGCGCATCCCGTTTTTGCTGGAAGGCGTGGGCGGTGTCCATGGGCTGATGCAGAATGACGGTATTCATCCGACGGCGCAGGGCGATGCGATTGTAGCGCGGACGGTGTTCCGCTATCTGGAGCCGATGGTGAAAAAGTAGGGCGCTCATGTATGCTTACCGGCTCGGGACGGGGGAATTACCCGAGAGAATCTGCACTCGTGTTTGGAGCGCTTGAAGAATGCCGAGGATGAAAACGAAATCCGCCGCCTGACGGGCGAGCGCCAGAGGATCGTTTTTCACATACAGCACGAGAGTTCCCCGGCCTAGACGGAGAATGGAATTAGCCGACGCAGGCCAAAGGTCTGCGGAAATGCCTGCTCGCAGGCGGGCAGACCACACAAAACGATGGTCTGCCCCACGGAGGGCGGTGTAGAAACTCCGGACGCAGGTTCTTCACGATCCGCGAAGAATTGCTACGAACCTTCATTCGCC
>Ga0326727_10018442_pt1 | contig 14246 bp, 18 predicted proteins | sample MB2enrmetagenome_FD_207643 | JGI IMG/M metagenome (GOLD analysis project Ga0326727, IMG submission 207643) | Lab enriched peat soil microbial communities from McLean, Ithaca, NY, United States - MB29MY | ecosystem: Environmental > Terrestrial > Soil > Wetlands > Peat | place: USA: New York...
TGCGTCAACAGCGGTATGTACAGCCGCTCCATCCTGGAGTGGCTGCTTCGGATCATGGGCAACTACCTGCGACCCGACGAGATCGGGCCGGCCGAGGCCGTGTACAGGACCGTCGCTGCCCTGGCTCGTCAGATCCCCGAGCGCTGAGCACCTCCGCCGAGCAGCTCGGCAACCTCGGCAGCGAAGTAGGTGAGTATCAGATCGGCGCCCGCTCGCTTGATCGCCCCCAGGTGCTCGAGCGCGACGGCTTGGCGGTCGATCCAGCCTCTCTCGGCGGCGGCCGCGACCATGGCGTACTCCCCGCTCACGTGATAGGCGGCCAGAGGGACGTCGACCGCGGCCCGCACCGCCGCGATCACATCGAGGTAGGCGAGGGCGGGCTTGACCATGACGATGTCCGCCCCCTCCGATATGTCGAGGCGCACCTCCTCGAGCGCTTCGCGCCGGTTTCTCGGGTCCTGCTGATATCCCTTGCGGTTCCCGCCGCCGGCGATCGTCACGTTCACCGCGTCGCGGAACGGGCCGTACAGGGCGGAGGCGTACTTCGCCGCGTAGGCGAGGATCCCGACCTCGCTGTGGCCCGAGGCGTCCAGGACCGCCCGGATGGCACCGACCTGCCCGTCCATCATCCCGCTCGGGGCGACGAGATGGGCGCCGGCGTCGGCCTGGGCGACAGCCACCTCTCCGTAGCGCACGAGGGTGGCGTCGTTGTCGACCTCGCCGCGCTCGTCCAGCAGCCCGCAGTGACCGTGGTCGGTGTACTCGTCCAGGCAGAGATCCGATATGAGGACGAGATCGTCGCCGAGGCTGGCGCGAAGCTCCTTGAGGGCGATCTGGACGATGCCGTCGGCGTCCGATGCACCCGATCCGGCCGGGTCCTTCCGGCTCGGCACGCCGAACAGCACGATGGCCCCGATGCCGAGGGACGACAGCCGCTTGGCCTCGAGGACCAGGGAGGCGACCGTGTGCTGCGAGACCCCCGGCAGGGACCCGATCGGCACAGGGGCCTCGATCGATTCGCGGACGAAGAGGGGAGCGACGAGGTCGTCGACCCCCAACGCCGATTCGGCCACCAGGCGGCGCATGGCGGGGAGCCGCCGCAGGCGCCGCAGCCTGCGAGTCGGAAAGTCCATTCGCCGAGGCTACCCCTGGTCGCCCGGTGCGACCTGGCCGGCGACCCACTCGACGAGCGCGTCGACGAGCCCGCCGGCGGTGTGCACTCGCGCCACGACGTCGACGCCGAGTCCGGCCGCCACAGCCGTGCGAGCCGTGGCCGGACCTATGCAGGCCACCACCGGCGGCACGCGTTCGTGGCCTGCGAGCTCGAGGTAGCCGGTCACCGACGACGACGACGTGAAGGTGATGACATCGGCGTCGCCTAAGGCCTCGACGCCGCCCCCCTCCTCGGGCGCCGGCCGGAGAGTCCGGTACGCCTCGACCAACTCGACGCGCCAACCTTTGGCACTGAGGCCGACCGCCAGCACGTCGCGTGCGCCGGCGGCGCAAGGCAACAGCACCGGTCCTGCGCCGGGTATCGCCGGAGCCGGGAACTCCTCGACGAGCGACTCGGCGACGTATCGGTCCGGGACCAGGTCGGCGGCGACGTCGCGCTCGGCCAACGCCGCGGCAGTGCTGGCGCCGACCGCCGCGACTTTGACGTGGTCGGGCACCCGATCGGTGCCCAGCCGGCGCCAGCAGCGCTCCACGGCATTGGCCGAGGTGAACACGACCCACTCGAACTCCCCGATCCGGGCAAGTGCCTCTGCGAGCGCGACGCCGTGATCGGCCGGGTCCGCGATCTCGATCACGGGTAGCTCGATGGGGCAAGCTCCGGCCGCGGCCAGCCGGCTCACCAGGCCCGCTGACTGGGCCCGGGCACGAGTCACTATCACGCGCCAGCCCGACAACGGCCCGGTCGGCGGCTCGCCAGTCGGCGGCTCGAAGTGCGACGGGCCCTCGGCTTGCGGCGGGCCGCTCACGGCAACTTGGCGGTGCCGAAGAGGATCTCGGCGCCCCCGCAGTTGTCGAGGATCTCGCGGGCAAGTGCCCGGCCCACCTCTGCTCCGTCCCGGCCGGTCATCGCCCTGCGGAGCAGAACGAGCCCATCGAGGCTCGCGATGAGACCCTTCAGCTCCACCGCCCCGTCAGCGCCGATCACGGCGTGGGCGCCCACGGGAAGCTCGCAGCCGCCGCCCAGCTCGGCCAGGAAAGCCCGTTCAGCATCGAGGCAGCGATGCGAGCCGACTTCGTCGATCGAGCGCGCCACCTCGCTCGTGACCTCGTCGCCGAGCCGGCATTGGATCGCCAGGGCCCCTTGACCCACCTGCGGGAGCATCATGGAGACCGGGAGCACTTCGGCCGCGAGCCGGGCGAGGCCGAGCCGCTGCAGTGCGCCGTAGGCCGTGACGACGGCCCCCGCCTCGGGCAGCTTGCTGAGGCGTGTTGCGACGTTGCCCCTCAACTCCGTAAAACGCAGGTCGGGCCTCAACCAGGCCAGTTGCGCCCGCCTCCTCGGAGCGCCGGTGGCGACGCGGGCGCCGGGACCGAGCTCGGAAAGGGCACGCCCGACGAGGGCGTCTCTGGGGTCCGCCCTTTTCGGTACGGCGATGATCCCGAGCCCCTCGGTGCCAGTGCCGGAGGGAAGATCCTTGGCCGAGTGGACCGCAAGGTCCGCCCGGCCGTCCAGCAGCGCCTGCTCGACTTCCTTCACGAAGACGCCCTGGCCGCCGATCGCGCCGATAGGACGGTCGCGCTGCACGTCGCCGGCCGTCTCGACGACGACGAGCTCGATCGCCACGCTTCCGAGCGCCCCGGCCGGCGCCGCCGAGGCGATCGAGTCGGCCACGGCCTCGGCCTGGCGCAGCGCGAGCTGGCTGCCACGAGTCGCGATCCGGAGCTTCAGCACTGTGCTCTCTCCATCACAGTCCTGCCATCACAGTCCTTATTGAGAGCCCTCCTCCGGACCGGCGACGGCTTCCGGATGCACGATGTAGAAGGCAAGCGCCTGGAGCTCCACGGAGAAGTCGACCTGGCGGAGCAGGACCGCTTGGGCCACCGTCAAGACGGTCGGGGCGAAGTTCAATATCGCCCGGATGCCCGCGGCCACGAGACGGTTGCAGACGTCTTGTGCCGCACCGGCGGGGCAGGCGATGACGCCGATCACCCGGCTCGCGTCGGTGATGGCCTCCGGCAGCTCCGAGATGTGGCGGACCGGCAACCCGGCGATGTCCTCGCCGATCTTGGCGGCATCGACGTCGAAAAGGGCTACCGTCCGGAAGTTCTGGGTCGAGAACCTTTGCGAGTGGGCGAGGGCGTGGCCGAGATTGCCCATGCCGACGATGGCCACCTCCCAGTCACGGTCGAGACCGAGCTCGTGGCGAACCTGGCCGAGGAGGAAATTGACGTCGTAGCCGGTGCCAGGCGTGCCGTAGGTACCCAGATGCGACAGGTCCTTGCGCACCTTCGCGGCGTTGACCCCGGCGGCATCGGCGAGCTCGGCCGACGAGACGGTCGGGATGCCGTCAGCCGAAAGCCCAAGCAGGGCGCGCTGATACAACGGCAGCCGCACGACGGTGGGCTCCGGAATCCGCCGGGCGAAACGTTCGGCCATTCGACCTGATGGTAACTACTTCGTGCGCTCGCTCACAAAACGCGCCCGCTGGCAGGGCGGGTGCGGCGGGCCTCAGCCGGCTTCGGTGAAACGGTCCGCGAGGTAGCGGTCCACGTCTTCCTCGCGGAGCCGGTACGACTTGCCGACGCGAACCGCCGGCAACTGTCCGGACTTGATGAGTCGGTAGACAGTCATGTTCGAGACTCGCAGCGCCCGGGCTACTTCGGCGACCGTGGAGAACCTTGCCTTGGCGTACTCGATGTTTGACAGTTGCATCACCCCTCTCCGCCAGTCACGAATGTACGCCAATGTGGCTGAAGTGCAAAGTGGGAGTGCTCGCGGCCAGCCGGGTCGAGCCGGGCAGAGCTCCGCGGCGACCGCTCGGGTCAGTCTTTGGCGCCGAGCTCCCGGGAGCGGCTGGCGGCCGCGGCAACTGCTTCGATGACGGCGGAGCGGAAGCCGTGAGCCTCGAGGACCCGCAAAGCGGCGGCCGTGGTGCCGCCTGGAGAGGTGACCGCCGCCCGAAGCAGCTCCGGTGAGTCGCCCGACTCGTGGAGCAGCCGCGCGGAGCCGATCAGGGTCTGGACCGTGAAAAGGCGGCTCACTTCCCGCTCGAGGCCGGCGTTGACTCCGGCTTCGACCATCGCCTCGGCCAGCAAGAAGAGGTAGGCGGGCCCTGAGCCCGACAGGCCGGTCACGGCGTCGAGCTGGTATTCGGGGAAGCGTGCCACGACCCCGAGTGACAGCAGCACCCCTTCTGCCCACGTGAGATCGCTCTCGGTGACCGATGATCCACCGGCGAGTGCCGAGGCGCCTGAGCCGAGCAAGACGGGAGTGTTGGGCATCGCCCGGAGAACGACGACGTCGCGACCGAGCCAGGACTCAAGCTGGGCAAGCCTGAGCCCCGCCACGATGGAAAGCACGCGGCGGCAGCCGGACCCTGCGACGGTCCGGCACCCGGCTTGCGCGTCGACTGGCTTGACGGCCAGGACGGCGGACTCTGCGGGGATCACCTCCTCGCTCACGACCACTCCGGGGTAGTGCTCGACGAGCTCTGCGCGCGCCGAGGCCTGGGGCTCGACCACGCCCAGCTCACCCGGGGCGGCCCAGCCCGAGCGGAGGAGGCCGCCGAGGAAAGCACGGCCCATCCGGCCACCGCCGACGACGACGAGGCGAGTCACGATCCGGGCCTCAGCACTCGACCAGGGTGCGCGAAGTCAGGTGGTCGTACAGGCGACGGAGCCGGCTTGCGGTGATCGACCAGGTGTAGCCGGACGCCATGGACGCGCCGCCCGCACCGAGCTCGGCCTGCAACAAGGGGTCGGTGCAGATCTCGGCGGCAAACTTCGCATAGGCCTCCGCGTCGCCGTCGTCAACCAGATAACCGGTCCGGCCGTGCTGGACGAGGGTCGTCAAGCCCCCGACCGCCGCAGCCACCACCGGTGTGCCGCACGCGGCTGCCTCGAGGGCGACGAGGCCGAAGGACTCCGAGCGCGAGGGCACGAGGCAACAGTCCGCCGCTCTGTAGTACGTCGAGAGCAGCTCGTGAGGCTGTGGCGCCACGAAGCGCACGTGCCCGGCGAGGCTGGAGCCCTCGACGAGGGCGTGCAGCATCTCCACCTCCGCTTCGCCCCTCGGGCCGCTCGGGCCGCCGACGACGACGAGCTGGGCGTTGGGAATGGACCGCGAGAGGACCGTGAACGCCCTAATGGCGACGTCCGCCCCCTTGAGCGGCTGGATCCGGCCCACGAAGAGCAGCAGGGGACCTTCGCCCCCGAGCCCGAGCGCCCGGCGGGCGTGAGTGCGGTCACCGGGTGAGAAAAAGGCGTGGTCGACTCCGAGCGGTACGATCTCGACCCGGTCGGGCTCCGCGCCGTAGAGGTCCACGAGCTGGTCGACCTCGACGGAGCACGACGCCAGCAGGGCGTCCGAGCAGCCGATTATCTCCGACTCGGCACGCGCCCGCCGCCCTGGCTCGGCGCTTTGCACCTCCTCGGGGCTCGCCTCTGCCTTCACCCGGTCAAGGGTGTGGAACGTCGAGACGAGCGGCAGCCCGAGGCGGTGCTTGATGGCGTGACCAGCCAGCCCCGATAGCCAGTAATTGGCGTGGATGGCATCCACCGGCGGGTCGGTGGTGCCGAAGGCGCCCTGGGATGATCCGGTCATCCGGTCGATGACCGATTCCGTGAACTCCTCGACATGGTCTTGAAGGGTCTCCTTGGCGACCGCTACCGGCGGACCGGCGGCGACGTGGTGCACGCAGAAACCGGGCTCCACGGCGACGATGTCGGGCAGCTCGGGAGACCAGCGCCGCGTGTAGACGTCACAGATCACCCCTCTGCGGGCGAGCGCTGCCGAGAGCTCACGAACATAGACGTTCATGCCGCCGCCGTCCCCTGTTCCCGGCTGAGCCAAGGGCGAAGTGTGCATCGAGAGGACGGCCAACCTGCGCATCGAGGTCCAGCCTACTGAGCGGGCCCCGGGATCAGGCCTTTGGGACTTCCAGCTCGGCCGGTGGCTCTTCGCGCTCGGCGCCCCAGAGTCCGTTCTCACGGCGGAAGGAGAGGTAGACCCTTACGAGAGCCTGGCGCTGCTCTTCGACAAGGTGGGGATCGGTCAGGATGTGCCGCACGAGGTCGTCGTCGCGACGCTCGTCCTCGAGGATCCCGGCTCGCACATATAGCGTCTCGGCCGAGATCCGCAGCGCCTTCGCGATCTGCTGGAGGATCTCCGCCGACGGCTTGCGCAGGCCGCGCTCGATCTGGCTCAGGTAGGGGTTCGAGATGCCGGCGATCTCTGACAGCCTGCGGAGCGAAAGCCTGGCGGTGTTCCGCTGCTGGCGGATGAACTCGCCGAGGTCGGCCCAACGGTCGGATGACTGGCTCTCGCTCATCCAACCTTCACTTGAGCAGGCTGTCCGCGTCCGCCGCTCCGACCTTGTAGCGATGGACGATCGCCGCCTGGAGGTGGTCGATCTGGTCGTGCAGGACCCGGCGCCTGGTCGAGACGCTGGTCTCGGCGGCCAGCAGCGACTCGGCGAGCACCCGCAACTCCTCGTCTCCGAATGCTCCCAGGTTGGCACCGGGCAGCACGCCGTGTCGCGCCGCATCACCTTTCATCTCGGCGGTGAGCACCTCGACGACGAGCTCCTCCAAGGCGAGATCGCTCTGCTCGGTCCACCCTTCGGCGACCCCGGCCATGGTGAGACGAGGCTCGTGAGCATGGACCGGCGCCGGCGAGCTGGCACCGGAGCCGGCGAGGATCGTGGGCAGGTCCTCGATGAGCCGGCCGGTGTCGCCGCGCACGCCCCGGCCCCGCGCTTCGAGTTCTGCAGCGACGATGTCGAGCTCGCCCTGGAGCACGCGCCGCACATAGGAGAGGGCGACCTCGGCTCGTTGGCAGGCATCCCGGCGAAGTCTCAGCTCGTCGACGGGAACGGCCTCCAGGTCATTGGTCAGCTCGGGACCGAGCAGCCGATCTATGTCCTCTTGGTGCAGGCCCATCGCGACCGAGCGTACCGCCGCTCGTGCCGCGGTGCCGTAGGAATCCGGCACGAGCAGGTGGGAAGTAGCGGTACACGGCTTTGCCGACGAGGCCTGAGGGCGCCACGGGTCCGAACACTCGGCTGTCCCGGCTGGCCCCGCGGTTGTCACCGCGCACGTCGATGCCTGTCGGGAGAACGGCCGCAACCCGCTTCACGAGCAGCCGCCCGGGCTCGGCCGGATCGCGCAGCGCCACGAGGTCGCCCGCCCGAGGGCGGCCCAGGCTCACGACGAGGAGCCGATCGCCGGGAGCGAGCTCCGGCATCATGCTGCGGCCCTCGACCGCGACCCGCCGAGGCCGCGTCCGCAGCGCCCCGACGGCGACGATCGCCGCCGCGACGGCGGTGCACGCGGGCAGCCTCGAGGCGACTGCGGCGGCAGCCCGGCCCCCCGGCCGGCCAACCCGAAGCCGGGGATAGTCTGAGCTGGACCTAGCCATCGATGCACGACCAAGGAGCTGCCGCATGCAACTCACCTCGCGTTTGCTCACCCTGCTCGACCGTCTGAGCAGGCCGGCGACCGTCCACGCCCACTGCGACTTGCCATGCGGCGTCTACGACCCCGCTCAGGCCAGGATCGAGGCCGAGTCGGTCAAGGCCATCATGGAGAAGTTCAACGCCTCCAACGACGAGGTCTTCAAGGAGCGGGCCCTCTTCGTCAAAGAAGAGCGCGCCGAGCTCGTCAAGCATCACCTCTGGGTGCTCTGGACCGACTACTTCAAGCCTGAGCATCTCGAGAAGCACCCGGAGCTTCACAGCCTGTTCTGGACCGCCACCAAGACCGCTGGCGAGTCCAAGAAGACCACCGACGTCGCCGTCGGCCAGAAGCTGCTCGACCAGATCGCCGAGATCGACCGGATCTTCTGGGAGACGAAAAAGACCTGAGCGGGGCGCCGGGCGGGCGCCCGTGGCAATTCTCAGCGCTCACCGCCCGAGACGGGCGGCAGCACCGCGACCTCGTCGCTGTCTCGGACGGGCGCCTCACGGCCTGCCGGGTCTCCGTTGACCCAGATCGCGCTCACGGCGACGACGGCCGCAAAGCGCGGCCCGTAGCGCTCGGCGGCGGCGTCCAAGATCTCGCCGACGGTGAGGCCTTCGATGCCGGTCTCGCTGGTACCGGCACACTCGCGTGCCTGGGCGAAGAGACGAAGCCGCGCCAAGCCGTCAGGTCCCGGCCGGAGCGCTCGGCGTCATCGGCGAATCGTGCTCGGCACAGCGCCGTGTCAGCGGTGACCTCGCGAGCCGGTCGTCGCCGATCGCCCGGCCGCAGGCTTCGCAGGACGCGTAGCTCCCCTCGTCCAAGCGTCGCAGCGCCCGTTCCACATCCTCGAGCTCGGCCTCGGCGTGATCGAGCACGCCGAGATCCTCTCCTGGGACGCCCTCGTACATGCTTGCGATCGTACCGAAAGCCGACGCCTTGACACTGAGCGCGCCTCGCACGAGGGAGGCCGCTCAGTCGTCCTCGAGCCACCTGCGCCTGGCGCCCACCACCTCGAGGCCCGGCAGGGACCAGATGAACCGCTCCACGGCATCAAGAGTCTCTGTGACCACGCGCTCGCAAGCCGCTGCCGCTGCCACCTCGACGATCGAACGCTGATGCAGGTCCTGGAAGTCGGCCTCGGCGACGGCGACCGCAAAACGCGAGCCTGCCCCGTCGATGACCGGGCGGAGAAGGGAACGTTTCTCCTTGAGGGAACGACAGGCCGGGAAGTGGAGCTCAACCACCAAAGCGCCGATCACACACCAAGCTTGCCCGCCCGCCGGCACCGGCCGCGCCGGGTCCCTCATGGTTCGTTTCGCGCCTGCCCGATCTGACCCAATCGTGCCTGGCAGGTAGAGTCCTGGACCAGAGGAGGCACCATCTGGCGCGCCAGGCGCGACAACGACGAGGAGAGCATGCCCTAATGGCACAAAGTGGCAACCGACCGCCCCGGCGTGGCCAGCCGACGAAAAGTGGAAGCCGCCCGGCCGGCAACGCCAGCCCCACATCCGCCAACGGGCACGACGAATCTGCCGCTGAGCGGGCCCGCGAGCGCTTGGCCCAGCGCAGCAGCTCTGGTCAGAAGCGCCAGAGCGCCTCGCAGCGGGCGCGATCGGCTGCGCCGGCGACGCCGCGGGCAAAGGCGCAGGCGGCCGCTCGGCGAGAGAGGGAGGGCGGTCCTTCCTCGCGGCGCGGCGGCGCGAGAAGGCTCGAGAAGCGCTCCACGGCCATGACGGTGGCCGTCTTCGGCACGGTGTTCGTCCTGCTGGCCGTTCTCGTCATCGTCCTCGTGTCGGTGACCGGGGGCAACAGCGCGAAAGCCGGGAGCGGGTTCGGGATGAAGACCGCACCTCCGGTCGTTGTCAACGCCATCAGCAACGTGTCGGCCGCGGACTTCGCGGTCGCCGGGAGCTCGATCACCTCGTCCGGGCCGTGGACGCAGTTCCTCTCGGCCCCGAAGAACCCGAAGCCGCTTACCAGCAGCGGCAAGCCACTGATCGTCTACGTCGGCTCGAATTACTGCCCGTACTGCGCGGCGACCCGCTGGCCGCTCGCCATCGCCCTGGAGCGGTTCGGAACGTTCAAGGGGCTCAAGATCACGGCTTCCGGGCTAAGTGACGAGTACCCGGGCACCAACACCCTGAGCTTTTACCACTCGACCTACAAGAGCCCCTACATCGCCTTCCTCTCGAGCGAGCAGTGCTCGGACCTGGTCGCCGCCACCTCGACGCCGGCATCGCAGGCCTGCTTCGGCTACGAGCCCTTGGAGAAGCTGACCGGGACGGCTCTCACGGCCTTCGACAAGTACGACGCCCAGCCCTACCAGACGGCCAACAACGCCGGCGGCATCCCCTTTGTCGACTTCGGGAACCAGCTCATCGAGGACGGTGCCTTCATGGATCCCACCCTCCTCGCGGGCTACAGCCATAAGCGGATCGCGCAGAGCCTCAGCGAGAATCCCGCCGCTTCGCCGGCCCAGACGATCCTGGACGGGGCCAACTACTACTCGGCCGAGATCTGCAAGCTGACAGGTGGCAAGCCGGGCTCGGTCTGCGACATGCCAGTCGTCAAGCAGGCGGCCGCTTCCCTCCCCAAGCCGTGAACCGCCAGAACGCCTCGCCGAGGGCACGTCCGGCCCCGTCGCCGACGCGGCCCAAGGCGAAGGCTCCGGCGGGGCGTGCCAACGCCGTTCCGACCGGCGACCTGGGCGAGAGCAGGCCCTGGCGACCGATCGCCACCGGCGCCATCTGCGTCCTCGGGACCGCCATCTCGATCTACCTCCTGATCGTGCACTACGACCGGGGCGCTCTCATATGCCACGCCGGCGGCGTCGTGAACTGCGAGGAGGTGCTCACGAGCCCCTCCTCGGTCATCTTCGGCATCCCCGTGCCGATCTACGGGCTCGCTTATTTCCTCGGGATGGGTGCGCTCAGCCTTCCCGCCGCCTGGCGCTCGGAGGCCGCCTGGCTCGCCTGGGGGAGGGTGGCGGGGGCCGTCGCCGGCATCGGGATGGTGGTCTACCTGATCTACCAGGAAGCCCTCGTCCTGCACGCCATCTGCCTGTGGTGCACGGGCATCCACGTGCTCACCTTTGCCATGTTCTTGATCATCATCACGGGCTGGGAGGACACGGGCTACGCCCAGTCGCGCTGGAACGACTGAGCGGCCCTTTCCCGGGCCCAGCTAAGCCCGTCGCCGGCCGGTGCCGATGCTAAGGCATGGCCAGTATCTCGGCGATCGGCCCGATCGGAGCCGGCGTCGTCGTCGTCGCCCTCCTGTTCTGCTGGGGCTGGAGCCGGGCGGCGCGATTCCGGGCCGAGCGCGGCAAACCTCCCTGGGCCATCCCGCCCGCCGGCTGGGGAGTCCTGTACGTCGCGCTGGCACCGATCGGCTGGATCCTGTACTCGGCCGCGTCGCGCACGACCCAGGTCGTGGATCCCTCCCTTGCCCACCGCCCGGACGTCGTGATCGCCGATACGGCCGAGGAGCGCGACAGGCTCAGGCGGATCGCCGGCGAGCTGCCGCTTCTCCGCCCGCCCAAGCCGGACTCGCGTGGCTGGCACCTGGATCCCTTGCAGCAGAGACGCTTCCGGTTCTACGACGGTCAGCGATGGACGCGGGAGGTGACCGAAGACCCGGCACGACGGATATCGGCCGCAGCCGGAGACGTGAACGCCGACATGCAGCGGAGGCTGAAAGCGCTTCCCCCGCCCCCGGACACGGCGGCGTCGTGGCACGTCGACCCTCTCGGCACTTTTCGCTTCCGCTACTTCGACGGCCAGGCATGGACCGAAGAGGTCCGCCAGGCGCGCCAGTCCTGAGCGCAGCTCCGGGGGGAGGGCTCGAACCTCCAACATCCGGCTCCAAAGGCCGACGTTCTGCCGATTGAACTACCCCGGAAGGAATCCTTGCCTGCATTTTTACAACAGTGACCGTCCCTGACCGGGCGCGTCGGGTCCCGGTCACGATTCCCACGACCCGGCGCGCTCCCCCTTGGTCCCGGCAAACCGGCCCTCCGATGGGCAAGTCTTGCCTAAGTTCGGCTAGCGTTCCGCCAGCCATGGGATCACTGATCAAGAAGCGCCGCAAGCGGATGCGCAAGAAGAAGCACAAGAAGATGTTGAAGCGCACCCGCTGGCAGCGACGCGCCGCCGGCAAGTAGCAAGCCCCCGAACCAGTAGCAAGCCCCCGAACCAGCCGATCGAACGCGCGTAGTCCCGTTTCGTCGCCAGGCGCCGGGCGCTCGCGGCCCGAAACCCCTCATGGTCGAGGGGTGCTCGCCGCAGCGACGACGAGGGCTCGGCTGCGCTCGGCCCGCACGGCGTCGGTGAGCTCGGCCACGAGATGCCCGGCTGCCTCCGGGGCTCGCTCGAGATACCAGGTGCCGCCGCTTCCCGCCAGCCGGGGTCGCTCACCTGCGACGGCCGTGACGAGATCCCGCCACCAAGCCAGGCGTGGCTCACAGGCCATGGCCGCCGGTTCGAGATCGTTCCCGTACTCGCCGAGGGGACCGCCGAGGGCGTCCCAGACCCGGTAGACCTGAGGGGTCGGCACGCGCAACGCAGGCGTCACCAGCACCACGGTGAAGTCTTCGAAACCGAGCGGCTCGACCCGCTCGCCTATGCCGCTCACGAGCGCCCTCCCCCCCATGATGCAAAACGGCACGTCTGCTCCCAGGCCGGCGGCGATGGCCGGATCGAGAACACCTGCCCACCTGAGCACTGCCGCCGCATCCGAGGAGCCACCACCCAGTCCGGCCCCGGCCGGTATCCGCTTGCGGAGCCTCACCCGGGCTCGCCGGCCGACTGCGGTGAGCGCCTGTATGACGAGGTTCTCCCTGCCCGACGGTCCGATGCCCGGCGCCAGGTCGCCTGCCCGATCGCCCGGCCGCGCCCATGCGGGCGAATTGCGCCCGGTAGCGCCGACCCAGTCCAGCTCGTCACAAACCTCGAATCCCTCGGCCCCTTCTTCGATCTCGAGCTCGTCAGCGAGGTCCAGCGTCGCCATCTCCGCCTCGAGCAGGTGATAGCCATCGTCACGGACTCCGACCACACGCAGGCCGCGGGTCAGCTTGGCGGGCGCCCGAACACGATCGACCGGCGGCATGCGACCAGCTTGCCCCACTTCTCGATGCTGAGCTCCTCCGCCCGGCAGCGGCCGTCGATGCCGGCGGCCGTGAAGACCGCCTCGTCGACGAGTCCCTCGAGGGAGCGGCGGAGCATCTTGCGCCGGCCGCCGAAACCGGCTCGCAGGAGAAGATCGATCTCCTCGTAGCTCGCCTCGGCGGGGTCGACTGCCGGCGACTGGCGGCGTTGCAGCTGCACGAGCACCGACTCCACCCTGGGCCGAGGCAGGAAGACCCCCGGCGGGACACGCCCGAGGAGGCCGGCCGCGGCGAAGTAGGCCACGCGGACCGACACGGCGCCGAAGCCTCTCTCCCCTGGTGACGCGACAAGGCGCTCACCGGCCTCACGCTGGACCATCACGAGCATGCGGTCGATGGCCGGCACTTGGCGGAGAAGATCGAGCACGAGCGGGGTCGCCACGTTGTAGGGGAGGTTGGCGACGAGCACCCACCGAGGCGCAGTTGCGAGCAGGTCCGCCCAGTCGCACGCCATGGCGTCGGCCTCGACCACGGTCACCCCGAGCGGCTCGACCATCTCCCGAAGGACCGGGATGATGCCCTTGTCGACCTCGAGCGCGGTCACCTGGGCCCCGCTCGCGGCGAGGGCGACGGTCAGGGACCCGAGCCCGGCTCCGATCTCGAGGACGTGGTCTCGGGGCCCGATCCTCGCAAGACGGGCGATGCGTTCGGTGGTGTTCGGATCGGCGACAAAGTGCTGGCCGAGCGCTTTCGAAGGGTGCAGCCCGTGCTGGCTCAACAGACGCGCAACCTCGCCGCGGCCGGGGGGACGCCGGGAGGAGAAGGCGGGGTGGCTGCTCGAAGGCTCGGCGATCTCAGGCTCCGAGACCGAATGCCTTCTCGGCGTTCATCCAGCTGAGTGCCGCCAGGAGCTCGGGCTCGAGGCCCTTCAGCTGCCCGACTACGTTCCCGACGACGGCGACGTTGGCCGGGCTGTTACGGCGTCCCCGATGCGGTACCGGAGTGAGGAACGGTGAGTCGGTCTCGATCAGCAAGCTGTCGAGCGGGCAATGCACGACCACCTGGCGCAACTCTTCGGCGTTGGCGAAGGTCACGATGCCGCTGAAGGAGAGGAAGGCGCCGAACCGCAGGCACTGCTTGGCTTCCTGCTCGCCCCCTGTGAAGCAGTGGAAGATCGTCCGCTCGGGCACGCCCTCGTTCTCGAGGATCGAGAACGTTTCCTCCCAAGCCTCCCGGGTGTGGATGACGAGCGCCAGGTCGTGCTGGTTGGCGAGGGCGATCTGGGCGGCGAAGACGTCCCGCTGGACTTCTCGCGGTGAGTTGTCGTAGTGGTAGTCGAGCCCGCACTCGCCGATGGCCATGACGCGCGAGCTCCGCAAGCCGCCGCTCGTGGACAGCTCGTCGAGGAGCTCGTTCACCGGACCGAGCCCGGCCTTGGCGTCGTGGGGGTGGAGACCTACGGTCGCGAAGAGCTCGGCGCCCCGCCCGAGGGGGGCCTCGGGGGCGGGCG
>Ga0326727_10018443_pt1 | contig 14246 bp, 10 predicted proteins | sample MB2enrmetagenome_FD_207643 | JGI IMG/M metagenome (GOLD analysis project Ga0326727, IMG submission 207643) | Lab enriched peat soil microbial communities from McLean, Ithaca, NY, United States - MB29MY | ecosystem: Environmental > Terrestrial > Soil > Wetlands > Peat | place: USA: New York...
GCCCAGGCGCGCGGGCTGCAGAAGTTTTTCGGCGGTCACTGAGACTTCCTGGCCGGTTTGCGCGAGATTGCGTGTGCGCAAATGCTCGACGGCAAAATAAGTCGCACAGGAGCCGAGCGATGCCAGCAGAAACTCGGGCGGGGTCATGCCGGAGTCTTCTCCGCCGTTGTCCAGCGGCTGATCCGATGTAATGATGTGCGACCGTGCCGGAATGGCGAACCTGAAGCCGTCGGCCTGCGAAACCTTCACTTCCATAAGAGCCCTCGCGTCCCATCCTGGTGAAGAGAGGAAGCCTGTTTACAGGATCGCGAAGCATGCTTCAGCGCGCAGGACGTGGAACGGAGAGGAAAGCAGCGCCTTCAGAGAGCGCGGGTTCGGAGATGTGGGTTGCTGCGCATTCGTCCTGCTCGATGGACGATGCGGGCGAAGCCCCTATCATGGCCCGAATGGCGTTGATCACGAGATTGGGCTCATCCAGATGAATCCAATGCTCGCTCTTCGGCGCAATGATCTGGCGGACGGAATCGCCGATATGCTCCAGCTGATTTGCGGAGAGGGGAACGGCGTTTCCCGGCGTGAGCACGGTGACGGGAATGCCGCGAATGGGCTCGGCCACGTGCATTTCTCTCACGGTAGCGGGAATGGCATCGATGTGGCCGCGCAGCCCGGCGTAAAAGCCCGGCCGCGACCAGTGCGCGGCGACCGCGGGCCAGACCTTGCGCGGCATCTTTCGCACTTCGGTCTTGATACGGCCCAGCACGTGGCGCGGATGCGCACCAGCGGCGCCGGCAATCTGATCGGATAGGTTGCCCGAGTGACCGAAGAGCCATGTGACCAGCAGGCGCGCCAGCCCGCAACGCACCACCGGCAGCGCGTAACGGATGAGGCGATTGCCAAGATCGAGTTGCGATTGCCGGCTGGGATTGAGAGGGGGCCATTCCTCGCAGCGCATGGGATCGACGAGGACCAGGCCCGCGACTTCTTCCGGGTAGAGCAACGCGTAGCGGCGCATAATCAGCCCGCCGAAGGAGTGCCCCACGAGAACGTATGGCGGCTGGAAGCCCGCGGTCGCGAGCATCTGATGCAGCTCCGCGGCGACGTTGCCGGGTGTGCGCGGCGTGCGGGCGGGGCTGCTCCAGCCCAGGCCGGCGCGATCGTAGGCGATGGTGTGGGCGAGGGTTGCAATGGGATCCTGAACGCCGCGCCAGTTGAGATGGGTAGCGCCGATGCCGGCTTCAAAGAGAACGGTAGGATCGCCCTCGCCCTGCTCGAAGAAGTAAAGGCTGCAACCGCGGCCAATGTTCGCCCAGTGGCCGTGACCGGTGTGGATGCGGCGATCGCGACGGCTGCCGAGATGCTGATACACGGTTCCGGCGAGAACCAGAAGCGCAACGGACGTGAGAATCCAAAATATGACGTGCATCGGACTCCTAGAACTGCGTGAGCTGTGCGGGGTTGAAATCGGCGAGCGTGAGATTGGCCTTGGCGCTGCCGCGATCGAGGATGAGAAGCGTGGAACCGGACTGGCCGCGCACCTTGACCTCAACCTGGTGCGCCGACCACACTCCTTCTGCATGTCGGATGCCGTAATAAGTGAACTCTTTGACGACAGGGGAATTTTTCACGGTTTTCTCTTCGTACACGGGAAAGTCGATGCTGGGATCGAGCCAGGTTTTCACCTGTGCGTAGTGGGTGCGATCGGCTGGGCCGGGCGTGCTTTTGACGATCTCACAATCGCGTGCGCCAAACTTGGCGTTGCCCTCGAAGGTTTGCCCCGGCCAGAAGTATTGCTGCTCAAGGAGATCTTCGTAACCGAAGCCAGGGCCGAGCGGGCCGTCGCTCCATTTCTCAACGGGCAAAACAGTTGGAGATTTGTCTCCGGGATGAGCGATCGAGATGGAGCTTTGGCCGTTGGGCCGCATTTCGAGAAGCGCATGGGTGACGTTGCGACCGCCGAATGGTCCGCTGTCGAGTTTCTTTGGTGCTATGCCCAACTCCATCCAAACGCGCAGTTCGCCGGGAAACCAATGCGCCTTGATGGTGATGGGATAGCTGAGACGCACTCCATTCGGTTGCACCCAGACCAGGTGCCCGGTAGCGTGAAAATCAGCGGTTTCGATCCGCTTGCGCATGGATGCGAGCAGATCGTTCAAATTTGCCGTCTGTGCGCACAAGAACGGCGCCAGCGCGGCCACGCAGGCTGCCCGGATCGGCTTCATGCTCGAATAGTTTCTTTGAGGTGCGAAATCAAAACTGTTCAATTTTGCTCAATTACGGCTGAACGGAGAATTACCTGTAGTGTTCATTGGTGATCGGTTTACTGACGAAGAACGGACCGCCTGGGCGTCATCATCACGTCCGAATCTCCATTGGTACTGATGAGGATGCCCATCCGAAGATTTGCAAGTCAAGTTCAAAATGGAAATGTGGGTTCATGTTTCGATTCTTCCGTCGCGGATGCGAATGTGGTGCGGCGCATTGTGCGCGATGTCGTTTTCGTGGGTCACGATGATCATGGTCATGCCGCGCTGCTGGCGAATGCCGCGCAAGATCTCCATGATGTGCGCGGAATTCACACTATCGAGGTTGCCGGTGGGTTCGTCGGCCAGCAGGATGGCGGGATCGTTGGCCAGAGCACGCGCGATGGCCACGCGTTGCCGCTCGCCGGCAGAGAGCTGATTGGGAAAATGGCGCAGGCGTGCCCCAAGTCCCATCTCTTCAAGCAAAGCCGCGGCGCGTTCGGCGCGATGATTGGCTTTTAGGTTCACCGCCAGCATGGCCACCTGCACGTTTTCCAGGGCGCGCAACGTGGGCAACAGGTAAAAGGCCTGGAAGATGAATCCCACCCTGCGCGAACGGTAAGAGTCGAGATCGACGGCCTTGCCCAACTCGGATCCTTCGAAGAAGACCTGGCCTTGGGTGGCCGTATCGAGGCCCCCGAGCAGATGAAGGAGCGTGGATTTACCGCTGCCGCTGGGGCCGCTGATGGCGACATATTCTCCCGCGTCAATCTTCACGTCGACGCCGCGCAGAGCCTCCACGCGCCCTTCGTCGTAGCTCTTCACCAGGCCGCGCGCTTCCAGAATCGGACTACTCATAGCGCAACGCCTCCACCGGCGAAAGCCTTGCGCCGCGCCAGGCGGGATAGGCTCCGGCAAGCAGGCCGGAGGCGATGGAAATAACGAGCGATTCAAGCAGATGCAACGGCGAAACCGATGCCGAGACCACGCTGGCGGTTTGCGGCAATGTGGAGAGCAGGCGCAACGCGCCCCATCCCAGGACGATGCCGAGCAGTCCGCCGGCGAATCCCAGAGCGGTCGCCTCGGTAAGGATGAGCAGAATGACGTGGCGGCCCTTCCAGCCCAGGGCACGAAGAATACCGATCTCGCGGGTGCGTTCAAAGACCGACATGGCCATGGTGTTGGCGATGCCAAGAATGCCGATGAGGAGCGCGATCGCCGACGTCCCCCAAGCCACGGCGTGAGCCAGATCGACGAACGGGTTGTTGTTGGCGCGTTCGGTCGCGGGAACAGCGCGTACTCCCGGCAATACGGCTTCAATGGCCGCCGAGGCGCGCTTGACGTACTCGTCCTGCGTTTCGCCGGCGGGCGCTGGGTGCAGCTTGACGTGAAACGCGGTGACTTTACCATCCATGCCGGCGATCGTCTGCATCTGGTCGAGCGGCATGATGACGGCGCCGGCTTCGAGCGCCGTGCCTCCGTGGTAGATGCCCACTACCGTGAAGTTTGTGCCCTGGATGGAAATCATGTCGCCGGGCTTCTTTTCGAGATTGCCGGCGAGCAAATCGCCCAGGAGAATCTCCGGCGATCCATCGTGAAAACGGCGGCCGGAAAGCAGAGTGAGGGAATCGAGCTCGTAGGAGTTGGCGCGCCAGCCATAAACCAGTGCATTTACTTCTGGCGTCAGGTCCATGAGATTGAAGATCATGGGCGCGACCTGGGCGACATCGGGAACGGCCCTGATTTTGACGGCAAGGGATTCATCGATTGAGCTGGAGAGGAGGTTGCTCTGGACGACCGCGATGTCGATGCCGGAGCTCGTATACATGCGCAACCACTCATGCTCGAAGGCGCGCGAAAATCCCACCAGGGCCACGAAAGCGCCGATGCCCATGGTGATCCCAACCAGAGTCAACAATGTTCTGAGCCGTCTGCGCCAGAGATTCTTCCAGGCGAATCCCGTAAACGAGAGTTGGGCGGCCATGCGGTTGGGAAGCTTCCTTTTCTAGCGATTTTCAGGGAGGAGCCGTGAGCGACAGTGTATCGAGCGGAGCCGCTTCTGTCTATCGGGGATTTATTGGATGCGGAGTCATGCTTGTGTGCGAGTTCGAGCGAGGGTGCACTCAGATACGTGGAGGGTGCGTTGAGAGGGTGATGGTTTTGGGATACGGGCGAACCCTCACTGCCGACAGAGCCCTTGCGAGATGCGCGGCCAAACCTCGACCGCCGCGAAGCCTTGCCCTACGAATCCTGAGATGTTGTGGCCCGACTGCGGAAGAGAGTTCCGGAACCGGGCATCTCTTATCCGCGGTCGCGTCCTCTCGAACCGCCGCCGCTTCCCTTGCGCGCCGTGTAGCAATCGCGGCAATAGACCGGGCGATCGCCACGCGGCTCAAAAGGAACGGTAGTGGGCTGACCGCAACCCGAACAAATCACAGGAGTTCCCTGTGAAGGAGCCGAACGGTAGCCGGATCCCCCCTGATCGTTCTTCTTTGCCTGACGGCAAGGCTTGCAACGCTTTGGGGTCGAATAACCACGTTCCTGAAAGAACGTCTGATCAGCAGCGGTGAAGGTAAATTCCTGCCCGCAATCGCTGCACGTAATTTGCATGTCTCCGGCCATAGATCTCCTTGGGGGGAATTGTACAGCCCAATCGGCAAAATTTCGAAAAGATTCTTTAGAAATTCAGAGAAACTTAGTCGGAGATCGAGGTTTCCAGCGCTGCTCCGTGTGGGATCGAGCCGGACGTGGGTGATCGTTTTGCGGAGGAGAATCGATGCTGCCGGGCACGCCTGGGAAGGGGCTAAGTGGCCGGGCCGGCCCGGCGTTTGCGAGTAAGGACGGTCGGTCGCGAAAGCGCTATGATCGTTGCACTCAACTTTTTCGGCAAGGTGTGGGGCCGATGCGCATCGTGACCGTTCTCACCTCGCTTGGCGTGGGCGGAGCAGAGAAGCAAGCGCTGGCCGTGGCAGAGCGCATGGCCGAGCGCGGCCACGACGTGGCGCTGCTCGTGCTGATGCGACGCTTGCCGGAGGAGTGGGCGGCCTCGCTGCCGGTCGTCTATCTCGACATCCGCAAGAATCCGGCGAGCATTGCAGCGGGATTCCGGCGGGGACGGCGTTTTCTGCGCGAGTTCCGGCCGGACGTGGTGCACAGTCACAGTTTTCACGCCAACATGCTGGCGCGGTTGTTGCAGATTGGCGGCCGTCGAGCGGTGGTCATCTCGACCGTGCACAACGTGTATGAAGGCGGCTGGATGCGCATGCTGGCGTACCGGCTGACGGATGGATGGAGCCAGCGCACCGTTGCAGTGAGCGAGGCTGCGGCGGAGAGATTCGTTCGGCTGAAGGCCATCTCGAAGCGGAAATGCCTCGTGCGCGTGAACGGAATCGACACTGCGGAGTTTGCGCCCGATGCTGCGCGCCGCGTGGCGACACGAGAGGCGATGGGCGCGGGTTCCGGCTTTGTGTGGCTGAGCGCAGGACGAGCGGTTCCCGCCAAGGATTTTCCGAATCTGCTCGGCGCCTTTCAGCAGGTGCGCAAAGAGGCACCGGATGCGGAGCTTTGGATTGCTGGAGCTCCGGCAGACGCAAAGTTGGTCGTTGCTGCGGATGGCACTTCGCACCATTACTTTGGGCTGGCCGGGGAGAAGGGTATTCTCGAGCACGTGCGCTGGCTCGGCTTGCGCCGCGACATGCCGGCGTTGCTCGATGCCGCCGACGGGTTTGTGCTGGGTTCGGCGTGGGAAGGCATGCCGCTGGTTGTGGGCGAGGCTATGGCCATGGAAAAGCCGGTCGTGGCCACGGACGTGGGTGGCGTGCGCGAATTGGTGGGAGATGCAGGCATGCTGGTTCCGGCAAAAGATTCGCGGGCGCTGGCGGAGGCAATGCAGGCAACCATGCTGCGTAGCAGGGACGCGCAGGCGCAGCAGGGGAGTGCGGAGAGAGAACGAGTGGTACGTCAGTTCGGCATCGATGCTGCGGCCGATTGGTGGGAGGCGCTGTACAAGCAGGGAGTGGGGAGTAGCCAATAGGGAGTAGAAAAGCGCACGCGGGTCAAAGAATTCCGTTTCCTACTCCCTACTCCCTACTCCCTACTGGCTACTCCCTGTTCCCATCAGAACTGGAAGGCCATCTGCACGAAGATCCGGCGCGCCGCCGAGCTGGTGGAGAAAATACCTCCTGCCAAGCTCGTTGATTTGCCGAACTCGGGGCCCGGACCGTAGAGGCCGGTGCTCGTGTTATAGGTGGGCTGAATACCGCCGTGCGGCGTGCCCAGGTCGATATCATTGAACAGGTTCAGCGCCTGCACATTGAAGTTCAGCGAGTATTTGTGGCCGGTGTTTCCCATACCGCCTCGGCCGCCGCCCGGGCCTCCGCCGAAACCGCCGCCTCCGCCGCGACCGCCCCCGCCGCCAAAGCCGCCGCCGAAGCCTCCACCGCCGAAGCCGCCTCCGCCACGACCCCCACCCGGTGGCGGGCCGCCGGATGATTCAACCTTCGGTCCCACGCCGAAGGAGCGCCCGACGCGCAGATTCACGGCCACAGCCGCTGGTCCGGTGCCATTCGAAACAGGTATGAGACTTTCGCCGCTCTGCGGGACCACGTCGAGCGCGCCAAAGCTGGTTTGCACCACGTCGTCGGCGGGAGCGCTGGAGCTCGCGTACGAAGGCCGGTCATTGAAGAAGTTGTCGCCGGTCAGGTCGTAAGGCGAGGTGATGGTGTACGGGTGGCCTGACTGGGCGATGAGGAAGGGATTGAAAGTGATGGCCCACGGACCCGTGTAGTTGCCCATCAGGAAGATCCATTGCCGCCGAACAAACCCCGCGGGTCCATAATCCTGCCGCAGGTTATAGGAGTTCGAGGGATTCGATCCCCCTCCGCCGTCGGAGTTGGCCCAGCTCGCCGTGTAGAAGCCCGAGAGGCCGAGGTTCGGCGTAAAGCGGGCGTTCAGGTTCACGATCACCTGATTCTCGTTGAACACCGCCTCAGGGAAGTACTGTTGCACGATGCCCGGGCAGTCATTCGCAGCTAAACAGGTTGGATTGGTATCGGGCCGCGTGCCGGTGAGGGTAGCGCTGCCGTATTGATAGGTTCCCGGCAGATACGCATTGGAGTCGCGCACCACGAGTTGATGGAATCCCGAGGAGTGCATGTAGGTGAAGGTAAGCGTGGAGACCTTGGTCAACTGGCGTTCCAGGCTGGCGCCGGTCTGCTCCATGTAGGGCGAATGGTAGCCGGACGTGATGGAGTAAATCTCCGGCGTAGAGGTCTTGGCGGTTCCGCACATGGAGAGGTTGACCGCGCTCAGGCTGGTTCCATTGAAGCACGCCGGGTTGGTGATATCGGTCTGCACCTGGCTGTGGGCGGTGCCGTTCAAGGTCTCGATATTCATCAGGCTGCCCACAGAGAACCGGTCGTAGAAGAATCCGAAACCACCGCGCAGAACTGTCTTGGAGACAGTACCTTTCTTGTGCCCGTCGAGCGCATACGCAAAGGCCACACGCGGAGCCCAGTCGTTGTGATCGGCGATGTGATTCTGCGACTCCCAGCGCAAACCTCCGGAGAGCGTCAGGTTCTTGTTCACCTTCCAATCGTCTTGGACGAACAGCGCGCCGTTGAAGACGTTAGCCTGGAAGGCGATGGGGCCGGTGGTATAGACCAGCTTGGTGGGCACACATCCGCCTGACTGAGTGGGCGGGCAAGCCGCGGCAATTTGCGCGATGGTTTCGCCGGCCGTGATACCGTTCCAGGTGTCGACGAAGGCCGCGACCGAGGGGAAGGTATAGCTGCCGTTAAAATTGCTGTTGTTCGACGTCGCATTGCGATCGTCGCGCAACCAGACGCCGAACTTGATGGCCTGGGCGCCCTTGGTCATGGTAGTAAAGTTCTGCAACTCGTAGTGATCGGCGTGCGAGTTCGTGGACTGATTCCCGTTGCCGCCGCCCGAGAAAACGCCCGGCACGCCGTAGCTGGGTGCTGTACTGGCCGATACGCCGAAGGCAGGCTCCGCAGCGATCGGCGACGACGTCGAGTCGGCCCGCCGGTACTCAAAGCGCGTTTCGTTCACGATGCGGTCGGTGATGATCTGCGTATCGTCGAGCTGAACGGTGTGCTCGATGGAGTTGGACGAGGAGGCTTGGCTGGGGAACGAGGTGGAACTACCCAGGCTGTTGGTGACGTGGTTGCGGAAGAACTGGTAGCGCAGAGTGAGCGTGTTCTTCTGGCCCAATTGCAAATCGATGCGCGGCGAGACCTCGAGATGGTTGGCAGGGCTGAAAAGGCTGCCTGAAACCAATCCGGAGCTAACCGTCCAGGTGTTGCTGGTCGCGTTGTAATCCGGCCCGCCCAGGATCGAGTACACGTTGTCGGTCTGCGTCTCGCGATCTTCCACGCTCATGAAGTACGACGCCCACTTGGAGAGCGGGCCGCTTACCGTGCCGTTGTATTGGTAGCTGTAATACGAGGGCAGATTCGTAGTGAACGGGTTGCCGGTATTCAGGTTGTCGTCGTTGCCTTGCGCGTAGAATCGTCCGTGCAGCGTATCGGTGCCGGGTTTGGTGAGAATCTCGATGCGCCCGTAACCAATGTGGTCGAATTCCGCCGAGAAAGGATTCTGATTGATGCGAATCTCGCGGATGGCCGACTTGGGCGGCAGGGTTCCGCCGGTGAATCCGTCGATGTAAATCTGTCCGCCATTCGGGCCTGCTGAGGGGCCGGCCAATGCCTCCAATTCGTTCTGCAACTCGTCGGGATCGTCGGAAAGAGCGTCGAGATCGTGATCCTTGAGCACAATGGCGCTGGTGTTGGAGCCGGCGTCGGTGCTCACAGTGGGCCCGCCCTCATCGGTCACGATGACCTGCTGCTGCGTGTTCTCGACCGCCATCTTGACGTCCACGCTCTTCGTCTGTCCCGCGGCCAGATCGATGGGCGCGGACACAAACGGCGCAAACCCGGTGTAGGTCACCTGCACGATGTAATTTCCCGCCGGCAGGCTGCGCACCGCGTAGGTTCCGGCCGCATTCGCTGTCACGGTTCCCACGGTCACGCCCTTGGTGGTGGTCACGGTGATCTGCGCGCCGGGAATGAGCGCGCCGGTGGGGTCGAGAATGTGGCCGCGTAGAACGCCCGTGGTGGCCGGACTGGCCTGTGCGGGGGCCGGCGTCGCCGGTGTCGTAACCGCAGGCGCGGTCTGCGGGGCAGCAGCCGGCGCCGTCTGCGCGTTGGCCGCCACGGCCAGGGCCGCAGAGACCAGAAATGCGATCAAGCAGTACGACTTTGAATACACGATTCCCTCGCTGGTGTATGAATGAGAAGTACGAATCCCGCTACTGGGCCGCCTCGCCTTCGCCCGAGCTCAGGCTCCAGCTCGAAAGCAGGTCCTGCGCCTCCGGAGCTTCGAGCAGCGGTTCGACTCCGGCGAGCAGCTTGACGGCACTCAGGCCCGAAGCATCTTCCGTGGCCACGATCATCACCGCATCGCCCTTTTTAAGGGCCGCAAGCTGAATCTGTGGCGCGCGTTCCAGGATGGTTTCGAGATCCATGCGTCCACCGCCCGCGCCGCCGCCCTGGTTAAAGGCGCGCTGCCCGCCGCCACCGCCGTATGCGGCGCGGCCGCCTCCACCCCCCGCATTTCCCTTGAGCCCCGCGGCAATCCTCGTCGCCACATTGCTGTCGAGCTGCCGCAGTTGCGCATCGGCGCTGATGCGGACGGTGACAGGTTTCTTGGTCGACAAGTCCTTCACCGTCACCGTGGAAGCTGTCGCATCCGTGGAGATCACGGTGCCGGGGATGCTGCGGAAGCTGCCCGAAACCACGCCGTCGGCCGCGATCGCGGTGCCGTCCGCGTTCCTGGTTCCGCGCGCCCACAACTGATCGCCTGTCCGGATGGCGCCGATGGGCGCGGGTTGCGCCTGATCGAAGACCACCGAACCGGGAGCGTAGCGCTTGAGCACCGTCGCCGCGGTGGTATTCACGGTGACATCTTTGGTGATGGGACCCATCCTCGTGGTCACAACAATGACGCCCGTCGTGGCATCGACGCTCTTCACCAGGCCATGCACGCCCTGATTCCAGGCGGCATTTTCCGCCTCCTGTTTTTTGGTGACATCGGCCTGCTTGATGGCGATGATGCGCGCCGCCTGTGACGGGGCGCCCGTGAAGTTGGGGTCGAGCGTGACCAGAACGCGATCGCCCACGGCCAGGTTGCTGAAATCAAGAGGTTCGGCCTTGCTCAGATCCTTTTCCCCCGGCGCGATGCGCTTGAGCACGGCGGTGGTGGGAACCTCGACCTGGTGCACATCGCCGGCGTCGGTCTTTACCGTCAGGGTGTCGCCGCTGATGGCGGTGATGCTGCCGAGATAGCGCATTACTTGCGCGCGTGCGCCGGGCGCCGCTGCCAGCAGAAATGCGGCCAACGCTACAACACCCAGCACGGCGAATCCACGCGTCTTGCTTTCACTTCTCATACGATGTCATGCTCCACGGTCCTGGGGCTTTGGTTCTGGGAGGCGTGCGCTGCCCCTCATTTCCTAGACGAACCACCCTCGCAAAAGGTTGAAACCCTATCTCATCATTTGAATTCGGTCCTAAGTTTCGGGGAGTCAACTGCTTGGATGGAGGAAACAGCGGCTATAATCGGCCCGTGAACCCTGCCGCCGCGACCCCTCATGACGCCTACCTGCTGGCCTGTGTGGCCGGCACCGTCGCGCTCCTGCTGCTCCTTGTGGGACGCCTGCGGCTGCACGCCGCACTGGGCCTTTCCGTGGCCGCCCTGGCACTGGGCGCGGCCGCGGGCATCCCCCTCGCAAAAGTCCCCGTCGCCTTCACCGCCGGAGCCGGCGAGATGATGGGCCATATCGCGATCATTCTGGGCATGGGCGCGATTCTGGGGCAGCTTCTGGCCAGTTCCGGCGCGGGAGCGGCGCTGGGCAAGTCTCTTGTGGAGAGATGCGGACTGGCGGGCATGCCCTGGGCACTTTTAGCGCTCGGCATTCTGGTCGGCATGCCGGTCTTCTTCGAAGTGGGGCTGGTTTTGCTCATGCCCATCATGGTGGACGCGGCGCGGCGCAGCGGCCAGCCTCCCATGCTGGTGGGCCTGCCGGTTCTCGCGGGGCTTTCGGCCATGCACTGCCTGCTGCCGCCCCACCCCGCGCCGCTGCTGGCGGCCGCCGAGTACCATGCTGCCCTGGCTCCCGTAATGCTGTGGGGGCTCGTGGTGGGCGTGATTGCCGCGATCCTGGGCGGCCCGGTGCTCTTCGCGATCTTGATTCGTCTGTGGGAGCGGCCGGGAAGCTTTCTGCGGGGCGTGCTTCCTCAGGATGCATTCCTTGCCGCCCCGCCGGCCGTCGAGACCGCGAACGGAGGAATCGCCGGCACGTCGCCCGCGCAGCAGGAGGGCCTCGCCGCGCCGGCCCCTGCCGGAGCGCTTCTGGCTCTCGTCGCCATCCTGCTCCCGGTGGCGCTGATTTTGGCCGGAGGCTGGGCCGATGCCGTCACCATGAGGGGAAGTTTGCCGAACCGCATACTGCATCTCGCCGGTTTTCCGGATGTGGCGATGGTGGCGGCGGCGCTGGTGGCTCTGGCCACGCTGGGCCGCAGGGTGCAGGAGCCCGCTTACCGCATCTCCGGCGGTCTGCGGCAGTTGACCATCGACTCCTTCGCGCCCATCGCCAGCCCGCTGGTGATTCTGGCCGCGGCCGGTGGATTGAGCGGCGTTCTGCGCGCCTCGGGCGCTGCGCAGGCCGCGGTCACCTTCGCCATGAGCGCACACATGCCGCCCCTGCTGCTGGCCTGGGCGCTGGCCGCCGCGGTGCGCGTGTCGATGGGCTCGGCCACGGTGGCCATGGCCGTGGCCTCCGGCATTCTGGCGCCCATGGCAGGGACCATGGGCGTGAGGCCGGAGTTGCTGGTGCTGGCCACGGGCTCCGGTTCCATCCTGCTTTCGCACGTCAACGACTCGGGATTCTGGCTGATCGGGTCACTGTTCAAAACCGACGTGAAGGCGACGCTGGCGACTTGGTCTGTGCTGGAGACGGTGATGTCGCTCGCCGGGCTGGCCGGGGCACAGCTGCTGGCCGTGGTGCTGAAGTAGCAGGGAACAGGGGAAGGTGCGAGTGCGAGTGTGAGTGTGGTGAGAACCGCCGCACACACTCGCACTCACAATGTTCCCTGTTGCGCGCATTTACCACGCGCCCAGCAGGCGGCGCAGGAGTACCATTTCGCCGAGGTGATAGGCATTGTGGTCGGCGACGAGGAGCGCTTCTCTGAGGATGGTCTGCCCGTCGCCGTGGGGAATGCGCGCAGAGAGATCGGTGGCGGGGTCGGCCACGAGATCGGACATCGCCTTGAGGTCGCGGCGGAAGGCGCGCACGCTTCTTTCCCATGCCATGGCGTCGGGCGGCTCGGCAGTGCCCGGCCAGTAGCCGCTGGGCCATTCCGGGGATTGGTGCGCCGCATCGCGGGAGAACTCGAGGATGTCCCATTGGGCAATGCGCAGGTGTTCCAGCACCTCCCACGGCGAGTGTTCGGCGCCTCTGGGCCTGTTGCCGCGCAGGGCAACTGGCAGGTTCTTTACGGCAGCATCGAAGGTGGCGTGTGCATGGCCGCCTTTGAGGAGTTCGAGCAGATGTTGGCGCAGGGAAGCGTCGCGATCTGCCTGCGTGCTTTTGGGCATCTGGAGTTCTCCGGGTGACATCGATCAGGTGATTCGTCACGGTCGTCCCAAGGTGCATTTAATTCTGCTTGGGCCAACCAGGATGACCGGTCGTCAACCGCCGTCGGGTCCGCTGGGCGGCCGGGTTTGCCTTCGTCTCTTCTCTTCGGGCAGTGCGATCAAGTCGGGAACGATCAAAGGGAACTGAAACTCGGCCAGCTTGTCTGAATCCGGCGCGTCCAAGTCGCCCCGCATGCGGAAAAGCAGGGAGCGCAAAATATCTTGCTGCTTCTCGGCGGTGCCCGCCTCGTCGTTGTAGTTATTGACAAGTGCCTCCATGGAGCTCAAGAGACCCGCGCTTCCGATTAAGAGGATGACGTTCACGCTATTGACGAACCGCAGCTGCGTCTCGGGAGTAGGGTTCACGTGCAACTCACTGAAGGCCAGGAGAAACTCCTTATACCGGTCGAGGCGGAACCCCAGTTCCCGCAAGCGCAAGGCGCGCCGGCGCTCCAGCGCGTTGGTTACAAAATAGCCAACCACCGTGACCGCGGCTCCGAGCAATGCAACTGCAACCGGAGTGGACATCTCCATTAGCACGAATCTTATACCAGAGAAACCGAAAGCGAGACTCGCATCGAACTATGGAAGCTGATCCAGCACCGCCCGCTGCGCCGCGAAAATCTCCTTGAGGCCCGATTCCGCCAGATCGATCAGCCCGTTCAGATCGGCGCGGGAAAACGATCCCTTCTCCGCCGTGGCCTGCGTCTCCACCAGTCCCCCATCGGCGGTCATCACCACGTTCATATCCACCTCGGCCTGCGCATCCTCTTCATAGCAGAGGTCGAGAAGCGCCGCGCCGTCCACGACCCCTACCGAGGTGGCCGCTACCAGTTGCTTGAGCGGCGAGGTTTTGAGTGTCCCCGCCTTGACCAGGGCGTCGAGCGCAAGGGCCAGGGCCACGGCCGCACCTGTGATGGCCGCGGTGCGCGTGCCGCCGTCGGCCTGGATCACGTCGCAATCGAGGATGACGGTGCGCTCGCCCAGTGCCTGCATGTCGACCACCGAGCGCAGGCTGCGGCCAATCAATCTCTGGATCTCGTGCGTCCGGCCGCCGATCTTGCCGCGCTCACTTTCGCGCGGAGTTCGGGTGACGGTGGAGCGCGGCAGCATGGAGTACTCGGCCGTAACCCAGCCACGGCCGGAGTTGCGCAGCCATCCGGGGACGCCTTGCTCGATCGTCGCGCAGGTCAGGACGCGGGTGTTGCCCAGTGAGACCAGGACCGAGCCCTCGGCGGTTTGCACAAAGCCGGGCGTGAGGGTGAGCGGGCGAAGCTGGCTGGGGCCACGGCC
>Ga0326727_10018444_pt1 | contig 14245 bp, 11 predicted proteins | sample MB2enrmetagenome_FD_207643 | JGI IMG/M metagenome (GOLD analysis project Ga0326727, IMG submission 207643) | Lab enriched peat soil microbial communities from McLean, Ithaca, NY, United States - MB29MY | ecosystem: Environmental > Terrestrial > Soil > Wetlands > Peat | place: USA: New York...
TTCGATCTGGGCGGCTTCCTGCCGCTTCAGCGGCTTGCGCAAATCGATGCCCGAAACCTCGCCGAAAAAATGCGGGTGAAGCTGCCGGATCGAGAGGGTCATGGCGTTTCTCCTGATCGATTATCGCGGTTTATCCCGCTTCGTTTGGGAAATAACTACTCCCGAGTCACGCGATGTCAACGCGTGCCCGCGCATGGCTCGTGCCAGCGCGCCGCCTATTTCGTGCGCGGAGCGCGAAGCCGAGAGTGCTGCGCCGCGTCAGGGGGAGGGTCCGGCCGCGGGCCCTGATTGACACGCCGGTCACCGAACTCCAAGGAGTTAACCAGGTTCAAGATTTGGTCGAGAGAGATCATGGGCGAACTGGATTTCGGCGGCAAGCGGGTTCTCGTGATCGGTGGATCGAGTGGCATCGGCAATGCCATCGCGCAAGCCTTCCGGGCCAAGGGCGGGAGGGTGCAGGTGTGCGGCACGCGCGCTTGCGCAGCCGACTATTCCGCAAGCGAAGGATCGCATCTGGAGGGTCTCGACTATGTCCAACTCGACGTCAGCGATGCCGCGGCGATCGAGGCGTTCAAGCCGATATTCGATCGTCTCGATGTGCTGGTGCTGGCGCAGGGCGCGGTGATCTATCGGCGCGGCGAATTCGCAATGGCCGGCTTTCGGAAGGTGCTGGAAGTCAACCTGATCAGCCTGATGGCCTGCGCCACAAGATTTCATCCGCTGCTGAAGGCGGCAAGCGGGTCGCTGATCATCGTCAGCTCAACCGCCGCCTTTCATTCGACCAAGGGCAATCCGGCCTACAACGCCTCCAAGACCGGCGCCATGGGCCTGACCCGAACGCTGGGCCAAGCGTGGGCGGAGGACGGCATCCGCGTCAACGGCATCGCCCCTGGCCTCGTCGATACCAAGATGACCAAGGTAACGACAGCAAATCCGAAGCGGCTCGAAGCCGCGCTCGAGCGCATTCCGTTGAAGCGGCTGGGAACGCCGGCCGACATGGCTGGTGTCGCGCTGTTTCTGGCCTCGCCGCTTTCATCCTACATCGTCGGCCAGACGCTCGTCGTCGATGGCGGCCTCATTCTGTAGGCGCCGGAACTCCGCGGCGATAGGCGGGCCGCGCAAGGCGCGGGCGCCGCCTACGGAGCACCGATGATAGGTTTGCCCGGTCGCCCCCCTCACTCGGAAGGCTCCGTCAGCCTAACGGTCAAAAAAGCCGGGCACCGACGCGGATCGACCGACATTGGCGGGCGGGCGCGGTGCGGCTGGGGCATGGGGCGGTGCCGGGCGCGGCGCACCGCCAAATCCGAAATACTCCCGCAGCGACGGCGTTCCAGACTGAACTGGCTGGGTTGGGCGCAACTTTTTCGATTTCGGCGGCGCACCTGGAGCACCGCCCGGAGCCGTCACCGTTCCCTCCGGGGCGATGGCAGCGACCGGCGATTCGCCCTTGGACGGTTCGCGCCCGACCTCGCGGCGTGGCCAGACAAAATCATCGGCGCGGCCCGCCGGTGGTGCCAGAGCTTCGCCCTTGACCAGCGTGCGCGCGGCCAAAGCATCGACGGCGGCCGGGCGGGAGCCCGGCCCGCCGAGCAATTGATCGGTGCCAACAGAAGATGCCACCAGCGGGATGATCGGTCCTGCGAGCGGACGCGGCGCCGGTTGACCGGGCAATGCATTGGCGTCCGGCGTCGCCGGTTCGGTCGGCAACTCGATCGGCTGGGAGCGCGTCGCCAACAGCCGCGTGATCTCGCGCTCGACATAAAGCGCGAGTTTGCGCGCGCCTTTCTGGGTGAAGTACACCCCGTCATAGGAGCGCAACCGGCGCTTCTGGCCTTCGAAATCCGGGCCTTCCAGCAGGAAGCGGCCGGCCTCGTCGACAAATCCGTCCCAGACATCGACGTAGGTGATGCCGGCCTTGCCGGCGGCGTCGCGATATAACGAATCCAGAAACAGCATGTCAGCAGTTCCCTTGGCGCCCCGCACCGCAGGAAGTCCGACCCAGATCACTGGCACGCCCTTCGACTTCAGGACGGCGATCATCTCCTCGATCTTCTTGCTGTAGAGCTCGACCCAGCGGTCGTCGCGAAACTCGTAGACGCCATTCGGCGAGCGCGCGCTTTTCTCCTGCGCGCTCGCCGGTGGCGCATCGCCATTGTCGGCATCATCAGGGGGCAATTCGGTGTCGACCGGCTTGTCGTCGGGCTTCGCGGTGACATCGGCCGCGCCATCGGGCTTCGCACCGGGTTTTGCGTCCGCAGGTTTGCTCCGAGCGTCCTTCTTGTCGCCCTTTTTGTCCGACGGCTTGGCTTCGGACTTGTCGACCGCCGGTTCGCGGATCGCGATGCGATCATTGAGTCCGAGCATGACGACGATGGCGTCGGGCTTCTCGGTGGCGAGGATGCCTTTGGCGGCGGCAGCCCAGTCTGCTGGCTCGCCCTTGGGTTGATACCTGATCAGGCCGGAGAAGGTCTTGTGCCTGCGGATCACGCCCATGTCGGGTTGCTCGGCGTAGGCGTCCTCCAGACCGTAGGCCAGCCAATCCGCCATGCCGTCGCCAAGCACCAAAACGTTGCGTTCCGGCACGGTTTCGCGCTTTTCCGGGGGCGGCGCCCTGGAGTAGTCCTCGCGGATCCGCTTCGGTGCCTGCTGTTGGAATGGGGCAAAGAAATCACCGCCGAACCAGCCGCGCGGCCGCTGCGGTCCACCGAAATTGAAGAACTGGGCCGAAGCCGGTCCGATAATCCCGAACAGCAGTGCGAGCGCGGTTGCCAGCGCGATCAGCGGGCCGCTTTCAGTGAATAGCCGGAAGATGGACGGCGGTTTCGGCATGCGACTCGGTCGGAATTGGATCGCGAAAACAAACGCTATATTAGCGGAATCGGGCCGCAAGCGGGCAGATTTTTCGACATAGACCGGGCAATGGTGGACCGCGTCAAGGGCGCCTTCAGGGAATGCCAATCTTGGTTACGGGCGCCAGCTCCAATTACCGTCCCCGAAGCCGCTCCAGCACGTCTGCGGAGGCAAAGCCGTCCGCAGGAGCCCCGATCGAGGCCTGGAAGCCGCGCAGCGCCTGCCGGGTCTCTCCGCCGAACTGGCCGTCGGGAGTACCGCGATAGAAGCCGCGCTGCACCAGGAGCTGCTGCAGTTCCAGCCGCTCGGACCGCGACAATTCCCGCTCCTGACGCGGCCACGGCTGCACGAACGGGGCACCGCCATTCAGGCGGTCCGCGAAATGGCCGATCGCCAATGCGTAGGCCTCCGACGGGTTATACTTCATGAATACGTGGAAATTTGGCAGCATCAGGAAGCCCGGACCCCCGGCGCCGGCGGGGGCCAGCAGGTAGGCCTTCTCGGTCGGATGAGGGAAAGGCTGGCCACCGGCGCGCCGCAGGCCGAGATGCTCCCATTGCCCGATCGACATGGGCTTGGCGTGGTCCGCCAGCATGTAATTGAAGCCCGCGGGTACCATGACCTCGTAACCCCAGGTCTGGCCGGTCTGCCAGCCGTCTTTTTTCAGGTTGTTGGCGGTCGAGGCGATCAGGTCGGCGGGGTCGTCGACCACATCGCGACGACCGTCGCCATCGGCATCGACCGCGTAGCGCTTGAACGCGGTCGGCATGAATTGGGTGGGCCCGAAGGCGCCGGCCCAGGAGCCGTGCAACTGTTCAGGCCGCAAATCGCCATGGTGCAGGATCTCGAGCGCGGAAAGGAACTCATCCCTGAAATAATTCTGCCGGCGGCCGATGCAGGCGAGAGTCGCGGTGGACTGCAGGACGCTGCGATCGCCGATCTGGGTGGAATAGTTCGATTCGATGCCCCAGATGGCCGCGATCGCGTAGCGGTCGACACCGTAGGCGCGCTCCGCGGCGTCGAACTCGGCCCTGTATTTGGCCAGGATCTCGCGGCCTCTGGCAAGCCTGGCATCGCTGACCAGAATATCAAGATAGTCCCAGATCGATTTGGTGAATTCCGGCTGCGAATCCAAGAGGTCCATGATGCGCAGATCGGGGCTGAGGCCAGCGGTGAAGCGCTGGAAACTCTCTTGCGAGATACCGCGCCGCGCGGCGTCCGGCCACAGCGAGGCGACGCAGTTGTCGAAATTCGCCGCCGCTTCGCGGATCGCGCTCGCGGTCATCAACGGATGGCCGGAGGCGCCGTCCTCGCCGCTCCACGGCAGCGGGCCGCTGCTTGCGGCAGGGCTGGATTGCACCGGCGCCGAGCCGCCGGACGGCGCCGGCACGGCCTGGTTTGATTTTGAAATCGAGCCGGAGAAGATCTTGTCGAAGAAGCTTAACGGCTCACCGCCGGATGCCTGCGCATGCGCTCCGCCACACGCCAGCAGCGTCGCCACCAGCACGATCGCGGTTCGCGCCTTCGCCGATGGTTCCGACCGTCGTCCCATGTTGCACCTTGCTCTACACAAAATATCCCGCTTCAGGAGGCCTTGTCACGGTTTCCAATAGCTTAACGAAGGTGGATTTTTGTTGTTGAAACCGCCTGCCGAAAAATCACTGATTGGAGCCCCGGCGCGGTCGGCAGGGAACCGATCGGACAGATTCCCGATTGGTGAGGTACCGTGCTCCATAGATCTGCCTTTGTTGGCGGCTGCAAACCGGCTACCAACAGGCGATCAGAAGCTTTTTCGTTATTTATGTTCCTCAAAGGCACCCCGACACCTCCATGAAAATACGCAAAGCTGTTTTTCCGGTCGCTGGCCTTGGCACCCGCGTCCTGCCCGCCACCAAGGCGATGCCGAAGGAAATGCTGACCATCGTCGACAGGCCGCTGATCCAATATGTGGTCGACGAGGCCAGGGAAGCCGGCATCGAACATTTCATTTTCGTCACCGGTCGCAACAAGGGCGTGATCGAGGACCATTTCGACCACATGTATGAGCTCGACGCCACGCTCGCCGCCCGTGGCAAGCGGGCGGAGATGGAAACCCTGGCGCGCGACCAGCCGGAAGCCGGCGCCATGAGTTTTACTCGCCAACAGGCACCGCTTGGCCTCGGCCATGCGGTGTGGTGCGCCCGCGACATTGTCGGCAACGAACCGTTCGCGGTGTTGCTGCCCGACGAACTGGTGCTGAATACGCCGGGTTGCCTCGCCCAGATGATCGAGGCCGCGAGCCGGCTCGGCGACAAATCCAACCTGATTGCGGTGGAAGAAGTACCCGCCCATCTGACCCATCAATACGGCATCTGCGGCGTCGGCAAGCGGCAGAAAAACCTGTTCGAGGTCGACGGAATGGTGGAGAAGCCGCCGCAGGGTACCGCGCCGTCCAACCTGTCGATCACCGGGCGCTATATTCTGCAGCCGGAGATCTTTCAGATTCTGGCAACGCAGGCGCGCGGCGCCGGCGGCGAGATCCAGCTCACCGACGCCATGATCGGGCTTGCGAAAACGCAAAGCTTCTACGGTGTGGAGTTCGAGGGCGAGCGGCACGATTGCGGCTCGAAAGCAGGTTTCCTGCGCGCCAACATCGCCTATGCCATGGCGCGCCCCGATCTGCGCGAGGCCTTGCGCGAGGAGATGAAGAAGTATTTGGCGGAGTGAAGCTGCCACCTGACCTGGCGCGTTTCCGGTGCACCTGAACCGGAAAATGCTCTAGTATTTCTTTATTTATCGCATTTTCTCAGGGAAAGCTGGTGTCCACCTTTCCGGAAAATGCTCTCCAGAGGCCGCGACGTGAACGATTACGATGCTCTGCGGGATTATCTGAGACAGCAGAAGCTTTCCGAATTCGTCCTCAGTTTTGAACAGATCGAAGCGATCATCGATGCGGCGTTGCCGCGCGCGGCACATCGCGCGTCGTGGTGGGAAACCCTGCGCAGCCCACAGGAAAAGATGCCGCAGCGCGAGGCCGTCCTCGCCGCCGGCTACATCGCCACCCGGCTCGCCGACGGCAGGAGCGTGCGCTTCAAGCGGACGAAGTGAGCGGCTTATTGGTTTCGCGAGGCGGGCAGTCCCCTCCCGCCGTCATCGCCCGCGAACTCCTCCGTCATCGCCCGCGAAGGCGGGCGATCCAGTACCCCAGAGACAAGGGTTATCGACGATGGGCCGCAGCATGCTGGACCCCCCCCTTCGCGGAGGATGACGAGAGATGCGCTGGAGAGCGAAGTGGGCAAAGAACGCGCCTGGTGATCAGATCGACTGCAGGGCTAGCTCGCCGCCTCAAGCCGCACCTCGGTCAAAAGCCGCATCGCGGCGTCGGCATCCATCGGTTCGCCGAAGGCGAAGCCTTGCGCATATTCGCAACCCAGCTGATAGAGCTCGACCGCATCCGAATCGGTCTCGGCGCCTTCGGCGACCACGTCCATGCCGAGATCGTGCGCCAGCGCGATGATCGATTTGAGGATCACCGGGCGGGTGCCGCGGCTGGTGGTACGCACAAAGGACTGGTCGATCTTGATGGTGTCGAACGGGAAGCGCTGCAGATAGGCCAGCGAGGAATGGCCGGTTCCGAAATCGTCCAGCGATAGTCCGGTGCCGAGTTCGCGGATGCGCGTCAACATCTGCGCCGCGTGCTCGGGATTTTCCATCACCAGCGATTCCGTCAATTCAAGCTTGAGCGTGCCACGCGCCACCGAGGAGCGCGACAGCACGGTGCGGATATCGTGGATCAGGTCGTGTCGCAGCAATTGCCGCGAGGACACATTGACGCTGGCGAAGATCGGTTCGCGCACCCGCATCGCGCGTTGCCAGATCGAGAGCTGTCTCGCGGTCTGGTCGAGCACGAACATGCCGAGGTCAACGATCAGGCCGGTCTCCTCGGCGATGGAGATGAACTCATTGGGCGACATCCGGCCCAGCTTGGGATGGTCCCAGCGCGCCAGCGCCTCGAAACCGGCGATCGAGCGATCTTCCAATCGCACGATCGGCTGGTACAGGATGGTGATTTCCTCGCGCTCGATGGCACGGCGCAACTCGGATTCCAGCGTCAGCCGGTCGGTCTTGCGGGCGCGCATGGCCGGCTTGTAGACGTCGATGCGATCGCCGCCGATCCGCTTGGAATGGTACATCGCCAGCTCGGCGTCCTTGATGATCTCATCGGACAATTGGGTCTGCGGATCGGAGAGCGCCAGCCCGATCGAGGCGGTGAGAAAAATCTCGCGGTCGTTGAACGCGATCGGCGCGCGAATGGTCTTGCGAATGGTTTCGGCGAAGGCGGTGATCCGCGCCGGATCCTGTTCCGACAACAGGATCAGGCCGAACTGGTCGCCGGCCAGCCGCGCCAGCGTGTCCTGGGGCTTCAGAATGCGGGTCAGCCGCCGCGCCAGCGTCAGCAGGATCGAATCGCCGACCGCGATGCCGACGGAATCGTTGACCTGCTTGAAGCGGTCGAGATCGATCACCATGAGTGTCGGCCGCAGGTTCGGCATGGTCTTGGCAAAGGTGGCAACAGCGCCGAGCCGGTCGATGAACAGTTTGCGATTTGGCAAACCGGTGAGATTGTCATGCACGGAATCGTGCAGCATCCGCTCCTCGGCGTTCTTCATTTCAGTGACGTCGGTCAGCGTCCCGACGACGCGTGAAACTTCGCCGTCGGAGCCGACTACCGGCCTCGCCTTCAGCGCGAACCACATGAAATGGCCGTCGGGGGTGCGTAGCCGGAAGTCCTGCACCAGCCGGCCGCGGCGCTGGTCGAGCACGCTGTCGAGTGCCGCGCGAAACCGGTCCTGATCGAGCGGATGCAGCACTTCGAGCCATTTCGCGGCAGGCCCTTCCAGGGTGCCGCGTTTCAAGCCCAAAAGGCTCTCGGTCTCGGGGCTGGTGAAGACCTTGTCGGCGGAGACGTCCCAGTCCCAGATCAGGTCGCCTGAACCGGTCAGCGCCAGCGCCCGGCGCTCGACGTCGGACACCACGCCAGTGGTGGCGCCGCCGCCGGCGAAAGCGTGCTGCATCACCGTAAATCCGATCAGCATCACGATCAGCACCAGGCCGCCGAGCAGAGCAGGGCCGACGATGTCATTGGTGACGCTGCCGGCGACGGTCATGCCGGCCGCGACCACCCAGACCAGCAGCAGGAACCAGGTCGGGATCAGCAGCACCGCGCGGTCGAAGCCGTGGGTCGAGAGATAGACGATCAGCGCGAAGCCGGCGAATGCGATCAAAACCAGCGACATTCGCGCGATGCCCGAAGCGACCGCGGGATCAAACAGCGCCAGCGCCACCAGCGAGCCGAGAAAGGCCAGCCAGCCCACGGTGATATGGGAATAACGCACATGCCAGCGGCTGAGATTGAGATAGGCGAAAAGAAACACCAATAGCGTCGCGGCCAGGATTGCTTCGCCCGCGGCGCGCCAGACCCGCTCGGCATTGTTCGACATGTCGAGCACCTTGCCCCAGAAGCCGAAATCGACGCCGATATAGACCAGCACCGACCACGCCAGCGCGGCGGCGGCGGGAAACATGATGCTGCCCTTGACCACGAACAGGATTGTCAGCACCAGCGCCAGCAATCCGGAGATGCCGATCACGATGCCCTGGTACAGCGTGAACGAGTTGACCTTGTCCTTGTAGGCGTCGGGCTCCCACAGATAGAGCTGTGGCAGTTTGTCAGTGCGCAATTCGGCGACAAAGGTGATGACGGCGCCGGGGTCGAGCGTGACGCGGAATACGTCGGCGGTGGCGCTGTCCTGCCGTTCGGGACGGTCGCCGGTCGACGGAGTAATGGTGGAGATGCGCGACGAACCGAGATCGGGCCACAACAGGCCGGACGCTACAACGCGATAGTGCGGTGCAACGATCAGACGATCGAGCTGGTCGTCGGAGTTGTTGGCGAGCGCGAATACCACCCAGTTCTGGCCGCCTTCGCGGGCGCGCACTTCGATGCGGCGAACGATGCCGTCGGTACCCGGCGCCGTCGATACCTGAATGCGATCGCTGTCGCTGTGCTCATGATCGAGCACGGCGGTGAGATCGATCGCCGGCGCGTCACTGCTGACGCTGACGGCTTCAATGGCGCGCGCCGGAAGCGGGGCCGCAACAATCACGAAGCCCAGCGCGAGCAGCGCAAGGCACCTGATCAGACGCAATGTCAGTACTCCGCGGTCAACCTGATTCCGGAGCGAAGCGAACCGCCCAGGGTGGACCGGATAAATGACATGAATGCGAAGGAAATCAAAGAGCTTCCGCTACGCATGAGTTGTCAGCGTTAAGCGACCAACACAATTTTGCCAATATGTGCGCCGTTTTCCATCCGCCGATGGGCGTCGGCGGCCTTTTCCAGCGGGAATGTGCTGTCCATCAGCGGCTTGATGCGACCTTCGCGCAACAGCGGCATCACTTTGGCCTCGATGGCTGCGACCATCGCCGCTTTGTCCGTGTTGCTGCGGGGACGCAATGTCGAGCCGGTATGGTGCAGCCTTTTAACCATCAGCTTGGCAAAATTGACATTCGTCTTGGGGCCACCGAGAAACGCGATCTGCACCACACGACCATCGACGGCCGCGGCGTCGTAATTGCGCTCGATATACTCGCCGCCGACCATGTCGAGAATGACATTGGCGCCCGCGCCCGATGTCGCCGACTTTACCTCGGCGACAAAATCTTCGGTCTTGTAGTTGATGGCGCGGTCGGCCCCAAGCTTGAGACAGGCTTCCGCCTTGTCCTTCGATCCGACCGTGACGATCACTTTGGCGCCGAAGGCCTTGGCCAGCTGGATCGCCATGGTGCCGATGCCGGAGGAGCCGCCATGGACCAAGAGCGTCTCGCCAGCCTGCAGCGCGCCGCGCTCGAACACATTGTGCCAGACCGTCATCAGCGTTTCCGGCACGGCGCCGGCCTCCAGCATCGACAGCGCGGCGGGCACTTTCATCGCCTGGGCGTCCTGCGCGATGCAATATTGCGCGTAGCCGCCGCCGGCCACCAGCGACATCACCTTGTCACCGACCTTGTGCTTGACCGCGCCGCTACCGACCGCCACCACCTCGCCCGCGATCTCAAGCCCGGGCAAATCGGAGGCGCCGGGCGGAGGCGGGTAGGCGCCGGAGCGCTGCGCGACGTCCGGACGGTTGACACCCGCGGCGGCAACCTTGACCAGGATTTCCCCCGGTCCAGGCACCGGCACCGCACGCCTCTCCGGCACCAGCACCTCCGGTCCGCCGGGCTTGCTGATGCCGATGACGATCATTTGCTCGGGCCGTTTTTCCATGATTTGTCCTTGCGAAATGCGTCATTGACGGGGCATCTGATTAGCCAGTCGTGCCCGGGCTGGCAACCGCCCCTTTGACCCTCGCGCACTGAGGACGACACATGGCCATTGAAGACGACGACAGACCGAGGAAGAAGACAACCCACGAGATCGGGCAGGATCTGTCACTGCTATCGGTCGAGGAACTCGCCGAACGGATTGCGCTGATGACGGCGGAAATCGAACGGCTGCAGGCCGCCATGACCAAGAAGCGCGCCTCGCGGGACGCCGCCAACAGCATTTTCAAGATGTAAGGGGCGCAGTTTCCTCGCGCGACGCCAAAGTGGGCTGGTCTCTCGATGGCGTGGCCGCGACGACGCGCGAAGGGATGCTGCGACATCTGGCATGCCCAGCTCGGCCAATGGCCGACATGGCAAAAGAAAACCGAATAAAATCGTTCGTTTACGATCGATTAAGCTTTCTCAACTATGACTTGTATCGTCCTCTTTTGGACACCGAGTGGCTCCTGTCCACTCTGTTTGACGCCTCCCTGTTATCAACTTCAAAGCCGCCGGAAACGGCGGCTCTTTTTTTGGGCGACTTTAGTACCCTCCCGGAAACCATAAAATATCTTGCAGCTGGACTCTGCGCGTCGGCGGCGTAATGATTTGTTCATCATAAGCTGGCGCGTTGTTCAGTCGGCGGCGTATTCTGTAGCGTGAGGCGTGCACATGTCGGATCGTTCGCAAGGCGAAACCGCCCTCGTTCAATTCAGCGAGCGGCTGACCAATTCCGCGGCGTTCGCCACTCTGTTTCGCGAAGGCATGGATCTGGTCGAGCTGACTGCCGCCTATCTTGACGGCGCCGGCCGCACCGAGGCCAAGGCGCTCGACCGCTCCGTCAGCCTGACCTACGCCACCGAAAGCATGCGGCTCACCACTCGCCTGATGCAACTGGCGTCGTGGCTGTTGCTGCACCGCGCGGTCAAGGAAGGCGAGATGACCTTGAGCCAGGCCAATCGCGAGAAAACCAAGGTCAAGCTCAGCGCCGCCGATCCCGGTCCGGACGAGATCATCGCCAAACTCCCGCAGCAGCTGCAGGACTTGATCATCCGATCGATGGCACTGCAGGCGAAAGTCCGTCGTCTCGATACCACCATCCATGCTCCGGCGGCGGAACGTGCTGCCATCGGCAACCCGCTGGTGCCGCAGCTCAATCGCCTGAAAGCGGCGTTCGAGCAATAACGCGGCCGGTCAGCCAGGCCGGCCAATCGCGTCATAATGCCTTTGGCAGGCCGCTCTGCGGACGGTAAGACGGCCTGGCCGCAGCGGTCTGTAACGTGATCGTGTTGCCCGATCGGCGCCTGCCAGTTCACCCGCGCAACTGCGAACGTTCCCACTGCCGCGGCCGCGCGCTAGTATAGCGCTTCATTTTCACCTGAGCAGATCCAGAACGGATATTGCGATGGCGGCAGAGATCAGGGCTTTGACCGGGGTTCGCGGTGTGGCCGCGGCCGTTATCGTTGTCTACCATTTCGGCGACGTCCAGCTCTATGGGGGCGGCAATATCGCCTACTACAGGATCCCGCACGGCTATTTGCCGGTGGATCTGTTTTTCATGCTGAGTGGATACGTGATCGGCCTGACCTATCGGGATGCGTTCGGCGCCGGCGGCCTGAAGAACTTTGCAACCTTCCTGCTGAAGCGTGTCGCACGGCTCTATCCGGCCTATCTTGCGATCGGTTTGCTCTATGTCGCGAAAATCGCCGCTGGCTGGTCTGGCCCGGACACGCTTTCGATGTTTTCGCCATTCGATATTGCCGGCAACCTCCTGATGATGACCGGGTGGGGACTTCATATCCAACCGCTGATCGGGGTGTCGTGGGCGGCGAGCGCCGAGATGGGCTCGTATCTGCTGGTGCCGCTGCTGATGCTGGTCACGCTCCGGCGCGGTCCACTGCTGTGCGCATTTGCTCTGCTGGCCGCCCTGCTTGCGATCTATGCCGTCAGCATCAGCGGGCGCGGTTCCAGCGGGCCGCTCGATGTCGTCAACGGCAATTCATTTTATCCGCTGCTGCGTGCGGTCGCCGGGTTCACCTTGGGTCTGACGATCTTCCGGTTTGCCGGAGTTTTGGGCCAGCTCTCGATGGGCGCCCAGGATGCGTTGCTTGCCGCCATTCTGGTTGCGATCATAGTCACCATCAGCCTGGCCGCCGGCGACCGGCTGCTCTATCTTTTGTTCATCCCGCTGGTCGCGGTGCTCTCGCGCGACGGCCGGCTCGCGCAAGCGCTGTTCGGAAATGCCCCGATCTACCGATTGGGGATGATCTCCTATTCAATCTACCTCATTCACCCGCTGCTGGTGAGCTTCGCGGTGGGGGCCTGGCGCGACCACGGTCAAACCGAGGCCGCCTATCTGCTGGCCTCGGCGGTCTGCTTCGTCGTCATCTGGCTACTGTCCGAACTGAGCTATCGTCTGGTCGAAATGCCCGGAAGGAGGGTCCTTGTCGATATGTTCATCCCGAAGCGGGATCATGCGGCGTCAGCCCAACGTGCCGCGTCGTGATGGTCGGGCGGCCTCGCCAACGCATCATTTCAAACAGACGAAGCCGGCAAAAAACGCCAAAGTGCGAGCATGGCGTCCTATTGCGGCTCCGAATATTCAGAGTTTCAGGCCTCAGTCCTTTTTGAGGAACCCGGAGAACTTCTTCTGGAAGCGCGACACACGGCCACCACGATCCAGGAGCTGTTGGGCACCGCCGATCCAGGCGGGATGCGATTTGGAGTCGATATCGAGGTTCAGCTTGTCGCCTTCCTTGCCCCAGGTGGAGCGCGTCCGATACTCGGTACCATCGGTCATCACGACCGTAATCATATGATAATTCGGGTGAATATCGGGCTTCATGGCAGATCCTTCGGCGCGCCGGCGCCTGACTTTCAATGGGCTTTGAGGGCGAATTTGGGCCGCTCTATAGCTTAGCAGGCCCGCCAAAACAAGCCGCCTATCGCCCGGGCTGTCAGGTTGGCCGATTTGCCAGCGCGGCCGGCGACGCCTATCTGGGGGAGGCATCAAGAGTAGTCGAGACATCATATCATGAGCGCAGTCGAACGGCTTGAAGAGCGGCATGGCGAAATGCCGCCAAGGCTCGATGGGGAGCATGCGGAAATACCCTCCATCGAAACCCAGCTGACGCAGCCGCCGGCCCGAAGCCGGGCGAAGCTGCGTCCGTTGCTGGAGCTTTCGCCTTACGTGGCGCGTTACCGCGGCCGGGCGCTGCTCGCCTTGATTGCGCTGACCGTCGCGGCGATCACGACGCTGATCGTGCCGATCGCGGTACGGCGGATGATCGACTTCGGGTTCTCTCCCGAAGGCATCGCCATGATCAACCGCTACTTCAGCGTCATGATCGCGGTAGTCGCGGTGTTGGCCGGCGCCAGCGCCGCCCGTTACTATCTGGTGATGACCATTGGCGAGCGCATCGTCGCCGATCTCAGGCGCGACGTGTTTGCGCACCTGATCTCGCTGTCGCCGGCCTTCTTCGATTCGGCCCGATCGGGCGAACTGATTTCGCGCCTCACCGCCGATACCACTCAGATCAAATCCGCCGTCGGCGCATCGGTTTCGATCGCGTTGCGCAACCTGATGCTGTTTATCGGCGCCACCGTGATGATGGTGATCACGAGCCCCAGGCTTTCCGGCCTGGTGCTGCTGGCGATCCCGCTGATCGTGATCCCGCTGGTGGCGTTCGGCCGCTGGGTGCGGCGCCTGTCGCGCAACGCGCAGGATACGCTGGCCGACGCCACCGCCTACGCCTCCGAACTGATCGGCGCCATCCGAACGGTGCAGGCCTATACCGGCGAGGCGCTCGCCGATGCGCGTTTCGGCGGCGAGGTCGAACAATCCTACGAAGCGGCGCGCACCTCGACCCGCGCCCGCGCGGTGCTCACCGCGATCATCATCTTCATCGTCTTTTCCAGCGTGGTGGCGATCCTCTGGATCGGATCCAATGACGTGCTGACCGGCGTTATCTCGCCGGGCCGACTAGGCCAGTTCGTCCTGTATGCCGCCTTCGCCGCCGCCGGGCTCGGCCAGCTCAGCGAAGTCTGGGGC
>Ga0326727_10018445_pt1 | contig 14245 bp, 7 predicted proteins | sample MB2enrmetagenome_FD_207643 | JGI IMG/M metagenome (GOLD analysis project Ga0326727, IMG submission 207643) | Lab enriched peat soil microbial communities from McLean, Ithaca, NY, United States - MB29MY | ecosystem: Environmental > Terrestrial > Soil > Wetlands > Peat | place: USA: New York...
GTCTGCCAGAGAGCGAGCAGCAGTGTCTGCGCCACGGTCACCGCCCAGACGGAGCCATAGAAATAGCGGCGCTCCGTGCCCTCGCCTTTGGTCGAGCGTCCAACGCGTGGCAGCCATCCAGCGGCACCCAGCAGCAAGATGACGGCGAGCAGCGGCAGGTAGCCGTAGTCATAGAGCTGTTTCATGCACCAGCGCCCGGTGAGCGAGGCGATGAGCAATCCGGCGAAGGTCAGCAGGCCGAAGTTCAGGACGGCGTTCCATGCGAAGGTGTAGCAGATGCGGCGATAGAGCGGGTTGGGCTTGTCTTCATCGAAGCGCAGGATGTAAGGGCGCGGCTCGACTCCGGGAAGCTGGCCGCGAAGGCCGGCCATGCCGGTTCCGGCGAGCACGGCGGCGAGCCAGAGAAGATTCGCCGTTGAGAATCCGCGAGCGAAGAGGTGAAACGTCAGCGGGCCGGGCGAGATGAAGAAGACCCAGATCCAGATAGGCCAGTGCGCCAGCCGATAAAGACGCGTGTTGCGCTCGCGAATCTTGCGTTCACGGGCAAGCTCGACTTTGCCGCGATAGGGCATGGGTGGGAGTTTGGCAGAGGAGCGGAGAGAGCGTCAAACGCGAGAGTTCGCGATCCCACATCTGCCGACTGCGGCAGATATGGGGCACCCGCGTGGCCGGCACTACCAGGGATGTTTCGATTCGCTCAGCACGACACAACTCAGGAATGCGCTAGCCTTCCAGCTCATCCAGCAAAGCCTGCATCTCGCTTTCGGCGTGGCGATTGCCGGCACTGCGGGCGCAGGCGATGCCGCCACGCAGCCAGATCTTGGCGTCTTCGTTTCGTCCAGCCTGCTGGAGTTGCTGGGCTCCCATGAAATAGGCGTTGACGTAGTTGGGATCGGCTTCGATCAGCAGGCGAAACTGTTCGATGGCGGCGTCGGTTTCCCCGGTCGAGGAATATTCCATGCCCAGCGCGTAGCGGGCAAAGCTGTTGCGGGGCTCATGCTCCAGCACCGACTTCAAGTGGTTCATGCGTTCAACAGACATAGGCAAGAAGATGATACAGCAGCACAGAGAGGTTTCGCAGGTTTCAGAGGTTTCGAAGGTTAAAGGCAAAGTCAAGAACAGGACGGGGTGCCCTGCGGGAAGTGTTTTCGTCTTTATCCTCCGAAACCTGTGAAACCTGTGAAGCCTGCGAAACCTTGAAATAGAATTGAGCGGATGGCTTGTCCTTACTTCATTCCCGAAGAGCTTTGCGGCAGTGAGCTATGGCCGCATCGGCAGCGGTTGCCGCTGGGAGACGGCTTCGCCGGGCGCTGCGGTGCGCTCGACGGCGAGGCTCGGTGTGCCGATGAGAGGCTGCGCGAGTGCAATCTTGGCTACGCCACTTGTCCGCACCTGCCCGCCGCGCGCGAGTTCGATTGCATTCGATTCCGGGTTTGCGATGACGATGGAAAGCTGCTGCGGGTGCAGTTTGTCTGCGAGCGCGAGCATCGTCCGGCGCGGCATGGCGAACTGGCCTACGATCTGGCTGCCAGTTGTTGGCCGCAACCTCCCGAAGCCGCGCTTGCCCGCCTGGCAGAGGCAGCGGTGCGGGCGTGGATGACGCGGCACGCGGAGAAAGTTGCGACCGTCTGAGCACCGAGCTCGTCAAAGATAAGTAAGCTGGAGTGAAAAGACAGATGGCAGAGAATCATGAGCTGACGCCGCGCCTCGTCTCCGAGTCAATCTCGGAGATGGTAGAGCTGGTACTGCCGAACGACACCAATCCCCTGGGAGCGTTGCTGGGCGGGCGGTTGATGCACTGGATCGACATCGCCGGCGGACTGGCTGCGCACCGGCACTCGCGCAGCTTCGTGGTTACCGCTTCAACCGATCACCTGGATTTTCTCTTTCCGGCGCGGGTGGGCAACGTGATCATCTTCAAGTCTTCGGTGAATCGCGTCTTTCGCACCTCGATGGAGGTGGGAATTAAGGTGTGGGTGGAGAATTATTTCACCGGCGAGCACCATCATTTGAGCTCGGCCTACCTGACGTTTGTTGCCGTCGACTCGGAGGGAAAGAAGACCCGGGTGGCTCCGGTGATTCCGGAAACCGCCGACCAGCGCCGTCGATATGAAGACGCCGGGCGGCGGCGGGAGATTCGGCGCACGGAAAAAGAACGCAAGATGCCCAAAGCCTAGCTTAGGCTGCGTCCCCGTCCTTCTTGCGATTCTCCTCGTCTTTCCTGGCCTGCTCGCGATTCAGGACGTCGCGGCCGGCATCCTTCATCTTTCCCCAGGTGTTCTGGATCTTGCCCTTCGCCTGCTCGGCGATACCTTCGGTTTCGGCATCCCAGTTTCCGGTCCACTCGCCAACCTGGCGTTGTATGCGGCCCTTCAAGCCTTCCAACCTTCCCTTGATTCGATCCTTGTCCATTCTTCCTCCTCGGCTTTGGGTGGAGCTCTGTTTTTACCCTGTCGTTCCTCGCCCAGAGATCAGCTGCAACACCAGGGCGATAACCGCCAAGACCAGCAGGATGTGGATGAATCCACCCAAGGTGTAACTGCTCACAACTCCCAGCAGCCAGAGCACGAGCAGAATCACAAAGATTGTCCACAGCATAGAAAATCTCTTTTTTCTTCATCGTTAGGTGCGCGGGGGCGTGATGGAGGTTGGCGGGAATCGGTAGCTGGAAGCCACAGGACGCAAGTGACTCAAAAAAAAGGATAAAGGATGCTTCTTGCCTCGAAAGGCGGCGGAGGTTAAAATCGGCGCCCGTCATGTCTGGCGGTTTTTCGCTCCAGCATCTTATGGCGGATTATGGTGGATTGCCGATCTAAGTGGAAGTTTGCAAAGGCTGTGGGTGCGGTTTGCCGGGAGTTGAATCGTTTCGTATTATATAGTCATCAAAATTGAGTGTTTTCGACTCAAGGAGTGCTCATGGCGATAGAGCAGCGCAATACTGACAACTTCCCTTTAACCAACGATTCGCACGGAATGCGTGAGCTGCCAGTCCTGCCGGTGCGAGATACGGTGCTGTTTCCCCATGCCGTGCTGCCACTTACGGTGGGGCGCGAGAGCTCGGTGCAGCTGATCAATTCGCTGGGTGAGGACAAGACCATCGTGGTGGTAGCGCAGCGGGAGGCGCGCATTGACTCTCCGCAGCCGGTCGATCTCTATCCAATTGGGACGCTGGCGACGGTCCACAAGGTGGTTCGCATGCCGAACCAGAGCCTGTTTGTCTTCGCCGAGGGGCTGGAGCGCGTGAATGTGGTGGAGTACACCCAGCTGGCTCCTTTTATGAGGGCAAAGGTGGCTACGGTTGCCGAGGTGCTGGCCGAGCCCAACTCGGAGATCGAGGCGCTGCAGCGAAACATCCTGAACCTGTTCCAGCAGATCGTGGCCGGCTCACCGACGCTCTCCGATGAGCTCTCGACGGTGGCGATGAATATCGAGGAGCCGGGCCGGCTGGTGGATTTTGTCGCCAGCTCGCTGCCCTCGCTTTCCACCCGCGACAAGCAGGATGTGCTGGAGACTTACGACGTTCGCTCGCGGCTGGAGAAGATCAACCAGCATCTGGCCAAGGAGCTCGAAGTTCAGCAGCTGCGCAACAAGATCCAGAGCGAGGTTCAGGATCGCGTGCAGCAGACCCAGCGCGAATATTACCTGCGCGAGCAGATGAAGGCGATCCAGAAGGAACTGGGCGAGCAGGACGACACCGCCCGCGATGTCGAAGAGTTCAAGGAGAAGATCGAGCAGAGCGGCATGCCGGAAGAGGTGAAGAAAGAGGCGATGAAAGAGCTGAACCGCCTCTCGCGGATGTCTCCGATGGCTGCCGATTACTCGGTGACGCGCAACTACCTGGAGTGGCTGGTGGTGCTGCCGTGGACGAAGTCCAGCGGCGTCGAGGTGGACATCAGCAAGGCCAAGGAGGTTCTCGACGAAGATCACTACGACTTGCAGAAGGTGAAGGACCGCATCCTTGACTATCTCTCCGTGCGGCGGCTGAATCCGAAGATGAAGGGTCCGATTCTCTGCTTCTTCGGGCCTCCGGGCGTAGGCAAGACCTCGCTGGGCAAATCGATTGCGCGAGCGCTGGGACGCAAGTTCGTGCGCATGTCGCTGGGCGGCATCCATGACGAGGCCGAGATTCGCGGACATCGCCGGACTTACATCGGCGCCATGCCCGGACAGATCATCCAGGGCATCCGGCGCGCCGAAGCCAACGATCCGGTGTACATGCTCGACGAGATCGACAAGGTTGGACGCGACTACCGCGGCGATCCCACGGCGGCGCTGCTGGAGGCGCTCGATCCGGAGCAGAACTCAAGCTTCCGCGATAACTATCTGGATGTGACGTTCGATCTGTCGAAGGTGCTCTTTATCACCACGGCCAACCAGCTGGACACGATTCCCGACCCGCTGCGCGACCGCATGGAGATCATCGAACTGCACGGGTACACGGAAGAGGACAAGCGCCACATCACGTACCAGTACCTGATCAAGCGGCAGACGGAGGAGAACGGACTGAAGCCGGAGCAGATCGAGTTCACCGATGATGCGGTGAGCTTCCTGATCCGCCACTACACGCGCGAGGCCGGCGTGCGCAGCCTGGAACGGCAGATTGGAACTATCTGCCGCAAGCAGGCGCGGCGCATCGTCGAAGGCAAGACGGAAAAGCTGGTGGTGACGCGCGAGGTGATACAGGAGATGCTGGGAGGAATCAAGGTGCGCGTCGATACCGAGATTGCCAACCGCACCAAGCATCCGGGCGTGGTGGTGGGACTGGCATGGACGCCGACCGGCGGCGACATTCTCTTCATCGAGGCGATGAAGATGAAGGGCAAGGGCGAGTTCCGCATCACCGGCCAGATTCAGGAGGTAATGCGCGAGTCGATGCAGGCGGCCTACAGCTGGGTGCGCGCGCACGCCGAGCAGTTGAACATCGACAGCGACTTTTTCAGCAAGTACGACCTGCACATTCACGTGCCGGCCGGGGCGATTCCAAAGGATGGTCCGTCGGCTGGCGTTACGATTGTGACCGCGCTGGTTTCGCTGCTGACCGACAAGCTGGCGCGTCCGCGGTTGGCGATGACCGGCGAGATCACGCTGAGCGGCAACGTGCTGCCGATCGGCGGAGTGAAGGAGAAATTCCTCGCCGCCAAGCGCGCCGGCGTCACCGATGTCATCTTCCCGGCAGAAAATCAGCAGAATGTCGAGGAAGATGTGCTGCCGGAGCAGATGGAGGGCGTCAACGTTCACTATGTTTCGAGCATCGAAGATGTGCTTGCCCTGGCGCTTCCGCAGAGCCAGGCTGAGGTGCGCGCCGACGCTGAAGCCCGCGAACAGGTTCTCGCCGACGTTCCTAAGTAACTTTACCGAGATGCAAGCATAAGGCCAGCCTACCGCGGCTGGCCTTTCTTCTTGGGTACCTTCCGGACCGCTGAAAACGCGGTTGAGGTTGCACCAAAGTAATGGGCTACTCCCACCCGTGAGAGCTGAATCCAGCTCTGCCTCCAGTATCATGGCTGCAACAGTCCCGGCAGTTGAGTATCAAGTTAGCAAACGGCAACTCTCTTGTATTGCGGGGTGTCTGTTGCGAAGATTGAGCCACATTGAGATAGGAGATTCACGATGATGCGGCGCGCGTTGCTAGCGATTTCTTCCGCCCTGATCCTGCTGGGCCTGGCTGGTTGTGGACAGACCTACGAGTTGCAATCGATCACGGTCTCTCCCAGTTCGCCAAATATTGAAGGCATTGGATCGACCCAGGCCCTCACGGTTACGGCACATTACTCGAATACCAAGACAGCGGATGTAACCGTCAACAGCAAGTTCGAGTTGATGGCTTCTCCGGACCCGCAGGCTCCGCAATACAACAGCCAGAACAATCCCGTAATCATGGTGGACAAATCGGGAATTGTCACGGTACTGGGTCCGGCCTGCACTTGGACGGCGACGTTGGAGTCCGACGGCCAGACGTATTCCTATGGGACGCAACCGTACACGGTGGTTGTGACCTATGGAGGATTTACTGCCCAGTCATTCGTCAGCGTGGATTCCGAGAGTGGCTGCTATGACGGGCAGACTTACAAGGCTCCGACACCGACTACGACGCCTTAAAGAGCCGGGTCGTGAATGGCGCACGAGTTCCAGTTAGATCCCGGCAGGCTGGCTGCCGGGAGAGATGAAAGAACGAATCTCGCGGTGGCGGCGATTTAAGCGCTGGGGAGAGAAGCACCTCGCGCGTGGCCGCATTCCGTGCTTTTGACTGCTGTACGTGTTGAGGCCTGAAAATGAAGCTATTCACCGTTCTGCTCTCTGCCGCTACGATTCTGTCCCCACTCACCGCTTTTGCCGAATCGACTCCGAATACGGCGGCGGTACAAAGCACGGCCGTGGAGACCTATAGCAAGCTCCCCCTGAGCTTTGAGCCCACGGAGAGCGCGTTGCGCTTCCAGGCCCATAGCGGCGGCTACACGGTGATGGTGGGCGCCGGAGACTCTTCGTTTACGGTTGCCGATCCGAAGGGCGGCAAGCCGCACATCCTGTACTTCGGTTTTGAAGGAGCGAACCGCGGCACGCGGCTGGAGGCACTCGAGCCGCTGCCCGGCGTGACCAACTACTATCGCGGCACTGACAGCAGCAAGTGGCGCCTGGGAGTAAAAAATTACGCGAAGCTGCGTGCGAACGGTATTTATCCGGGCGTGGACGTGGTCTATTACGGCGACCATCGCCGCCTGGAGTTTGATTTTGTAGTCGCGCCCAAGGCCGATCCCAAGTCCATCGCCCTGAGCTTGTCCGGGATGGAGAAGCTCTATAAGAACTCCAGCGGTGAACTGGTGGCCGAGGTGGGCGGCAAGAGCATTCGCTTCGCCAAGCCGTATGCCTACCAGCGCTTCGGCGCGGAGGTTCGTCCAGTGGAAGCCGAATTCCAGCTCCAGGCCAACGGACACGCGCGGCTGCGGGTAGGGAAGTACGATCACAACACCGAACTGATCATCGATCCCCAAGTCAAGTTCGCCACCTACCTGGGTGGCAGCGCGGGCGATACCGGCAACGGCATTGCCGTCGATAACACCGGCATCTATGTCACCGGCCAGACCTGCTCGACCGATTTTCCCTGGGGCGCGCCGCCGTCGCCGAACCCCTCCGGGTATGCTTTCACCGGCGCCTGTGATGCCTATGTGACAAAGTACAGCCTGGACGGCTCAGCTTATATCTACACGACGATTCTTGGCGGCTCGAATCCCAGCGGCGCGACCGCCTCCGGAAACGCCATCGCAGTCGATGCATCGAACCAGGCTTACATCGCCGGCACGACGAACATCTCGAACCTTCCTGGAACTGCGTCGCTCACCCCCCCGAACAGCTATGAAGGCGGCGATAGCGATGTTTTCATCGTGATCTTAAAGAGCGATGGAACCCTGCTGCGCACCTCGTATCTTGGCGGATCGGGCGCCGATGCCGGCTATGGCATCGCAGTGGATAAAGACACCTCCGCCACCGGGCCGAACGTGACCATCGTCGGCCAGACCTGCTCGCAGGATTTCCCGTTCTACAACGCGTTTGAAACCAAGGTTGAGCCCTGCGTCGCATTCATCACCAAGCTGGACAATAAGCTGCACATTGGCACTAAGCTCTATAGCGCCCACACCACCGGGGCGCAGTGCGACGCTGCATACTCCGGTAATTCCGACTATTGGCTGGGCACGGGTTGGCAAACCGGCGGCTGCTGCCTTCCGGGTGCAACGGGGTGCATCTGGCAGAGTACGTCTGCGATTGCGGCGGCTCCGGCCAGCACGGCTGCCGAGAAGTTCTTCTTCTCCGAGCCCTACGGCGGTCAACCGGTTGGGCCGTTCCCGACGACAGGATGGAGCACATACACTTACTACCCAGCGGGCGCGATCATCGTAGATCCGTCTGGCGGAACGCAGATTGCACAGAACTCCGGCTGCAGCGGCAATTATGTTCCGGCGTCGGTGACTGGCGGCCCTATCCCCGATTGGAGCGAGACCCTGTTGGGGACCACCCAGGACGGTGGCGCTACAGGTACGTACTGCGCCGTGTATGACATGGTCGTAAACGTGACGACGGCGACGCCGACTGCGGGCGTCGGCTATACCAACGGCACTTACACCATCATTGCCTCGGGTGGAACGCTGGCCCCAGGTACAGCGGGACGTCCGGCCATCGTCCAAGTTGTGGTCGCCTCGGGTTCGGTTTCCACGGCAACCATCACGGACATAGGCGAGTACGCGGCCAACAGCGCGATTCCGACGATCGTCTTCCCTGCTTCCATGGGCTCGGGCGCTGGAGGCGCGGTGACACTGTCATTCGACAACCCCTGGAGCGCCTGCGTAGACACAGTAACGATCGGTTGTACCACGGCCGTTAACTGGGAGAACTTCGGCAAGTTCGCAGCGCCTCCCACGGCCTTCACCGAGGCCTATGGCGTGGCGCTTGACCCGCAGGGCGATATCTTTGCCGTCGGCGGAACAAACTCAAAGTACTTTACGAGTTCGGTTTGGCCGTGCTCTGACGTCGGCGCCATGGGGCCGTGGGCTCTGAAAGTCGGCGGCGGTCTCAACGGGTCGGGCACGGGCGATTGCAGGTATAACTGGTGGCTGGAGTCCAACGCAACGGACATCACCGCGACGATTGACACGGCCCGCGCCGTTGCAGTGGACTCTAACGGTGCAGCCTACGTGACCGGAACGACCAGTGGCGGACTAAATTCGACAGCCAACTCTTACAGCCCGAATAGTTCCGGCAACATCGATGCCTTCCTCTTCCGCGTCAACCCACAGGGTTCGGCGATCGACTATGCCACCTACCTCGGCGGTTCGGGCAAGGACGAGGGACTGGGCGTCGCGGTAGACAGCAGCTTCTCGGCCTACGTCACCGGCTCGACGCAGTCGCTTGACTTCCCGACAATCAACCCGCTCAGCAACCCGAATACGCAGGCGGCGCTTCCGCTGGCCGGCAACACCGGCGCATTCATCACCAAGTTCACCAGCGATGGTGCGGGCATTGTGTTTTCAAGCTACCTGGGTGGCTCGGAGGCCGACCAGGCCAACGCGGTCGTCGTCGACGCGAGCGAAAACGTCTATCTTACCGGCAACACTACGTCGACGGATTTCCTGAGCACGCTGCTGACCAGCGGTTTTGCCGCACCGCAGACCGACTACGCGGGCAACGGCGACGCCTTTATGGTGATGATCCCGGCCGCGACGCTGCCCGAGGTTACGGTTACCCCCGGTGCCCTGACCTTCCCCGAGGAGGGAGTCGGGGTGGCCAGCGCTCCACAGGGTGTGGTGCTTGAGATTAGCGGCACTTCCGCCATCCACATCACCGGGATCACTTTCAGCAATGGCGAGTTCTCCCAGGCCTTCGAGGGCCTTACGGGCGGCAACAATATCGATTGCAATATCGGACCGGTCGGCCCGCCGGCCTCGACCGGCTGCACCATCTGGGTGACTTATACGCCCAGCGCGCAGGGCCTGCAGACCGGAACATTGACGGTAACCGACGACGCATCGTCGGTCCCGCATACCATCAATCTGACGGGCCAGGGGGCGATTCCAACGGATAGCTACAAGCCTTCCAGCCTTACGTTCCCAACGCAGGCGGTTGGGGTGACCAGCACGGCGGCACAGGCGCAGAAGGTCACGCTGACCAATACCAGCACCAGCTCGACGGCGGCACTGCTGGTCTCAAGCATCGCTATCCAGGGCACCAATGCCAGCGACTTTGCCGAAACCGATAATTGCCAGCCGCAGGTTGCGGTCGGTTCCCCCTGTACGATCACGGTGACCTTCACGCCGGGGGCTGCCGGTCAGCGCACCGCCAGCCTGGTGATCACGGATAACGCGCCGGGAAGCCCGCACACCATCAATCTCAACGGCACCGGTGCGCTGGTGGCGGCCACGGTCAGTCTCTCTTCCTACACCTTCCCGCTGCAGCAGCTGAACCAGGCCTCGGCCTCGCAGCCCTTCACGGTCAAGAACGCCGATACCACCGGCCTGCAGCTCAACGTGACCTCGGTTACGACCACCGGACCATTCCAGATCACCGGAAATACCTGCACGGCGCCGATGGCCGATAACGCTCCCCCCTGCCAGATCCAGGTTGTTTTTTACCCCACCAGCTCGGGCACGCAGACCGGAACCCTGGCGATCAACGGCAACGGCTCAGTGGCCGGCAATCCGATGCCGTACACGGTGCAGTTGAGCGGCAGCGCGGGAGCGTCGTCGTCGATTTCGGCTGCAAGCATGACCTTCCCATTGACTGGCGGCCCGGCGACGGTCAAGGGAACAAACATCGGCGAGTCCAGCGTCCCGCAATCGGTGACGCTCAGCAATCAGAGCGCGGTCCCGTTCAGCGTTACGAGCATTGGCTTTACGGGCGCGGCGGCCTCGGAGTTCTCACAGACGAACACCTGCGGAACCAGCGTTTCAGGGAATGGCTCCTGCACCATTACGGTTACCTTCAGTCCGACGGCGATCGGCAACCAGAATGCGACGCTGACGGTGATCAGCAACGCGGTCAACTCGCCACAGAGCGTGAGCATAGTTGGCGTGGGCGTGCAGCCGACGCTGACGAACACAGCGAACCCAGCCTCAACCACGATCAACTTCGGTTCCTCGCCGATCAACGCCGCGGACGCAACCACGTATACCGCGACGCTGACCAATCCCGGTGACACGCCGCTGAGCATCAGCGGCATCGGAACGACCGGAGCGGCAGCCGGCGACTTCAGCCAGACCAGCACCTGCGGTACTCAGCTTCCGGCGGGCAGCACCTGTATCATCACCGTGACCTTTACGCCTTCGGCGGTGAACAGCCGCGCCGCGACGCTCAATGTGGCGGACAACGCCGGCAACTCGCCGCAGAGCATCAGCCTGCTGGGCACGGGTGTGCAGGTAGCGGCGGCTACGATTGCCCCATCGTCGTGGGCTTTCACCAATCAGGCCATCAACAGCGTCAGCGCGGCGCAATCGTTCGTGATCACGAACACGGATGGGACCTATCCGCTCACGCTGAGCGCGATGACGATCACCGGCGACTTCCAGATCGCAACCACTGGGACGACCTGCAGCACGACCGCGACCGTCGCTCCCGCGAAGACTTGCACAATCAATGTGACCTTCACCCCCAGCGCCTCGGGCAGCCGGACGGGAACGCTGACGGTGAGCAACAACGGGTCGACCACGCCGCTGACGGTTTCACTGAGCGGACTGGGCGGAGCCAACGCGACCGAGACCACCAGCAATCCGAGCCCAGGCAATCCCAACTCGCTGAACCTGGCCAACACCAACGTGGGACAGGTCAGCCCGGTTCAGACGATCAAGCTGAGCGACTCCAGCACTTTCCCGGTCAACATCACGGGCGTTGCGCTGAGTGGAGCCTCGCCAGGGCAGTTTGCGTTCGTCAACAATTGCGGCACGCAGGTGACGAACGGCAATCCTTGCACCATTAACGTCACCTTCCAACCGACGGCGATTGGCTTGCAGACGGCGACTTTAACCGTCACCAGCGACGCCGCGACGCCGTTTACTCCGATAGCGCTGAGCGCGACCGGAACGGCATCGCAGGTGACGCTCTCGGCGACAAGTGTGAACTTCAACAATCAGCCGCTGCACGCCATGGCTTCGCAGTCGATCACGATGACCGATTCGGGCACCGGCCCGCTGAACATCTCAGGAATCAGCATCTCCGGGCTGGCGGCGAGTGACTTCAGCCAGAGCAGCAACTGCGGCACCCAAGTTGCTGTCGGTGCCAACTGCACCATCACCATCACCTTTACGCCCAGCGCACTGAACAGCCGCAGCGCGGCGCTGAGCATCGCCGACGATGCTCCGAACTCGCCGCAGACGGTCCAACTGCTGGGCAACGGCGTGCAGGTGGCGGCGCCTACGGTGTCGCCGTCCACGGTGACCTTCAACAACCAGGCGCTGAATGTTCCCAGCACCGCGCAAACTGTCACAATCACCAATAACGACGCGGCCAACGCGCTCACGCTGAGCGCGCCGACCATCACCGGCGATTTCCAGATCGCAACTGCTGGGACGACATGCAGCGCGAGCACGCCCGTCGCTGCCAGGGGCACCTGCACGATCAACGTGACCTTCACACCGACGGCTTCGGGCACCCGGACGGGCACGCTGACAGTCGCCAACAACGGCTCGGCGACTCCGCTCTCCGTTGCCCTGACCGGCACCGGCGGCGCAGCGGCGACGGAGAATCCGGCAACCCCGATGACGCTGGCTTCCACCAACGTGGGACAGAGCAGCCCGGCGCAGGCGATCACGCTCACCGACACCAGCGTCTTCCCGGTGAATATCACGTCTATTGCCGTCACCGGAGCTGCCGCCAGCGAATTCACCTACATCAACGGCTGCGGGACGCAGGTGACCAATGCGAGTCCCTGCACCATCAGTGTAATCTTCAAGCCAACTGCGATCGGACTGCAGACGGCGACGTTGACGATCACCAGCGACGCGGCAGCGCCGTTCGCTCCTATCGCCCTGAGCGGTACCGGCACTGCGCCGCAAGTCACGCTTTCGGTGACCAACCTGACCTTCAACAAGCAGCCGCTGAATTCGGCGTCAGCATCGCAGGCGATACAGCTGACGAACAACGGCAGCGGCCCGCTCAATATTTCTGCCGTTACGATCACCGGACTGGCGGCGGGTGACTTCAGCCAGACCAACACTTGCGGTACGCAGGTGGCGGTGAACGGAACCTGCTCGATCGCGGTGGTCTTCTCGCCGACGGCGCAGTACAGCCGCAGCGCCACCCTCAGCATTGTGGATGACGCTCCGAACTCGCCGCAGACGGTTTCACTGTTGGGCACGGGAGTGCAGGTGGCATCGCCCACGGTAGCGCCCGCCAGCCTGACCTTCGGCAGCCAGCCGCTGAACCAGGCCAGCGCCGCACAGACGGTCAAGGTCACCAATACGGATGGAACCTACCCACTGACGCTTAGCACGCCGACGACGACCGGTGACTTCCAGGTCTCGGCGGCGACGACGACCTGCGCGAGCACGCTGGCTGCGGGCTCCAGCTGCCTGGTTGGCGTCACCTTCACGCCGACCGCCTCTGGAGGCCGGCTGGGAACGCTGACGATTGCCAATAACAGCGCAACTTCACCGCTGACGGTGAACCTGAGCGGTACCGGTGGAGCGGTAGCTTCGGTCAATCCGACTTCGCTGAATCTTGGAAATTCCAACCTGAATGAAACCAGTGCGGTGCAGAATATAACCCTGACCAACGGCAGTAATTTCCCGGTGAACATCACGGGCGAGGTCATCAGCGGAGCTTCGGCAGGACAATTCGGCATTGCCACCAACAATTGCGGCACGCAGATTCCCGCCTCGAGCAACTGCATCATCGGCGTTGTCTTTACGCCGACGGCGACCGGCATTCAGACGGCAACGCTGACCATCAATAGCGATGCTTCCTCGGCGATTCCCACGGTATCGCTGAGCGGCACCGGAACACTCCCGATCGTGGCACTCTCACCGAAGCAGCTGAACTTCGCCTCGGAGCCGGTGGGCACGAGTTCCTCGCCGCTGCAGGTGACGATCAACAACACGGGAACTGGGCCGCTCAACATCGCGCTGAGCGGAATCTACCTCTCGGGCGCGGACCCCGGTGACTTCAGCCAGACCAATAATTGTGGCGCGCTGGTTGCGGTGGGCGGCAACTGTTCGATCTTTGTGACCTTCACACCGGCTGCGGCGAACGCGCGCTCGGCGGTCCTCGTGATCATCGATGATGCTTCGCCTTCGGTGCAGCAGGTTCCGCTGGCCGGAACCGGAATTCCGCAGTCCGGCATCATCACCCTGGGCGCTACTACGCTGGCCTTCGGAAACGTGCAGGTTGGCAGCACCTCCAGCCAGCAGGTGACAGTTACTAACACCGCTTCGAGCGGATCGCTCACCATTACCGGCATCAACTTCATTGCTCCGAGTTCCGGCAGCTTTACCGAGACGAACAACTGCAATGCGGCCCTGACGCCGGCCTCAAGCTGCACTGTGACGATCACCTTCGCCCCGACACAGGTGGATAAGACAGCTGAGACGGCCACGTTGAGCATCACCGGAAGCGCCTCAGACTCGCCGCAGCAGATCACGATGAGCGGGATGGGAACTTCCAATGGGACGACGACCGGCGACTTCACGATGAATCCGACCGCGACCGGCGTTACCGTGGTGGAGGGCGCTACTGCAACCTACACCTTCTATGTTTCGCCCAACAGTGG
>Ga0326727_10018446_pt1 | contig 14245 bp, 12 predicted proteins | sample MB2enrmetagenome_FD_207643 | JGI IMG/M metagenome (GOLD analysis project Ga0326727, IMG submission 207643) | Lab enriched peat soil microbial communities from McLean, Ithaca, NY, United States - MB29MY | ecosystem: Environmental > Terrestrial > Soil > Wetlands > Peat | place: USA: New York...
GTTGTCTTCGATGGCTACGCAGATCACTTGGTCAGCGAAGCACTATACCTTACTGACCCCGAGGGCAACGGAATCGAGATTTACGCAGACAAGCCAAGGAGCCACTGGCCGCGGGACGCGGATGGAGATCTTCAGATTGGTACTCAGCCACTGGATATTGACTCACTCCTCAAACAAGACTTGGGAGGCACCGAGAAGCTGTACGGTCTCAGATCTGACGCGACTACAATAGGCCATGTGCACCTCAAGGTTACTGAGCTTAAGCGATCTATAGATTTCTACACCCAGATTCTTGGCTTCGACATTATGAACTATTGGGGTAGTGCAGCGTTCTTGGCTGCGGCTGGTTACCATCATCACATAGGCTTGAACACTTGGGAAAGCCTCGCGGGAAGAAGCCATGTGATGGGGTCATGCGGCCTTGAATATTTTACAATCGTGATGCCTGACTCAGGTCACTTGCAACGACTTGTCGCAACTCTTGGAGATTTGCCATTCGAAATTCACAAAGAAAGCGAGCTCGCGGTGATAGATCCTGATGGAATCAAAATAGTCGTTAAGGCCGCGAGTGTCTAATTCGAATCTCTGTTCACAAGATAGCATGTGCTTCGGCAGCCAAAGAGCCTGTAACGGCGTCTAGCAGTCCAATCGTAAAGTCTCTGGAATTGTGGTAGTACAAACAGGTCGCAAAGGAAGTGGCAAGGAAATATGAGATTACAGATTTCTCTCATCGCCAGATGACCACTCAAGAGCCGTTCACCGTCGCTGAGCAAGTGCATTCGTCCCTGCAATTGGTTAATGGTAAGGAGATGCCTGCGCCGAAACGCCTCACTAAGTATCTGATAGGGAACATATTGGAGACGCTTCCGTCTATCAAAAAGGTGGATGAGAAGGATGGCGCTGCCACATAGGTTGCATATGCCATCGTAGATAATTAGCGGTCTGTCCAATCGATGTCACGAACTCTTGAAATTTCATGAACTTGTCTTGTGCTTGCAAGGAATCCATTGCTATAGTTATTGCGAGTGAGCTAGCGCTTGAGAGTTGTCGCCAGAAAATCCGCTGTTGCCATTGTGTTGGGCGAGTAGATATGCGTGAATTTGCATTCATCACAGTAAGGCATTCCACATTCTTTACAGAACCCTGTAGGCCTCCTGCCACTCCCGCAACGACACAGTTCTGTGCTCAAATTGAACTCCCGCTGAGCGTCAGTGTTCCAGAGGACTCAAAGCGAATGCTACTTATGTAATTTGGGGCAGCAGCCAAGGCGCCATGATATATTACTCGTAGTCCAAAATTTGACCAGCTCCGTCATGAAAGAGCCCGGTTGATACGAATCTCAACCCTCGTTCATCAAGTCTGATTCGAGATCTAAAGTGCGAGCTGATTATTCGCTTCTTGCATATCTCTGAGAAGAACCTAAGCACATGAGGCGTCTGAGGATTGACTACGAGTTTTCTTAGTAGCAGGGCTTTTGCACCTTCTTGACACATAACAAATAACAATTGACCCACGTTGGAGTGGACCTTACGCCTCATGTTCTCTGCCGCGAGCACGTATAGATTTCATGGTATGCTGCTCTCTTCGATGTGCAGGTAATGAGTTGTGCGAATCCTCGTGTCATTCTGTTCGGGATTAGTCTTCGATTGGAGCGTTTGACTGGAGCGCAGTCCGGGGGAACACTCGTGTAGACTAGTGGTGTTAGATGAGCAACAGGCGGGGAGAGTCAGGTTGGTTGCGACGAGCGGGAGATAACGTGACGCCTACTCCTCTGAAACGCCAGGGTTCGATTGACGCCACTCCTCCTCAGCTTGGCGAATCTGTGCATCAGCCTCAGCCCAAGTAGCATTGTGATGCTTCTCCATATGGTTCGCTAGATTCAAATGTTTTAATTCCTTCTTCTCGCAATGTGGGCAGTCAAACCGCAGTCCCATGCGGCTCCCAAAAAACCAATATCTTATCCTGTAGACAACTATTGTGGAATGGGTTTGCATCTGATACTCACGTTTCTTCATTCTAGGCAGCCCCATCAACGATCGCGGTGATCTATCATGAATCAGCACGTGCCTCATAAAGAGGGAGACCGTTAGATCGATCCTTCATCATAGACACGTGAACTTCTGCCCTTGAGTCTGCGTCAGCCTTTTCAAACTCTTGAAAACAATGCTGGGGCATGTGCTAAACTTACCTGGCTATGTGAACCGTTTGCTAATGGCATACAGGCACGTGGGATTATCTCACAGTTTCAAGTAGCGGTCGATCTGCTCCTGAATGACCTTAAGACTGCTTCTCCAAAAGTCAGGTTTGTGGATGTCAATCCCAAATCTCAGGGCAAGTCTTGCAGGCGTATCTTCTCCTGTGCTCGCTAACAGCGACTCATAGCCTGAGGCAAATGATCGTCCAGTCTCCTTGTAAATTGCATACAAACCTGTTCCGAAGAGAAGGCCGAACGCATAGGGGAAGTTATAGAAGGACAGATCAGGCATGTAGTAGTGTACCTTCCAACTCCACATATACTTGTTGAGGAACCGTTCGTCTAGCCCGTCACCGTAGGTAGCTCGTTGAGATCGGAGCATAATTTCGCAAAAATCGTCAGCGGAGAGTTCTGACTTCTCGCGGCGCTCGAACACCTCCTTCTCAAACAGATAACGTGAAGCTATGTCAACTATAACTTGAGTTGAATTGATGAGGGAAGTTTCCAGAATCGCAAGCTCCTCTGCGCGTTCCAGAGGCTGTGAGAGAGCCGCTTCACTCACTATTGTTTCACAAAAAGTCGACGCGGTTTCTGCAAGTGTCATCGGCGTGCGCGTCTGTAGGATCGTTTTTCCGACTTGGCATTTGTTGTGATAGGCATGGCCAAGTTCATGGGCGACCGATAAGATCTGGTCAAGGGATCCGTCGAAGTTGCATAAGACGCGTGACTCGTCAACCCCGGGTACTTTCATACAGAACGCTCCTCCACGCTTACCGTCTCTGGGTTCTGCGTCGATCCAATGGTGAGTGAATGCGAATTGCGCAAGGTCCGCTAGATGGGTGCTGAAGCTTCGGAATTGTGTTAGGATAAATCTCTCTGCTTCAATCCAACTGTACTTCTTACTTGTTTTGTTTATCGGAGCGAATATGTCCCACCAAGGCAAGGATTCGTGACCGAACTTCTTCGCTTTTGCACTTAGATAGCGACGAAAGGCTGGGAATGATTCTTGCATTGCATCTAGCAGAGTTTGCAGAATCTCACGGTCAATTCGTGCCTGATCCAGCGCGGCGTGAAGCGCGTCGAGCCTATGTCGTCTCTTGTTCAGAGTCACTGCGGAACCTTTGACGCCATTTAATGCAGCTGCCAGAGGCTCGCGAACTGACTCCCATGCTTTGATCTCTGCTTCATAAGCCTCTTTTCTGACTTGTTCTTCAGGATGATATTTCAAGTTCTGAAGCTCGGTTATTGGAAACTCTCTGAGTTTACCATCTAACTGAAAAGTCACGGTAAGCTGAGAGCAAATTGTTCCCTGCAGCTTGCTCCAAGCGTTAGAACCACTGAGCTCAAGTTCAGTCGCCAATCCTTCTTCGGTCTCATTCATCATGAAACGGCTTTGCTCTACCATCTCGTTCAGGTAAAAGGAATGAATCTTAGCTGAACCATCCGCTTTGAGAACTTCTGGAAAACGACCGGCCAATTCCCCAAGCCAACCTTCAAACCGAATATTCTGCTTTTGAATTCTAACTGCCAGAAGCTCCAGTTCTGATTCTAGACGCTTCGCAGTCGTGTTGTATGAATCGGTTGTTACGAAGGAGGCAACGTAAGCGTTTAGAGTGGCGTACAAACGCAGCTCAGCATTCATGTGATCCAAGTAGCCGTTCACAGAAACCTCACCCGGAGATTCCGCTAAGTTAACGTGGACATTTGACTCGGTTCTGGTGATCCGATGCTCGTCTAGGAACACATCAAGCTCCTCTACCTTCGACCTCAGCGCAATAACTGAATCATTAAACTCCTTTGACTCAAGGCTTGGGTAAACGTTGGATAGGTCCCATCTGGGAAGCTGGCCCAAGCTCGTGGATTTCGATGACACTTCGAACGCCCTTGAAGGAAACGATTTGGTCATAGACTTATCCTTTGTTCTGAAGACACGCACAGATAACCGTGGGCAATTGACGAATCTGCGCCGTGTTTGCCAATGCAACTTACGATAATTAGCATACATGCGAAGCGCAATTATCATTGATCAGGAGATTATACCTTGAGTGCTTATGGTTGAGCGTGAATGCTCTCCTACCTGCTGCCAGCAGTGCACGTATTGCAGTGCGATCGCCCATTTAGTATGTGCTCACTGTCCGACGGATGAGATGGCTATCTGCATGGCAAATGGCTAGCTCACATTTAGCCTCCCCAGAAAAATGGGCCGGTTCCAGTTCGGACTAGACTCTAGCACGTTTCTGCTTCCTACTCTTCTTACTTCTCGGTTTCGTGGAGTAGAGAGTCTTCTTAATCTTGATGAATGTCTTCTTGTCAACAACTCTAACCATGTATAAGAAAAGCAGTATGGCGAGCAGCGATCGATAATGAACTTCTGACGGTACTGATCTCGATGTCTTGCTCACTTTGGGTTTCCGTCGCGGACGACGCTTGACTCCGCGCCTAGTTGTCTGCTTTCGTGGCACATTTATCATCCCGTCAGAGTGACTCTGCACACAGAGATATGAGCCATTTTGTTTATGAATCGTCTACTTACGCGAGGTAGCACCAACAAGTGAAATCCTACTTACGGATTATATCTTCCATGCCGTGTTCATTGTGTGATGGTTCAGTATGCGAATTATCGATTTGCGAAGCGATACCGTGACTCTCCCCACTAATGAAATGCTCGAAGCTATGAGAAACGCTGAACTCGGCGACGATGTCTACAGAGAAGACCCTACAGTGAACAAGCTAGAGATGCTGGCGGCCAAGAAGATGGGAAAGGAAGGTGCTCTTCTCACCACGTCTGGAACGCAGGCAAATCTGGTTAGCGTGATGAGCCAAACGAATCTTGGCGATGAGGTAATACTTGAAGCGGAAGCGCATATGTACTACTATGAGGTCGGCGCTCTTTCAGCAATAGGAGGACTTATTCCACGATTAGTAAAGGGGCAGAGAGGAATCATGAACCCCAAAGATGTTGAAACGGCACTAAGACCGGCAGACATTCACTTTCCTCCAACGAGGCTGATATGCATTGAGAATACGCATAATCGGGCAGGAGGCACAGTATGGCATCCTTCAGACATTAGAGGAGTATCTGACCTAGCAAAGAAGCATGGCTTGAAAGTACACATGGACGGCGCGAGAATCTTCAACGCGGCCACCGCTCTCAACGTCGATGTTCGTGAACTGACAAAGGATGTGGACACTCTGATGTTCTGTTTGTCTAAGGGGTTGAGTGCTCCAATCGGGTCGCTGGCGGTAGGAGACGGGGATTTCATAGAGCGTGCTCGGAAGCATCGCAAGATGCTGGGCGGAGGAATGAGACAAGCAGGTATCATAGCGGCTGCAGGAATAATAGCGATCGAGAAGATGGTTGATCGACTGAAGGACGATCATGCCAACGCGCAACTCTTGGCAAGAGGACTTGCCAAGATTGACGGCATCGCAATTGACCCGCAGCAAGTTGAAACAAACATTGTCTACTACGATGTGGCCCAACTCGGAGTGGACAGCAAGACTTGGGTACGCGAACTTAGTACTAGGGGCATCAAAGCAGGAGCGCAAGAAGGAGCACGCGTGAGAATGGTTACTCACAGAGGAATAGAGAAGGAAGATATTGAGAGCACACTTACAACGGCAGACGATATCGCAAAGAGGATTCGCAGCAAGCAGTGAAAGGAATTAGGGCCAGAAAGGACACTTCAACTGATCGGGTAGGAGACAGATTATATACGAATGCATGAATGCATTCGTTGCTATGTCCGAGAACCCGCGAATACAGCAGATCATTGAAAAGTACAAGCCGATTTGGGCACTAAACCATGCCTTTGCCCTTCTTGGCTGGGATCTAGAGACCTACATGCCTACGGGAGCTTCAGAACCCCGAGGCTTTGCTCAAGCTCAACTGACCATGTTGAAGCAGGAAAGAGTCATAGCGCTCAGCGGCCTGATCTCCGAAGCACAGAAGGACACTAATCTCAGCGAAAACGACAAAGGCGTCTTGCGAATAGTCGGAAGAGAGGTTGACTACTACACCAAAGTCCCATCGACATTGATCGAACAACTGCAGCGAACAGCTACCGAAGCTAATGTCGTGTGGAGAGAAGCTCGAAGAAAATCCGAATTCTCAAAGTTCCAACCATATCTCGAAAAATTAGTTGAGCTGAAGCGACTAGAAACAGAGAAACTCGGCTATCATGGACACCCGTACAATGCACTCCTGGACAAATTTGAAGAAGGTCTGACAGTCGATGATGTTGACGCAATCTTCTCAAGACTCGTTCCGCGCCTGAAACAAATACTGACCAAGGTGACCGCGGAAAAGAGGTACCCCGCTCATCATCCATTGGAATCTCAGAAGTACGAAGAGGCGGCAATGAAAAAGGTCAACATGGACTTGCTGACGTTACTAGGCATGCCCAAAGAGAATTTCAGACTCGACATATCCACGCATCCCTTTACATCAAGCATGGCGGTTAATGATGTGCGAATCACGACGAGGTACGAGGGCGTGGATTTCAAAGAAGCAATTTCGCATGTAATTCATGAATCTGGACATGCGATCTATGAGTTGCAAATCGATCCCACGCTAGAATACACTCCTTTAGTCAACGCCCCTTCGCTGGGGTTACATGAATCACAGTCGCGTTTCTGGGAGAATTTTGTCGGGAGGAGCAAGGAGTTTACGAAACTAATTCATCCGATTCTCAGAAAGAATCTTCCATTCGTTTCTGGATACGAGGACGATGAGATTTACAGATACTTCAACATGATAAGACCTAGCCTGATTCGAGTCGAAGCTGACGAAATCACTTACAATTTCCACATAGTTTTGCGATATGAGCTAGAGAAACGCCTCATCGCTGGCGACGTAAGTGCCTCAGAAATTCCGGCGGTCTGGAGTAACATGATGGAGGAGTACGTGGGCATAAAACCCGGGACCGACGCAGAGGGATCACTTCAGGACATTCACTGGAGCAGTGGAGACTTCGGTTATTTTCCAACATACTCTCTCGGCAACGTGATAGCAGGAATGATCTTCAACCGCATTCGGAAAGACATGAACCTTGAAGAGAACATCAAGAACGGTAGGCTGATTGAAATCAGGAAGTGGCTTCGCGAACATATTCACGGCTGGGGAGGGATTTACTCGCCAAAAGAACTTCAACAAAGGATTTTCGGCGAAGTGTACAACCCGGATCGACTGATAGCCTATCTTGAGAGCAAGTTCTTGACATAAATGGTCGAAAGCGCCGCGATTCAGTCTCCTCGTGAGAACAAGATACACGTGTGACCTTAAAATCGTCGTCTTGCGCTGAGGCGACGTTTGTGAAAGATACGGTTTCCTATTCTTCTTTACTTTCGCCTAATTCTTCTACGTGACTTTCTGCTCTTTGCCGTTAGCTTTCCGAAGCGTCTAAGGATCGTAGTTGCTGCGGGTTCAACGATAAGCTTTCGACCGTCTAATTTCACGTGCAACATCGTTCCTTTAACAAATGGAAAAGTTGAATCCGTAGTAAGCTTCGTCGGCAGGTAGATTCTGGGTGACTCGTAGACCTTGCCATCAGGCATCTTCTTCTTCGTTATGACGTAGCTTGTTACTGCTTCTCTCACGGTTAGCCACTTTCTGGTTCAAACTTTGACGGTGTCTGGGGAGGAGTTAATGGATTCTATCATGAATCTGTCAAGATCATGTGTGACTGACGTATGCTTTGCGGTTTTCAGATGCTAATGTCAAACTGGCACATTTACATTTCCGCGTTTGATTCGACACATAAGCTGTTGATAAATCTGCGTGGGCACTACAAGGTGCCTAAACTTTTCTGCACCTAAAACAGATGTTTACGTGGTCATCTACAATTCCACAGCCTCCATGAATGAGCAACAGAGAACTCGACCAACAAATCTGGACCGAGACTTTTGCAGGTCACTGCTCACCCGATCAGATCCTCTTGACTTGGCGGGTATTACTGCAACGAATCATTCTTTGCTAACTGCATCCTCTCGCCATGGTTCACGCTCCAATTAACGCGAAACTCAGTACCACATCGGCCGTCGCCGACCTGAAAAGGTTAAGTTATCTCCAAAACCCCTAGGGGCTCTTGATTGCATTACATTGGAAGAAAACCAGACTATGACCAAACTGGAGTTGGAGCTAGGGGATATAACAAAGATCAGAGTAGACGCGATTGTCAACGCAGCAAACTCCACGCTTCTTGGCGGAGGAGGGGTCGACGGGGCAATTCATAGGGCTGCTGGCTCAGAACTTCTCACTGCGTGTCGCAGTCTTGGTGGATGTCCAACAGGACATGCGAAGATCACTAAGGGATTTAGGTTGCCAGCAAAGTATGTCATCCACACGGTAGGTCCCGTCTGGAGAGGAGGCAACGATGGAGAGAATGAACTTCTCGCAAACTGCTACAGAACCTCATTGCATCTGGCTGAGGAGAACGGAGCAAAGTCGGTTGCCTTCCCTTCAATAAGTACCGGCGCGTACGGTTTCCCAATCCGTTTGGCTTCTAGGATTGCCATACAAACTGTCCGAGCGTTCATGATAGCGGCAACGTGCGTTGAAAGAGTAGTCTTCGTTTGCTTCTCAGAAAGCGATTACAGAATCTACGAAAAAACGCTTCACGATAATCTGGATTGAACTAACAGGGTAGGGTAGGAAAACGAACTTGCATGAATACACCTAGCGTGCCGTGTAGTTACTTTGTATATTGGTTGGGCTAAGGTTCCATTCTCACAACTGTTCTAACGGGGTTCCCTACGTTGTCTTGGAGTATCTGCATCCCGTGATTGACATCTTCTAGAGCGACTCTTTGCGTAATCGAATTCGACAGGTCGAGTTTACCCGATGAGACGTACTGTATCAGCTGGGCCAACTCAGATTTCAAGTGGTCGTTTACACCAATTATCTCCATCTCTTTGCCGATTATGGAACTGTAGGGTGACAGGTGGATCTCTTCTGAGCTTATTCCAACTACAACCAGTCTGCCGCCTTTACCAACCCAGCGAACAGCGTTTTCAATTGTGCCCTTTCGTCCAACAAAGTCCAGTGAAAGATCAACCGACCTGCCGCCAGTTATTCTTTCAATTTGATCCGCAACGTTGACTTTGCGTGAGTTAAGAAGAGCACTAGCTCCATATTTGCCCGCCAGGTTCAATTTCTCATCCAGAACATCGACGGCAATAATCTTCTCGACGTTGAAGATTCTAGAGGCGAGCTGAACCGCATGTAATCCAAGTCCTCCCACACCATTGATGAGAATCGTGTCCCCGGCTTTAGTTCGCCCTCTTCTGAGAGCGTGGTAAGCAGTTGCAACGGCGCATCCGAGGATTGCCGCCTGTTCAAAAGGTACGGAGTCGGGTATAGTCAGCAAGTTTGACGCGGGCACTCTGACATATTCGGCAAAACCTCCGTCAACATCCTTCCCTATCATTTGATACTTGTCACAGTAGGTCTCTCGATCGGTCGTGCAGTATTCGCATCTCCCGCAAGAGATCACGTAATGCGCGCATACTCGATCACCCTGCTTTATTCCATGAACGTCTTTCCCGCTTTTCACTACGATTCCAGAGATTTCATGTCCCAAGGTAATGGGAAGGTGGGCTACGGGGCTTATGCCATCACGATAATTGATGTCTGAATGACATATGCCAGCAGCCCTACAACCTACTAGAGCATCTCCCGTTCCAAGTTGAGGAATAGGAATCGAATCTACGCTTAACATGTTACGTATTGCGTGAAGCCGAGCGGCCCTCATGAGTTCCATGAGCAGTCATACCACTGCCACCTAGTCGCCGTAACTGCTTTTACCGGTATCGGCTCTCTAAGACAGAGCGAACGGCTGAGCTGCTGTAGACGTTAAGGAGCACAATTGAGATAAGGGCCGGCGACTAAGGTGAATGTGCAGTGTAGGCTCCCGTCCTGCTCTAGCGCTGGTAGCGTTTGTTGCATTTACCCACCTTAATGAAGACTGGGAAGTGACACGTTAGAGATCAGGCAGTGGCCTTTGCAGGTGCAATAGTTGAGATTCTGCGATAAATGCGGTTCCTACATGAAACCGACGACAGGCGGCTTGAAGTGTTCTCGCTGCGGAAACGAGGTCAATACCGCAATGGTTGAGGTCACGGAAATCAAGCCTGATGAGAAGACTAGAATCAATTTTGTGTCAGACTCTGATGAGAATTACGTGAAAGTGACCAGAACGTGTCCTCGTTGTGGCAATTCTGAGGCGTTTAGTAGAACATCGGTCTCTTCGGGTGAACACGCAGGCGTAAGACAAGAGAGATCGATCGAACGACTCACTTGCACGAAGTGCAGGCACAGCTGGACAGAGAACTAACGAGCGACGTCTATGAATGCTCAGGCTTGAACGGTAATCTCATTTACCTGCTTAGCGTCCGCCCATGCAAACTTTGTCACAAGGGTTTTCGGATAGAAGGCATGCCAATCATAGTTTACTTTCTGACAAAAGTCTACGGCGACTCTTGGATCGATGTAGTTCTTGAGCGAGGTACCGAGATTCCACTTTTGGTTGAGACGCATCTGTTCTAGGCGAAGCTTGAGAGCCTTCACTCGTTTCGCAGCGGTCTTGCCCTCCTTTTCCTTCAATAATTTCAGCATCTCTAGTCTCTTGTCGTAGGTCTCCTGCCACTTCTTCGGAATAGCCTTCTGGTGATTAAGTAGCTTGGCGACTGCAGCGTTAGCTTCCATAAGAGCCATCTTCTTCTCGGAATCTTGGCTCTCTGCGCCAACCTTCGAATGATTCAATTCGTCTCTGAAGAGTTGTGTTGCGGAGAATGTTCGAAAAACCTTTGGGCTTAGATGCCGCATTGCTTCAGACATGAACTCCCGGACAGAATCAGTGGTAATTCCGCTGAAAATGTAAGTGCCATCTGCGCTGAATTCCTTCAGGTTCCTGTAAGCGGCTGGAACTACTTCTTCTTCTCGCTCGAAGAGAATTGAGTCCTTTCCAAGGAAGTGAAGCTTCACTCTTGGCAGATCCTTATTCAACCGAATATGCTCGCTTCGAAGACTTGTGGCTCCTACCGTGCCACTCTCTGTTTCCTTCTCGTCACCTACACGTATCTTGAAGATGTCGATCAAGTAAGTGACCGTCGCTACTTTTCGACGCTTTATGTCTTCAGCCGACAAGCTTTCATCAATGTGCGCTCTGACTTTATCGATCTTGCTTTCGAGTTCATTTGCTAAATCGAATTTCTCCTGCACACGCTCCTGCTTCATTGGAGTGGCGTCGTGGAACCACACGTACTTCACCTTCGCAGAGAGCTTATCCGTCCACCGCGCTATCCACAATTCATCTGGCCGCCATTCCCGGCCCGCCCATTCTCCTGGTGGTGTCGGTGCATCCGGGCTTAGGTTCAACGTCACTTCTTTGGTTGTTATTGCTGGCTTCCATCGTCCTCTCATCGGGTGTTTCCCGCGGCCCATGAATATCCCTGGTGGTTCCACAGCGTAATTTGCAATTTCCATTTTGACTCCGTTCACCGTCGCCCAGCCGTATCTAGCCTTACGTTCTTCACGGATCTTCTTTCTGGCCTCGGCCAGTCGCTTCTTCTCTTCCTTAGACATGTTCGCTTTGCGAAATCTTTCTGCTTCAATCCACTTAGTTATAGGCGTCCAGTCGAAATCTTCTAGGACTATCTTCTCAGCGAAACCCAACCCCTTTCCAAAGTCCTGCATGAAATTCGACCGAAACTTGCGATCCTCGGCGTACGGCGTACAAAATTTTTGTGCAAACCTAACCGCCATCTCCTCCTGTAAGGGGGATAGCTTCAGACTACGTCCGCGGAACGTAATCGTGAAACCCTGTGGCACGTATTGATCCGGAATCAGAACGCCATTATGGATCAACTGTTTGAGTTTAGAAGCCATTAGATTCTCCTCGGCGAACGTTTCAAAGCCATTTCATATGGTGCGTGAACTTGGAAACGGAGATTTTAGGTATTTCAGACAGGGTTATAATAACCTCGCTGATGGAACGCAGAATCAACGCCTTTTTCACAGGATCACACCTTAAGGCATAGAAAGGGTGATAGAACGAAAAGCATGAGGCATGTCGAGACTCGCCTACACAGATTGTGAACACATGAATTTCCCTTGCAACCCTCTAAGCGACATCATCTGACGCTGATTATTGCATAGTATTATTGATCGATACTGGGTTTCCTCATCCGCGCCGTGCGAATTCAATGTTATGGCACCATACGCGTTGAGAAAAACTTTGAGAAGCACATCGTAGATTATATCGGCAGATTAAGTGTGATCTTTTCAACCTCAGCTCCACCAATCGTCGCCTGCGAGACCTGTCAATGAAAGGGATTAACCATTGTTCCATCTGAGTAGCCAGCATCACTCTTTCTCTGCACCACTCAGTTCGCTCATGACGAATTCGATGTGCCAGAAACGGCTGCCACTCAACGGAACGGTCTCCTTGCGATTGCGAATGTCACACCTGTTTCCTGATCTCCCAGAATCCAGCAGGTTAAGCATCCTCATAGCTAAAACGCGATTGAGTGTGGACCGAAGGCATCTGATCTTCATGTGTAGGGTATCGATTCCAAAATTCGCGCCCAAAGACGAGTACTAGTTAGAAAATGGGAATACGAAAAAATGGATGGGGGATGCGTTCGGCATCCCGTCACACAGTAATGGGTCAGGTTAGGGTAACTGTTGAGTCTCCGAAGAACGCGAAGGGAGGGGTGTAGTTGTTGTCAAGCTCGTCATTTAGCGTAATGGTGACGTAGGGTGATACAGTATGGTAGACAGCATCGTAGACGTCCTGTCCGGTCGCAAGGTAGCTGAATAAGGATGCGGTAAGGTCATCTATTGTGCCGAATGTCAGAGTAATGTCAGCGTTGCAAACAATAACTGATTGAGAGCCAGCATTGACGAAAATTGGGGCCAACACATCTGAGTCGCTCGATACCAGCACTACGAGTGTAACGTTCCGAAGCGAGCCGGAGCTTAGGTGGTTCGAGAAGAAATCTGAGGTGACTCCGAGAACGCCCGCGTTAACATTGACATAACCGTTGGCGACGTCTGACGCGTATGTTTGTTCTGTGGCGGCATTATCACGTTGTCCAACGTACCAATATGTGAGGTGGTCAAAAGTGTAGGTGTTTGTGCGCCAGAGTATCACATTATAGTTGTCAAGCTGGTTTTGCAAGACATCAAGAGTCACTGCTGTGTCGCTAAGAAAAGTAACAGTGTACCCGGCGCTTTGTAGATTATCTGTTATGAGCGTGCGGTAGAGCCCCATTGGCGCAAGCGATTCAAGGGATGAGAGGATTAGTGCTTTGCGCTGCGGTTGCGCATTCACTGGAACAATTAGGGCAACGGGTAGCGTTATCAAGAGGGCTATGGCAGCGATTAGAAATATCCTTTTCAATTTTCACACCATTGAGTTCGTCGTCGTGGCGGTGAACAAAAGTATTTTCCATCTCAGTGACAAGTGCGAGTAAAATGCGATGAATCGAAATACTAACTTTGGCGCAACAGTAACATGTGGACTTCTTCACAAGTACGATAAGCCTTCTTAGAAAAACTTCAGCAAATGGACAGAATGCGAGCAACTACTGATCAAGTCTCTAATCGGTAGGAAAGCCTCTGCGCATTTGCAACATTGATGCAATGCCTATGAACTCATTTCGATTGCTAAGAATAATTCTTGGCAGAGACACAACGATCCCCGCTGAGAAATCGCAATTTAGCTCTCCAAACTAGAAACGAGCATGGAGCGTCAAGAGTAATCAACTGGCGCGTATTCCTAGGCTAAAGACATCGAAAGCTCTTCGTAATAGTAGTTCAATTAGAGGACAGTCGATCTTGCCACAACCAGACGATATCTTCACGTTCAGTGACCGCAGCTCAATTAGCTGGCCGCACTTCTTCCAGCGAGCAATAAAGATGAACCAGTTCAGTATTTTCTGAGAAGAATAGTCATTGGGCTTTCTAGCTGGGCACTCACGTATCTAGTTCTCAATGCAACTCGATGGTTTTGGTTCTGCAGGTACGATGGAGGGAAACGGTGTTAGAGG
>Ga0326727_10018448_pt1 | contig 14243 bp, 18 predicted proteins | sample MB2enrmetagenome_FD_207643 | JGI IMG/M metagenome (GOLD analysis project Ga0326727, IMG submission 207643) | Lab enriched peat soil microbial communities from McLean, Ithaca, NY, United States - MB29MY | ecosystem: Environmental > Terrestrial > Soil > Wetlands > Peat | place: USA: New York...
GCGAAGAATGCTGATTCATCGGTTGGAGCAGCAAACGCGTTGGATGCGTCAGGAGCCGGCTCATTGACACGAACATCGAATTCATAGTGACCAAGACCGTTGCTCTTGCGATTCGGGTCTTCAATCCAACGGATGGTGCCGGTAACGCGGTCAACCTTCAAATCACGGCCTTCAGCGTATTGAACGGTAAAATTGTTGAAGAACCAACAATTTTTATCATAATCATAATACATTTGACCATTGACAGTTACGGGTTGATAGATTTGAACGGGCCCTTCAGCGATAACCACGTTGCGGAAGTCCATTTTGTCATAACGCTTCAATGCGACAGTCATGGGTTTGCCGTTCACAAGACGGTTGATGTTGACTGTTTCACGAACCATATCTGTCCAATTTGCGGGACGAACCAATGGTTTGCCTGCGGCCTGTCCACTGAATTTACTCGTGAAACCGCCGGCGTTTCCCATAGGCAAAATATCCACCACAAGGGAACTTTTGTCGTAGTTATACACACCATCGGATGAAATAGGCACCATGCCATACATTCTGCCGATGTTCTTTGTTTGCGTTGGATTCTTTGGATTTACAACATCACAGGCAACATCATACTTCAACGAACGGGGTTGAGTGATGGCCTTGTTGAACATACCTTCAATAATTTGCGGGCGGTCTGTCATTTTGCCGTGAAATACGGCACTGTTTGCGACGTTGATATTAATATCATAAACGTCTTGGATGCCCTTCGTCCCCGGCGGATTCTGATGGGTGTTAAATGTGATGTTCAACGTTCCTTTGATGAACGAGGCAGATGCGGCTGCGGCCGTGGCTGCATTGGTTTGAGCAAAGGCGCCGACGCTAATAAACGTCAAAGCCATTACTGCGATTGCGATTAGGTTCTTTTTCATTTGTTTTGTTTGTGTTTTATTTGTTATTTGAGTTGTTTGATTGTTTACTGCTGTTGAGTAGTGGTATCAGTAGTAGTGTCAACAGGATTACCATTTTCATCCGTTGCCGGTTGAGTGCTTGAACACCCCTTGAGACAAAGTGCCAAGACAATAATCACTAACACAATGACTGATGCGATGATTTTGAATTTCATAGTTTTTTGTTTGGTTTTTAGTTGTTAATTGCTTTATTTGTTATTATTAGTAACTTCTGCGACTGCGGGCGGACGATTTAGAGACTGGCACAGGCACAGGTTCCGCTTCCGCCTCAATGACGTTGTTTTCGTCAAATCCCAAATCAAGAGCCGGTAAGCTCGGTGCTTTTAGTTGAGCAACAGGACGAGCCGGAGCAACTTGAACGGTTGTTGACGAAGGAGAGTTGGCAGACGCCGATGCGTCACCTTGTTCATCCAACAAACTCGTTTCAAGTTCAGCAAAAGCTGTATTCAAACCATCTTGAACGGTATTGAGAGCGGTGTCCTGTAGTAACTTGGATTGAAAATCTTGACCAACATTGGCCAGCTTGTTTGCCTCCGCCATGGTTTGGGCAATCTTCCAGTCCGAACGTTTTTCTTCAATCACTTCGGCGAAGTCAGCAAGATTTTTTTGGGCCTGCTTGTATTTTTGACCCCGTAGGGAAACCAACGCGCTCAATTTTTGATACTTATCAAGATATTGAGACGGTTTATCAGGATACTTTTCATCGTGCTCCTGAATTTGGGCGTGAAGATTTTGTAGAACGGCGTAGGAAGCAGTGATGTTTTCACGAATCTTGGCCAAAGCATTCATACGGTCTTTGTATTGATTTTCCAACATTTCAATTGGATTGGCCGCTGCTGCTGCTTTGAGGGCCTTTAATCGCCAGTTGGCAAGTGAAATGGCCAGCCAAGGGACGATGACGTTGACTGTAAATAGGGCAATAACGCCCACAACAATCAAACTGATAAGACCTTGAATGGTTGCTAAGGCAATGGGTGCGAATAACGCTCCAGCGACACATAAGCCAACAACTTTGGCAATGTTTTCAATGCGCTTGCGTTTTTGTTCGATTTCGTTCATAGTGTTTTGTTTATTTTGTTTTTTTGTTTGTTATTGAATCCATTTTGGATTCATTTGGAAAGTCTATCATGGATTTTATAGAATGTCAAGCGTAGGGTCTTTTATTCTCTGTCAGTCATAATCAGCACCGCTATAATCAGTGCCACTGTTGTATGTAGACCAGTCAAATTTTTGAACCATCGGCTTACAAGATAACACTAACTTTTTACAGTAAGGGCAGTAAACATCTTTCAAAGGCGTCATATCTAAGATGAATTCTTTCGTTAAACCTGTTTCTTTTTTACAGTTGGGGCAAACCAAACTTGTTGTAGTGGTAGCAATAGGCATGATTTTTTAAATTATTGTTTTATCACCCTGTTGACACTGACGTTGAAACAGACGGTTCAACGGCGATAGGAACGGATGAAACAACACCTTCCACCATTTCGTTTTCGCTTTTTTTTTTAAGCTCGCCGTCATTACCACCAATTTTTGGCTCCAACGTTTTTTCGACGGCTGGTGCGACCGCTGGAGCCTCTACTTTTTTTGAAGAAAACCTTTTTTCAATAAGTTCCGCCAGAGCCGTTTGGTAAAATTCACGAACAACTCTGTGGTCAACGGAAGCTGCTGAATTTAATTCAAGGAAATACCATTTCCTTTTGTAATAGAGAACATCCGCTGCTCCAACGTCAAGACTGATTTTCTTAGCCGCCATCAACGTTTGATAGTGAAGTGGCTGGGAAATACTATCACAAAATTCGTATCCCCAATTGCTTCGGCAAGGGTATTCTTGTTCTTCATTACATTCCATTTTTACCCTTCTCCCACACATGGTTTTATCACCACAAAACCAAACACGATATTCACCGCCTGACTTGGTTACATCCAAGTAACGTGTTCCGTAAGTTCCACGTTCAATTTTGAGCGGACCTTTTTGAACAGAAAAACCATTGCCGGCGGCGTGTTCGGTTGGCCGAATCACTGCTAGAACATTTTTGGGAACTTTCTTTTCATAAAGAGTAGGAACATTGACCACCTGAGCCATGAGTTTGACAGATTCATGTTTTCTACAATTTTGTCTGATTGCCGACGCCGGATTGAGAACATTCTTGAATTCGGCAGAACGACTGCCAGTTGAACAATAAAGATTGCTACTGTTGCCCCAGCGAATGATAATATCGTCATCATACTTGTTGGCATAATCACCAAGCCACGTATGAGTCGGATAACCTAAACGCCGAGCAGATTCAGCTTCGCTTTCAATGGTGAAAACTTTGATAGCCATAGAATTTTCGGGTTGATTTTCGGGTTTGTTTTAAATTATTTAGTCACCACTTATATGATGATTTGAAAAATATCGAGCATCGTGCCGGTAATCATCCGGAACATAGCTACTATGACCAAGGTAGGAACTTCGTTGATTTCCGCCCCTTAATCTTATGGAGCAACTATCACCATAGGAGGAATAATCATTTAAAGACTCACTGGTTTGCTTATGTTTCAAGTATTTACCGTTTTTGTCAAAATGATACCATCCATTGACAGCTTCAACAGTGTCGTCATATTTTGAATAATCAAATTCTGACGCCAGTAGAACCCTCTCCCCACCAAGGGCCTTGATTTCCAAGTCACCATTAGTTTTTACCGCCCAAAGTTCGCCGTTGGTGTGAAGCCCGATGAAAACACCACCAAATTCAATGTTTTCAGCAAATTTTTTAGGGCCAACAATATTCCAAAGATGTGCGGCAACTTCACTGTCGGTATCACCTTCCATTTTCACTTGTTTACTCAAAGCCAACTTGACCAGATTGTATTCACTCCAAATTCCATTGTGGATGAACGCCCAAGGGCCAACTACAAATGGATGGGTATTTTGTTTAAGATTGTCGCCATGAGACGCCGCTCTAAGATGAGCAATTGTCCATCCATCATGAGGCATGTGAGACAGAAATGCTTTTGGTCTGACAATGGAACTGAAAGGTTTGGCCCATTTGTTCACTACGAGTTTGCCGTCTTTTACAAAAGCGCAACCCGTTCCATCGGTGTTTTTGTTTTCAAAATTTGCCAAAATCTCAAGAGCTTCACGTCTTGGAAATCCCGGCGGAAATGCGGCTACTCTACACATAATGATTTTGTTTTTGTGACTGTTGAAAGTCTATTATAAAAATCAGGTTTTGTCAAGCGTTCGACGGTTGCGTTACGGGTTGTGCCCTTGTCCAGCAGTATTATTGTTCTGTGGTTCGGCCTGCCTAACCGCTTTTTGTAACTTCGGTAATGTGGATAGTTTGTATTTTTTCAACTGGTCAACGTCAACGCGGCCTTCCAAGGCATAAACAATAGTTGAAAGAATAGAGGACGCTAACATTGGTTTGCCATTTTTATTGACAACCGCTCTCAAATCCCTTCTCAATCCAATATCAATTCTTCCCCTCTTGTCGGATTTGTTATAGATTTCAACTTCAATGTTGTTAGCCTTGAAAAATTCCAACAAAGCTTCCAATCTTTCATCAAAGTGTTCATCAACCTTGTCGAAGTGATATTCAATGAGTATTGGTTGATTATCCGTCATACAAAGACCATACACAAAATATTTGTATGCAGTTACCAAGTTAAATAATTTGGACTCTCTTTTAACCTGTGTCAGATTAAAATCGGTTTCTTTAAATTCAATCATTGTGGTTGTTCTATGTTGTATCGGTGCCAGATAATATCCATACCGACTTTGTTAGAGATACACGGCTTCATATCCACTACACCCCAAGACTCTTTCATCCCATTTGCTGGGAGCCATGTAAGTTTGTTTGTTACAAGAAAATAAATCAAATCAATGTAAGGTTTGTAAAATTGATACAGATACATCTTGGTGATGTCCGCCCATATTGCGGGAAATTGTGCGAGAACCCTTCGTTGGTTCATATTTTCAAAATCGTCTTTTACGGCAAATTTGTGCCACTTAAATTTTGAATTATTGACCACTTCATACATGACAGTCTTGCTCAAACACAACATGGCTGCTGCCACATAAGGCGAAGAAACCCAACTACTCATAGGTCGGTATTCAAATCCCCAAGGCTGGACTCTCATATCCCCCATACGGCCATAGCCGTCATCCCTTCGCTTGATACCTTGACGTTTAATTTCCATAAGAAGGGAAACAACACCAACATAATGATCCAAAAAATTCACCGCATCTTTGTGAGCAATGATTTTTTTGGAAATTCCAAAATGAACATGTCCCCCATAAGGGTAGCCACGGTGCCACGTCCCAGCAATCCACTTAAATTTAAGAAATTCTGGTTCTCTGATTGTTTGTCTTACAAAAATATCATGGATATTATTGACCACTTGAATTGGGTCTTTGGAAGGTTCGGGCCTTATTTCAAAAGTTGCACCGTTGCCGTCTGAACCAAACTCCACGCCTTCTTCTTCGCTGACAAAATCTGTTGAAGTTACCACATGACCTTTTCGGTTGATGCAACCAAATTCGGGGTCAGCTCCAATGGTAAAATCTATTACTTTATCATTCATTGGAATTATTGTTTTCGGGGTATGAATTTGGCAGCATCAACGCTCATCATAGGTATGACCATGTGAGGCTGACTTCCGCTGAGTTGAATGACACCATCAATGGGCGACCAGAAAATTTCAGGTTTACTGAGGTCAAAATATTCAGCTACCTTTTTTGGAAGCTTAACGGTGATGAAGTTTCTACCAATCGTTACCGGCGCGGCATAAAATCTGCCGGTCATTAAAACTTTTCGCTTGTGTGACGTTTGCTTTTTAGATGTAGCCATAAACTATTTTCAGTTACGGAGTTTAATTGTATCAGAGGTTTTATAAAAAGTCAAGTGTGGTTGATTTATTATCTTTCTGTGAAAATACGAATTAATGCTTCTTCTCTGGTGAGGCCCAAATTTGTCTGATAAGTTTGAATATCTGATTCAACCGATTCATCAAACCATCCATACTCACACATTTGACCTTCGGAATATTTTGGTTTTTCTTCTACCGTTTCAGCTTCAACATCAACTATGACATTTCCAGCATCGTCAACAGATTCACGAATACCGGGAAGCAGCAAGGGTTGTCGTGTTTTCTTCGGGTCGGTTTCAATGGTAGTGGTAGCGGCGGAAGAAGAGTTTTTTCTCCAAAAGTCCAAATAACTTTCATCAGCTTCTTCATTGCTACCATCCCAGTGTCTTCGCCAATTGGTGTGGCGGGAATAACGGGTGTTATTGTTATTGTTTGAGAAATAAGGATGACTCTTGTAATCGCTAGCCTTGTAAGGTGGAAATTTATAGGATGTGTTGGAATACCATACGCCTTCATCCCAATTACCCTTTTCTTCATTGAAGATATAAGTGGTGCCCGCTCCATCCATTACAGCAAGTTTATCTGTGCCGATGGATGTGCTAATGAGATAATTCAACGCTCCATCGTTAATGGGAACTTTATGTTGAGTAACCATAGGTTCCAACACCAATTTTACAAAATGTGCTGTATCGGAAAGTCCTTCAATGGAACATTTTATAGGAAGAATACCATTGTGAACAAGTGCCAATTTATTGTTGTTAAACAAAAACGGATGACAATTTGTAGCATCAATTTTGCCGTGAGTTGCTTTGCGAAAATGAATCAAACAATGATACTGCTTTACTTTTTCATATTGTTCAATGAAGTCATCAACATTGAATATGCCTTTTCTCATGAGAAGAATTCCATCCACTGCCCATGCAATACCTGCACCATCGGGATGATGCTCGAAAGCATTCTTAAAGTTTTTGTGTGGGATGTCAACCCCCGCTGGTTTGTAAATTGCTAAACACATAATTTTGTTTTATTATAGACCGTCATTGTTTACCGTTGTGCATCCACTAATACGGGAGCACCTTCAACGCTTACTAAATCGTCAACGTTGAACCCAAATTTTTTGGATAATTTTGTTTCCTTTTTCAAAAATTTAGCACACATGAAGGCGTGAAGGTGTGGATAATCTTTGTTGGTATCCTTGTCTTTCACACCAATGTAGTCCATATAATTATCCCAATTGCGACAATATGCGATACCATTGTTGCCTGTCATACAAAATTGAATGATTGAATCACAAAATTCTATTGCCTTGAAAAATGATTCTCTTTTGAGCGTTCCTCTGAATAATCTAAATTCGATGGTTTCACGATTTAAAAGGTTGACCGCCTCATATCTGTTTCCATCACCAATTTGTCTGACTGTAGAGTAGTTCTTTTTGGCAATCTTAAAATACCTGTTTGGTTTTCTACCTGCAATCGTTTCGATGTAGGGCTGATTCTTTTCGTCATTTATGAACACCACAATTTTTGCTATGGAAAGCAACGACAGTGGTTTCTTTGAACAATGAATGTGAAGACCACAATTGTTGTGAGGGCTGTTGAAAGAAACCAAATTGCCGGGCAAATTGTCAAAGAATTTACCCCAACGTATCAAATGTTCTTCCTTTGAAGCTGGTTGTGTGCAAATTTCAAATCCACATTGCAAACTGCCGTCTTCTTTCACAATTACGAAGTCGCCACCAAACAAATCAACAACTTCCTGAGCCTTTTTACCGCGTTCAGATTTGTCTTGGTTTTCAAGTTCTACTTCCAATTCAATACCGTAGTAGTGTGGCGGCTTACCTTGAAATTCTATTTTTGGCTTGGTTTCATATACGTTGATTGGGCCGAATTGATTGAAACATTTTTCACAAACTTTGTGCCTACCACGAACAATGTGTGTAAGTGTGCCCACGGCGTAAATAGTATTGCACATGGCACATACTTGATAAAATCTGTCAAAGCAGTCTTTGCAATAAACGACATCCTTGTAATTGACAATTTCACATCGGTTGATAAATTTATGACAATTGGAACATTCCCTGTAATTCAGGGTGAAGCAACGATTACAAATTTTCAATGTTTGCGTACCTCTACATTGTGAGACTTCTTTTGCTTCAGATTTTTTGTATGATTTGTTACAGGAGGGGCAAAAAATGTAATGTTCAGCCACACATTTTTCACACACCAACGTCTTATCACTCATTATTTGAAATGATGATTGTGCGTCCAGTTTTGAATGGCAATGATTACACTCGCCCGTCAACGTCCCGTTAAGGATATTGTCTCTTTTACATGCTGGGCAATCACAAGGCATTGAATAATTTGGTGATATTTTTACATTTCTGAATGTAATTGGTTCATTCGGGTCATTGGAAATTGTAGCTTCTATGGTAACACTTCCACTTCCCTGACGAGGTAAAGATTGAGCAACTTGTTCGCTTAAATCTCTTTCTACAGGCTGTGTTGGCGTTGTTGTTGTGTCCGGCATCTGTGACTTCTTTCATTTCCATGTAATGGTCGTTCCCCATTCTCAACAAATATTATAACACCTTGATATAAAATGTCAAGAACACTAACCAATTCAATCATCATTATTTCATACACTAAATATTTTTGTCAATGGCACGTCATCATCACATGAAAGGATGAATAGCGTTTCTATTCTTTTCACAAATCTGGCAACCGTGATAAATCTTTTTGTGTAATTTTTATTACCAAATCCCCGAACTTCAACGCGGGATGATTTATTCAGCCCATTACCAAAACGGCACAAATTTACACAATAACACTTGTCTTCAAAAGCATTGGCCATTTGTTGAAACATGTGAACCTTGCAAGTTTTAGGTGTGGGTTTGTTTACATTTATTCTGCAATACTGATTGCCTGTTCTTTTGAACGTTTTCAGAAGTTCATCCCACAATCTTGAGGAAAGAAACGGTAATGGATTAAAACGTAACATTTTTTCTCTTTGGATTGATGAAATGTTGACGTGAAGCCCACACGATGAATTAGTGGCGCCATATTTGTTGACACAATTGAAAATTGCCTTTAACACCCTCATTGCGTTTTTAGGTGGCAAGGGCGCGGTTCTAACTTCTGCTGTTCGAGCATTACTACCAAAACTGCCTCTATTAATGCTACAATCGTCACCAATGACAACGTTCTTTTTCAAGTCATGGATTTCTTTACAAAATTTAGTCCAGTTGGGACTTGGCCAGTTGCCGCCTCGATTACCTCTGATGACACACTCTACTTCAAACCCCAAACGAATATCGGTGTCATTTGTGAAAAAAACTCTTTTCTTATGGCTCATACGATTTAAATTCTGTTCCAGCAACGTCATATTGTGATAAAAATTGTTCTTTCGTTTGAATCGTATTGACTGTAGCAGCCACGGGAGCGTCATGCGTTAACCTAATTATTACGTCTCCCGAATACATTCGGAAGTATGTAAAAGCGTTAGGAGTGTTGAATGTTACACATTCACCTTCGCTTAAATGTTTTATTGCTTCAGAGGCGTTCACTATAATAAGTCTATCAGACTTTTATAAGAAGTCAAGTCGTTTTCCTTCCCAACCATTTGTTAAGATGGATACCAAACCCTTTTGCTTTGTCATAACAATCGCCACGGGAAATATCCCTGTAATGATTGTAAATGGTAAGTTTTACGTTTTCGGGAAGGGTCACTAATTTGTCAAGAAAATTGGACAACTGCTCGGAAGTCAAACCTTTCAGGTGAGCATACTCAGCAATGCGCCATTCGGGAGAACCTTTAAGAAACAAATCGGTTGCCACAACAGCAACTTCCCTCTCTCTTTGATTCAATCTTTTCATAAAAGAAAACAGGGGTGATTTTACTCACCCCCATTTCATGTTGTTGACCTGACTAAATTGTTAAATGTTAGCTGGCCTTGTAAGTGGAGAAACAATCCGGTGTTCCGGGAGTCACCGTAAAGCCAAGACTTTCCACAATCGGAGCCAAATCTTTACAGGTCACACCGTTGACCTTGAGAGCGCTCTGAACCTGCTTGAGAGTCGCCGAACCGATTTTCTTCAAATAGGCGTCAATCCGTTGAGCCAAAGGACTTTGGGTAGGATTGGCAGCATTAGGCGCCGGAGTGGTCGGAGCGGGAGCACCATCATGGTCATCCGCTGAAGGAACAGGTGCGGCGGGAGCTGTTGAGGCACCGGCAAATTCAAACACGCGGTAAGCACCACTGTAATCCACATTTGTCATACCAAGGTTGGCAAGTGTGCCGTCATTCAAGAGGCCGTCAAGGGTCGTCTTCACGTCAGAATGATTCACCCAATACTTGATATTGGAACTGTTTGGCTGGGTAGCTTCCAAACCGGGAAGTGCAATTTCACCGGCATTGGCTGCGTCACGAATTGCCGTGGTTACGTCATGGGCAGAAAAGCTGCCTTTGACCTTGAGTTCATTCACCGCATTGACCACGGCTTCCTTGAGGGTAAGCTGAGGCGTAGTTGATACTGCTGCTGTCGCTGTTGATGCGTCATTTGTTTTCATGTTATTTTCGTTTGTCGTATTGTTTTGAGTTTGACTGTTATTTAAGTCTGGAGAAATTATATCATCTTTTTTTACAATGTCAAGCGAAGGATTGAAATTAATCACTTCACACTTGACATCAAAGGGGATGTAAAATGGATAACCATCATAACTAATGACGTTAAATACTACTTTGTTGTGATAGACATCAAAGTAAGAAAGAGTATTCCCCCATGCAGCATCGGCATTTACCTTTATAAATTTCCTTCCGGTTCCATCTTGAAAATGAGTCCCATAGGAAAGACTGTCGAATGTTAGTTTTTCACCCATCTTTTGCCAATAATTGTTCAATCTCTTTTTTGACGCTCTTTTTATTTAAAACACCATCGTTCAAGTTGGTCCATTTTTCCTTCAACATATTCACAGAATGTTATGTTTAGTCCATAAATGATACTGGACACAATAATGAATATACAGCCCGGAATAAAGAGTGTCCAAAACAGAATTTTTTTCAAAAGTTTCACATTATTTACATTCCAATAAATGAGTGATGTTCACACGATTATTAGCATAAACAATCAATTCATCGTGCTGAAGGCCCGTATTTGCCACGGTTGCCCAAATACTGTCGTAGCCAGTTGGCGGACGAGAGCAATTACCATATCCTCTTGGATAATGAACTTTACCCATAGAGAATTTACAAATAAATAACCAACCTGATTCACCGCTTGACTGTCCCCAACGTCCATAAGTGTAACCAAGTGATTTGCTTGAATTAATGGCACCATAGACACCATTACCCCACATTTTACCGGCAATTGCGGCGGTTGAGGGTGGGCTGGTTCTAATACCACTTTTCAGAATACTTAAACAATTTGCCTCTGATGTTCCGTGAAACACTTCTGTTGGATTATCGGAAACAAATGCGTTTGCCATGTCGTGAACCTTAATCTTGAACACGTTACGAACCTTAATGCGGTCATATCCATGTTGAGTTTTCTTTGAAGATTCAAACCACTTTTCAAGACGATTTGCATCGTTGCCTGTTTCAATATCAAGGTCAACTTTAAAAACTTGTTCAACAGGTTTGTTTGACTGTGTTGAATCTTTCTTTGTTGCTTTTCCTTGAGAAATAGCCTGATAAGACGCTTCAAGGGAATCCAAAATATCACCCTGTTTTTGAATAGCCGTGATGTCGGGGAGAATTCTCCTAACATCAAATCTCATTCCAATATTTTGAGGAATGAGACGGAGATATTGGCCTACAAGTTTGTTCAACTGTTCTCCATATCTACCATTCTTGACGTAAGGAACCGCATCAGCCAAAAGGCTTCTGGCTTCCACAATTGCGTCAGGCGTAACAATACCCAACGGAGTTTGAAACAGCCCTGTGGTATCATTCAAAACGATGTTGGTTGACGAAGTGATTTTATGAACATTTGATTTAACAAGCCTGTCAATCAATTTGTCAAGAACAGGACTGGAAGATTTGAGTAATTGGGACTTTGCAATTTCATGAAGATTACTCACGGCGATAGGCTTAGCCGAAGAAGCGGGACACGAGGCATCAATAACTTTGGCTTCGGTGTAACCTTTTTTGAGTTTTTCTGACTGTTTCTTTAAAAGAAATCCTTCACCAGCACCGGGAAAATCCTTTGATTGAAGGTCGTAGCCAACGCGTCCCCATCGTGTAATAACGTCGCCGGTGTCGTATAATTCACCATACCAAACTTTGTTATGTTGAACACCATCGGCACTACCGGCGTCAGCAAAAACCAGTGTAATTTTTTTAGTTAGTGTCGCCATATCGGATTAAAAGTTTATCACAGTGTTATAAAATGTCAAGCCTTATACGTAGCCGAAATCCCCATAACTATCCTCATTGGGTGCAGGTAAACAAGGACCAACAAATTCCGACTGTCCATGTTTACTTTCCATAAATTCATCATTGTTGGCATTTTTCCAATAAAGGAAAGTTTCTTCACCGATGATGTCAGGATATTCAGTGTAAATGTCATCCAAAGCTCTTTGAAGACAAACATAATCGTGTTTCATTCCCATCAACCATAAACATCGAAGAATTCTTGTGATTCTCAAAAAATTGTGGCTTCTTTGACTAATCCAATAATCATCCTTTTCGAAGAACCAAATCAGTCTTGTAAGTGACGTTTGAATAGCAGCTTGAATTGTCAAATCATCCTTCATTATTTCGATGTCCTCCTGTGTGAGAACAGGCGCATTGGGGTCATGCTTGCTTGGAAGGTCTGTAGGGAACATCCATTGAATTATGTCATGCGTTCTTTCAAGTTTGTAATCTGGCAAGCACTGCATTTCATACAAGGTTCTTCCCTTGTAATCCTTTGCTTCATCACGAAGAAATTTTACGATTTGTGAAGGCATACCTTAATTAAATAATTCACTTACACTTTCATTGTTGTGAATATTCTTCATGGCCAACGCAAACCACGGTGAAACATCCACGTTCACAATATGAAAGTAATCATATCCCTTTACAGTTCCATCAAAATCTTCCGTCTCTGTCGGGTCAATCCATCTGTCTGTATATTTTACAGAATTGGACACATACAATTTTTTAATTAAGCCACTTTTAAATGAATTGACCAAACGAACTACGCCGGTATCAGTGAAACAACCGTGAGTTACGGCACAGTGTATTTCTGCTGCACCTTCTGCTTTGCAAGCAGTTGCAGCTTCAATTAGTGTTCCAGCCGATTCCGTGAGGTCGTCAATAATTAAAACTTTTTTGTCTTTTACGTCTCCGATAAAATGTTTGACTTCCACCGAAGTTTCATTGGTTCGTTTCTTTGAAATAATTACCAATTCGGTTTTAAGGGCAGAAGCGTATTCGTCTGCTCTTTTAACTGAACCAATATCAGGAGCCACAACAACATTAATTCCCATATTTTTTACAGCTTCAATCAAGGCGGGTTTGAAAGATAACTGGTCAACGGGTAGATTAGTGAAACCAACAATTTGCGGTGAATGAAGGTCCATTGTTAGGACACGATTGACACCAGCCGCTTTTAACAAATCCATGACTAACTTAGCAGAAATAGGAACACGGCTCTTGTCTTTTCTGTCTTGACGACTGTAGCCAAAGTAAGGAATCACCGCCGTAATGCGGCCGGCGGAAGCTCGTCGTGCAGCATCACACATTACAAGTAATTCCATCAAATTGTCGTTGGCAGGCGCCGAAATTGATTGAACTAAAAAAACATCACTGCCACGAATATTTTCCTTGAATTGACAATATTTCTCACCACTTGGAAAGGTTTTTAAGTCAATTTTTCCTTGACTTATATTAGTGCGAAAATCGCAGTGGTCACGACAACATATTTTTTCAACCAATGGTTTGTTGGAACTGCCCGAAAATACTTTCATAATTTATTCCTCTCCATCGTCATCTTCCCATGCTTCTTCGCCGTGAAACTCTTCGAGAGCTTGTTGAATGGTAAAAGAAGTGCCGTATTGGTCATTGATGTCTTCAATCATTAAGAGAAATTCATTGTATATTGAGGCGAATTGTTTGTGAGCTTTTTTGTATTTATTCTCCTTCTGTGCTTGTTGCTTGATGAGCTTTAAAATCCAATCCGGATGATTTTCCTTCCCAACGGCAGGACGGGTAAGCTTTGGTTTTGCAGCACCACTCATGTTATTTACAGAGTTCATTTGCGTAAACAAATTTGAATCCACATCGTTCTGCGAAAGTTTTATCTGTTGTTTGGTCGCCCACCATAATACAATCAGATGGACGCAATTTATACCTTTCAATAAAAATTGCTCCCATACCGACATGCGGTTTTCGGCAGTAACACGATACTGGTGGGATCTTATGAGGACAATATAAAAAGTCAAGCTTCACCCCAAGTTGACGGTTTGTTT
>Ga0326727_10018449_pt1 | contig 14243 bp, 16 predicted proteins | sample MB2enrmetagenome_FD_207643 | JGI IMG/M metagenome (GOLD analysis project Ga0326727, IMG submission 207643) | Lab enriched peat soil microbial communities from McLean, Ithaca, NY, United States - MB29MY | ecosystem: Environmental > Terrestrial > Soil > Wetlands > Peat | place: USA: New York...
CCTCCGGTCTTCCACTCAATGCGCCCGTCCGCATCTACGTAGGTTGCAACCTTTCCATCGTCAGTCGGGCTCGCAGGTCTGTCAGTAGGCACGTTTTGAATGCCGATTACCGTCACTTTTGTTGCGCCCGGATCACACTCTAAATCGCCCGCAGGCACAAAGCTGATAGGAAACGATTCCCTGTTAGACATGCTTCCATCCTCGCCGCTGTGCCGCTCGCAAGTCTTCCTCACATTCTTTGCGAAGTTTGTCGGACACAACAGCATCTGCCATTGCTGCACAGATGTTTACATCAGTCGCAAGTAGTTTGTAATCGTCTTCACCGAACATAGCCTCAGACACAACTGTCCTATACTCTTCGTGGCGCTCAGTGACTTCAGACTCTTCGGGCTGAGTTTTCTGCAACGGACCCGAATAGACAAATGGCTCCAACTGCATTGAGTACACAGGTTCAGATTCGGGGAGTTTTTTGTCATCTACTTTTTTGTCATCCATGTCCATAAGGACTCCTGCTACTTTGCTGATTGGGGCGGGATCGTGCGAGTTGACGCTGGCGAGACCGCCGACTTCAGTGCATCTTCCAATGCGTTCCACTTGGCGCTGACTTGGTCAAGCGTCTGTTTGTGCGACGTGAGCTGCGCTTGTAACTCCTGAATCGTCTGGGCGTGCTGCTGAATAGTTGCTTGCTGTTGCTGAATGGTTTGATACGACTGGGCGAGTTGATCTAGCGTAACCGACATGATGTTCCTTTCATCGAAACCCCCCGAAAGAGGGGGTTTTGTAACTTGGTGGCGGGAGGTGGATTTGAACCACCGACCTGATGGTTATGAGCCATCCGAGCTACCAGACTGCTCTATCCCGCTAAATTTGGTTCTGACGGTAGACGGTTGCCTGCCTCACGACAGTCACGGAAGGTAGTACGTGCATAAAGCACGCGGCGTCTCCGCTTGTCCTACGTACTTGACCCCCACGGGCCTGCTGACCACGTCTCAGCTTCGTCAGAAATTTGGTGGACATGAGTGGAATCGAACCACTAATCGCTCCGTGCAAGGGAGCAGTTATCCCGTTTAACTACACGCCCGCATGAGATGAAGGACTTGAACCCTCACGAGCAGTTTTGGAGACTGCCATGCTGCCATTACATCAATCTCATTCACAAACCCGTTGCGTGACTGACCCACAGGCCAGATATGAATCCGGTCACGAAGCCAATCTTAAACCATCTGACCTTGCCTTTTCTCGCATCAGCTTTGACGCTGGCGACTTCGGCCTTGCACGCCTTGTCATTGTCCGCAATCTCTGTATTTAGTGCGGCGATAAGTGTGTTATCCTCCGCAACAACCTTGCCCTGTGCGTCCAATTCCGACTGAAGATTAGCGGCGATTGCCGTCTCGTCTTTCAGGTTTTGGGTAAGCACGGGCACGGTTTCGAGTTGCACGACTGTACTCTGTGCGTCCGCAGTGCTGACCGTTACGCCAGTAGGTGTCGCCATCGGCATTGTACCGGGTATAAGCGCGGCCCATCGCTGGGTTAACTGAGTGGGCGTCATTACCCTGTCCGCCGTCTGCTGCTGTCCAAGAATGGCATCGCGCTGCGTCACAGCTTGTGCGAGAGCGGCGTTCTGCTTCTGAAGGACTTCCAGCATTGCTTGATACTGCTGCTGCACCTGCACGGCCTGTTGGGCCGCTACACTGGCGCTCTGCTTTGCCTCTGCCGCCTGTTGAGCTGCAAACGTGGCGGCGGCGGCGGTTTTCGCTGCTGAGGTATCTAGCCATTTGTTCCCCAAGAAGGCTCCAAAAAGGAGAACCATAAAGACGATAATGAGCCGTTCGTGCGTCTTTATCCAGCTCACAGCGGTTTGAACTTCCGTTTGCGTTGCCAAAATAATCCTCCAAAGTGGTCACTTTTGACCAGTATTGCCCGCCCCATGTGCTATACTGAATACAGTACAGAGAGGTTTTATGAAACAAGAAACACTGAAACTCAAGAACATTCGTAGCACGAGAGTCCGACCACGAGTGCGCCAGTTAAACGTGCAGGAAAGCCTAGCACTGCTCGCCCGCATCCACCCACATTACCCCAACCTTCGAGAAGACTTTCGAGTCGGTCCCGATTACTTCGTGATGGAGTAATTATGAAGTTCACCCTGTTCACGAAACGTGGACGCACCTACACCGTATGGAGAGTGGTTGTCCTGCTGTAAGGGCCATGCGGTGCAGGGGCGTCACCTAAACCAAGAACGCCCCGCCAATTACGCCAGTCGCTCAATAAGCACAGCAACTGAGTAAACCCCACCAGACATAGTTCCACTTATCCCTACGGTGTAAAACTTTACAACCGCACCCGCACTGAGCTTTACCAGCACAGACGGTGTCGGCACTGCCCCGGCGTTTCCCGCCTGCAACTGACAGGCTGCTATGTCGAGGTTGTTGGACCCGGCCTGCCCTGTCTGTGAAAAACCTGCGAGCACTTCTATCAGCCACGCCCCATTGTTGAGGGTTGTGGGATAAATGTCCGCCGAAACTCGGTACAAACCTGTCGCTGGAATTGTGTAGCTAACCAGCGGCACGTTCGGGCTTGTTGGCGTAGTCAACCCCGTAAATATTTGACTCCATGCAACCTGTGGATATGAAGACGTTGCCGCTGTCGATTGATACGTACCGTCTGCAAAATGAACACCGAGCACATTTGCATCTACGGTATTGCCGCCCATTTTATGAGTTACTGTCATAAAGCCTCCTATGGCATTTCCACGATGCGTTCTGAAAGCGTGTACGGATCATTTACCGCACCACCGCCATAAGCACCTGTCGTCGTTATTGGAGTCCCGCCTAGAACCAAAATCGGGTAAGTCTCCATGACAACACTCGGACTGTCCAAAGGAAGCGTGAGAGCAACAGTTTGTACTCCGCTGCCATCTGCTGCTGTGTACGAAATCGTTTTTACGTACGTGTGACCTGTTGCTGCTGTTCCTAAAGACTTCATGTAAACCGACAGCGCGTATAGCGTCGTCTTTGCTGCGGTGATGCTCAAAGTTTCGGGTGCCGTTGCATTTACGACTTGGACGGACGCTTGGATTACCGGCACCGCCAACCCTGTACTTCCACCACCTATGACAAACCACTCGCCCAAACCCGGAACGGACCCATAAAGGATTCCGTCCACTTGATCGTAATACAGCGCCCCTCGGGGCGGCACGGGGATAGTGGGTGCCCCGTTTCCTACGTAATCTATCGCCACATTGCCTCCGCATAGAGGCAGGCTTGCTTACTCTGGCGGGGCAATTCCCCACACGCTGCTTACTGGTAACTCTGCTCTACTTCTCTACTTTTTTCACCTTTTTAGGGAGGTGTTTGCCCTTAGTTGCTTTGTCCCATTCCTTGAGCCCTTCCTTCCCAAGAATCTCGGGATGGCTGTGCATGTACCCAGCTTGGGCCAAACTTGCGAACGGGTTGGCTGGTACGAGTCCGCCCGGAAGTGGGCCAAATGAAATCTCGCACGGTTTCCCGGTTGTACGGGATAGAATTGTCTGGTGCTCTTTGGTGAAGTCGGGCTTGTCCTGCTCCACCTTACTGCCTTGCTTGTCTTTCGATGCCTCAGGCGGCGTCGTGTAATCGTCCGCGCCCGCCTTATACGTTCTACCGCTGATTTTGACTTCGTCGCACATACTAATCCTTTCCAAACAAATCCATGACAGGGTGGGCCGGATTCGGGCCGAATGCCCCGTGCTTGCTGAACTTCACGGGCGAAGGTGCCGTATGCGCCACTGCCTCGGCCTGCTCTGCGACGTTCTCCGCTTCCTTTACGTTGACGGTTGGCCGCATCAAAGCAACATTTATTTTTTCAGACTTTCCTATTTCAGACTTTCCTAAGGGATAATTCCCCTGTGGTTTTGCCATAAATCTCCTGTAACAACAACCTGCAAACTTCAACAAACCTGCTCCCCACTCAGGGTTCGATGTCCTGAGTTGCATTTTCGATGCCGTGCGTTTCCGCACTTACACGGCTTCAAGCGGTTACGTGGGTCTAAAGCCCACTGCGGACGCTTGCGTTACTTCTCTGAAGCGCCTCGGGCCATTGGTGCGCCCTCGGCTTCCAACTCCATCTGGAGAATAGCTAGTGCACGCCAACACATTTTTGCGGAGTGGCGCACGCCATCTGTGTCAACGGTACCGCGCTCAACAAAATGCCGAAGCATTGTGTCGGGATGGTCCATCGACTTGCCCCGTGCCCAATGCAGCGGTTGGCCGGGGTTATGCTGCTCGTTGCCTGCATGTGAGACTTTAGCAATCTCAATCAATGCGGACGTAAAGTAATCCAGTACGCCACTGGCGAGAGGAACCTTTTTGCGGTCCTTCGCGTCAGTGGGAAGAAGTTTTGTTTCTGTCTTCAAATCCTTAGGGAACCGTGTCGTTTCGTAGTCAGGGTCCGGGCGGTTGTTCTCGTTGAAAACCCTTACATCAGGACTGTCTTTCACCTTTCCTCCAGTATGATCTTCGCAAACTCGTTGAAGTCCCACACTCGTGTAAGCCCTGCGGCTTCCGCGTCGAAAGCTGCGTTGTGACTACTGTACTTCAGATAAACCTTGCACGTCGGCACGGCCTTCTGAATGTCGAGGCAATTCTTCGGACGGTCATCAATGAAGTAATCATACTTCAGCGCCGCCGCCAGCGGTCCTTTCTCGTATCCCACAATGACCGTAGGATGCGGAATGCCGAAATTTTGTGCAACCCAGCGGGCTGATTGTTTTGCCGCTGACATGCCACAAGTCTCTGTACGTGCGGTTGGAAAATAAACCGTATGCAGGGCATGTAAGCGCCGCAGTAGGTTGGAATCGACACCGTCTTCCACGTCCAAATCTTCCCAGAAGTACGGAATAGCTTTGATGTCATCCCATACCTTCGCCTGCTCTTCTCTGGTTAGTCCGAAATTGCTCCATTCCCAATCCACGGGCAGAGTACCAATTTCAGGGCGACCGTAACGCCTGTGAGCGAGGTAAGCGTATGCGCTGATAAAATTCGCCAACACATCATCGAGGTCAATGGCTATAATCATTGGCCCTCCTCAGCAGGAACCAGCTTCTCAATCCTGTAGCCGAGGATGAACGTCGCATCCACGAGTTGTTGTAGCGTGTCGAACTTGACCAAGGCATACGGAACCTCGTAAGTCTCTTCCCGAGTCCCGTGCACCTTGTCAAGCGTAATGATGGTTAGACGGGCGTTTGGGCCGCAACCCATCGTGCCGTCTAACCGAATAATCAAGCGACCTTGCTCGTCCCGTTCCATTGCCATACTTCTCCTCCGAAATTTGGCTACGCTCTCCATTTAGCAACGCCATCAACCAACTTCATAGTAAGCATTGCCCGCTGTCCGTTTGGATAAAGAGCCACATGACTCCAACTCCAACTGGACGGCCCCATTGTATAATCCCAGTCCTTTGTCAACTTTGAAGATGTGCCCGCAACGTATAGCCCGTGATAAATTCCGCAGGCGTGTGTGTGCGCTGTCGTTGCCTTCTTACCAATCTTCGCAAGGTTCGACGGACTGCCGAACGCTCCATTGGGCCCGAGGTGTCCGTGCATTCCGCACTCGACCTCTTTGACCTCAAACGCTTCATCAGGCAGCAGAAACTTTATCGCGCCCGTCTTCAACCCTGCCTCGTTCTCCATGACATACTTGGTCAGGTTCACGTCTTTGGGCAGTTTACCTGTGCGAATCTGCTCGTACATGTAATTCTGCAATCGCAGGAATATCTCGGCATTGGCTGGGTCGTACCTATAATCATACTTGTTCAACCAACTCTGCAACCACCAGCCGTCATGATTGGAGTCTGGCACAACTGTCTGGCACCAAGGACGCAGGTATTTGTCCAGCACGTCCTTTGTCATCCGCAACTCATCACTCACCCGGTGCAGGCCGCGCAGCCAGCGGTGAAAGTACAGATGCGGCAATGGAGCTTGTTTGACGTAATGACGGTTGATGCTTACACCTTCCATTATATCATGTAGAAATTGGTACTTTGGTTGCAATGTGTCGAGCATGCCCAACGACGACCAAACAACTTCAGGCTGTGAGTTCGTCGCATGTAAGTCACCCCACGTAATAGCCTCGACCCGTGCGGTTGTCGAAGTAACCTTGCCATCTTCAACTACCACGTTCAAATCTTGGATGTTGCGCCCATTCTTGCGAGCGGCAACTTGGCGCACCCACCAATTGCCCTTGCTGTCAACCTCAACAAGCAAAAAGGCATAACGGTGATGATGCTCTGCTTTAATCCCCAGCTTCTTCTGGAGATAATTCATCTGGGTTACGGTACCCGTCGTGTAAATCATTTTGACAGGCATGTCAGGCGTCGTTGCAATCGACCGCATCTCAATCTTCGTATGCGGGAAGATGACGCTATTCGAACCTCCGTAAGTCTCCAGTCCTGAAATCGGATTGTCTTCTGTTGGAAGAATGTTCATGTTACCACACCACGAAAGCCCCGGTGCCAGTTCAATGCGCCGGTCACTAATGTGCGGAGCAATCGCTGGATCAAACCACAGTTCTTCTTCGTACTCTTTCTTGGTTCCATTCTTTACAGCAAGCTTGCCGAAATTGTTCTGGTTGTACGAGAACGTGCCAACCATAATCTGGGCATCATAATGCTGCGCCATCGCCTTCAGGTTATCCCAGAAGGTTTCATGGACATACGTGTTATTTTGCGCCGAAGTGAGAATGTACCGCTTTATGCCACCAGCGGTTGGAAGCGACTCGCGCTTCTCTGCGGCGTGCTTCTTGCCGCCTGCAAGGGGCTTGCGGCCCATACCGACTTTTGCAATGTTGCGTCTAACCGTGCTGCGACTGCATCCTATTTCGCGGGATACTGCCGAGATGTTTCCCGAGTTTCTGTTAAAACTGGCAACAATTTCGGAGCGCAAACCTGCATCCGCTGTGCTCGTCGGTTTCTTTTTCATTCGGAACCCTTTCCTATACCTTGCGTCTTCGCCGCCTGTCAACCGGCTGCGCTGTTGCGATCATTGTGACAGGTTGCGATCTCTGTGCAATCGTCTTCAAACTCGTGTCCATGCTGTGCAGCAGCTCGTCTTGTTTCTGAAGGCTAGTGCACATTGTTGGGAAATGTTCGGTTGCCATCTTGTCAACCTGAGTGACAGCCTTCGTTGCAACGGCTGTGATCTCAGTAATCCACTTCGATGCCCTCCACACGACGATAATAATTGTAGGCCACGCCACCAACATCATGTGGTCGTAACACCATTGGAACATTGAAAAGTCTACGCTATTTGGGGTCAGCACTGTTACCTCCGTTCTGGTCGTTGCCCTGTGACTTCACCCAACTGTGCCCGCCTAAAAAGCCTAGCACAGTAGTGGTAAAAGCTACGTAACTCGCATCGAGCCCATGAAGCCAGTGGATTGCTGAACCGATAACGAAGATGAAAATTCCGATGGGCAGGTGCCCGTCCCTATTGATGACGCCGAGAATCTTTTCCCACATACTGCGCCTTTCTAGCATCCTCCCAAATGCTATGCCCAAAACGACAGGCTGTTCAAATCTGATACCCTCTTGTGTTGTGGTAATCCTTCCCCGTTTCTGGCTTGGACTACCTTCTCCAAAAACCACGGGCGCTCAATCCTGCTGAGGTCGCCCCAGTACAGCCCGCCGTGTGTAAGGTCCGACACACTGCCGTCGTAAATCCCATCAACCGTGTGCAGAAGTTTCACAAACACTGGTTCCCAGATGGACGGGAACTTCAGGGGCGGCATTTCATTTTCAGCCATGAATGTAGGAACATTCTCTATGACCTCCAACCAAGCCCCCCAACCGCATCGGACACGGTTCGCCAAAGCGTGCATCACCATTTGACCGGCAAGGTGCCCGCCCGCGTACGACTGTCCGAACCGCCAACCCATCATTACCAACTGAGTCTTGATGAAGTCATCCTGACGAAGCACATGTTCCTCCCATAATTAGAATAGCAAATGGTGCAGGTTTTGTCAAGCCCTTTATTGCTCCCGTGTAGGCATCTCATTCGGCACCATTTCACCGCTCGGTGAAAGCGTGTGCCGCTCGACATCGGGTGGCTGATTGAGGTCACCGGGGGTGTTCCCAGAGTTCATCTGGGGTTTGCCCACAGGGTTGCTGATGTTCATGTCTACGTACCCCGTAGAGCCCTCGCCCAACTTGGGCGGCTGGGTTCTGTGCTCCGTGTCGAGTTCGGGCTTTATGCCGCTTGTATTCGGTATAATCATCCCACCCCAATCCACAGGTGCGCCAGCGGGCGCGGGTTCTGCTTTTGCCCCCTTAGCTGGTTTTGCCTTGGCTTGTTTGTCACGTTCGAGGTCTTCGTGTGTCGGAGAGAACTTCTGGAAGCGGGCAGGAATGTCCGCTTCCTCTTCAGGTGACAGTTCTTTGCCCGATCCCATCGTCGCCAAGTTCATGTAATTCTCTCTCGTCAACGGCGTGCCAAGCATTTCCATCAGTGATTGAATTGGGTCCGGTTTCGGCATTATTTGCCTCCAAAGTTGAAGCTCTCCGCACGGCTTTCGTCGGCGTCCCACTCTTCCTGCGACATCCACTCAGGCTTCTTGAAACCGCCGACGGCGTTTATGATCTCTTGCCGCGCCTGTTCGGGTGTCAACTTGCCGTCACCAACCTGCCGCCAGATGTCATTTATGGCTTGCGCGTGTTCCTGAGGATTTTCACCAAGCAATGACTGTATGCCCTCCCAAAGCACAGATTGTGCTTGGTTCGGTCGTACACCCTTTTCTTTGGCGACGTTCCTGTATGCCTCTTCGTGAATCGGGTACGTGCCCTTGACCCCCACAGGCGCGTTGCTGGGCGGTTGGGGCACACCTGTGTTGCTGGTCCCGAAGTTGTGCGCAACCGCGACATCATGACCGTCGAACGCTTTGAGGTGCGCCGCCCGGACAGCATGCGTGTCGATGGTCAGGTGTCCATCTTCAGACCACGGGTTGATGATGTTGTTATAGAAGTTTCTAGTCTTATGGCCCTTTCCGATTGCCTCACTGATTGATTCAGGTGAGCCATCGCCTTCAAGAATCTGAAGCGCCTTGGTTATCGGAACCATCGAACCCCAGTTGTGTTTCGCGCTACCCCGCACTACCCCATCGGGGGAGTATGTGGGCGTGCGATCTGAGCCTTCCGTTTCGTCAACGAGTCTCAACCACACTGCCTTGCCTGCTTGCACCGCCGCCACCGCCTTTTCGGGATCACGGGCTATGAATCTGTCGGTTGCCTTAATTTCATCATACCGTTTGCCACGTATAAAGTCAAGGGTTTTTTTGAATTCGGCAGGTTGCGGTTTTCCTTTCGGCCCTTTCTTGTTCCGCAGTTCTGTCAGCTTGTCGTCCATTTCGTCTGTCCAAGCGTGCCCACGGCTTTCCTGATAACGCTGGATAAACCGCTCAGCATTGCCGAGATTGTTGTTCCAATCGTTCTTCGGAGAGAATACGGAAACAACGCCTGCGACTTTCTCATGGCTGACACCTGTTTTGCGAGAGACTTCACTCGTCAATCCATGCGCCGCTTCATACCATCGCTGCGCGTATTTTTTGATCGAATCAGGGATAGCATCCCACAATGCACTGAGGTTTTCAGTGTAGTGTTTGATGGTGTCTTCGATGACATCAGGTGCGGTTTTGCCCTCATGGTCCAGCCCTTCGTTTTCGTACTTCGAAAGGGTCAACCCCATCTTATCCTGATAGCCGAGTTCGGTTTCGCCGTTCGCACCGACCTTAGTAGGAGCGTTCGCGGACGCGTCTGATATGGCAGCGCGACCAAGCGTCGGACTGTCTCCTCTGGTACGTGGAGAAATTTGCTTTGCTTGCAAACCTGCACGATACTCAGGGGTTGTTGCTGAGGCTTTCTCGTATGGCGTCTGGTTGGGCCGAGATGCTGATGGCACGTTCGTCAAATTAGGACGTGGTGTAATCTCAGGCTGTGCAAGTATCGCACGCATCTGCTCGTCAGTCGGAAGTTTTGTCGCTTTGTCACCGCTCCAGTAATCAGTGATCTCGCCATTTTCGACTTTGATGACGTGATGCCCGTCTTTTGGGTTCATCTTCACTGTGTCGATGTCAGCGTTGTTTGGCAGAGGTCTCCAGCCTTCCTTGGAGTTCATCGTGCGAGAATCGACATCATAATACTGGACGCCTCTCGATGCTTCGCCCGTACGTCTCGAAATATCTTCGAGTGACGCCTGACTTTCACCTGAAGCGTTCAACTTCGTCGGTGGGACAGGGTTTTCACCCGTTCCGCCTGTATCGGCCAAGTCATGGCTCTTTAGGTGGAAGATGGACTTTTGGTTAGCCGCTGCGCCCTCTGCTTTTGCCTCGTCAGTGTCTTTGATGAGTTTCGTGACATCAAAAACGTGCTTGCCGATCTCTTCGTCCTTCCAAGCACCTAGTGCACGGTTCGGCAGCTTTAGCACATCAGCATTTTTGTCAGCAAATTGCTGGAAGCGTTCAGGAGTTAAATCCTTATCATCCACGTACTCAGTGCGATCAGGATGTACACCCACACTCCAAGCATCTGTACCGTCAAGGTTCGTCTTTCCGTCTGCGCTGAACGTCGCCCCGCCGTTCTTTAGGTGCTGTGCTCGCATCTCGGCAAATGGATGCGGTTCGGGATTCATTTCTGGCTCGCCCTTAATGGCATGCATCTTTTCCAGAGTCTCTTGTACATGTCTGGGAGTTGCAAACTGAGTTGAATGGGATTCGCCGCCCACTTTACCGTGCTCAATGACTAAGTTGCTGTCCCGCCCGAGTGCACCAACCGCCTTGCGCATATTCTGGGCTTGCTCCTCGGTAACTTGGTCGGGAATTGAGAACACGACTTCCTTGCCCGCAGGTGTATTGCGCACACGGGTGCGAACAGCATTCTCGTTTTGTATGACCGATTCTCTGGGTGACAACTCTCCTGCCTTTACAGACACCTTTACTCCGGCCTGCTTAGCGGCGTTCATAACCATAGCGTCATGTATGCCTTCCAACTTCACCATCTTACCGTCGGGAAGAAGAAACCCTGCCTCTAAAGGATTATCAGTTGTGCCGTAGGTCTTTTTCAACTGGTCGGATATTGGCGCGTCAGACTTGCCGCCGAGCCCCTTGCGGCCTTTTCCACCGCGTATAACGCCTTCCTCGCCGCCTGCTTGAAACGGGCGATTCTTTATTGCATTCGACACAGCGTCCACAGTCGTCGATCCAACCTCATTCTTCAATATCTGTGAGCGAGGCATAATCGGGCCTTCTGCACCCTCAACAGGTGCTGCGCCTCTCACAACCTTACCGCCTCCTTCAAGGAGTTTGCCGCCAATCACCATGCCGCCAGCTTGCCCAATGGCTTCAGGAGCAACATCCAACATGTCGCTCTGCATTCGATTTCGTTCTTCAGGCGAGCCCTTAGCGTAATCGTAATAATACTTAGCCGCCGTCGTGACGGGCTCAGTGATCATACTGTGGAGTAATGGTACGTGTCCGCCCTTGACATCATTCACCACACCTTGACCTATGCCCTGTGCAACAGACACGGGATTGAGCATCGACGCCGCGCCCCCGACTTCACGAGTAAAGGTATGATACATTGCCGCAATGCTGTTGACATTGTCGAGCGGTAGAGATTTGGGCAGAGCGATGGTGTTGCCATCGGGCATTGCGATTACATGGTGCGTGCTCGGACTTATGGGCTGTAGTCCTGCCGACTCCGACCCACCCGCGTTGTCTGGGTTGTCAGGATTCTGTTCCGCAGGGATAATTTTCTCACCCTTATGGACGATGGCGGGTCCAGTCTGGGGCACGCTAGGAGTTCCTTCCTCGTAGAACGGAATACTTTCTTCGGACCCCGAGACAGGCTGGGCTACAACGTAATCGTTTCCGACGGTAGATGTGGGCGCGGGTGTGGCTTTGGCTTTGGCAGTGTCATCAGGTTGCTGTGCTAGTTGTTGCTCTTGGGCTTGCTTTTGTGCCCGTTGCTTTTGCACAGCCGCTTCATCCGCATCCTGCGCTTCTTCCAATTGTTGTTGGTTTTTGTGCAGTTGGTCCTCGTCCTCTGCATTCTGCTGGGCAAGACGAGACATGCTCTGTTGAACAGTAGACGCGGCTGGTGCGGCTGGCACGACCTGTGCGGTTTGTGCAGCAGCCTGTGCTTGGTCAATGTTGTTGATGAAGTCGAAGATATTCGGGGATGAAGACATGGATACCTTTCTACTGACTCTGCTGTGCGCTCGCTAACTGCGACAGCACATGTTTCGCATACACCCTTGCCTGACCGACATAATTATCGGAGTCAGGCGAATGTTTCTGGTTGATGTAATCTTCCAGCGACATGTTTGCGTATTCCGGTCTGCTCTGGTCTAGCCGCAGTTGTTTGATCGCCGCCTGTCTTCCCGTCTCAGGCGTAGCGAAATTCGCAAATACCTTGTCACCAACTCTGTACGGTGTCGCACCGGGCTGGTTTTTGAAAAGCAGGTTTATCGGATTGTTCAGTCGAACGTTAAGGTTATTGGCCTTGCCACCCTCAAACGACGCCATTGCTGGCACTAACTTCTCAGCGGGCAACTCTCCGAACTTTTGAGTCTCGCCCGTCTCGCCCGTCTCGCCCGTGCCCATTGTTTGTACAGGCTTCTCAGTAGGAATAGTCTCCCAGTTACTGGGGCCCGGTTGCTCAGCCAGCGGTGCTGGCTCGACTTTCTGAGTTTCTGGGTTGAATATATGGCTTACGATGCCACCCTTAACCCCAGACGCAATCTTGCTACGTATACCTGCTGTTGCAGATGCCGCGCTCAACCAATTCGCACTGTAACCAGACAGTTTCCCGAGTCCACTAAGAACCTTCGGGTTAGTAATTATGTCTTCAGCGAGAGCACGCGAACCAAACCTACCGCCGAATGCTGCTCCTAAACCTGCCAACAATTCCACTGTTGACGCGAGTTTCCCACCAGTATTAGCCACATTAGTAAGTCCCAATGCCCCTGCTGCGCCCAATGCCACGCCGCCCAACTTTATGACTTTCATTTGGTTGGTAAGGGACTTCATACCGTTAACCAGCATGTCGAGTTGTTTGCCCACTTCTGGTGTGCTCGCAAAGATGGCATCGCGAGTCTGCTGCTTGATGCCCTGCCATCCCTTTACGACTTTGTTCAAATCCAGATGGTTGGTTTCATCCAGTGCACTTTTGACTACGTCCGCAAATTTGTTGACACCGTACCCTGCAACCGTGTCATCGCCTACGAGCCGAGACAGAACCTTGATCTTGTAGGGCGCGTTAGTTCCTGTCGTAATGTTTTGAAGAACATCAGAAGTTTTCTCATTACGAATCGCCTTTATGAATGGCTCTTTCAGATCGTTCAGCGTCTGTCTGTACGCTGCGCGGGCGGCTGCGTATTCTCCGCTTGCGCCCGTGTTAAGCCCGTCCAACGTGTTGTCAATGCCCTCCAGAAGATGACTGATTGACTGTATGTTCGCTGGTTCTGCGGTGCGCAGTGCCCTACTCAGTCCTTGTCGAAGGTCGATAAGTGTGTCGCTACTGATACCTGCTTCAACACCCTTCGAACTGGTGATGTAATTGACAAGCTGATCTAGCTGGCTTGACGCAGGAGTTACTGCCTTCAACGCCCCTCGCAGTTCGGAAGGAAGATTGGAATTGACATTTTTCAGGTCAAGTGCCGCCTGATAAAGCGGTGTTTCGCTAATAGCGACAGGCGCTGTGCCCATCTTCTCTTTTAGCCCCGACAGCGCGGTGTCGAACGTTGTGTGCATTTTGGTTGCAACGCTATCGAGTGTATTGGATAGAACGGATGAAACTTCTTGGGGAGTACGCACATTTTGGTCAGCGAGTTTTTTCGCACGATCTATAGTTTCGCCGTTAACCCCTAGCTTTTCGAGGAAGCCTCCCACCTTACCTGCGACTGCACTCGTGGCACCGCTTACCGCTGCCGTCGTACTACCGAATACCGCCATCGTCCCACCTGCCTCAGCGGCGGTTTTTACACGCTCACCCATAGGGGCTTGCGAGTTTTTTACAAAGCTCTGGCCTGCTGCAATCATTGAATCCTTGGCAATTCGCAGCATTGTAGGATGGCTTTCTAAATTCTTAGCCATCTGTGCGACCTTCCCTAGCCGCTCAACACTTGACATGCCTTCCCAAGCCGCTCCACCAAGTTCGGACACAAGCATAAACTCGGCGACTTGTTCCGCGCCGACACCAAGCAGTTTGTCAGCGGTAGT
>Ga0326727_10018450_pt1 | contig 14241 bp, 16 predicted proteins | sample MB2enrmetagenome_FD_207643 | JGI IMG/M metagenome (GOLD analysis project Ga0326727, IMG submission 207643) | Lab enriched peat soil microbial communities from McLean, Ithaca, NY, United States - MB29MY | ecosystem: Environmental > Terrestrial > Soil > Wetlands > Peat | place: USA: New York...
GCGCTTTCGCGGGCTGGCCGGACTTCGACAAGCTGGTGGGGGGAACTTGGCGTGAGACCGCCGGGCACGGCCCGTACCACCCCTACACCGTGACCATCGTTGACCGCGAGCATCCCATCACCAAGGGGATGCCTGCTACCTTTGCAGAGAACGACGAACTTTATCACCAGCTTACACTCCAGCCCAACATCCACGTCCTGGCTTCGGCGTTCGATGACCCTAACAATTGCCGCAAGCCCGGCGAGGGGTGTGGCACGGGAAAGGATGAACCGCTGATCTGGACGCTTTCCTATGGCGCAGGCCGTGTGTTCCAAACCGCGCTGGGACATGACGTCAAGGCGATGTACAGCCCCGGCTTCATCTTGACCCTGCAACGCGGCACGGAGTGGGCTGCCACAGGGCAAGTTACGATTCCCGTGCCTGACGATATCAAGTAGCGGCGTGTAACAGGGTGCGGAAAGACCCCTCGCGGGTGTCATCCTGAGCGCAGCGAAGGATCTCTGCAGTTCGCACGGGCTCGTGGAATCAACCCACTGCAGAGATCCTTCGTCGCCCGCGGCTCCTCAGGATGAAAGTTCTTCGGGGTTCTTCCGTAGCCTGTGTAAGGTAAAATCATCCTATGCGGCACTTCGCAATTCCTGCCCTCTCCGTTTCCACTTTGATGGGCCTGCTATTCTTTTCTGCTCCTGCGGGCCTGGGGCAGGACGAACCGGCGCCCTTCGAAATCCGCCTCCCTTCAGAAGTGCGCTCGGAGCAGGTCCAGGTCCGTTATTATCTAACGGGGCCTTTTGGGGCCAAGGGTGGGTTTCTGAAAGCCGAGCCGGAGAGGAACTCGTACCTGATCGAAACCTCCGTGAATCATCAAGCCGCGGACTCGCTCCGAGTGATACTGTATGCGCCCGGATGCCAAATCGTGACCCTTTCAATTGCCTCAATATCGGAGGCCGAGAAGGGCGCGGACGTCAACTGCGAAGACCTCCCCCCGATGACTTTCAGCGGACGAGTCGACTTGCCGGAAGCCCTTCGCAGCCGGCCTTACGAGGTCGAAATCATCTACCTGGCTTACTGGGCGCACCGTTTCTTCCGCATCGCCGACGGGCCGGTGACGAGCTTTATCCTGGCGCGAGTGCAACCGGACGAAGGCGGGGCATTCCACGTCGAGCTTCCGAATTTCAACAAGGATGCCGTGACGGTGTCTTATCGTCGTGATGCAGGGCTTCAATTCATCGCCCGGGAACTCGATACCGGCAACATTCTGGCTTTTCTCGCGCCCGTCAATCTGCACGATAATGACTCGCGCGACGTTGCAATCAAGCCCAAGTACCCGGCCGAGGTGATATTTAAGCCGGCTGCGCAGTCGCCTCAGGACCGGAATGCGGGGCCGGCGGGGAAGGATGCGCACTAACTGGGCGCAGGAACGCGCCCCCGCATGGTGTCATTCCGAGCGCAGCGAGGAATCTCGCTCTGATTCTTCTGCCAGTTAGCAGGGCGAGATTCCTCGCTGCGCTCGGAATGACACGGCAACCAGGCTCTGAGTTGTAATCTATGCCAGCGAACTTCGCGGAATATTACGACGCGGTAATCAATTGGGAGCTGCGCTTGGCTCGCGAACTCCCGCTGCTGGTGGAACTCGCCCGCAGCGCCGGGCGGCGGGTTTTGATTCCAGCTTGCGGGACGGGAGCGCACGTCGTGGCGCTGGCCCGACAGGGTTTCAGGGTGCTGGGCTTCGACGCGGACGAAGAGATGGTGGCATGGACGCGGCAACGCATCGACCGTGAGGCGACTGCTATCTCCACAGCCGGCGGCGAAGGTAAGGCATGCCTCCTCAGGATGGAGGACGCAGGGCAACTCGGCCCCACCCACGATGTTGCCTATTGCTTGGGAAACGCCCTGCCCGGAATCTCCGGCGAGGGGCAGTTGGCATCGGCGCTGAAGGGAGTCGCCGGAGCCTTGCGCACCGGAGGCTTATTCTTCACACAAAACCTCAACTACGACCTGCGCTGGAAAGAAAAGGCTCATTGGTTCCCGCTGCTTTCCGGAGAGACCGGCAAAGAAGAAGTCTTGCTGGTGAAGTTCGCCGACTATGGACCAAAGGCGATTAACTTTCATGCCATGCTTCTGGCACGCCAAAAAGCGGGAGGAAAGTGGCAATCCGACGTCAGAAGCTCGCGGCAGATCCCTCTTTTTCGAGACCGGCTCGCCGCGCTTCTGACGGAAGCCGGCTTCGGGAAGTTGCAGTTTTGGGGCGATTACGCTAAGGCTCCATTTGATCCGGCCAAATCGAACGATCTTCTGGCTGTGGGAGAAAAACTGGATTGAAGAGAGGAGTAAAACAACTCATGACAAATTCGATCCCGAGAAGAAAATTCCTGCAAAACGCCGGAGTGGGGCTGGCTGCATTCGCCTTTAGCAGGAACGCGCAGATTCTGGCGAATCCCTACGGTATGCCCGTCGGATTGCAGCTTTACACTGTTCGCGACCACATTGAGAAAGACCTCGAGGGAACCATCAAGCGGGTGGCGGAAATCGGCTACAAAGAAATTGAAGTGGGCGGTTTCAACTACTATGGGAAGAAGCCCGCGGAGCTGCGGCGGATCCTTTCTGAGAACGGCCTGAACGCCGTGAGCACGCATTTCGAGGAGTATCAGCTTAAGCATGACGTCGAGAAGAACATTGCGGGCGCCAAGGAATGCGGGGTCAGCTACATCGGGTTGGCGAGCCTGGAAGATCGCGACCGGAAAACGCTCGAGGCCATCAAGCGGGACGCGGAATGGTTCAATCAAGTCGGCAAAACCATCAGCGAGGCGGGCTGCCATTTCTTTTATCACGGCCACAACTTCGATTACGCCAACGTGGATGGCGCCGTCATTTACGACGAACTGATCCGCGGGACGGACCCCAAGTTCGTCAATTTCCAGCTGGATTGCTACTGGTGCGTGCGTGCGGGGAAGGACCCGATAGATTACTTCCACCGTTTCCCGGGACGCTTCCCGCAGCTCCATATTAAGGACTTGAAGCCAGGCCTAACACCGACCACAGGGCAGGGACCCGAAGGCTTCACGGAAGTCGGCCAGGGGGTTATCGACTGGAAGAAGATCTTCCAGGCTGCAAAGGGAGGCGGACTGAAGCACTATTACGTCGAGCAGGATGAATGGGACCGCGACTCACTCGAAAGCGCCAAGATGAGTTACGAGTACCTGCATAACTTGACTGTTTAATCCGTTTACCCGGGATCCTATGGGTGGGGTAGCGCAGACCTGATATTCAAGGTCTGCGGCTCTTCTCACCGGCTGCACGCTGGAGCCTCTTTCCTTCTTGACGGCATACGCTACAGTCTTAGCGACACGCTGCCGTGGTCGTTGCGTGTGGGTTTGACGGTGATCTCCACGTCCTGACCGAGGGCTGTGAGAAAATCCATGAGTCGCTCAACGGAGAAGGCGCCCGCGCGGTTGCGCATTAAGGTCGAGACGCGGGGCTGGTGGATACCCAGGATGTCGCCCGCTTGCGCTTGGGTCAGGCCACGCTCCTTGATGAGGCGGTAAATTTGGAGCGTGAGACGCGCTTTCAGCATTTCCCGTTCGGGGTTCGGAAGCCCCAGATCGGCGAAAACGTTCCCACTGCTCCTTTCAAACTTGACCGTTTTTTTGCTCCGAGTGGCCATTTTAATTCTCCCTTTCGCGGTGGAGACGCTCAGCCTCAGTTAACCGCTGGCGAATGAGGTCAAAGTCGCGCCTGGATGGAGCGATGCCTTTCTTCGACTTTTTCTGGAATGCATGCAGCACGTATATCGCCTCCGCCAAGCGGACCGTGTACACAGCGCGCCATGTATTGCCGCTGTAATCAGCGATAATCTCAATTACGGAGCCTCCACTAAAGCCCTTGAGCGGCTTGGCAGACGGGTCGATATCTCCCAGTTGGGCCGCATACAGAGCCTGTCCGATGTCGCGCCGGACTTGTCGCGGGAGGGCACGCAGATCCCTCCGGCTTGAGCCCATCCAAATCAGCGGCCGTTCCATATCCGACATTATACTATTATATATCTAGTGATATATTCTACCAAGAAAATCTACCGTCCGAGATCTTCTCGCTCACGCGCGAAGCACGGCTTGCGGGTATTTCTTGGCGATAGAGAGTAATTTGAGGGCAGCGTGGTCCGGTTGCCGCGCTCCCTGCTCCCAGCTTTCGACGGTATTGGGGCTGACGTTCAGAAAGCGCGCAAAGAGTGTCTGGCTGGCATTGAGTGCGAGGCGAATCTTGCGAATTTCAGCCGGCTTGAGAGGCCTGGGTGGCGCAGGAATTTCCGTGGTTCGGAGGTTGACGTGCTCGTTCCGCTCGAAGGCTCCGGCGTCAGCCAGAGACTGGCGTAAATCATCAAAAACTTTCACTCGGATTTTTCTGGCCATGTTGCCTCCTAGGCGCGCCTTAGCTCTTCGACCATTCTCCGGAGCGCCGTCCGTTGTTGAGAATTCAAATCTTCTTGCTCGTCCTTATCCAATAGAATAAGCAGGTGGATGTGATCGCGGCGCTCTAAGAACAAATACCAGTAGCGAAACCCTCCCCGCTTTCCTTTTCCTCGCCTGGGGTTGCCGACGCGGGCCTTTCGTATTCCGCCCAATCCTCGCACGACGGTTCCTCGCCGCAGATTGGCAATCAGATCATCTTGAATGGCATTTAGGACGTCTTCAGAGTTGTTACCCGTCAGTTCCCTCAAACGTCGTGTGAAGGCCGCCGATTCAATGAATACCACAATGTGGGGTATACCACGTTGTGGTATAACAGTCAAGGTCTTTGATTACGAAAATCGCTTCACTCCCGCGAAAGCGGTAAGCCGGTAGGTTCGCGGCATGGCGCCCTACGCTGCGGTGTTTGAATCGCGCGAGCCTGGCGGTAACACGAATTCCGAAAATATAACACCCTCGAATGAGATTGTGGTATGCTGACGAGCAGGATGTTATGCATATCCCCGATGGCTATCTAAGCCCGAGTACGTGCGCGGTGTTGTACGCGGGCTCGGCGCCTTTCTGGTACGTGGCGCTGCGACGCTTGAAGCGCTGGCTGAGCACCCGGCTGATTCCGCTGCTGTCCGTCTTCGCGGCGTTCTCTTTCCTGGTGATGATGTTCAATCTGCCGCTTCCCGGCGGCACCACCGGGCACGCCGTGGGCGTCAGCATTGCTGCCATAATCCTCGGTCCGTGGGCTTCCATTCTGGCGGTTTCGATTGCGCTGCTGATCCAGGCTCTTTTCTTTGGAGACGGTGGCATCACCACGCTGGGGGCCAACTGTTTTAACATGGCGATTATCGGCTCCCTGGTGGCGTACCTTGTTTACCGGGTCTTGGCCGGGCGGGCGGCCATCACCTCCTCGCGGCGAGTCGTGGCGGCGGCACTGGCGGGCTACGCAGCGATCAACGCGTCGGCGCTTTGTGCGGCAATCGAGTTCGGCATTCAGCCCCTGCTCTTCAAAGATGCGAGTGGTGCGCCCTTGTATGCACCCTACCCCCTGCGCATCGCCATTCCCGCCATGATGATTGGGCACCTGACCTTTGCCGGCCTTGCGGAGTTGGTCTTGACGGGCGGAGTGGTGGCCTATTTCCAGCGCTCCAATCCTTCCCTGCTGGAGCACACCGCCCCGGGCGCAGTTCGCCGGATTGATGAATCCCGCCCAGTTGCGAGTCAAGGCGCTTGGGGCGCGCTGCGCCCACTTTGGACTGCTCTAGCCTTGCTGTTGGCCTTGACCCCTCTGGGCGTCCTGGCGGGCGGCGCCGCCTGGGGCGAGTGGGGTGTCCGCGACTTCTCACAGTCAGAGGCGCGGCAGCGGATTGCGGCTGCTTCCAGTAACATGACTCCGCCTCCCCGTGCACCTCAAGGCCTGGAGCGCCTTTGCTCCGTATGGACTGCGCCGTTTCCTCAATACGCTCCTGCGTTTGTCCGGCAGCCGGCTATCGGCTACCTGCTCTCCGCCATGTTTGGATCCGGGATCATCATCCTGGCGTTCCTCATTCTCTGCGCGCTATTGAAGCGCGGAAGCCGGCGGACTATCTCCAGAGCAGGATTAGATGACTCCCCTCCTCTGACGAGGAGGGGGTAGGAGGTGGTGAGAACGGGGCGATGTGGCGTCCAACCACCCCTAACCCCTCCTTAGAAGGGAAGGGAATCATCCCAGTTCTTGCGCAAACGTAAAAAGGTCGCGAATGAGTTTTATCGAACGCACACTTTCGAGTCTTGTGAATGCCATGGAGCGGGCGCTTTACGCGGAAGAACTCGCCAAACGCGATGGCCTGCTGCAGCGTCTGGATCCGCGCATCAAAGTGGTTGGTGTGCTGGCCTTGGTGGTGGCTTCCGCGATGGCTCACAAGCTGTGGGTCATCGGCGCGCTTTTCGCAATCGCGCTGGCGGTGGCCCTGATGTCTGGCGTTTCTTTGGGAATCCTGGCCAGGCGAGTGTGGCTTGCCATCTTTTTGTTCACCGGGGTCATCGCGCTCCCCGCGCCGTTTATTATCCCCGGCCGCGAGATCTGGCGGCTTCCAGGAGTGGGTTGGCCCGTCACGGCGCAGGGGTTGGCCAGCGCGTGCTATTTGATGGCGCGGGTGGAAACTGCCGCGACGCTCTCTGTCCTGCTCATCCTTTGCACGCCCTGGAGCCACGTACTCAAGGCACTCCGCGTCCTGCGTGTGCCGGTGGTCCTCGTCGTTATCCTGGGAATGACGTACCGCTACATTCTCTTGCTGCTTCAATCCGCCCATGACATGTTTGAGTCGAGGCGGAGTCGGATGGTGGGGAGACTCGAGGGGGCGGAACGCCGTCGCGTGGCGGCCTCAAGCGCTGGAGTTTTGATGTCGAAGAGCCTGCAGCTCAGCGGTGATGTTTACAGCGCCATGCTGTCCCGAGGTTTTCGTGGAGAAGTCTTTGTCCTGGATGATTTCCGGACCTCGGCCCTGGATTGGTTGATGCTGGCCGTCTTCGGGGTGCTGGCCATAGGCGGATTCTATTTCGGTCGGTAGAACCAGAATGCTGTCATTCCGAGCGAAGCGAGGAATCTCGCCTTGCTGCCTCGGGGAGATTATCAGAGCGAGATTCCTCACTGTGCTCGGAATGGCACCCTCGGACAAGGGACGAACACACGATGGGCGTTAGGGAGAACTGAATGCCGGTTCGAGTTTTCGAGGTTCTAGGCGTTACTTTCCGCTATCACAAGGTGACCGCATTGAACGGTCTGAGCCTTAGCATCAATCCGGGCAAGCGGGTGGCTCTGCTGGGCGCCAACGGGTCGGGCAAGTCTACTCTGTTGCGAATCCTGGATGGGCTGGCTTATCCGGAGAGCGGCAGCGTTCGGTTCTATGGCGAACCACTCACCGAAGATCGTTTACAGAACCTCGAGTTCAGCTACCAGTTCCGCCGCCGCGTGGGAATGGTATTTCAAAACCCTGATGTCCAGCTCTTCTCCCCGACGGTTTTTGATGAAGTGGCCTTTGGCCCCTTGCAGCTTGGCTGGCCCAAGGAGGAGGTCCGCCGGCAAGTCGACCAGATGCTCGAGGTCATGAACATAGCCCCGCTCAAAGATCGCTCGCCGCATCATTTGTCGACGGGCGAGAAGAAACGGGTTACGCTGGCGTCGGTGCTGGTGCTTGACCCTGAAGTGCTGCTCCTCGACGAGCCCACGGCGGCGCTGGACCCGAAGAGCGCCAGCCAGACGGTCGATTTCCTGGTGGGCTGGCGCGGCGGATCCAAAACCGTAATCACGACCACACACCAACTGGATATCGTCGAGGATATAGCGGATTATTGTTATGTTTTCGAGACGGGCCGCGTGGCGGGGGAAGGCACACCCGCGGAGATCCTGCGCGACACGGCATTGCTGGAGCGGACAAACCTTATTCACGTCCATCGGCACGTTCACGCCTCCGGCGAAGTCCATTCGCATGCACACCTGCATCCCCATAAGCATTGACGGCCGACCCGACTGGGTTGGATCGCTTTCCTAGCCCCCGCTTCGCGGCCGGCAGAGCGAGTCAGCCCAGAGGCTACCCTAAAGGATTTTCCAGCTCACGATTTAGGGTATCCGTGGTCCATATCTCTAGGTATCCCTCGGAAAAGAGCACGGCGACTCGAGCATGAGCGAGCACGGTCGACATAAGGTAAGCGTGTTTCGATACGGCGAGACGCCACCCAGATATTTTGTTAAACGACAGAGACGCAGGGGCAAGGCGCCCGCTTACAGATGCCGAGGCGGAGCTTTCGGCTTCCGCCGGGTCTTGGGGTTTGTCGGGGACCTCCACGCTAGTGATTCTTTCCAGCGCCGGGGCTAGGACTTCACTTCTCCTGACGTCTTCTTCGGAAAGTAATCGATACCGACCGAGTTGAACTACGTATAGCCAACATTCAATCGAAGAATCCTCGCGACGCCACGCCAGCCTCTCCGCGGCATTACGTGGTAAGTTTATTTTTCCCGACCGGTCAACGCTTGCGACGATTGCTCCGAATGGTTTTGCCGACACAATGGCAATTCTACCGTAAAATACATCCAATATAAAATACCAACGTGATTGTCATACCACTCATAATGAACATGTAGTTAGAATAACCGCTCTTGACTTCTACCCCAACCTACAGCATACTACCAATTGGATGTTGGCTCTGCTAGACCCCATAGGGCGACGCCGTTACAGGGTCACCCCAAGTAATGGGCAGTACTTGGTGAGTAACCGCTATATGGCCCACTTGACACGGTCATGACGCGGTGGGAGATTTAGGAATTACGCCAACACGCGACGAGAGTTTGTTTGTGCTGAGGTCGGTCCACAAATGCTGGTACGTCGGTTGGCATAACTGCTCAGGAATTCTCCCATGGGTGCAGGTTCCTTCTCTCCCCGGACAGGATCGTTCCCGTCTCTAAGCCATGAGCCTAAAGGAGGAAACATGACGAACGAGGCCCTAAGGATTCCGCCCAGAGCGGTCTTTGCCGCGGTTGTGCTCAATGCCAGAGAACATCCGCCGTCCAAGCGCCGCGAAGATTGGCCTACGCTCGGAGATCTGACCCAGAAGATTATCGACCTTAAGCGCGAACACAACCTGGATACCAGCTATATTTCGATCCGAGCAGATAAGGGGGGTTGGATCTCGGACGATTTATCGTCGTTCGTGAACCGTTTCGTGTTGTTCGGACTGGCGTCGCAGAATCCAGTCAACCTTTACCCCGCAGCCGTTGAAAAATGCATAGGAGTACTAAATAAAGTCCGCGAAGCACAACCCGAAGACGTTGATAGACTAGTAACATTGCTAGACTTACGTTCGTTGTTCAATAGGTCAGCCACGGCAGCGCATTGAGCGGTTGGTAGCTCAGCCTCCTGATGCGGGCCGGTGGGACCGCCTTACTGCTCGTTGAAGAAACTTTCGGAGAGAGCGCAAACGCGTTCCCGCTGTTCAGTGCTTAGATCGGGGTCGACGAAGATCCTGATCTTTAACCTCGCCCGTGCGAGAGCAACGACGAAATCCTTCCAAATGGTGCTGGGTATGTCTTTCACATAAGCCACGGAGTATTTTCCTTCAGGTTCCTTCTTTAGGAGCCGAATCTCTCCTTCCTTTGCCCACTTATCGACAATCGATAAGGATGGGACCGTGACCAAAATCTGGGATTTATCAACCCCGCTCTTCAGCGCGAGGTCGCTCGCCCAACGGTCAGGGGTGGTGAGATAGGCCAACTCGTATTCTTCGTCCATCGCGGCACCCGCCCAGATCTTAATCTGCGGGGGTAGACTCTCGAAGGCCGCAGGATTAGGCTTATTGGGATCTTTGCTGATCTTGATCGGAACTTCGTTGACAGGTTCAAATGTTACCCCCCGCATCAGCATCTCGACCATCCTAAAGCTGGTTGTTGATGGACCGCAACATTCCAGCACAAGCTGCATGAACTCTTGGTCGGTCATGAAGGCCAATCCCTCGGCTGTGACGCCTGGGCTTCCCGTTGACGCCTGCATAAGGTCCTCGAAAGCCCGCCCTAGCATACTTTCGGCACAAACCTTCTTTGGGTGTTCGTAGCAATTGAGATACATCACGTCTCGCGCGTAAAGAAATTGTTCGACATAAGGCAATGCTGAGGAATCGAATGCGAGCTCAACTCTCTTTCCCTGATCATCCGTCTCTTCGAACGGGACGGCTCGTTCTATCAGGGCTTGGATATTCAGTCCTCCAATCGACAATCCACTCATATGGGCATCACGAACGAGGTAGTCCATACGGTCAACATCCAAAGGGGAGTCAATCAGGTCAGCAATGAAGTGCAGCCAGGGGGAGAGATTCAACCTGTCTTCCTGCATCAGTCCAATAAGCTCATCAAGGTCTATGCCCTCGCCCCTGAGTATTTGGCTGAGGTATTCCTGGATATATTTTATGGATAGCTCTTTGTCGGGTTTGGCAGGTTTACTTGCTCCTAAACCTACTCCGAGGTGTGTTTCAAGCGCGTGTGAGAGCGGGCCGTGGCCTAAGTCGTGGAGTAGAGCTGCGAATTTAGCCAGCCTGACAAGCCCCTTCTTCTGACTGTTGGACAAGTCAATGGATTCCACACCGTTCTGTGTGTACATCCGATCCTCTTGAAACACCCTCCTCATAACTAGTTCTGCATTTCTACACGCACCCAGCGAGTGGGCAAGCCGTGTGTGTGTGGCAGACCCAAACGTAAGATAGGCGAATGAAAGTTGACGGATATGGTTAAGGCGCTGAACGATTGGTTGGGACAGGATCTTTTTGAAGCTGGTGTCCACAGCGATTTGGAGAAAGACCGGATCGTCTTCATAAGTACAAGCAAGCGGGTCTGCGTGTGTTGTCGTCCCCCATAATGCCTTCGCTCGAGCGACACACCTCGCCGCGCCTGCGTGGTCCTTCCAGCGGAGTGCATCCTTCAACTTGCCGTTCTCCACTCTGAGGAGATCTGCCTCCTGTAGCTTTCCGCTAGCATATGAGAAGGCCTGCAAGAGGAAGAAGGTGAGGCCAAAGAGCAGACCAGCAACAATCAATACTTCTCCTGTGACTCGGAAGTATCTTTCCGCCAACGGAAGAACATCAGCATTCCTTTTTGCGGCGAGCCAAAGAGCAAAACCAAGCCCTGAGAGCGCGACGACGACGCTTAGGGCGTTCCACCAGCGCATCTCCTGTATCATTTTCATACGACAAGGCCTCCGATTCTAGAGCGGGTCGCGGCGTACGGTTTGCCCAACTATATACCGAGCAATTCCAGTAGTAAACAAGGAGCAAAGCGGGCAACGAATCTACGCGGCCTCAGTCATCTCTCCGAGGGTCCACGCGTGGACGGTAATTCTCGTCTCCATCTCGGGCGTCGAGCCCAGGGTTTAATTCACCGCTGTCACCAGAAGTCGCAAATGGGAGCCGTCCTACTTCTCCCCAGAGTCGCAAAGCCCGCAACTGTCACTATTCCGAGCGACACCTCGGACAACTCTGTTTCCCAAACCTCTCACGTCGCCGATATCGACGCCGACCTAAGGGTTCCCTGTCACCCAGGGGGGGCGTCCGGCAGCTTGTTCAGTAAATCCAGTTTTTCTTTTTCCGAGAGAAAGGACGCGCGGACGGCGTTCTGCGCTATATGAAGAATCTGCTCGCGCGTTAGTTGGAAGGTTTTCGCCGCCAACAGATATTCATTGACCAAATCTGTCCCGAACATAGCCGGGTCATCGCTGTTCAACGTCACCGCCACGCCGGCCTCCAGGAAGTGCGGCAAAGGGTGGTCTTCGATGCGCTCCAGCACGCCGGTGGCGACATTGCTCGTGAGGCAGGCTTCGAGCGGAACCTGGCGCTGGCGGAGCAAGGCCAGCACGGCAGGGTCGCGCGCCGCTGTGAGCCCGTGCCCGATGCGCTCGGCGCCCAGCGCCTCGAGCGCCTGGCGAACGCTCTCCGGCCCACAGGCTTCTCCCGCATGGGCAACCACATGCAGGCCCATGGCGCGCGCCTCACTGAAAACCTCCCGGAAAAGCTCTGCCGGACCGCGCGCTTCATCGCCTCCGATTCCCAACGCCACTACGCCCAGTGGCCGGAGACGCTCGGCCCACTGGGACACCTCGCGCGTGTGCTCGACGCCGAAATGGCGTATCGCATCAAAGATCCACTGCACCCGCACGCCGTAGACTTGCTGCGCCGCCCGCGCCGCTGAAGTTGCTGCCTCGAAAATAGCTTCGAGCGGCTGTTTCTTCCAGAGCACAACTCCGGCGGCAAAGATGATCTCTGCATACTTCACATTCTGGTTCGCCAGACTCTCAATCAGCCGGGTTGTGGCCAGAGCGTAATCGTGCGGAGTTTCCAGGAGCAAGGTCACCAACTTGAAGGCCTGGAGAAAATCCTGAAAGTCCTTGTAGCGGTATCCATGCTCTGCGCGTTCAGAGATCCAATCCTGCGTTTCCTTCTCCAGACGTCCCTTGGAACGCGAAAGCTCTTGCAGGGTATCAGGCCTGACACTTCCCTCCAGGTGGAGGTGCAATTCCGCCTTGGGAAGGTGTCGGATGAATGATTCCAGGTCCTGCATGGCGCTCTGGTATGTGGTATGTGGCAGGTCGTAGGTGGGGAAAAACGGCCTCGCTAGCGGGTATATCACACGTGCCGAGGCTGGAATCGCTCACTACCGCCTCACACGTCCTGCGCCCTCCCGCGTTTATGCCCCCCTACCCTCCGGCTCAGATCGCTTTCCCCTCCGCCCCGCATACGACCTGCCACCTACCACATACCGTTCTTCACCGTGCCGGCAGCGGTGGCTTCCCCGCGTTGAGCCAGGCCGTGTACCAGTAGGACCCCGCATCGTGCGCGGATTCGTTGATGGCCCTCATCACGGTGTCGCCAATCTGCGAATAAAAGCGATCGAAGTACTCGTCGGTATAATCGGGCTGGCCCTCGCGAGCGCGCATGTCCGCGAGGATGACGGAATCGAGCGAAGTATAAGCCTCGAGGCAGGCCTGGAAAGCATATTCGGTGGGATCATCGATCTTCGCCGCATCTCCGGGATGGAGGATAAAGAACCTCGAGTAGCGGTCCAAGAGGCGCACCTCAAAGCGGTCATCTAAACCGGTCTGTCGAGTCAATTGCCCGTCGAAGTTCCTGGTGAGGTGCAGCGGATCGTGGGCGTCAGCGACGTAGTGGGCCAGTACCGCCGCCTGCAGTTTCACCTGATCCCAGTTGCGGGATCTGAACGCCTCCGTCAACCGCAGGCTGGATTCTCCCACCTGCCAGGGAAGCACGCCATCTCGATTGATGCGCCCGGATCCGTAGTCCTGGACGGCCTGCTTGAAGGAATGCGGCAGCCCCAGGAATGGAAAGATGCCGTACTTATCCAAATAAATATAGTGGCGTTTGCGTTCGTAACGGTCCTTTTTCATCCAGAGGTCGGGATCGTTGGCGTGTTCAACCAAATACTGGCGGTTCGATTCAAAGAAGGCGCGCATCTCGGAAGGCAAGGTCTGGACGGCCCAATTGTTCACAAGGTCGTGGCCCGTCGGGCCCCAAGCCGTCACGGGATGGACAACCAATAGCCAGAGCGCGGGCAGGGCAGCTAGCCGGACCAGGGACCTGGCAGACTTTAAATGCTTGCGGCTCCGCGCGTTGGACATAAGGGCGTCGTTCCTCTTCGTTTGGCGGAACTCAGAACGGAGTCGTTCAGTCCGATTCTACCCTATTTCACAAGGATCTGTCGTTGGCAAGTGTTCGACCCGGAGTGCTGACCGCGAGGCCGCCCTTTGCCGACCCTTCGCCACGCGCAGGGCAGGTTCTGAAGGCCGACGCTGCGCTGTGTGCGTTCAGGCCACGCGTTTCCGCGCTTCCTGGCGGGTGTAGATGATGCGGTGAATCACCGTCACGTTGGAGAGGACGGCAATCAGCCAGAGCACAGGGGCCATACGGTCAAACAAGGCGCCGATGATGATTAACACCACCCGTTCAGGCCGCTCCAGAAAGCCCACTTTGCAAGACGGAATGACGTTTTCGGCTCGCGCCCGGCTGTAGCTCACCATGACCGAGCCGATCATGGACACCGCGACGAGGGAGACATATAGGAACCGATTGATGCGCCCGTAGTAGATCAACAAACCAATCAGCAAGCACAAGTCGGAATAACGATCCATCACGGAGTCGTAGAAGCCGCCGAAGGGCGTGACGCGGCCCTCGAGGCGCGCCACGCGGCCGTCCGTCATGTCGAAGACTCCGGCCAAAATGATGGTAAGGCCGGCCCAGCGAAAATAGCCGTAGGCAAACA
>Ga0326727_10018454_pt1 | contig 14236 bp, 12 predicted proteins | sample MB2enrmetagenome_FD_207643 | JGI IMG/M metagenome (GOLD analysis project Ga0326727, IMG submission 207643) | Lab enriched peat soil microbial communities from McLean, Ithaca, NY, United States - MB29MY | ecosystem: Environmental > Terrestrial > Soil > Wetlands > Peat | place: USA: New York...
CGTGGATACCTTCGGCGCGCTGCCCGCGCAATATAACCAAAGCACGGTGATGACGTCTTTCTATTGTGAGTACTAGATTGTGCACAGCAACGGGCGCGGCGCGGACGTAAAATGGAGTTGCAGGCAAAAAGTGGTTCTTTCTTGCGAAGGTAAGAAGAATGCCGGCCGATAAGGCGGGCCGTCTCCCTGAGTCTGCAAGGTCTATCCGCACTTTTACCGAGGAAGGATTGCGCGTCCTATGAAGGCATATTCCCGCATTTTCCCTTATTTGCTGATTGTTCTCACAGTTTTTGCTGCCATCCCCGCGACGGCACAGGATTGGATTCGCACCGGTTCCAACCTGGGCAACGAGCGCATCCGACTGGCCGCGGCGGATTTTAAGCCGGGGAGCAACGATCCGCAGACGCCGGCCCTGAAGGCGGCCTTTGACGCCACGCTCTTCAATGACCTGTCCAACGCGGGAATCTTCGATCTGGTTTCGAAGAGCATGGCGCCGCCGGCCATGCCCGGCGCGCCCAGTGAGATCAACCTGGCGCAGTGGTCCGCCGCGCCCGCCAATGCGGCCATGGTGGCCTTCGGCGCACTCTCGGCCGCCAATGGACGGCTCGCCGTCTCCGCATGGCTCTTCGACACCCGCAATACCGCCAATCCCCTGGTGCTGGGCAAGCAGTACAACGAAGTGGCCAGCCCGGATATGGCGCGGACTGTTGCCCACAGGTTTGCCGATGAGATCATCCTGCGGCTGGGCGGAGGGATCAACGGCATCGCCGAGACGAAGATATATTTTGTCAGCTCGCGCAGCGGAACAAAAGAGATTTGGGCGATGGACTACGATGGCCAGAACCAGTATGCCGTGACCCACCTGGGAACGATTTCGCTCTCGCCGCGCGTCTCTCCGGACAATACGCGCATCGCCTTTGCATCTTTGGGCCGCGATGGATGGGCCATTCGCATGTACTCGCTGGAACTTTTCCGCTTGGTGAACTTTCCGGCGGGCGCGGCGGGCGGCAGCAACCAGTCTCCGGCCTGGTCGGGCGATGGAACGCGGATTGCCTTCTCGTCGTCGCGCTCGGGCGATTCAGAGATTTGGGTTGCGGATGCAAGCGGGGCCAACCTGCACAGTATCACCTCCCTCAAGGGGCCTAACGTAGGACCCACATGGAATCCGCGCTCCAACTCGCAGATCGCTTGGGCGGGCGGGCGCACTGGCGAGCCGCAGATCTACACCATGGACGCGGACGGCGCCAACGTGCAGCGCTTGACCGACTCGGGCTATGCGGTCTCGCCCTCGTGGTCGCCCAACGGACAATTTCTTACCTTCGCCTGGGATCGCAAGTATGGTCCCGGCGCGCCCGGCGGGCGGGACATTTATGTAATGGACATAGCCAGCAAGCGCTGGCTGCAACTGACTCACGACGCCGGCATCAACGACTACCCCTCCTGGGCGCCCGACAACCGGCACATCGTCTTCGAGCGGGCCATCAACGGGCGAAGCCAGATTTGGACCATGCTGGCCGACGGAACCGAACAGCATCAATTGACCCAGGCGGGCAATAACTACATGCCTAACTGGAGCTGGAAGTAAGCCCCGTAACCCATGCGGACCGTCCTGCGAGACATCCGCATGAAACAACCAGGGTTCTGCACTATCATGATTACGATGCAAATGAATCTGTATCTAACGAAATATGTGGAAGGAGTAATCCATTGAACCGACTGAATCGCATTGTGGCGCCCCTGATTCTGCTTATTGCGCTGGTTGCTGTTGCAGGCTGCGGCGCCAAGACAAAACCGATCTCCCGCCAGGAGACAGCTCCTTCGAATGTGCCCGCGCCCACCGCGCAACTGACCGCAGCTCCGGCACTGGTTTCGGCTAATGACCCGGTGCAATTAAGCTGGCGAACGACGAATGCCGACACGGTCACCATTGATGGCATCGGCGAAGTGCCCACCTCGGGAGTCAAGACTGTGTTTCCTACGGAATCCACCACCTACCACCTGATGGCGAAGGGTGACGGCGGCACGGCTGAAGCCACGGCGCGGGTAACTATGAACGGACCTCCCGCCGTGCTGGTGCCCAACAGCTCGATGAGCGCCGAAGAAGCGTTCAAGAGCAATGTTCAGGACATCTTCTTCGACTACGACACCTACGATATCCGCGGCGACGCGCAGGCCACGCTCTCCCGCGACGCCTCCTACTTGGTGAGCCATCCGGAGGTGAAGATCGTCATCGGCGGCTATTGCGATGAGCGCGGCTCCAACGAGTACAACCTGGCGCTGGGACAAAACCGGGCCGATGCGGCGAAAAATGCCCTGGTGACCGCGGGTGTCGCGGCCAACCGCATCCGCGTAGTCAGCTTCGGCAAGGAGAAGCCCTTCTGCTCCGAGTCGACCGAGGAGTGCTGGCAACAAAACCGCCGCGGCGGGTTTACGCTGGAAAGGTAAAATTACAGGGAACAGGGATCAGGGAACAGGGATCAGCCTACGCATCCTTACTGACCCCTGATCTCTGACCCCTGATCCCTAATTTCTTTATAGGTGAATCATGCAAACAAAATCACTTCGCAATCGTATTCTTTGGGCGGCAATGACCGCCATGGTGCTCGTCTGGCAGCCCGCGCCCGCGCGCGCCGCCTCCAAGGAGATCACCGAGCTGCAAACGCAGGTGCAGCAACTGCTGGACATGGTGCAGCGGCTGCAATCCACCATGGACTCGCGCTTCGCCGTGCTGCAGCACCTGGCGGAGCAGACCGCGGACAGCGCCAACCAGATGTCCGCGACCGTCACTGCTCTGCAGCAGAAGATCTCCGCCCAGAGCGACACGGCCGGCGGCAAGCTGGACGCCGTTTCCGGCCAGATGCAGGCTCTCAACGACTCGGTGGATGAATTGAAGTCGCGCATCGCCAAGCTGGATAAGACGATCCAGGATATGCAGGCGCAGTCGCAGAACATACAGAATCCGCCCGTATCTGTGGTGGCTGGCCCTTCTATAACTGGCGGGCCTGCCGCAATCGGGATGACCACCCCTCAGGCGCCGCCGCTCAAGGAGACCTACCAGGCCGGCGTGCGCGACTACAACGCCGCCAGATACGATGTGGCCGGCGGAGAGTTTCAGGACGTGATTCACTACTATCCCAAGGACGATCTGGCCGGAGATGCGCAGTTTTACCTGGGCGAGATCGCCTACCGTCAGAAAAATTATGCGGACGCAGTGGCGGAATATAACGCCGTCCTGGAAGGCTTCCCCGGCAGCGTCAAGGCTCCTGCCGCGCAACTGCACAAAGGGCTGTCGCTGTTGCAAACGAACAAACGGGAAGCGGGTATCGCCGAGTTGAAACTGCTCATCAGGCGCCATCCGCAAACGCCCGAGGCCGCGCAGGCAAAATCCAAGCTGGCCGCGCTGGGCGTGCACAGCACGACGCGCTGAGCGGGGTTTTACAAACAGCGGTCTACATCCTCCACCGTGCGCTTCAACTGGCCGCAGGCGGCGTAGATGTCGCGCCCGCGCGGCTTGCGCAGATACGCCGGAATACCCGCGTCGATCAAAATGCGGCGGAAGGCTTCCACGGCCTCCGGCTGCGGCGTGGCGTAATCGATGCCGGGACCTGGATTCCAGGCTATCAGATTAACCTTGGCGGGCAGCCCCGCGCGGCGGATGAGGCGGGCGACTTCGGCGGCGTCTTTGGGACGGTCGGTAACCCCGCCCAGCAGCACATATTCAAAGGTGACGCGCTCGCGAGGACGGAGTTGGACCCGGCGCATCGCTTCCATCACCGCCGCAATCGGCCACTTGCGGTTGATGGGCATGATTTCGCTGCGGATTTGGTCGTTGGGGGCGTTCAGGCTGATGGCCAACCTGGGGCGAAATTCAGCAGGCTCCTGGGCGAAGCGCTCGATACCGGGGACAATTCCCGATGTCGACACCGTCATGCGTTGCGGACTCAGACCGACCTCGCGGACGAGAAGGCGCACCGCTCCCATGAAGTTGTCGTAATTGAGGAAGGCTTCGCCCATGCCCATGAAGACCAGGTTGATGCGGTCGCGGCCTACCTCGACAGCGTGACGGTCAAAAACTGCGACGATCTGACCGGCAATCTCGCCCGCTGTCAGATTGCGTTCGAAGCCCAGCTTGGCGGTGAGGCAGAACCGGCAATTCACCGCGCAGCCGATTTGGCTAGAGACGCAGATCGTAGCGCGTAATGATTCGGGCTGAGTTCTTTGCCCGTTAGTGGAACCAGGTTCGTGGTTTCCCACCCATTCCGCTGAAGCGCGCGGAATGGATGGGGCACCCAGCTTCGCTGTTACGTCAGCCGTTTCCGGGGCCGTTCCATCGCCGGATTCGCTGTCGTCGCCCTCCGGCATCCAAACCGTCTCCACCGTCAGGCCATCGCCGCCAGGACTCTCGACCAGGTAGCGTTCCGTGCCATCGGCTGATTGGAAGACCTGGGCGATTCGTGGCCGGCCCACCTGCCAGCCTTCGCCGGCCAGCCGCTGGCGAAGCGCCTTGGGCAGCGTGGTGATCGCATCCAGTTCCGTAATTCGTTGACGATACAGGGCTTCGGCTAACTGGCGGCCGCGCCATGCCGGCTCGCCAGCTGCGGCCATGCAGCCGCTGAGCGCCTCGGCGTCCAAGCCAAAGAGCCTCCGGCCATCCGATGGCTCATGGCCTCCGCTCACCGGGCCAGAGGCTTTGAAATGCACGAGTTGGCTCAAATCTTCGCTCACTGCTTGGCTCAGAATAGAGTATTCAGCCTTCGCGGCGCATTTCTGCCCGAATCAGAGGAAATAAGGCAATCCCTCCACAGTCTCACAGTTTCACAGTTACACAGTTTCACAGTTACACAGTTACACAGGAAATAGGGGGAGGGGGGTAGGGGTGGGGGTCCCTGGTGGTACGGACCGGTCACATCCCTGACATAATTGGACCGGGGGCTTGCCCATACTCTTGTTCATTCTGCCAGTGTGCGCCTAGAGAACGAAATAATCTGCAAAACACTTTGCTTCAATTGCCCTGCCGCCCAAAGCGCAGGCCGGCCGCGCCCCGTTTGACCTACAATCTAAGGACTGGAGTACCATGACCACCGAGCGAAATCTTCGCCACACCGTGCTGCCGAACGGCCTGATTGTGCTGACCGAGCGGATGGAGTACATGCGTTCGGTGGCCATGGGCGTGTGGATCAAATCCGGCTCCCGTTGCGAGCCGGCGGAGATGAACGGCATGTCCCATTTTGTGGAGCACATGCTCTTCAAGGGCACCCGTACCCGCTCCGCGCAGAGCATTGCCCGGGAGATGGACTCCATCGGCGGCAACCTGGACGCCTTCACCGGCAAGGAGTCTATTTGCTTCAACGTCAAGTCGCTGGCCGAGCACGTCCCCATTGCTTTGGATGTGCTGGCCGACCTGGTGATGAACCCGATCTTCGACGCGCTGGAGATCGAACGCGAGCGCGGCGTGATTCTGGAGGAGATCAAGATTGACGAGGACAACCCGGAGGTGCTGGTCCACGAGCTGTTCACGCAGGCCTTCTGGAAGGATCATCCGCTGGGCTGGCCGATTCTGGGCACGTCCAAGACGGTTGCCCGGCTGAACCGCGAGAGCCTGGCCGCTTATCACAGCGACCGCTTTCACGGCGGCAACATGATCTTTTCGGCGGCAGGCAACCTGGACCACGACCGCTTTGCCGAGGAGGTCGCGGGCAAGTTCTCCACGCTGGCCGGCGGCTCAACGCTCAACGAAGTGCCGGCTACCGAGGCCAGCGCGCGCATCATTCTGCGCAATAAAAAGTCACTGGAGCAGGTGCAGATTTGCCTGGGCGTTCCCTCCCCGCCCATCACCGACGAGAACCGCTACGTCACGCTGATTTTGAACACGGTATTGGGCGGCGGCATGAGTTCGCGCCTCTTCCAGACCATCCGTGAGGAGCGGGGCATGGCCTACTCCATCTACTCCGACCTGAGCCCCTTTCGCGACACCGGAAACCTGTGCGTCTTTGCCGGAACCTCGGTGGGCAAGGGCCTGGAGGTGGTGCAGTTGATTCTGGAGGAGTTCCGCAAGCTGAAGCAGGAGTTGCTCGGCGAGGAAGAGCTGACCCGCGCCAAGGACCAGGTCAAGGGCAACATCCTGCTGGGACTGGAAAGCTCCAATGCGCGCATGGCCAACCTGGCGCGCCAGGAGCTGTACTTCCACGAGTTCATTCCCGTGGAGGAGATTATCGCCCGAATCACCGAAGTGGATGCGGCCCAGGTGCAGGCCATGGCGCAGCGGCTCTTTGACCCCGATCGCATCGCCGTCACCCTTCTGGGCCGCCTGGATGGCGTGAAGCTGAGAAGGGCGAATCTGGTGTGCTGAAGTACAGGGATTGGGATTCACTGCGGTATAAACAGAGATGAAGCCTAGAGTTTTTCGGCGATGAAGCTTCCTGAAGCCAATCCGAGCTACGCGTTGACCGCGGGGATTGCCGTGAGCGCTGACGGCGAGCTGACCCTGCGCGCGCATCCCGAGCCGTTGCACCCCTACCGCACGCCCTTTGCCCGCGATGGCGCACGCGTTCTGCACGCGCGCGCCTTTCGCCGCCTGGCCGGCAAGACGCAGGTTTTCCGGCGCCTGGCTGGCGATTCCACTTCGGACCACTTCCGCAGCCGCCTGACACATACGTTAGAAGTCACGCAAATTGCCCGCACCGTGGCCCACGCGCTGGGGCTGAACGAGGAGCTGACCGAGGCGCTGGCGCTGGCGCACGACATCGGCCATCCGCCCTTTGGCCACGCCGGCGAAAAAGCTCTTGACCAATGCCTGCGCAGCTATGGCCTGGGCTTCGACCACAATCTACACGCCCTGCGCATCGTCACCTGGTTTGAAGAACGATATGCCGGTTTTCGCGGGCTGAATTTGACTCTCGGCGTGCGCGAGGGCATCGTCAAGCACTCCCGCGACTACTCCGCCGCCACCCACCCGGAGCTGGCCGAGTACTTTCTCGGCCAATTCCCTCCCCTGGAAGCCCAACTCATCGATCTGGCCGACGAGATCGCCTACCTGACCGCCGATCTGGATGACGGTCTCGACTCGGGCATTCTCACGCTGGAGCAGGTACGCGTGGAGGTTGCCCTCTTCCGCGGCTTCTACGGCGCCGTGTTGCGCGAATATCCAGACGCCCCGCGGAAATTGGCAATTTATGAGACCCTCAAGCGCGTTCTCGACGCACTGGTTACGGATTTGATGAAGGAAACACGCAGGCAGGTTTCCGCCGTGGGCGCGACAACCCCCGGAGAAATTGGACTCGCCGAGATTCGCCGCGCACCGCAGCGGCTGGCGGCGCTGAGCCCGGAGATGGAAGCCGCTCGCCTGTCCGCCAGGAAGTTCCTCTACGCCAACCTCTACGAATCTCCCGGCATGGAGCAGGAGCACGCCAAAGCCGCCAAAATCATCCGGGAATTGTTTTCGGCGATCATCCATGATCCCAGTCTCTTGCCCGCCGACCACCAGACGCAGATTCCCGCCGAGGGCCTGGCCCGCACCGTCGCCGATTACATTGCCGGCATGACCGACAGCTACGTCGAACAGGCATGGAAGCGCGACTGCGGGAAGTAAACAAAAACAGGGAACAGGGAACAGGTCAATCGCCGCCACTGCTAGCTTGGCGCAGGCGGAGAGCGATCCGCTAAAGTGAAGTCAGCGAGATGAGCGAGACTCGATCCATCGATCTTCACAACTTCACGGTGGCGGAAGCGCTGCGGGAGTTTGTGCGCTTCTACAACAACTGCGTGCGCTCGGGCTACCGCGGACGCCTGGAGGTGATCCATGGCTACGGATCGACGGGCGGCGGCGGGGTGATTCGGGAGGAGCTGCGCAAATATCTCAAGGCCCATTCGGAAATTTTTGGAGAGTTTCTTGCCGGAGAGAGCCTGCGCAATCCGGGAGTCACCATCCTCTACCCAAGGGAATCCCTGGCAGCGATGCCGCCAGCCCCGCGAGCTAGCCTCTCCTCCATTCCGCGCTTGAAGCCAATCCGCAAACGCTAGGGAACCGCCCCCGGCATGGAAGGCCAAACCCTCGTAAGTCTCCCGCTTTCAGTGGCTAACACGCTGGAGCCGCTGCGCGCTCTCCGCAAGCAACTTTGAACGGGGAGCCGGTGGAGCTGCTGGCCGATGAGCTCGCCGGGAAGTTCTGACGGTTTTCAACTGCTCAACCTGCACATAGAACTGGGCGGCGGTTTAAAATAGGAGAGGCAAAGAGAAAGAGTCAGATGCCAACATTCAGGTCCGCTCCCCCGCATTCGAGCCGTCCTGTTTGATCTCCCCCAACGAGGATTCAGAACTGATCATGATTGAAATTAAAGGACTTGCAGCACATGCGGCTGGCGCAGAACTGTTGCCCTTCAAGTACGACCCCGGCAAGCTGGGCGTGAACGAGGTGGAAATCGCGATTACCCACTGCGGCATTTGCCATAGCGACCTTCATCTGATCTCGAACGACTGGGGCATCAGCCAGTATCCGTTTATTCCCGGCCACGAGATTATCGGCACGGTAAAGGCAGTGGGCGCCGAAGTGCGCTCGCTTGAGGCGGGCCAGCGCGTGGGCCTGGGTTGGCAGTCTAACTCCTGCGGGGTGTGCGAGTGGTGCAGCCGGGGAATGGAAAACCTGTGCCTTGCCGCCGAGGGAACCTGCGTCCACCGCAACGGCGGCTATGCTGACCGGGTGCGGGCCAATGCGCGCTTTGTAATTCCCATTCCCGAGGCGCTGGAGAGCGAACATGCGGCTCCACTGCTTTGCGGCGGCATAACTGTCTATAACCCTTTGCGCACCCATAGCGTGAACCCGTCGTCGCGGGTGGGGGTTGTGGGCATCGGCGGGCTGGGACACATGGCCATCCAGTTCGCGCGGGCCTTCGGCGCGGAGGTGACGGCATTCTCGACCACGGCGGAGAAGGAAGAAGAAGCGCGCGCGCTGGGGGCGCACAATTTTGTAAATTCCCGTGAGTCGAAGGCCATGAAGGATGCGGCCGGCTCCATGGATTTAATTTTGAGCACCGCCAGCGCCGACCACGATTGGGGTGTCTATGTGCAGGCGCTGCGACCTACCGGGACGTTGTGTTTTGTGGGGGTTCCGCCGTCGCCGGTCAGTGTGCAGGCATTTCCGCTGATCAGCGGGCAGCGCTCCATCAGCGGCAACCCGACGGGAAGCCCCTATCGCCTCAAGGAGATGCTGGACGTGGCGGCGCGGCACGGGGTCAAGGCCACGACCGAATCCTTCCCCATGGCGCAGGCCAACACGGCCATCGATAAGGTGAAAAAGGGCAAGGTGCGTTACCGGGCAGTGCTGGCCAATTAGGACTTGAGCGGGCGGGCGAATTATTTTGAATTTGGACCGCAACTTAAACGCAGGAATGTGGTCTGAAAGAATAGAAGCCGGATGGGAAGAAAAGCCCAGAAACCGGCAGTGCTGAGGACGGAGGTTGTCTCCGGTTCCCTGGTCCGATGGAAGCAGGACGGGCAGTGCAAGTCAGCACAAGGAGGATGTTATGCGGAGATTTCGGCTGGTTCTGATTGCAATGCTGCTGATGACGCCGTTCGCGGTAACGGCGATGGCCCAGGATGTGGAAGAGGATGTTGGAGTCGGTCCCGCGCTAGTTGCTGCTCCCATGGTCTACGGGCCTCCGGTCTGTGAGTGGGGCTATTACGCTTATTATCCCTATGCCTGCGCCCCTTACGGTTATTACGGGCCGGGTTGGTTCTACGGCGGGGTGTTCCTCGGCGTGGGGCCGTGGTACGGCTGGGGCTGGGGTCATCATGGCTGGGGCCACGGCGGCTACGGCTATCGTGGAGGGTATGGGGTTCGCGGCGCCAGTGCAGGGCGCGGAGCTTATGGCAATGGTTATCGGGGAGGCGTAACCAACGGCGCGCGTGGCAATGCCGGTGGCACACGCGGATACAGTGGCGGTGCACGCGGCTATAGCGGCGGTCATGCAGGCGGCTATAGCGGCGGCCATGCTGGCGGCTATAGCGGCGGCCATGCTGGCGGCTATAGCGGCGGCCATGCTGGCGGCTATAGCGGCGGCCATGCTGGCGGCTTCAGCGGCGGCGGCGGACACGCGGGCGGTGGCGGCGGCCATGGCGGCGGCGGGCATCGGTAAACAATCACGACTTTTATCAGAAAGGCTCGCCTGCTTCGGCAGGCGGGCTTTTTTTGTGAATTGAAAACCCAAGCATTTTTTACAGATGGTGTAGAGTGCGGCGTGGACCAGGAGGTCCACGCAACAGCCGGCCGGGAGGCCGGCGCTACAGCTTCGTGACCTACCGGCCCCTGTACAAACGATCGGAAATCATCACTACACCAACTGACAAACTGCTCTAAGAGCAGGGTTGCCGGCAAGCGCGGGGAAGATTATTGGGGAAGGACTTCAATGCCCGTCACGGTTGCATAGCCATCCACGGGAACAAAGCTCAGAAGCAATTTCCCCTGGGCATTGGGCCTGAGGTCATTGAACTTGCGAATGACCACATCGGTCTGGCGCGCCTCCCTGGCAGGGTTGAAGCTCTTGAGAAGCGCATTTCCATTGCAGAAGACATCGAAGATATGGGCGACCTGCGTTCTTTCATCGCCGGAAGAAGATGAGGGCTGGTCCCAGTCACCATGGCGCACGGCAAAATGCAGCACTACGGAGTAAGTTCCCTGCGAAACGGGAATCGCATAAGAGAAGTTACCCCAGCGCTCGGTCTCGTAGAGCTCAGGATCATCGGTCCCTTTAACCGGGGCCGTGTATGCCGCGAGTTGGCCACCCTCGAAGTAATTGTCCGGGCTCCACCAGTAGCTGTCATTGGAGTAATAGGGTGTCTGGCGGGCCAGCAGGCGCACGGGCCGGATATGACCCCTGAAGCCGGGCAAAATCTCGATGGCGGAAAGGGTAGCCTGGTTGCCGTCCTCGCCGGCAAACTCCAGATGCAGCAGCCCATCCGGCCCGGGAGCCATGTCGGTAAATACCTTGACGTCGGCGGTACGGCTGGCTCCGGCATCGGCCGCAACATCGAAGCGGGTTAGCAGCATTCTACCGTTGGCGCGCACGGTCATCAGGCGGCTGCCTTCGCCACCCGTTCCGGTGGACTCCGGGCCATAGACAGTTTCTGCAAAGTGCAGGCGGAGTTCGTAGATGCCTTTTTTCAGCGGAATTGCATAGCGAAACTGCCCCTGACGGCTGGTGCGGTAGAAATCAGGGTCTTGAGTGCGCCAGATGTGCTGCACGGAGCTTTTTACAGCGGCGCCACCATCAAACCATGCATCGGCGTTCCACAGTTTGCCTGCATGATCGACGAAGCTGCGTCCGGCGCCCGCCAGGATGCGGACCTCCTCGCCCGTGGGCGGGCCAAACTGCGATTCCTCGGGCAGGGCAAAGGACTGATTCGATTCTGCCTTGGGCGTGGTCTGCTTCATCTGCCTGAGGATCAGCAGACCGCAACCCAGACCAACCGAGAGAAGCGCGAGCGCGGCTACCAGCCACCAGTTCCAGCGGCCAGCCTTGTGAACCGGTTGTTCCGCCTTGCGCGCATCAGCATAGTTGAACTGCGGAACATATTGACCCAAAGGAATGGCGATGTGGAGCCGATGCGACGCGCCTTCGCCAGCGTAGTACTCGGCAAGGCGCTTGCGCAGGCGGTTGGCCTCAACCCGCACAATCGAGTCGGAGTCCTGGTCGAAGGAAGGCTGGCGGTGGAAGACCTCCACTCCGACGGAATACTCCTTGATCTGGTTGGACTGCCCGGCAAAGAGCTTCTCGCATAAGTACGTCAACAGATGAGCGAGCTTGGGCGCGCGAACGAAGTACTCCGAATGAAGCACCGCATCCAGTTCCGCGCGCTGGGCTTCAATATCGACCGGCTCTGGGCCTTCAACCGCCATCGTTACCGTCTCCGGACTGATTGTAATGCTACCGCGTATTAATTGGTTTTCCAGCATTTAACGGTTGCGGGAACAGAGGAAAACGGCGTGTAACGGCGGGTAACCCCTCCTTCTTTCCGCCGGTAAGGCGCTTGGCACGGCCCATCAGGCTGTTGTAAGCTCTGGCAGGGCATTGAGTTCGGTAGCGCCAGGGACAGATTTAACCCCGGCTAAACGGGCAGGTAGCAGGTATAGCGTTGTGTACATTTCGCGGAAGATCTTTACTGGAATCAAGCAGGGAGCTGAGTGCCGAAGCCATCAAGCGCTCCAACATATGCTCCCGCGCAGGAGAGGTGACCCATGAGAAGACTAATGATGATGCTGGCAGTAATGAGCCTGCTGATGAGCGCGACCGCGTATGGAAAGACAAACTCCACCTCGGAAGCAGCCAAGAAAGACAAGATGGCAGCGGCCAAGTTGGCAGAGGAAAAAGGAGACCTGGATCGCTTGCACAAGGATTACGGATCGGCCCTTTCCCACTATACGTCGGCCCTTCGCGTCAACACGACAAGCTCTGAGCTTGATAACAAGATGGGCATTGCCGAACTGCAACTGAACGAGCGGGCGCAGGCGCGCAAGTACTTTCTCCGCGCGATGAAGCTCGATCCTCAGTTCTTTGCTCCCATCAATAACATGGGGGTGCTGGACCTTCTGGACCGGAGGTACAAACCTTCCATCAACTACTTTAAACAGGCGCTGGCGCTGGATGAGACCAATGCGCATACCCATCTAAACCTTGCAAGTGCCTGGATGGGGATAGGCGAAGTCGATCATGCCATGACCGAGTACGCCCGCGCTCTGGAGCTTGACGCCGATGTGTTGAGCACCACTCCGGAGGGAATTGTCGCCCAGGTGCAAACGCCGGAGCAGCGCGCCCGTATTTCGTTTTTGATTGCCAAGATGTATATGAAACGCGGCAATCTGGACGGAGCACTGGAGTATTTGCGCAGAGCCAAAGAGGGAAATTATCCAGAGATGTCCAGCGTCTACAAGGACCCGGCTTTCACCGCGCTCTGGGGTGATCCCCGCCTGACGAAGATCGTCAAGCGGTAAATTGCGCGAGGGCAGCGAGGCGGCCGGCGATGCGCTCGGCGGCGGCAGGATGGGCCTGGGTGCGGGCTGCAACAGCCATGGCATCCAGGCCCTCCGCGCTTTGAAGCAGGCTGGTGAGGGTAGAGAGCAGCTTACTGGAAATGTCGAGCTCCGGCTCTTCGAGCATCAGAGCCGCGCCGGCCTTTACCATCTCCTCAGCGTTGCGGCGCTGGTGGTCGTCGGCGGCAGCGGCAAAGGGAACCAGCAGGGCGGGCTTGCCGGCGGCAGCCAGTTCGGCCACAGTGGACGCGCCGCCGCGGGCCATGACCAATGTGGCGCGCGCAAATTGCTGGGGCATATCGTCGAGAAATGGCCGGACTTGCCAGCGCTTTGGGTCGGCACCGCTGGCGGCGTAGGCGGCCTGGGTCTGCTCGAAGTTGCGCTCTCCGCTTTGATGAAGAACAGTAAGGCCGGGGACGGCGTCGAGCAGCGCCGCAATGATCCGGGGCAGATGAGTGTTGAAGATGCGCGCGCCCTGCGAGCCGCCGAAAACTAATAGGTGGGGCGTCGTTGGCGCAGGTTGCTGAAGAGTAAAGAACTCCTGCCGGACGGGAATGCCGGTGACCTCGGCGTTGCGGAACCACTTGACGGCGGAAGGAAAGTTGACCGCCGCGGCCTGGACGCGCTTGCCGACGAGGCGGTTGGCGAGGCCGGGCATGGCGTTGGGCTCGAAGACCATGGCGGGGATTTTGAGCCGCAAAGCCGCCGCCATCGCCGGGCCGGAGGCGTATCCGCCCACTCCGAAGACGACATCGGGCCGGAACTCTCGGATCAGCCGCTTGCAGGCTGCGATGCTGCGGGGCAGGCGCATGAGCGTTCGCAGGCGGGTAACGAGCGAGACATTCTTGAGCTGGCCGACATCGATGAGGCGCAGATTGAAGCCGGCCTCGGGGACGAGGCGCGACTCCATGCCGCGCGCCGTGCCGACGAAGAGCACCTCGGCCGAGTGATGGGCGACGAGTTCGCGAGCCACGGCCAGCGCCGGAAGGATGTGACCTCCGGTGCCGCCTCCGGCGATGAGTACGCGCAGGTGGGACATCAATCCGCCTTCCTGCTGATGTTAAGCAGGATGCCGATGGAGGCCAAGGTGACGACGAGCGAGCTTCCTCCGGAGGAGATCAGCGGCAGGGGAAGGCCCTTGGTGGGCAGCAGGGCGAGGACCACGCTGATGTTGAAGAAGGCCTGAAGGAGGATGGTCATGGTGATGCCGAAGGC
>Ga0326727_10018455_pt1 | contig 14235 bp, 11 predicted proteins | sample MB2enrmetagenome_FD_207643 | JGI IMG/M metagenome (GOLD analysis project Ga0326727, IMG submission 207643) | Lab enriched peat soil microbial communities from McLean, Ithaca, NY, United States - MB29MY | ecosystem: Environmental > Terrestrial > Soil > Wetlands > Peat | place: USA: New York...
CTGCGCCGCATTTTGATGTGGGACGAGTTCAGGGACCACCCCATGCGCCGCGACTACGTTGAGCCAGACGACTTCGAATACGAGCCCACCGCGCACGATGCCGTGTTGAAGCGCGCGCAGGAACACCAAAGCAGGGAACAGGGATCAGGGATCAGGGACTAGGGACTAGGGAATAGGGAATAGGTGCACGGATCACGGTCCGCGAACTACGAACCACGAATCACGCATCACGAACCACGCGAAAGAGCTTGATGAGTGTAGCAGAGACCAAATCGGAGAAAGCGGCGGGCTGGAATCGCCCACCGGTTGTTGTGCCGGATGGCGAGGGCGAACTGCTCGAAGTCGCCATGGGGCCGCACCATCCCTCGACGCACGGCGTCTTCCGCATGGACTTGGCGCTCGACGGCGAGCGTGTCGTACGCCTCAAGCCGGTCTTCGGCTATCTGCACCGCAATCACGAGAAGATCGCCGAGGGCATAACCTATCTGGCGTCGATGCCTTATACCGACCGGCTCGATTACATCTGCTCGCTCACCAACAACTGGGCCTATGCGCTTGCCGTTGAAAAGCTGTCTGGGCAGGAAGTTCCCGAGCGCGCGCAGTACATTCGCGTCATTCTTGCCGAGCTCACCCGCATTCAGAACCACGCCTCATCCATCGGCTTCCTCTTGCAGGAGATGGGCGCCAGCGGAACGCCGCTCATGTACGCATTCCGTGAGCGCGAAAAGATCCTCGATCTCTTCGAGTCGCTCGCCGGCTCGCGCATGATGTGCAACTACATGCGTTTTGGCGGCTGCCGCGTCGACGTAAGCGCCGCGTGGCTCGACGAAGCGCGCAAGGTCGTGGCCGGGCTGCCCGCTTTTATCGACGAGTTTGAAGCGCTGCTCAGCTCGAACGAAATCCTGATGGCGCGGTGCCAGGGGATCGGCGTGTTGAAGCCCGAGCTTGCCGTCAACGCCGGCGTAACCGGCCCCATGCTGCGCGCGTCAGGAGTGAATTATGACATTCGCAAGGTCGACAAGTACGGCATCTACGACCGATTCAAGTTCCGCGTGCCGCTCGGCGACCACGGCGACATCTACGATCGCTACATGATGCGCGTGCTTGAGATGCGCGAGTCGATCGTCATTCTCTCGCAGGCGCTCAAAGACATTCCCGCCGGGCCCATCATGGATCCCAAGGCAAAGATTCGCGGCTTCAGACCCAAGCCCGGCGAGGCCTACGGGCGCATTGAGGCTCCCAAGGGCGAGCTTGGTTTTTATCTGATCAGCGACGGCAGCCCCAATCCGTATCGTTACCGGGTTCGCCCGCCGAGTTTGATCAATCTGACCATTCTTGAAGACATGTGCCTGGGTCACAACGTGGCCGACGTGGTTTTGATTTTTGGAAGCGTGGATATTGTGCTGGGGGAAGTGGATAGGTAGTTTTTTGAGGGACTAGGGACTAGGGACTAGGGACTAGGGACCAGGGACCAGGGACTAGGGACTAGGGACTAGGGAACAGGGAACAGGGAACAGGGAGCAGGGAACAGGGAGCAGGGAGCAGGGAGCAGGGAACAGGGAACAGGGAGCAGGGAGCAGGGAGCAGGGCGCAGGAGAAACAACATCTCGCGGAGTTTTGTAAAAGGGCACGACTTAAGTCAGGCCGAAACTGGCTATGAATGACGCGGGGCTTTAGCCCCTGAGAAAAATGCCGGATAGGCGAAATATTTGCACTGAATTGCAGCGGTCGGCCCGGCACCAACATGCTGAAAGCTAAAAGCTAGGAGCTGTTTTCAATGTTAGGCGAAGGCATACTGAAGGGGATGGCGGAGACGGCGAAGAATTTCGCCGGCAGCTTTGTCTCCGCGGAACGGCTCACGACGGTCCAGTATCCTGAGCAGCGCATCCCGACCATGGAGAATGCTCGCGTCTTTCCCTTCCTGGTGTACGACGGACCGGAGTGGCAGGCCGGACTGCGCTGCGTGGCCTGCCAGATCTGCGAAAAAGAGTGCCCGCCCAAGTGCATCTACATTGAGAAGTCGTCTGACAAAAAACCTGATTACGCTGGCAAACAGCAGTTTTATCCGGCAAAGTTCGACATCGATATTTCAGTTTGCATGAGCTGCCAGATCTGCGTCGAGGTCTGTCCCTTCGAAGCCATCAAGATGGACACCCAGTTCGAGCTGGCCACCGACGACCGCTTCGGCGGGCTGCTGCTCGACCGCCAGCAATTGGCCAAGTCAAACGAGTACTACCACTCGATTCACCCAACTGAAGCTGCCGGAGTGGATGGCCGCCTGGCCGAAGAAAAGGCCAAAGTTGAAGCCAAGGCCAAAGCCGCCGCTGAGGCCGCTGCCGCCAAGGCAGCCGCAGCCGCCGCACCGGCAGCCAAACCTGAAGGAGGACAAGCCTAGCCATGGTCGAGAAAGCGGATCAGGTTTTCGTGCTCCTCCAGCACTGGCTTGTCTCGTTTCTGCCCGCTGTGCTTCAGCCCGCTGCCGCGGTGCTGCTTAGCGTAATCGCAATCGTATGCGTCTTTCCCGGCCTCTTCGCGCTGACTACGGTCTTTGAGCGCAAGGGCCTCGGCCGCATCCAGAATCGGCTCGGCCCCAACCGCGTCGGGCCCTTAGGGCTTTTCCAGCCCGTCGCCGACGGCATCAAGGCCCTCATCAAGGAAGACATTGTCCCCTTAAGCGCCAACACGCTGGTGCATTTTCTTGCGCCGCTCTCGCTGGTGGTCGCCGTCTTTATGGAATTTGCCGTGTTGCCCATGGGCCGCAACATGGTGCTGGCCGACATGGACGCTGGCCTGCTCTTCTTCTTCTCCATGAGCGTGTCCACGGAGCTATCGGTCTTCATGGCCGGCTGGTCGAGCCACAACAAGTACTCGCTGTTGGGCGCCATGCGCGCCGTGGCCCAGATGATCAGCTACGAGATCATTCTGCTGCTTTCGAGCGTTGCTGTCGTCATGACCGCCGGCTCGCTCTCGCTGGTTAAGATCGTCGATGCACAGAATCACTACTCCGGCGTCCTCCCCAACTGGTACATCTTCACACCATGGGGTTTGGCCGCGTTTGTCATGTATGCCATCGCCGCAACGGCTGAGACCAACCGCTCGCCCTTCGACCTGCCTGAAGGCGAGTCCGAGCTCGTCGCCGGTTATCACACCGAGTATTCGGGCTTTAAATTCGCGCTCTTCTTCCTCGGCGAGTACCTGGCCATGTTTTCCATCTCCGGCCTCGGCACCACTTTGTTTCTCGGCGGCTGGTCGGCGCCATTTTCGTTCCTTACCTGGATTCCTTCGTGGATCTGGTTCTTTGGCAAGGTGATGATCTCGATCTTCGTATTCATCTGGATGCGCGGCACGCTGCCCCGCCTGCGCCAGGACCAGTTGATGAACTTTGCCTGGAAGTTTGTGCTGCCCTTCACGCTGCTCGATCTGCTGGTGACCGCACTCTGGCGATTCATGGGCGAGGGATGGCTGCGCTGGGTGGTTTCAACGGTGATTCTTGCCGGAGCTTACGTGCTCATGGGCCGCTTGGCCATGTACAAAGAGCACTTTGCTCCAAGGAAGTATCGCTATGCTGAATGAGGTGAACGGGAAATGGGCATAATGTTCTATCTCATCGCGGCCATCACGCTGGCAGGGGCGCTGGCGGCGATGACGCTCAAGCACCTGGTGCATGCGGCGCTTGCAGTTACGGTCGCCTTCGGGGGCCTGGCGCTGTTCTTCCTCGATCTCGACGCGCAGTTCGCCGGCTTTGCGCAGATCCTGATTTACATCGGCGCCGTCGCCATTCTGATTGTGTTTGCGATTCTCCTGACGCGCGGGTCGGAACTGCCCAAAGACGGTGTCTTCAGCCGCACCTGGTTTGCCGGCCTCGCAATCGCCGCGGGAATCTTTGCCGTGCTGGGCTGGGCCGTGCTTGCAAGCGCGAAAGCACTCCCATCTGAGACGGCCACACCCGCAGTCACCGTCCATGATATCGGCGTAGCACTGATGGGCCGCTACGTACTGCCGCTTGAGATTGTCGCGCTGCTGCTTACCGCCGCAACCATCGGCGCCGTCATTGTGGCCCTGCACGAGAAAGAGAGGACCCGCTGATGGCCTCCGCGTCGCCGCTCACGGCTTACCTGGTTGTGGCCGCGCTCCTCTTCTCCATCGGCCTGGCCGGCGCGCTGGTGCGCCGCAACGCGATCATGGTACTCATCGGTATTGAGCTCATGCTGAACGCGGCCAACCTCAACTTCATCGCCTTCTGGCGCTACTCGCCGCATCCCGAAGCTCTCACCGGAATGATGTTCGCGATCTTCTCCATTGCCGTGGCCGCGGCCGAAGCTGCCGTGGGTCTGGGACTCGTCATCGCCATCTATCGCCACACCAACACCACCGATCTCGACAAGATGAACAGGATGAAGGGGTGAACGGATGCTGATGCAAGAAATCCCGCAAACCCTCACATCTGTGCCAGTGGCTACGCACTGCTACGAATCGCCAATTACGCAGGCGTTGTGGCTGATTCCAGCATTGCCGATTCTTGCGGCTGGAATCATTGCGTTGTTGAAGCAGCCGCGAAGGAGGACGGCCTCTTTTCTCGCTATCGGTTCGCTCAGCATCTCGCTATTGCTTTCGCTAATTGCGCTTGGTCACTGTGTCTACCATGGGGCTGGCCTATCAAGCCGGATCTTTATGGACTCGCCGGCACCAGCGCTTCGTGAGACCGTCAACTTTACATGGTTCCAGTTCGGCAACTCGCCCGTCGATCTCGGCTGGATGCTTGACCCGCTCTCGGCCATCATGGCCGTGATGGTCAGCTTCGTGGGCCTGCTCATCTTTATCTACTCCGTGGGCTACATGGCCCACGATGAGAACTTCACCCGCTTCTTCTGCTTCATGTCGCTCTTTGCCGGAGCCATGCTGGGCGTGGTCATCGCCAACTCCATCCTGCTGCTCTTCGTGGGATGGGAGCTGGTCGGCCTCACTTCGTATCTCCTCATCGGCTTCTGGTACCAAAAGCCCTCGGCCGCCGCAGCCGCCAAGAAAGCCTTCATCACCACGCGCGTCGGCGATATTTTCTTCCTGCTAGGCATCGTCTGGCTCTTCGCGCAGACCGGCACACTGCTCTTCTACAACCACGGCTCGGGATCGCTTGAGACCTTCGCGCTCCAGGCCCTCCTCTCGCATCACGCAGCCTGGGGGCTTACCGCCGCTGGCGCAATCGGCCTGTTGATCTTCGCCGGCGCAGCGGGCAAGAGCGGTCAATTTCCGCTGCACGTATGGCTGCCCGACGCCATGGAAGGCCCCACGCCCGTCTCCGCGTTCATTCACGCGGCAACCATGGTCGCGGCCGGCGTATATCTCATCGCGCGCGTCTATCCGCTCATGTCGGCCGGCATGCCGCTCACGGCGTCGGGCGAGCCGGCTGGTACCACCACCGCGCTCGTCGTCGTCACCTGGGTCGGCGCAGCCACGGCGGTCTTTGCCGCGCTCATCGCCGTCGCGCAAAACGACATCAAGCGCATCCTCGCCTACTCCACCGTCTCGCAGCTCGGCTACATGATGGCCGGTCTCGGCCTTGGTGGCGTCGCTGTGGGCATGTTCCACCTCATCACGCACGCGTTCTTCAAAGCGCTGCTCTTCCTCGGCGCAGGCTCGGTGATTCACGGCTGCCACGAGGAGCAGGACGTGCGCCGCATGGGTGGGCTCAAGGCCTTCATGCCGGCCACGTTCATCACCTACGCCATTGGCATGCTGGCGCTCTGCGGATTCCCGATCTTCTTCTCCGGCTTCTGGTCCAAGGACGCGATTCTCGAAGCCGCGCACAAATCGGATTTCATCAAAGGGCCTTATTATCTGCTGATCTTTGGCGCGCTGCTTACGGCGTTCTACATGACGCGCCAGGTGAGCTACGTCTTCTTCGGCCAGGGTCGCGAACAAGGCCACGCGCACGAGAGCCCGCGCGTAATGACTGCGCCGCTCGCCATCCTGGCCTTCTTCGCCATCGTGCTCGGCGCAATCGGCACGCCGGCATGGCCCTGGTTCCGCGCGTTTCTTGAGGGCCAGGCCGCATCGTTCAATATTCACACGCTCTTTGAAGCGGACTTCGCCAAACTCCTTGCTACATCGACCGTGATCGTCTTCCTCGGCCTCGGTCTGGGCTGGTGGCTCTATGGCAACAAGTCGCCGAAAGCTGAAGAACCGGACGCGCTTGAGAAGGCCGCGCCAGCTCTATGGGCTCCGCTGCGCGACCGACTCTACGTCGACGAGTTCTATGGCGTCACCGTCATCGCCTTCTACTACTGGTGGGCGCGCGTGGCCGACTGGCTCGACCGCCGCGTGTGGGGCGGCATCGTGGCGGCCGTCGCCTGGATCTTTAGAATGTTTGCGCAACTCAACCGCCTGCTCGACCTGCACTGGGTCGACGGCACATTCGACAAGGCTTGCGAGGAGCTCTCGACCGGCGGCGGCATTGTGTCGCGCGTGCAGAACGGCCGTGCGCAGACCTATCTGCGCATCCTCGCCTTCGCCGTGATTGCGCTCGCGGCAATCCTTATCTGGAGCGTCCGGCCATGAACGACGTTGCGACCGGCTTCTCGATCCTCACGCTCCTCACCGTGCTGCCGCTCGCGGGCGCGCTGCTTGCGCTTTTCATTCCAAGGCACGCGCGCGGCATTGCGCTCATCACGGCGCTGGTAGGCCTCGCGATGGCGCTGGTGGTGTGGCTGCACCTGCCTGCCGACGGCTCAATCGGCATGGGTGAGCGCATCAGCTGGGTTCCTTCGCTCGGCATCGAGTATCACCTGGGCGTCGACGGCCTGGGCGCGCTGATGGTGCTGCTCTCGGCCGTGGTCACGCTCATGTCAGTCGACGCGGCGCATCGCGTGCACCACCAGCCCGGCCTTTACTACGCGCTGGTGCTGGCGCTCCAGTCGGGGCTCTTCGGCTCCTTTACCGCGCTCAATTTCTTCCACTGGTTCCTCTTCTGGGAGCTGAGCCTCATCCCGGCCTTCTTCCTCATCAAGCTGTGGGGCGGGCCCAATCGCGGTCCCGCATCAACGCAGTTCTTCATTTACACCATGGCCGGCAGCGTGGCGCTGCTGCTCTCGTTCCTCGCCGTCTTCCTCTCGACCGGCTCGATGGACTTCACCGAGCTTACCGCGCTCGCCGCGAACGGCTCGCTTACTCAAATGGTCACGGCGCATCTGGGCGCTGTAATGCCATGGCTTGCGATGGGTGTGCTTGCCGGCTTCGCCGTCAAGGTGCCCATGGTTCCGTTTCACACCTGGCTGCCCGCTGCTTATGCTGAAGCGCCATCGCCCGTAACCATGCTGCTCACCGGCGCCATGTCGAAGATGGGCGTCTACGGCCTCTTGCGCATCGCCATTCCGCTCTTCGGCCCGCAGATCGCCGCCATTCGAACACCGCTGCTCATCCTGGCGGTTGCCACTGTGGTGATGGGCGCGTGGGCCGCAGCGGCGCAAAAGGATTTGAAGCGCGTCTTCGCCTACTCCTCGGTGAACCACCTGGGCTACTGCCTGCTCGGCATCTTTGCGCTGGCAGTGCCGGCAGCTGGCGCAGCAAATCCCATATCGATTGGGGCCAGCCAGGCCGCCGCGCTTAACGGCGTCATCCTGCAGATGTTCAACCACGGCCTCACCGCGGCCGCGCTCTTCTGGTTCATCGCCATGATCCAGTTCCGCACCGGCGGCCTGCGCGGTATCGATGACTTTGGCGGCCTGCGCAAGCCAGCGCCGGTCTTCGCGGGCCTCATGGGCATTGCGCTCTTCAGTTCGCTCGGCCTGCCCGGCCTCAACGGCTTTGTCGGCGAATTCCTCATCTTCCGCGGAGTTTTTCCATTGGCGTGGATTGCGGCGACTGTTTCGGTGCTTGGCCTGCTTGTCTACGCGGCAGTGATTCTCACCGTGATTCAAAAAGTATTCTCAGGCCCGGTCCCGGAGCACTGGGCCAAATTCCCCGATCTGCACCATAGCGAGCGGCTCGCCCTCGCGCCGGTCATCGGGCTTATGATCCTGCTTGGCCTTGTGCCCCAGCTCATTGTGGACGGCGTCAACCCCACGGTCGTGTACCTGCTGGCGCACTGGAGATTTTAGATGTTGGCCTGGTGCATTTACATTTCGTTCGGCGGAGCATTCATCGCGGCGCTGCTGCCCAATCGCAAGCCAGGCCTCGTGCGCTGGTTCGCGCTGGGCGTTGCTCTGCTGGGGCTGCTCCATGCAATGGCCGGCTTTGCAGCCGGCGCGAGCCAGGGCAGCCAAGTCCTTACTGACAAGCTGTGGGTGCCCGCAATGGGCATCCATTACATGCTGGTCGCCGACGGCATCAGCCGCGTGCTGGTTCTGCTCACCGGCATCGCCGCGGTCGCAGGCATTCTCTTCAGTTGGAACGTCGAGCTCCGCGTCAACCAGTTCTTCGCGTTTTATCTCGCGCTCATCGGCGGCGTCTACGGGGTCTTTTTGAGCGGCGATCTCTTCCTGCTCTTCGTCTTCTACGAGATCGCCATCATTCCCAAGTATTTCCTCATCGCCATCTGGGGCTCTACGCGCCGCGAGTACGGCGCCATGAAGCTCGCGCTCTATTCCTTCGTGGGCTCGGCCATGGTGCTCATCGGCCTGCTCGCCGCCTATGCAACTTCCGGCAGCCACACCACTACGCTTGCCGGCCTTGCGCATGCCGGCCTGCCGGTCAGCTTCCAGATGTGGTGCTTCCCGCTGGTCTTTGTCGGCTTCGGAATTCTCGCCGGCATGTGGCCCTTCCACACCTGGGCGCCCACCGGTCATGTGGCCGCGCCAACAGCTGCATCAATGCTGCTGGCCGGCGTGGTCATGAAGCTCGGCGCCTACGGTTGCCTGCGCGTCGCCATCGGCCTCTTCCCGCACGGGCTCGATCCGTGGAGCTTCACCCTCCTTGGTCTCGCATCGTGGCGCGACGTCTTTGCGCTGCTCGCGGTCATCGGCATCATCTACGGCGCGCTGGTGGCGCTCGCGCAAACCGACTTCAAATTCGTCATCGGTTACTCGAGCGTCAGCCACATGGGCTTCGTGCTCCTCGGCCTGGTCACGCTCAACCAGATCGGCCTCGATGGCGCGGTGCTGCAGATGTTCTCGCACGGAGTGATCGCGGGCCTGCTCTTCGCCATCGTGGGCCGCATTGTCTACGACCGCACCCACACGCGCCAGTTCGCAGAGCTTGAGCACATGCACCTCGCGCGGCGCATGCCCTTCGCGGCGTGGGCGTTTGTCGGGGCCGGACTCGCGTCCATGGGGCTGCCGGGCTTCTCGGGATTTATCGCGGAGTTGCAGGTGTTGGTCGGCGCGTGGCGCGCCAATCCGCTGTGGGCCATGGGCGCGGGCGTCGGCATCATCGTGGCCGTGGCCTACACGTGGCGCGCGCTGCAAAAGGCGTTCTTCACCGATCACGTTCCCGGGGCGCACGAGCTCGAGGCTGAAAAGGCTCATCCCTTCGCGCCCATCACCTGGCCTGAGGTTGCCGGCGTGGCGCTGCTCGGCATCTCCACCGTCGCCGTCGGCGTTTATCCGCGCATTCTGCTCGACCAGATCGAACCCGCCGTGAAAGCCCTGCTCGGAGGAGTGCAATGAACTACGCCGATCTCTTCCGCGCAATGCTGCCTGAAACGGTTCTTGAAATCGCCGCGCTGCTGGTGCTGGTGGTCGATCTCGGATTCGTGCGCAAGGCCGCGCTCCAGACGCGCGTGGCCGTCGCCTCGCTCCTCGGGATTGTGGGCTGCATCGTTGCCATTTGGGGCGTTTACGCGGCTGGCAATGCGGGCTTCAGCGTGGGCGACGAGTTGCTGCTTTCTGCGGGCAGCATCGCCGGCGTCGCGCAGGTCGGCATCCTGGTGCTCACAGCGATCACACTTCTGCTGCTGGTGGGCGAGGAGTTCACAAAGCATGTGGGCGAATATGTGGCCGTGGTGCTAATGGCCGCGGCCGGCGGCTTGATCATTGCTGCGGCGCAGGACTTGCTGGTGATCTTCGTTGGCCTCGAACTGCTCTCGCTCGGCCTCTACATCCTCACCGCATTCGCTAAGAAATCGGGCAAGAGCGCTGAAGCTGCGATGAAGTATTACCTCTTCGGCGGCATGTCCGCTGCGTTTCTACTCTTTGGCTTCAGCTATCTCTACGGTTTGAGCGGCTCGACCAGCCTGGCCCGCGTCGTCCTCGGCACTTATTTTGCATCGGCGCGCGGTGCCACGCCGCTGCTCCTCATGGCGCTGGTGATGGTCGCCGTCGGACTCGGGTTCAAAGTCGCAGCGGTTCCGTTTCATCTGTGGGCTCCTGACGCCTATGAAGGCGCGCCCGCTCCCGCCGCTGCCTTCATCGCATCCGTCTCGAAGGTCGCCAGCTTCGCATTGCTCATTTCTATTAGCTACGCGATTCTCTGGTTTCCCAAGATGCTTCACATGACGGGTCGCCTTACCGTCAAAGTAACCGCGCCCGGAACGCCGCCCCCGCACATGACGTACGGCTTTGTCTCGGGCTGGCCACTCCTCCTGATGGCGCTCTCGATTGCGTCCATGGTCTTTGGCAATCTGGCTGCGCTCGCGCAATCGAACGTTCGCCGTTTGCTGGCCTACTCCGCCATCGCGCATGCCGGCTATATCCTGCTTGGCCTTGCGTTCTTCGGGTGGACGAACGTGAGTTCGCAGGCGATCCTTTACTACATCCTCACCTACGGCCTCACCACCATCGGCGCATTCGGCGTCGTCGGGGTCGTGGAGCGCGCAACCGGCTCCGACAGGCTCGACAGCTTCCTCGGCCTGCACAAGCGCAACCCGGTGCTGGCTGCAGTGCTTCTCGTGCTCTTCCTCTCGCTCGCCGGAATCCCGCCGCTGGTCGGCTTCTGGGCCAAGTTCAATCTGTTTGCAGCGGTGCTCACGCTGGGGTCGGGACAGTTTCCCGTGCCAGGGTCGCTATCCTCGCTACCTACCAATGCTCTGGCGCTGGTGGCCCTGGCCATCGCCTTGAGCGCCGTCTCGCTCTACTACTATCTGCAAGTCCTCAAGCGCGCTTACGTCATGCCCGCAGCCGACGAGTCGCCCATCAAGGCCAATCCCGTCACCACGCTCGTTTTGGTCGCCATCGCCGCAGCAGTCGTCGTCATGGGCTGCTTCCCGGCTCTGCTGCAAAACTGGATCGCGAGCTTTTAGACGCGCAATCTAACCGTCGGACCTGCCACGAAGGCCCCGTGCGCCGTCCTTGCGACTCTTTCTTGTCGCAAGGGCGGGATTCCACAAACCTTAACCAGCCGGACCATCCCCTACACCACCCTTCGCACCCCCGGCATCGTCACCAGCGGATCGGCTACGAGCCACGTCGTCGCGCAAGCCAGGACCCCGACAACGCCAAACTTGACCAGGGCCGGCGCGGCCCATCCGTGCAGTAAGAGAGCAATGCCCACCAGGATCGGCGGATGAACGATGTAAACCGTGTAGGCGCGGCGGCCGAGCCAGTCCCAAACCGGCGAGGGCCGGTTCAGATACTGGCGGAAGATGAGCAGCCACGCAGCGATCAGGCCCCAGGCCACGAATGGCTCCCAAAAGGCGTACAGGATGGCAGCCCATGAGAACCCCGTATTGAAGTTGGCGTGGCCCCTGGCAAGCAGCCACCCCAGTGGCAACGTGGGCCACACGATGAGCGCGACGATCAACCACGGCCGCGCCTGCTTCCACGTCAGTTGCGCCAGCCAGTTACGGGGCCTGGCTCTCAATCCCACCACGAAGAGAAAGATGTACGAGGCCCAGTAGCCATAAAGACTGGTGCCAATCGGAAACACCTGCCGCAGGGCCAGAGCGCCCGCGCCGACGATCACGGCGCCGATGAGCCAGGAGCGCCATCCGGGGATGAGACTATGCGTCGAGCTACTTGCGATTCCAGGCTGTAAGCCACGTATGCGACACCAGATGAGATAGCCCAGGCTGAAGGCGAGCAGAGCTTCGGCAAACCAAAGCGGCCCGGGATTGAACTCCTTGTGCCGCCAGAACCATACGATGGTGGTCCAAAAGCCGTCTCCCTGGGCGTAGGTCACCATTGCGGCAGTGAGCGGAGCCAGGATGAAGCCAAAGGCCAGGGTCGGAATACCCAGCCGGATCAGGCGGTCGAGGATGAACTTCCCGTATCCCTTGCGCTCCAGCGATGGCGGCGTAAAGTAGCCGGCGAGCAGGAAGAAGAAGCCCATAAAGTAGGCCTGGTTGGTTGTGCAGAAGAGAACGAGCAGAATGCTTGGGATAGTGCGCGAGGGCTGGACCTCATGCCAGAACCAGGAGCCGATGGCGCCATAGGTGATGGCCGTATGGTGCAGGACCACGAGCGCCGTCATCACCGTGCGCAGGCGGTCGATGTAAAACTCACGCTGGGGCATGAGCCATTGTACGCGGGGCTGAAACGCGAGGTTCCGGCCCCAAAGCGGAAACAGCCGCCCGAAGCATCACGCTCCCGGCGGCTTTTTGCTGACTGGCTGACCTGCTGACTCTCTGCTTCTCTAATACTTCACGATCTTCTCGAACGAATCCGGCTTGAGGCTCGCGCCGCCCACCAGGGCCCCGTCGATCTCTTCCTGGCCGATCAGCGCGGTTGCATTGTCGGGCTTCACGCTGCCGCCATACAGGATCCGCATGGCCGCGGCTACGTCGGCGCCCAGCAGCTTCGCCACTTCGGTGCGAATGATGCGGTGCGCGTCGGCGGCAATCTCCGGCGTGGCCGTTTTGCCGGTGCCAATGGCCCACACCGGCTCATACGCAATCACGATAGGCGCGGCGGCCTCGGGGGTAATCCCCGCAAACGCGCCGTTCACCTGCCTCTTGAGCACGCGCGCCGTCTTGCCGGCCTCGCGTTCCTCCAGCACTTCGCCGATGCAGACGACCGGCACAATGCCGTGCTTCAGCGCTGTGTGCAGCTTCTTGTTCACAATCTGGTCGGTCTCGGCAAAGTACTGGCGCCTCTCGGAGTGGCCGATGAGCGTGTGCGTGCCGCCGACAGCGATCAGTTGCCCGATCGAGGTCTCGCCGGTGTAGGCGCCCTCCTCGGCAAAGTGGATGTTCTGCGCGCCCACCACGACGTTCGATCCCTTGCAGGCCGGAGCGACTGTGGGCAGAAGAACCGGAGAAGGGAACAGGGCGATCTCGTCGCGGGTGTGCCCGGCAACGAGCGGCAAAAACGCATCGACAAACGCCTGGGCTTCAGCCGGCGTCTTGTACATCTTCCAATTGGCGGCAATCAGTGCTTTACGAGACATTTTGGTGAATTCCTCAACTCAATTTTATGGGATCGATTTCAGCGCACCGGGTGACGGCGGGCACAACGCGTAGCGAGGTGCAAACAAAAACCGCATCCGGCTGTTTCCTACCGGATGCGATCTTCACGAACCACGGACCACGGTCTTACTTGTCGTTGAGCGCCTCAACTCCCGGCAGCTTTTTGCCTTCGAGGAACTCGAGGCTGGCGCCGCCGCCGGTGGAGATGTGCGTGATCTGGTCGGCCACGCCAGCCTTGTTGACCGCGCTCACCGAGTCGCCGCCGCCGACGATCGACGTCGCCGTGCGGTTGGCCGCAATCGCCCGGGCAATGGCGTTGGTGCCAACGGCAAAGTGTGGAAACTCGAAGACGCCCGCGGGGCCGTTCCACACGATCGTCTTCGCGGTTTCGACAACGTCCTCAATCGCCGCAATCGACTTGGGACCGATGTCGAGACCCTGCCAGTCGGCAGGGAAATCGACAGAGGACTGCCAAACCTGCGTGCTTGCGTCGTCAGCGAACTTATCGGCAATAATGTTGTCCACCGGCAGCAACAGATTCACGCTCTTCACCTTCGCCTTATCGAGCGTCTCTTTGGCCAGTTCGATCTTGTCCTCTTCAACAAGCGACTTGCCCGTGGCCACGCCGAGCGCGCGGTAAAAGGTGTAAGCCATGCCGCCCACGATCGCCAGCGTGTCCACTTTATCGAGCAGGTTCTCAATCACTTCGATCTTGCCCGAGATCTTTGCTCCGCCGATAATGGCCACAAACGGCTTCTCCGGATTCTCGAGCGCCTTGCTCAGATAGGTGATTTCCTTTTCCATCAGCAGGCCGGCAACGGCAGGCTTCAGAAAGTGCGTAATGCCCTCGGTGGATGCGTGCGCGCGATGGGCCGAGCCGAACGCGTCGTTCACATACACCTCGGCCAGCGAGGCCAGCGCCTTGCTGAACTCAGGATCGTTGGCTTCTTCCTCGGCGTGGT
>Ga0326727_10018456_pt1 | contig 14235 bp, 11 predicted proteins | sample MB2enrmetagenome_FD_207643 | JGI IMG/M metagenome (GOLD analysis project Ga0326727, IMG submission 207643) | Lab enriched peat soil microbial communities from McLean, Ithaca, NY, United States - MB29MY | ecosystem: Environmental > Terrestrial > Soil > Wetlands > Peat | place: USA: New York...
AGTCCGGGCGCTACGAGGCTTACGGCGAGACGTTGTTCAAGATCAAGGACCGCAACCAGCACGAAATGTGCCTGGGAGTGACGCACGAAGAGGAGATGACGAACATCGCCCGCAGCGAACTGCGGTCGTACAAGCAACTGCCTCAGATCTGGTATCAAATCCAGGAAAAATACCGCGACGAGCCGCGGCCTAAATCCGGCCTATTACGCCTGCGCCAGTTTTGGATGAAGGATTCCTATACCTTCGACCTGGATGACGCCGGGCTGGACATCAGTTACCAGAAGCACTACGACGCCTACCGGCGCATTTTCGACCGCTGTGGCCTGAAATACGTCATTGTGGAAGCCTTTTCAGGGACGATGGGCGGGACCCAGTCACACGAGTTTGCCGCGCCCACGGAGGCGGGCGAGGATTCGTTGGCCATTTCAGAATGTGGCTACGCGGCTAACCTGGAGAAAGCGGAAGGCCAGGCGCCGCCGGTCGAGGATCCGGCCGGCGAGGCGGCCCCCGAGCCCTTCCCCACTCCCGGCCAGAAGACCATCGATGATCTGGCAAGTTTCACCGGTGAGAGCCCGGCGCGGTTGATGAAGACGCTGGTTTACACGGTGGAAAGCAAGCCGGTGGTCCTTTTACTTCGTGGCGACCACACCCTCAGCGAGACCAAGTTAGCCACCGCTCTGGGGACCAGTGTATTCCGGCCCGCCACACCCGAGGAGGCGTTCGCGCTGCACGGCGCACACCTGGGCTCGTTAGGCCCGGTTGGGCTTAAGGGGGTGAGGATCCTCGCGGACCGGGCGCTCGAGGGGCGGAGGAACCTCATCACGGGGGCCAACCGTGACGACACGCACCTCCGCCACGTTACGCCCGGGCGCGATTTCCAGGCGAAGTATCACGATCTGCGGGTGGTGTCAGCGGGCGACCTCTGCCCGCGCTGCGGCCGTCCTATGCAAATTCGCATCGCGGTTGAGTTGGGCCACATTTTCAAGCTGGGCAGTCGTTATTCACAGACTATGCATGCGACGGTATTGGACGAAGCCGGTAAGGAGGTTCCGCTCGTCATGGGGTCGTATGGCATCGGCGTGGAGCGCATCTTGAGCGCCGCCGTGGAGCAGAACCACGATCAAGAGGGCATGTACCTGCCGCGGGCGATTGCGCCTTTCGAAGTCATCCTGACAGCGGCCAACATGGATGATTCCGGACTCCGCGCAGCAGCGGAGAAACTGTACGAAGAGATGCTGGCTAGTTCCCTGGACGTTCTGTTCGATGATCGCGCCGAGCGGCCAGGAGTCAAGTTCAAGGATGCGGACCTGATCGGAGTGCCCTACCGAGTCACTCTGGGCAAGCGGAAGTTCGCTCAGGGCTTGGCGGAGATCTTCCAGCGCTCGACAAAGCAAGTCCACGATGTTAAGCTGACAGAGGTCGTGGAGCGCCTGCAAGTGGAGTATCTTGGTCAGGGGTGAGCGGGCAACGAGGTACCAGCATGCGGCGAGGAGAAGAGGCTTCAGGACGGTTCAAGGCTCTTCTATCCTTGGCATTCCTGGCGGCAGTTGCTTTCGCAGCCGTAAAGATCCTCCCCGCTTACTACAACAATTTCCAGCTTCAGGACCACATCCGGCAGCTCACCACGCAGGTGGCGGTGCGAACCAAGCCCGTCACGCCGGCTGAGATCGGGGATGAAGTGGTTACGTTCGCCCAGGATCTTGGAATTCCGCTTGCTCCCGAGAATGTCAAAGTCACCATCGCACGTCACATATCGATCAAGCTCGACTACACAGTGCCGGTGGACCTGACCGTTTATAATCTTAGGCTTCACTTTACGCCATCAGCGGATAGCCCGTCGTTATAACCCGTGGATCGACATGCGCCAGTATCGCGCCCGAAGCCCCGTCCATCCCGGAAGGTGGCTTGGTCACGCCTGGCCGGGATGGCAGGTTGGAAGAAAGGTGTGATCGTCGGCTGCCTGTTGGGTTTTGTCCTCTGCACGGGACTTTTCGTTTACTACTTCGTTCGATTCTCACGCCTCATCAATGCGCGTCTGAGCGGCGAAATTTTCGATAACGCTTCCCTAGTCTTTGGCGCGCCCACGCCGATCTCCCTCGGTCAGGCAGGCGCCCCGGAAGAGGTTGCCCAGCATCTGCGCCGGGCCCTTTATGCCGAGGGTAGCGGGGCGTCGCCCGTCGGCGACTATAGGCTCGAGAAGGACCGGATTGAGATCACGCCGGGCCCCGTTTCCTTCTTTGCCGACCAAGCCATCCGAGAGGATCCGGCGGTTTTGACTTTCCGCGATCACCGCCTCACTTCCATCACCTCCACGGACGGCGGCGCGAATTTGGAAAGTTATCAACTTGAGCCCGAGCTAATCACCACCCTGTTTGATAACAACCGTTCCAAGCGCCGCTTGGTGCGCTACGAGGACCTCCCGAAGGTGCTGGTGGACGCGGTGGTGGCAGCGGAAGATCATCGCTTCTTCTCCCACCACGGCGTGGATATCCTGCGCATTCCGGGCGCAGCCCTGGCCGACATCCGGGCGGATCGGAACGTGCAAGGCAGCAGTACGCTGACCATGCAGTTGGCCCGCGGCTTTTTCCTGACACCGGCGCGCATCTGGCGGCGAAAGTTCGAGGAGACCTTCCTGGCTTTGCTGCTCGAACAGCGCCTCACTAAGGAACAGATTCTGGAGCTGTACGCGAACCAAATATACGTTGGCCAGCGGGGAAGCTTTTCCATCTATGGCTTGGGAGAAGGGGCCAACACTTATTTCAATAAAGATGTCTCGAGCCTGACGTTGCCCGAAGCAGCCCTCCTGGCGGGACTCATCCGCGGCCCCAATATGTATTCACCCTACCGGCGGTCGTCCAGGGCGCTCGAGAGGCGCAATTATGTGATCCGCCAGATGCACGAGTTGGGCATGATCACCCCCGCGCAGGCCGCGGAAGCCACGGCGTCGCCTTTGGGGGTGGTCAATCAGAACGTGGAAGGCCTCGAGGCGCCCTATTTCGTGGATATGGTGCGAGACCAGTTGCTTACCGAGTTCTCCGACCGCGATTTGAATTCGCAAAGTTATCGCATTTACACTACCCTCGATCTCGATCTGCAGAAGGCAGCTTCCGAAGGCGCGCGGCTGGGCATTAGCGAAGTAGATAAGGAACTGAAGAAGTCGAAACGCGCCAAGCGAGAGGGAGTCGAGAATCCGAATCAGCCGCAACTGGCGCTCCTGGCGCTGGACGCCCATACGGGCGAGATCAAAGCGTTGGTCGGTGGGCGTGACTACGCCACCAGCCAACTGAACCATGTCTTGGCCAAGCGGCAGCCGGGTTCATCGTTTAAGCCTTTCGTCTACGCCGCCGCTCTCAGTTCGGGTGTGAACGGCTCGCAGCCCTTGATTACTCCTGCTACCATGCTCCAAGACGAGCCGACTACCTTTCAATTCGGCGACATCACTTACGAACCGGAGAACTACAAGCAGGAATATCACGGGCTTGTAACCCTGCGCGGAGCCCTCACCCACTCGATGAATGTAGCCACCGTCCACTTGGCGGAAATGATTGGGTATGACAAAGTGCGGGACCTGGCGATAGCCGCGGGAATCAACAAAGACCTTCTGGCGACCCCCGCCATCGCCCTGGGCTCCTATGTGGCAACGCCACTGGAGATCGCCGGGGCTTATACTATTTTCTCGAACGGCGGCCAGTACCTCGAGCCAAGGTTCATCCTGGCCGTCAACGACTCCACGGGAAAGAACTTGTGGCGGAGTTCACCAGTCACGCGGCCCGTGCTCGATCCCCGCGTGGCTTATATTATGGTGGACTTGATGGAAAGCGTGATCAACAACGGCACGGGCGCCGGCGTCCGCAGCCGCGGATTCGAGCTACCTGCGGCTGGGAAGACCGGGACCTCGCACGATGGTTGGTTCGCGGGATTCACCAACGACCTGTTGGCGATCGTCTGGGTCGGCTACGATGACGACCGTGCACTGGTGCTTTCCGGGGCGTATTCCGCGTTGCCCATCTGGACCGACTTCATGAAAGACGCCGCGCAAATCCCCCGGTACAACGACCCCAAGCCCTTTCCGATGCCGGAGGGCGTGGTGGAGGTTCCGGTAGAAACAAATTCCACCACCAGCGACGCAACCATGGTCCGCAATGAGGTTTTCATTGCGGGAACAGAACCCCAGCCGCCGCAGCCCCCGCGGGGTTTTCTGGGCAGGCTCTTCCATCCTCAGGGTCAGCCCAACTTGCCTCCGGCTCTCGCGCTTCCCTCCGGACCCGCGGGTGCTCAGCCGCCGCAGGCTGCGGTTAAGCCGCCGGAGGTTCCACCACCGGCCCACAAGCCGGGGCTGATAAAGAAGTTTTTGTCGATCTTCAAAGGTAAGAATTCGAAGCAGGCGGCGCCTGCGCCGCCTGAGAATGAGACAGCGCCCCAGCCCCAGCAATAAGACCGGGAGGCGCTGCCCTTGGTTGTCTTTCTTGAAGTTGTAGCGGCGATCCCGCGTCTGCGGGATCGCCAACTGGCGGCGTAACGCCGTCTCTACATCAAACGGTACCACTACTGCCCATTGCGAGGTTTGAACATGAAAGCTGAAACGTTCGCTCAACCCGTGATGAAGTGGCTCCTCGTCCTAATTCTCTTCCTCATCCTCGGCCTCCCCAGTATCTTGTTTGCCCAAGAGGCGCAACCCGCGCCGCCCTCGGCCACCACCGGCCAAACTTACGAAAGCCCGGTTAAAACTCAGCCGCTCACCTTCGAGGAACGCGCCGACATCTTTATGGCGCGCAAGTCTTACGAAGACGCTGTCGATTACTATTACCGGGCTCTGAAACAGACCCACATGTCCAACGCTGTGGTGTGGAATAAACTCGGCATTGCTTATCAGCAACTCCAGAATTTCTCGGCCTCGCGCAAGGCTTACAACCAGGCGGTTCGCCATCAGAAGAACTACACCGAGCCCATGAATAACATTGGCACCACTTACTTCATGGAGAAGAAATACGGGAAGTCGGTGAAGTACTACCTGAGAGCGCTCAAGCTGAATCCCGAGGCGGCTTCCTACCATTTGAACCTGGGAACCTCCTACATGCACATGAAGAGGTACCAGGAATCGGTGGAAGAATACCGCACAGCCTTAAGCCTTGACCCCAACATCTTCGCGCAACGTTCCGCGTTTGGGACCACCATCGAGGCGCGGGGCGCCGACCCGGAATACTACTTTTACCTGGGGAAGGTCTTTGCTTCGCTAGGGCGTGCTGAGGACGCGGTGCGCAGCCTGCGCCGTGCTCTCGAGGACGGGTTCAAGGACCGAAAGCGGATCACGGACGATCCGGACTTTATGAAAATCAGTCAGAATCCCGCTTACGTGGAATTGATGAACAACCCGCCGGTCGGGATTAAGGATTGACTGCTATAATGCAAGTTCCGGTCCGATTCTTGATGCGAAAAGTCTTTCGATTACTTTTTCTCGTGCTCGTCTCCTGGCGAGTTGCCGCTGCCTCCCAGGTCCATGCCGTCCTGGTTTTTCCCTTCGAGAACCGCAGTAACCGGGCTGATTTGAATTGGGTCTCGGAAAGCTTCGCGGAAACCGTTTCTTCCCGTCTTTCGGGGCCCGATTTTTACGTATTGGAACGGGCGGAGCGCAACGTCGCTTGCGACCAGTTGGGCATTCCTGCGGATACACCTCTGACCGTGGCCAGCGAGTACAAGGTGGCTCAAGCCCTGGATGCAGATTGGGCTATCCTGGGGAAATTCAATGTCGAAGGTTCCGGCCTCACCGCCAGCGCCCGCTTGCTTGACCTCCACCAGCTCAAACTCTCCCCCCCCGTCGAGGTCACCGGTGAATTGTCCGAGTTGGTGGAACTTCAGACTCGATTAGTTTGGCTGCTTGAGGCCGGTCACAATCCCCATTTTACGGTTGGGACGGAAGAGGACTTTAGCCGCGGGTTTCGTGAGGTACGGCTGAATGCTTTTGAGAACTATATTCGGGGCGCCCTGGCCAACGACGAACCTACGCGGATTCACTTCTTCGAGGAGTCTGACCGCTTGGACCCCTCCGATCATCGCGCGGCCTTAGCTCTGGGCCGCCTCTATTTCGATCAGAAGGACTATTCCAACTCAGCGAAGTGGCTCAAAAAGCTGGGGCCTCCGGACCCTCACTACCTCGAATCGCTATTCTTCTTCGGAGTCGACGAGTTTTTTCTCGGCCATTATCAATCCTCCCAGACAGCTTTCGAGAAGATCGCCAGACAAATCCCTCTGGATGAGGTGTTCAATAATGCGGGTGTGCTGGCGGGCCGCGCCGGGCGGGATGAGGAAGCGCTGGCGGATTTCGAGCGCGCTTATACGAGCGATCCGAGCGATGAGGATTTTTGTTTTAATCGCGGCGTGGCGCTTTGGAACCTGCGCCGGTATAACGCCGCCGCCAAATCGCTGGAAGAGGCCATCCGGCTGAACGACGACGATTCTGAGGCCCACACCCTCCTGGCCGTGGTGTTGGAAAAGCAGGGCGATGCGGCGGGGAAGCAGGCTCAGCTCGACTGGCTGGGCAAGCACCAAGTGGGCTTGGAAGCTCACCTCTCGCGGGACGTCTTGCCTCAACCTCGACTCAAGAAGACTTTTGACGAACGCGCCTTTCGCTTGCTTTCTTTGGCCGTGCATAATGCCCTGGAAGCGCGCCTCGCAAGCTTGCCGGCTGACCAACACGCGGCCGTTCACATTTCTCGCGGCAAGACCCTGGTCAGCGAGGGGCGCCAGGCTGAGGCGGAACGCGAATTGGCCGAGGCGGCCTCGCTTGCCCCGGGCGACAGCGAGGCGCACTTGGAACTGGCGGAAATTCTGCAAGCGGAAGACAAGCACGAGGAGGCGGTGGGCGAATTCCAAGCTGCTCTGAAGCTCCAGGACAGCTTTAGCGGTCATCTCGGACTGGCGCGGGCTTATCTTTCCCTGAATCGCCGCGAGCAGGCTCGCCAGGAGGGCGAGGCGGCCTTGAAGCTTAAGCCGGAAAGCCGCGAGGCACAGGAACTCGTCGGGCACATCGCCTCCGGCGCGAGGTAGCGGAGGAAGGACCCTTGAGTCTTAGACGCCATCAGTTATTGGTTGCTCTCGCTGCTCTCTTGATAGGGGCGGGGGGCGGTTCCCCCGCGGCCAATGAACAGGTCCGCCCGCGTGTGGTGGAGATCCGTCTTGGCATGATGATTCACCACGTGAGCGCCGAATACGTGATACGGGGCATAAAGTTCGCGAACGACACGCACGCGGATGCCATCCTGCTGGAGTTGAACACGCCCGGCGGCCTCGAAAGCTCGATGCGCGACATTGTCTCCGCCATTCTTAATTCCAGCGCGCCGGTCATCACCTTCGTGGCGCCCAGTGGGGCGAGTGCGGCATCGGCTGGTTTTTTCATCCTCGAGGCGGGTGACTTGGCGATAATGGCTGCGGGGACCAACTCCGGCGCTGCCCATCCCGTGGTGCTGGGCGGCGCTGATGTAGGCAAGACGATGGAGGCCAAGATCGAAAATGACGCGGCGGCCTACATGCGCTCCGTAGTCGTCAAGCGGGGACGCAGCTCGACTCTGGCCGAGGACGCGGTGCGCAAGAGTTCGTCGTACTCCGACAAGGAAGCCCTGGATGGAAAGCTGATCGACGCCGTACTCAGCACTCCCGCCGATATCTTCCGCCGGTACGACGGCCAAACCATCAAGAGGTTCAACGACTCGACCACAACCCTGCACTTAAAAGACGCGGAGATCGTGCCCTACAACATGTCCAGCCTGGAGCAGTTCTTTGCTTGGGTGGCGGACCCCAACATCGCTTTTATTCTGGGCGCACTCGGATTGGCGTGCCTTTACATCGAGTTTACCCATCCTGGTTTGGTGGCTCCGGGAGTAGTCGGGGCGATCGCCATTGTCTTGGCGATGTACGCCTTTAATCTCCTGCCTCTCAATTCTATGGGTGTGCTTCTGATTTTGGTGGGAATCGGGCTGCTGGCGCTCGAGGTTAAGGTGACCTCGCATGGAATATTGGCGGGCGTCGGCACCCTTGCCTTGGTGCTGGGCGCTCTCCTCTTGGTGAAATCTCCCTGGCCGCAAGCGCGCATCCACCTCTCCACCGCGCTGGGCGTTGCCGTGCCGCTGAGTGTAATCATCGTCGTACTCGTGCGCTTTGCGGTTGCCGCCAAAATGCGCAAAGCGGTCACCGGAGAGGCAGGGATGGTTGATGCCTTGGGCGTGGCAAAGACCGACCTCGAGCCTTCGGGAAAAGTTCTCGTGCACGGCGAGCTGTGGGAGGCGCGCGCTCGACAGCCCATCGCCAAGGGCGCGCGAGTGCGAGTTCGGGAAGTCGAGGGATTGACGCTGCTTGTCGAGCCAGTCCCGGAACCCAGGTAGTCTGATACGCACGTCATTCCCGCGCAGGCGGGAATCCATTTCGGCCTGCACGTCGTTCGAAGGTACAACTAGCGCAGCTTAGCCGCGTCTTGATCGCGGAAAGGAGCATCGCATGAATCCGGTAGTCATCACTGTAGTGGTCATTTTCTTCCTATGGTTTGCGAAGTGTTTGAATGTGTTGAGGGAGTACGAAAGGGCCGTCACGTTTCGTTTGGGCAGGCTTTTGGCAACGGATAAAGGGCCGGGGCTGATCTTCATTCTCTGGCCCATCGACAAGATCATTAGGGTCACGCTGCAGGAGGTGGCTTGGGAGATCCCGCCGCAGGATGTCATCACGCGGGACAACGTTTCGTTGAAGGTGAATGCTGTGGTTTTCTTCCGGGTCCTGAGCGCCCAAAAGGCGATCGTGCAGGTTCAGAACTACCGCTACCAAGTTGAGCAGCTCGCGCAAACCTGCCTTCGTTCGGTGCTGGGTGAAGTGGAACTCGACGATTTGCTTTCCCAGCGCGAAAAGCTCAATGCGCGTCTACAATCCATTCTTGACGTACACACTGAGCCCTGGGGCATCAAGGTGACTAAGGTGGAAGTGAAGCAGGTTGACTTGCCACAGGACATGCAGCGGGCCATTGCGCGCCAGGCTGAAGCGGAGCGCGAACGCCGGGCCAAGATCATCAACGCCGACGGAGAATTTCAGGCTTCCGAAAAACTCTCCGAGGCTGCCCATATTCTGGCCACAGAGCCTATCACCATCACGTTGCGCTACCTCCAGACTCTGGCCGAAATCGGAACCGAGAAAAACACTACTATCGTCTTCCCCATACCGGTCGAACTGCTGAGTGCGTTAATGGGGAAATTCGCAACCCGCCCGGCCCCGGGGAGCGACGCGAAGTAGCGGCGAATTTTGAAATTTCAAATCTCAAATTTGAGATTCTCTTCCCATTTGCCTTTGCCATTTGAAATTGGAATTGCTTTTCTGAAGCTGGCTCGACGTACGCCGGATTTTGCCAAGGTTGGCTAGAGATATGAACACGACTCCTCGTGACGATAAGGGTCTTTCGACGCGGCACCTTGTCCTGATATTCCTGGCGGGAGTTGCCGTTTGTGGGGTCTTCTTCTCCCTTGGTTTCCTGGTGGGGTACAACGAACGCTCCGTGCGCATGTCGCCAACCTCGGAGCGCGTTGATACTCCTGCGACGATTCCACCCACGGTCAATTCTCCCCTCGAGACTGTTCCAATGGGGCCTAACAGCGGGTCAACATCGTCAACCTCTGTTCCGCCGGTCGCATCCCAACCGGCCAGCCCGCCTCCTTTACCAGCGGGCGAGCAGAAACCTGGGACGTCCTCGGAAACTGCGTCAGCGGCGGTCGCTCCTCCTCCACCGCTCGCCAAAGCGGAACGGGAGCCCGACCCTGGCACGGCCGTAATGCCTCCCATCGCGCCTCGAGCGGCTGGGGCCGGATTCACGGTCCAGGTCACGGCTGTGAGGACGAGGCAAGACGCCGAAGCCGTAGTGAGAGTCTTGAAAGGGCGCGGCTACTCGGTCCTTCTCGTGGCGCCCCAACACGCGGGCTCGAGCGACACCCTTTACCGCGTCCAGGTTGGCCCCTTTGCCTCGCGGGACCGTGCGGAAAAGGCGCTGGCGAAGCTCAAACACCAGGGATTCAACCCCTTCATCCGGCACTGAGGGGGGCGGGAATCGAAACAGGAAACTGGAAAATCGAAACTGGAAATTGGAAACTCGAAAATCGAAACTGTTGGCAGCTTCCTTCAAAGATTCAATGGCCCAATGACTCAATGACTTAATGACTTAATGACTCAATAACTCAATGACTCAATTCCACAGGTGGGTCGCGGCCGCGCTGAGCGGCTTTTTTCTTGTCGCCTGCTTTCCCAAGCCAGGTCTCCATCTTCTGGTCTGGGTTGCGAGCCTTCCGCTCCTCCTTGTCCTGGCAGGCGAGTCGAGCCTCTGGCGCGCTTTCGGTTGGGCGTATCTCAGCGGGGCCATCTTTCTTTCCGGAAGCTGCTACTGGTTTGTCGAGGTCACGCGGCAGTACGGCGGGCTGAGTCTGATTCTTGCCTTGACGGCGCTGGTGGCTTTCGTAGTGGTCTTTGCTGCTTTCTTCGGAGCCTTCGGCTTAGCGGTTGGAGCGGTGGCCCGCAACTCGCCGGATCTTGCCCTGCTGCTCAGCCCTTTCCTTTGGGTGGCCATGGAGCTTGCCCGCACCTACCTGATCACAGGTTTTCCCTGGAACCTCCTCGGTTACGGTGTGTCCTTTGCCGGACTCAGGCAGATCGCCTGCCTGAGCGGAGTTTACGGGCTGTCTTTCCTGGCGGCTACAACCAGCGCGCTGGGCGGCTGGGCAATCCTGCGTTGGAAAGCGAGATGGCCTCTCCTGGTGCTGGGCGGTTGGGTGGCGCTCTTGTTCGTTGGTAATTGGGCGCTCGCCCCGCCCGCACTCGCTCCAGGGTCGAGCCTGGCGATTCTGGTGCAACCCAACGTGCCGCTCGATGAGGCAGCCGCCACCGCCTGGGCGCCCTGGCTCAACCCCGCAAAGCTGATCCAGCTTGTGAACGTGTCCTTGCAGGCCCTCTCAACGGAAGAACGGAGAGAAGCCAGCGCCTCGGGCGCGGAAGCGCGCCAGCACGCCGGTGGACCGCCGCTCATCATTTGGGCGGAAAACCCTGCGCCTTTCTATTTCACCCGCGATGTGATTTTCAGGACTGCCGTCGAGGGGATGGCGCGCCAAGGCGGGGCTTATGTGGTTGTGAACACGGTTGTGCCGCTCGGTTCAGGACCATCGAAAATCACCAACAGCGCTGTGGTGCTGGATCCTGAGGGACGTGAGATCCTGCAATATGATAAAATGCACTTGGTGCCGTTTGGTGAGTATGTCCCCCCCTGGGCTTTTCCGGACCTGATCGGGAAGATCACGACCGAGGCGGGAAACTTCGTCCCGGGGAGCAGTTACCGCGTGGCTTCAACGCCCAATGGTGCGTTGGGCGTCTTTATCTGCTATGAGGACATCTTCCCTCAACTGGTCCGGCGGTTTACCTTGGCGGGCGCCCAAGTCCTGGTGAATATTTCCAACGATGCTTGGTTTGGCCACTCATCCGCTGCCGAGCAGGAACTGGAAATGGCGCGCCTGCGGGCGATTGAGAATCGCCGCTACCTGCTGCGCGCGACGAACGACGGCATTACCGCAGTAATTGATCCCTACGGGCGGATTGAGAAGCAGATCGCGCGCGATCAAACGGCGGTTATGGCTGCCAACTTCAGCTACTGTCATGGCGAGACCTTCTACACCCGGCAGGGCGACGTCTTCGCATGGCTGTGCACGGCCCTGGCTGCAATAATGATGTTTCTGGCCCTTGTGGCCTCAAAGCGGCGACCTAACGCAGTCCAGGCCAACGGCCCATAGGGGCTAATTGAAGCGCCCCCTGGGTCCCGAAGCAGCGGCCTAGCCCAGCCGAGGCCCGGCCCATAAGCGCTAATTTAGGCGCCCCCTGGGTCCCGAAGGGACCCAATATCATTAGCCGTAGGTGAAACCTACGGTAAGCGCAACACCCGAAAGGTAATCAACCCCGAAGGGGTTAAACCGCCGCATATTCGACCCCTTCGGGGTCGGAAGGAATCGAAGGGGGATGGTTATTGATCCGTAGGTTCCACCTACGGCTAATGATCTTAATGCCCTTCGGGCATTCACTGTTAGCGAAGCACCAGCAGGTGGTGGCCTAACGTCCAGCGCTACGAACTCAGGAGCAAACGTGATCGAAGAACTGCAAAGAGAATACGACGACTTGAAGCGACGCGCCAACGAATTGCGGAGTTTTCTTTGACGCCCCCCAGCGCCGCAAGGAACTCGAAACGCTCGAAAAACAGATAGCCCAGCCCGATTTCTGGCAGGACCAGGAAGCTTCCCAAAGAATCCTGACCGCGCGCAAGCGTTTGAGCGAGAAGATTGAAGAAGACGATAAAGTCGCCCAGCGTCTGGCCGACGTGGATGCTTACTTCGAATTGGCTCGCGAGGGCGAGGCCGTCGAAGGCGAGTTGGGGACCGAACTCCAGACGCTTCGGCAGGAGCTCGAGCGTCTCGAGACGGAAATTATCCTCGCCGGTGAAAACGACCGGCTGAACGCCATCGTGGCGATTCACCCGGGAGCGGGTGGCACCGAGTCGCAGGATTGGGCGGAAATGCTGCTCCGCATGTACAAGCGATGGGCGGAGCGGCACGGTTTCGCCTTTACGCTCAATGATTATCAGTCCGGTGAGGAGGCGGGGCTCAAGTCCGCTACTTTCACCGTATCCGGCGATTACGCGTACGGCATGCTGAGTGGTGAGACGGGGGTCCACCGCCTGGTGCGCATCTCGCCTTTTGACCAGGCCGCGCGCCGCCACACCTCTTTCGCCTCAGTGTTTGTCAGCCCCGAGATCGACGAAACGATCAATATCGATATCAAACCGGATGAGCTCAAGATTGAGACCTATCGCTCCACCGGCCGAGGCGGGCAGCACGTTAATACTACGGACTCTGCTGTGCGCATCACTCATATCCCCACGGGAACTGTGGCCCAATGCCAGAACGAGCGCTCCCAGCACCGCAACAAGGAAGTGGCCATGAAGTTCCTGCGCTCCCGGCTCTACGAGTTGGAACTGCGCAAGCGCCGGGAAGCGGCAGACAAACTCGAAGCCTCAAAGGCTGACATCGATTTTGGCAGCCAGATCAGGTCCTACGTCCTGCACCCCTACCGCCTCATCAAGGATCACCGGACGAAATTTGAAATGGGTGACACCGACCGCGTCCTGGACGGCGACATCGACCCCTTTCTTAAATCCTACCTGCTGTCCCGCCGCAGTCTCGGGAAGCCGGCGTAGCGCAGACCTTTTGCGTGGCCTGTTTCGAGTACGGCAGCTTTCTGCCGCTTTCGCTCAGGCCAGCTTGCTGGCCGTGCTGTGCTGTCGAAATCATAGCCCTCTCCCCTGGGGAGAGGGTGGACCGCGACGGCGTTTTCATCAGCCGTCGCGGGACGGGTGAGGGGTAAGTTCCGTTCCCATTCCCAACACTCGATCTTGCTGGTCATCTCTGCCGAAGGTTACCTGCTGCGCCCACCTGCCATTCGCCCTTCTCACCCCCCAATTTCCGCATGTGTGCCGTGAGTTCCTCAATGATTTCGTTTGTCCCTATTCGCATGGCGCCTCCTCCAGCAAACTCGCAAAGGCAGCGAGTCTGCGCCACCCGGTGTGCCGAGCATGTTCGACAGTTTGGAGGTGAAAGTCCTCTACCCAACCTGATGGAGGTGAAGGGTTAGCGAAGCGCAAGGGCGTCGTCGCGAGGCGGGGTCTGAAGGAAGCGTGGAGCAAAGGTGCGAGCCGATGGACAAAAACCGAATAGAAGGCGTGAGCGTTGGGCGAGCGGGCCGGGTTTCGCGAAGCCCATTTCCATCAAGGACGCAAAACGTAGATTCGGCGGCGGTGCACGGAAGGCGGTCGAACTTACCTCGGGAGGTCTGTCGCAGGTCACGGCATCGTGACTGAGGGTGGTGCAAATCACTCTGACCCTGCGGCAGAAGTCAGCATAGGGCATAGTACTCGGACGAGCGAGGAAGGCCCGAACCGTGATCGGGAACAGTAGGGCGCGGGCTCTGCGGGATGGTCATGCGCCAGCCAATCAGCTTCGGCTGAGCTTGCCAGGGGTGGATAGGGTGAAGCCCGAAAGGCCCCTGGGAGTGGCGAAGCCACCCACGGCGAAACGCGTATCGAACCTCCGGCCCCCCGAGGGGCCTAAGTCACGGAACCGCCGTATACGTGCTCCGTACGTACGGTGGTGTGGGAGGGGTGAGCGGGCAACCGCTCCCCCTATC
>Ga0326727_10018460_pt1 | contig 14234 bp, 11 predicted proteins | sample MB2enrmetagenome_FD_207643 | JGI IMG/M metagenome (GOLD analysis project Ga0326727, IMG submission 207643) | Lab enriched peat soil microbial communities from McLean, Ithaca, NY, United States - MB29MY | ecosystem: Environmental > Terrestrial > Soil > Wetlands > Peat | place: USA: New York...
CGGCGGGCAAGGGACTGCCCGCCCTACCATCAAACACTGACAGCTTACTCAACATTCAATGATGATTTTGACAACCTGGTCGCGGTAGGCGGCGTTGAGCGCGAAGGCCTCGCCGGCGCGGCGCAAGGGAAAGCGATGGCTGACCAGGCCGCGCAGATCAATGCGGCCGCGCTCCACCAACTGGATGGCGCGCGGGTAAGTGTGTTTCATCCGCCGGCACAATTTGACCGTCAGCCCTTTGCGGCGGGCGGTGGAATGTTTCATCATCAGCCGGTCGTCGGACGGGATGCCCACGAGCACGACACGTCCTCCGGGGCGCGTCATTTCGGCGGCTTGCTGGACGGAGTGATCGGCCCAGGCCGCTTCGATGGCCGCATCCACGCCGCGCCCGGCGGTTTCCCTGCTAATGCGCGCGACGGGATCTTCCCGGTCGCAATGGATGGCAATGGCGCCCTGTTGCCGGGCTGCTTTGAGCCGCCAGGGAAATTTGTCGGTCACGAAAACCGGGTCCGCGCCGGCCAGTCTGGCCACTTGCAGGATGAACAGCCCAATGGAACCCGCGCCCAAAATCGCCACGCTGTGGGCCGCGCGCACCTTCGCCAAATCAACGGCATGAAGGGCGACGCCCAGCGGTTCCAGCAAGGCGGCCTCGATGTCGCTGATGGTTTTCGGGACCGGGAAACAACAGCGCGCCGGCAGCAGCATCCATTGGCTCAAACTGCCGTCGTTCGGGTAGTTGCTGCAAAAGCGAATACTCCGGCAGAGGTTGGGATGCCCCTGCTGGCAGAGATCACAAAGCAGGCAGGGCTGGGCGGGGTCCACCGCCACGCGCGTTCCCGGCTTCAACTGCCGGCCGTTGCCGTCCAGCGCGTCCGGTCCAACCTGGCGGACCACGCCGGCGAATTCATGCCCCAGAATGAGCGGCGAAGTCACCGGCGTATCGCCGATGCGGGCATCTTGATAAGCATGGAGGTCGCTGCCGCATATCCCGGTGACTTTGACGCGCAAAAGAACCTCGCCGCGCTTCGGCGGGCCGGGGCGCGGCACCCTTTCGACGCGCAAATCCGCCGGGCCGTGCAATCGCGCGGCCAGCATGGCGCCCTGTTGGGATCCCCGGCCATGGACATAGGCTCTGCTCATTATGATTGTCCGATCCCGACGCTCCGGCCATCCGCCAGCCGGCAGACGGCGGCAGCCATTGGAAAGTGAATGGTCAGCGATGTCAAGGGCGTGTGCGGCTGCCTGGCCAAAAAAACCGGCCCTTGCGCCCGCGCCGGGAAGGTCATTTGGCGAAGAAGGCGTCCAGGGGCAGCGCGAATTGCGGCAAGGCCGCGCTGGCAAGCGTGCCGCCCGGACCGAGGAGCGCGTGTTCGGTGAATTGGCCGTCCTTGGGTTGCCGATACACTTCGATCTGCTTCTCCGGCCCGAGGATGAGCCAGCATTCCTTCACGCCGGCGGCGGCATAGGCGCGCAATTTCGAGCGGTCGTAATCAGGGCTGGTCACACATACCTCGATGACCAATTCGGCGGTGCGGGGGTGTTGATTCCAAAAATCATCTTCCGCTCCGCGGACGACGGCAATGTCCGGTTCTGGTTCGGAATCCTCGCATGTGATCGGCTGCTCGCTATCAACGAAATAGCCAGGGGGCAGAGATTGGCCCAGCAGCCGTCTCAGGCGGCGGACCAGTGTGGAATGAAGGGGGGATTTGGACATTTTGGTGTACACGAACCCGTAGAGGAGTTCGGTGTTTTTGGGAATCAGGCCCATCTCGCCCAGGGCGCGGTACGCGGTCACCGACAGCGGCCACAGTGGAGCCCCGCGCAAGGGTACCGGAAAAGACTCAACCGCAATCATCGTGCGGCAAATATAGCCGCGCCAACCAAGTCCGCAAGGCCGGAATGCCTGCCGCCGGAACAGACCGGGAGTCAACTTCACGGCTCAGAATGCGGCAAATGCAGGTCATTCGGCTTCATCTCAGCAGGAGAATCGTCCGCAGCCAATGGGAACCGCCGAAAATCCAGACCACGGCCCCCGCTGCGATGTAAGGACCGTAGGGAATCCGGCTGGACCAGTCCCGCTTCTTGAGCACAATAGCCGTCCCGCCCACGATGGAACCGAGCAAGGAGCTGATCGCCAGGCAAAAAAACACCGCCGGCCAGCCCAAAAACGCCCCGATGGCCGCCATAAAGGTGACATCCGCCGGCCCCATCACTTCGCGTGGCAGGACGATGCGGTCGGCCACTACTTCCAGGCAGAGAACTTTTTCCGGCTCGAAGGTGTCGGCGCCGATTTTCAAGCTGTCGGCGGTGAGGCGCACGGGGATGTTGGAATAGCAGCGGTCCATCAGTTCCACGCGGAGGGCCTGCAATTCGATGGCGTCGCTTTTGCGGTAAAACAAGTCCTCGTAGGCAATCGCCTCGCCGGGCAGTTGGACGGCTGTTTCCGTGAAAACAATCCGGGTGGCGGGCGGGAGATTGACCTTCTGCCGGCCCAAAAACAATTTTCCCAGGCGCAAGATGCCATAGATAAGGCCGGCCCCGGCGGCCAGGCCGAGAAAGCTGTCCACCAAGCCGGCGCCAGGAGAGGACAAAGGAGTGAAACCCGGAAAAGCCAGGTGCATCTGCGGCGCGAAAAAAGAACAAATCAGCCCGGCCGCCATGCCGCCGTACGTGATTTGATCGGGAATGATCAGATGCTCCAGATCAATGAAAGAACCGGCGATCAAGCCGGCGATCAGAATGCCGTAGGCCACGGCCAGGATCGGGGTTTGCCCGAATTGTATCCAGCAGGCCGCGAAGAGCGTCGCCGTGAGCAGTTCGACCAACAAATAGCGTGGAGAAATGGGGGCTTTGCAATGGGCGCATCGGCCGCCTAGCCAAATCCAGGTGAACAGGGGGATGTTCAAATACCACGGAATGGAATAGCCGCAACGCGGACAATGCGAGGGCGGGCTGACGATGCTTTGCCCCAGCGGCATCCGGTGGATGCAGACATTGAGAAAACTCCCCACGATGGAGCCAAAGACAAACGCCGTCGCCGTCCAAAAATGAAACGGCAGCGCCCGCCATATTGAGGGGTCAGCCATAAATGCTCTTGAGCAAAGCCGCGCGCATGATGTCCACGGGCGCCGGCAGGCCCGACCACAATTCGAGCGCGGCCGCGCCCTGGTAAAGCAACATGCCCGCGCCGTTGGCCGTCTGGCAACCCGCCCTTGCGGCCGCGCGCAGAAACGCGGTTTCGGCGGGGCGATAGATCATGTCGTACACGCGCAACGGGCGGCGCGATTTGAGCCAGTCTTGGTCCAGGGGCGAAGGATCGCTTGCTTTGAGGCCGAGCGAGGTGGCGTTGATGACCAGATCCGCCGAATCCGGCGGCAAACGCAGGTTTATTTTGACAGCCGGGAAGCGGGCGGTGACTTCGGCGGCCAGTTGCTCGGCCCTGGCCCCGGTTCGATTGACCAGGAACAGGCTGGCGGCGCCTTCCGCCGCCAGTTGCAGGGCGGCGGCCCGGGCCGCGCCGCCCGCGCCCAGCACAAGAACGACGGCGCCACGCAAGTCCGGCCATCGAAAATCTTCCTTGAGGGAGCGCGCCAAACCTTCCGCATCGGTGTTGTAGCCGTGGCTTCGGACCCCCGTGATCCGGTCGTCCGCCGCCCGGCCCAGCGGAATCCAACCGCCCTTTGGGCCGGGCGTTTCAAAAACAATCGTGTTGACAGCACCGAGGAGCCTGGCCTGTTCATGGACGGCGTCCACCATTTCCAGGGCGGGGGTCTTGTGGGGAATGGTGAGGTTGAGGCCGATGAATTGCATCGCCCCGGCCCCGGCGATGGCGGCGCGCAAATCACCGGGGCGGACCTCGGCGGCCAGATAGCGCCAAGGGAGATGCAGCGCGCCCAGGGCGGCGTTCTGCATGGCCGGCGAGGCGGAATGGCGGACAGGATGCCCCAACACCGCGCAAAAGCGCGTGCTCGCATTGATGGACTCAAAGGAAGCGCCGGACACGCGCTGGTTATAGGCCAAGCGGGCGGGAATGCAAAATGCTAAATGTTCTTAAATCGCCGCCTCTCCTTTCTCGTCGGTGCGGATGCGGATGGCGTCTTCGATGGTGGAAATGAAAACCTTGCCGTCGCCAATTTTTCCGGTTTTGGCGGAACCGAGGATGGCCTTGAGCGCGTTGGCGAGGAGGTTGTCCCCCAGCACAATCTCAATCTTGATCTTGGGCAGGAAATCCACCGTGTATTCGCCGCGGAGATAGACTTCCGTATGGCCTTTCTGCCGGCCAAAACCCCGGACTTCGCTGACGGTCATGCCGTCAATGCCGATGTGGCTCAGGGCGTCCTTGACCTCGTCCAATTTGAACGGCTTGATGATGGCTTCAATTTTCTTCATAGCTGCGGCGGCGCAATCCGGACCCGTCGCGGGCGATTGCATAGCACTGGCAATGCCATCGCGCGCAACTTTCCGCAAAATTCCACCGCCGGGGCCGGGTTTGCGCCTGCATCCGGCTCCGGCGCGGCAAATCCGGCGCCAAAGCCGCCTGGAAGGAATGGCCGGCGCGCCGGCCCGGGTGTTGCTTTTTGCTCAAGCCAGCATTTTTTAACCAGACGGGACGGGGCCAATCTTGGCCTAACAGCGGCGGTCATAGACCGCCGCTACAGGGGAGGGGGGGCGGGTTTGTCGTTGTCCAGGACTTCGCGGACTTTGTTGGCCAGGGCGGAGGGGGTGAAGGGCTTCTGCAAGAGAATTATGCCGGGGTTCAACACTCCCTGATGCACAATGGCGGTTTCGGTGTAGGCGGAGGTGAAAAGGATTTTGGTGTGCGGATGCAACGCCCGCATGCGGTCGGCCAATTCCTTGCCGCTCATGTGCGGCATGACGACATCGGTGAACAGGAGATCAATATGGCCGGTGGCGCGCTGCTGGGTCACGTTCAAGGCTTCCAGGCCGTTGCCCGCCGGCAGGACGGTGTAACCGAGCCGCCCCAGCAAGGTGGCGGCCATTTCCCGCAAGGCGGGATCGTCTTCGACCAGCAGAATGGTTTCTGTGCCGCGGGGCAAGCCGGGGGACTGGAGGGGCGGACCGGGAGGCTTGTTTTCCAACGAGGCTTTCGGGAGGTAGATCTTGAAGGTGGCGCCCCGGCCCGGTTCGCTATAGACGTTGATGTGGCCGTCGCTTTGTTTGATGATGCCGTGGCAGGTGGCCAAGCCCAACCCGGTTCCCTGGCCGACTCCCTTGGTGGTGAAAAACGGCTCGAAGATGCGCGCTTTGACGGCCTCGGTCATGCCCGCGCCGGTGTCGGTGATGGCCAGCATCACAAAGTCACCCGCCTTGAGATCATGAAACTGGCGGACATACTCCTGGTCCAGAAACACCCCGGCGGTTTCGAGAGTGAGTTTGCCGCCGTTGGGCATGGCATCGGCGGCATTCATCACGATGTTGACAATGACCTGCTCGATTTGTCCGGCGTCGGCTTTGACGAGCATGGGGCCGGCCGGCGGGGCGATCTGGACATCCACGTCGCGGCCCGCCAGATGGCGCAGGGTGTTTTCCATTCCGGCCAGGACGGTGTTGAGATCCAGGACGTCGGGCTGGAGGATTTGTTTGCGGCCGTAGGCCAGCAGTTGGCGGGTCAAGGCCGCGGCGCGGCTGGCGGCCTGGTGGATTTCGGAGGCGTTCTTGCGGAGGGGATTCCCGGTGGGAAGGTCGGAGAGCATCAATTCGCACTGGCCGAGGATGGCGGTCATGATGCTGTTGAATTCGTGGGCGATGCCGCCGGCCAGCTTGCCGACGGTTTCCATTTTTTGGGATTGAAACAAGCGGGACTCAAAGCACTTGTGCTGAGTGATGTCCCGCGAGATTCCCATGGTGCCGATCAGGTTGCCCGCGTTGTCGCGCCAAGCCATTTTTGAAGTCAAAACCCAAGTGATGCGGCCGTCGAGGTGGGTTTCCTTTTCTTCCAGATTCAGGATCGGTTTGCCGGTGCGGAGGATTTCCTGCTCGGCCTCGAACGCGGGGCGCGCGTGTTCCTCGGAAAAGAAATCGAAATCGGTCCGGCCCATCAGTTCCTCCGGATGGGTCAGATGGAAATGTTCCAGCATCTTCCGGCTGAAGTGAACAAAGCGGCACTCCCTGTCCTTGAAGTAAATGCCATCGGTCGTGTTCTGTAGCAGCGCCTCCAGGAGCGCGCTGGTCTTCACCAAAGCGGCCTCGTCCCGTTTGCGCCCGGTGATGTCCTGCTTGATGGCGATATATCGGGCGATGACACCGCCGGCATTCCGCAACGGAGTGATGGTCATCTCCTCAACATAGAAGCTGCCGTCCTTGCGGCGGTTGGTCAGTTCCCCGCTCCAGACCTGGCCGGAGGAAATCGTCTGCCAGAGATTTCGATAGAACGCCTCATTTTGGTTGCCGCTTTTCAGGAGGCGCGGGTTTTGTCCGGCGGCTTCCTGCGCGGAGTAGCCGGTCAGCGCCGTGAAGGCGGGATTGACCGATTGAATTGTGCCGTTCTGGTCCGTAATGACTATGGCGTTGGCCGCCGCTTCCAGGGCGGCGCTCTGCAACCGCTCGCTCTCTTGCGCCCGCCTGCGCTCGGTGATGTCGCGAAAACTCCAAACCCGGCCGCAGATTCGATCCTGGATGCGTTGGGGCTTGGAACAGCATTCAAAAACCCGGGTGTCCTGAAGTTCCAGCACGTCAAAACTTTCCTGTTCCGGATGGGCCGCCAATTCCTCCATTTTGCCGGCGAATTTTTCCGAGCGCTCCACCAGTGGAAGCACATAAGCCATGAGCCGCTGCTTGTCTTTGAGGATTTCCGCCGGTGGGGAAATGCGCCACATTTTGAGGAATTGCTGGTTGAAGTTCCCGATGTTGCCCGCCGTGTCAATCAGCAGGATGCCGTCGGCGGTGGCTTCCAGAGTGGCGTGAACCAGGGAAAGCGACCCGGCCAGTTCCTGGGTTCGCTGATCCAGCCGCACCAGGGTGTCCGACAACTGCGCGCGGCTGCGGCGGGCGGCCAGCCGGATGAACATCACCGCGCCAAAGGCGACCAGGATGTTCCCCGCGCCAAACAGGACGGCGTTATTCTTGATCCAGCCAAAGCTGTCAAACGTCGCGTTGGCCTGCCCGCCGGAGAATTGGTAGCCGAAGTCCTTCAAGGCGTTCGCCGCGGCCGTCACCTGATCTGTCATGGGCGGGATATCCTGATCCATGGCCTTCATGGCTGCGGCAAAATCCGAGTCCACCAGGTTGCGCACTCTTTCGAATTCGCTGTCCAAGCCATCAAGAGCGCCTTCCAGATTGGAGGCAAGCTGGCGGCCCTTGCCTTCGGGAACAAGCGTCTTGATGTGTTCCAACTCCGTGCGCATTTGGATGGCCACCGTTTCCACCTCTTTTGCCTTGGCGGTTTTATCTTCTTCCCGGGCAAAGAGAAACTCGTAGGAGTTGAGCCTGTAGATGGCCAGATGCTCCTGCAACGAGGCCAGTTCGTTGAGCGTGGGCAGGCCCTGGTGTTCCAGCGATGTGGCGGTCTTCATCCCGGTGTTGCACACCCGCCAAAGCATGAACATCTGCACAACCGCGAAGACAAATATGAGGAAAACGACCCGGAAAATCCTGCGGAACGTGGCAGAGAGAGATTGGACTCCCTGTTTGCCGGCCAAATGGCCGGGCGGTTCCGCTGACGGCGGCAGACCCTCAACGCCTTCGGCGCCGCGAAAGCCGCCCTGATTTGCATCATTGCGCGTTGTGCTCATGGATGTAGGTTGGCGCGCCCTGGAGGCGATCCGCGGCGCGTGATTTTATTTGACATCGAGTATCTTGACGTCTTTCAATCCGGCATCCGCCGGCACGAGGGCAATCGCGCCCTTGTTTGCGGCGACAAGCGCCACGAGCGAATCGGCATCCTCCGCCTTCTTGGGGAGTTGCCCGCGGCCGGAAAACACCAGGCGCTGCCAGAACGTCTTGAACTGGCTGGCGTCCATGCCGCTGACTTCCTTCAATGCCGCGTCCGTCTTCCCGGACAGCACGGCGATGACCACGCTCTGGCCGCCTTGCCAATAGGCCGTTTTGCCGGTGTAAATGTCCTTCAACTCAGTGGCGCTGAGGCTGTCAACCGGCACCTCTTTGTTGGCGATGACCACCGAACCGCCAATCGGCGCCGCCTGGACCGCGCCCATGAGCAAGACCGCGCAAACCAACCCGATTTTCAGGGAAATCATTTTCATGGATGGAGGGAGTGGTTGAGGTTTAGAAACTAACGGTGGTTTTCACGCCGAGCATCCACCAGCCGTTGTCGCCCCGCGCCGGGTTGTCCACATTGTCAAACAACTGGCCGGTGCCGTTGATGTGATGGCCTTCGATTTTGAAGATCCACCAATCGGTCAAATCAAACCGAAGCGCCAGTGCCGCGTCCTTTTGATACCCGTCAGAAGGGAACTCCAGTCCGGCTCCGCTCCGGTCATTCTTGTTGGGATAGTACTCGGTGTAGTAAGCGCCCGCCTCCAACCATGGGTTGAACCGGTAGGCGGCGCTGGCGAACCAGCCGTCGGGATCAATCAGCTTGCTGGAGTTGGGCTGGCCTCCGCCGGTATTCTCATACATGACCCTGGAGGTGAAATACTCGCCCTCGAACGTCCACGATTTCCAAAAGTATTCCAGCGAATAACGTTGCGTCAGAGGCGATCCCACGCTCCGGCGGCCGTCCACGTTCATGAACGTCAAATCCTGGTCCAGATTCAGCGCCGCCCCGACCCTCAAGCCGTTCCACGGCGCGTTCCACCACAGTTGCCCGCCTCCCAACTGGGGCGAATTGATCCAGGCCAGTTTGATGTTCGGAGGCAGGTTCTCTTTCTGGATGGCAAACCCGCCATCCAGTTGAGGACGCTGGAGTCCGTCATATAGTTCGTAGGACATGCTGCCGGCGCTGCTCATGGGAAGGGTTCCAAAAAGTTCTCCGCCATCCACCGACAAATACATGTCCCGCCAGCGGGAGTTGCACACGCCCTGAGGCACCACCACCCAGGTGTAGGCCAGATCCACATCCTGGATTTCATTAAAGATGCCTTCCGGACGCCGAATGCGGCCGGCCCGAACGCCCAGCCACTCGTTGAACGTATATTGGACCTGGGCGTAATCCAGAACCAGATCGTAATCCCCGGCTTCGCCGACATCAAAGGTGAAGGCCTGTGCCGAAACCCGCAGGCGCGGGTATGGATTGATCGAGGCATTCAAACCCGCTTCCGTGAACCGGAACGAGCCGTGCGAGGTGTCTCCCAGGTAATTGTACTGGCTGGTAGCCAGAAAGCCCTGGCTGGCAAAACCGTGGAAATCAATCGCCGGCCCGTTGGTGCCGAACAGGTTCAAATCCGCCGCCTCCAGTTGCCCGGCTGTCATCGCCGCCAGCGGTCCAAGCAGCAGAACGGAAGTCAACCGCGTCATCTTTCTATTTTTCATAATTCTCAGGGATGTTGGTTTGGATATTTGAACAGGAAGTGTGGATTCAATTGGCGTCCAACATCGTCCGGACTTTGTGGGCCAGGCTGGCCGGGGTGTAGGGTTTGGGCAGAAAGTCCACGCCTGGATCCAGCACGCCGTGATGCGTGATGGCGTCGTCGGTGTATCCTGAAGTGTAGAGGATTTTGATGCCGGGAAAACTGGATTTCAGCCACTCCGCCATGACCTTGCCCCCCATGCGCGGCATGATGACATCGGTGATGACCAAACTGATCGCCACCCCCTTGTGTTGCCGGGCCACATGCAATCCATCCTGGCCATTGGTGGCCGACAGCGCTTCGTAACCCTGGGCCCGCAACACGTCGCAAGCCAGATGGCGCACAGCCGGCTCGTCTTCCACTACCAGCAATGTTTCCGTCCCGCGCGGCAGGGGCTTCTTTTTGAACGAAGTGTCCGAGAGCTGGATCGCTTCCTGCACTTGCGGGAAATAAACCCGGAATGCGGCGCCTTTGCCAACCTGGCTGGAAATAGCAATGTGCCCGCCGCATTGCTGGACGATGGTCTGGCAGGTCGCCAGGCCCAAACCCGTGCCTTTGCCTTTGGGCTTGGTCGTGAAAAACGCCTCGAACAAGTGCGCTTTGACCTCGTCGGTCATCCCCGTTCCCGTGTCGCTTACACTGAGCATCACGTAGTCGCCGGGGGCCGCGCCCGAATGCGCGCTCGCGTAGTCCTGGTCCAGCGTGGCGTTGCCGGTTTCGACGGTGATTTTGCCGCCGTTGGGCATGGCATCCCGGGCGTTGACGACCAGGTTCATCAACACCTGGCCCACGTAGCCGGAGTCGGCCTTGAGCCGGCCGACTTGTGGTCCCAAAGCGATGATTAATTCCACATTCTCGTCAATGAGCCGCCCCAGCATTTTTTCCATCTCTGCCACCACTTCATTGATGTCCAGCACCACCGGTTGCACGGTTTGTTTGCGGCTGAAGACCAGCAGTTGCCGGGTCAACCCGGCCGCGCGTTCCGCCGCGTGCCGGATGGTCTGCGCGTCTTTCTGCAGCGGGCTGTCCGCCTCGAGTTTTCCCATCATCAAATCGCTGTAACCCATGATGACGGCGAGGAGATTATTGAAGTCATGGGCCACGCCGCCGGCGAGCTTGCCGATGACTTCCATTTTCTGCGCTTCGATCAGCTCCTCCGCCAATTGTCGGTGCTCCTTGCGAAGGCGGACTTTTTCCAAGGCCTGGCGGACCGACGGCCCCAGCCGCGCCAGCCGGTCTTTAAACAAATAGTCCGCCGCCCCCAGCTTCATGGCCTCCACCGCGATCTCCTCGCCAATGGTGCCGGAGACGATGATTAGAGGAATCTCCAGGCCGCGCTTTTTCAGCAACTCCAGCGCGCGCGGCCCGCTGAATTCCGGCATGGTATAATCGCATAGTATGAGGTCCAGTCCGCCGTCGAGGCCGGCCAGGAACGCGGCTTCGGTGTCCACACGTTGCGAGGTGGTTTCAAACCCGGAGCGGTTCAATTCATGCAAAACCAATTTGGCATCTTCAGGATTGTCTTCGACGAGCAGGACTCTGAGTGATTGAGGCATGTTATTCCTCCTATTTGGGTGGTTGGTTGAGCAGCAGCCAGTACATTCCCAATTCCTGCACGGCGGCGGCGAACCCCTCGAAGTTGACCGGTTTGACGATGTAACTGTTGACTCCCAGCTTGTAGCTTTCCACCAAGTCGCTCTGTTCCTTGGAGGAGGTGAGCACCACCACGGGGATCATTTTGGTGCGCGGATCGCTCTTGATGCGTTCCAGCACCTCCTTGCCATCCACCTTGGGAAGTTTCAGGTCCAACAGAATCACTTTGGGTCCGTTCTCGACCTTGCGTCCGGCATGAGGGCCTTCGCAGAAGATGAACTGCAACGCCTCCTCCCCGTCCCGCGCGACTTGAATGTGATTGGCCAGATTGGCCTTTTTCAACGCCCGTTGCGTCAGTTTCAGGTCCTGCGGGTTATCCTCCACCAGCAATATCTCAATAATGTTGTTTGTCTCGCTCATAGTTTTGTCTCTCCTCCCAATGTAAAATAAAATGTGGCCCCGCGATCCACGGCGGACTCGGCCCAGACCCGCCCGCCGTGACGGTGAACGACGCGTTGCACGATGGCCAGGCCCACGCCGGTGCCCTCGTAATCCTCCGCGCGGTGCAGGCGCTGAAACACCCCGAAGAGCTTGTGCGCATACTTCATGTCAAAACCCGCCCCATTATCCCGCACGAAATAGACGTTCCGTCCTTTCTCCATCGCACACCCAATCTCCACGAGGGCTGATTCGCGTTTGCCGGTGTATTTGAGCGCGTTGGAGAGCAAGTTGACCCAAACCTGTTTCAGCAAGGCCGGATCCGCCTGGCAGGGCGGCAGGTCGGCAACCCGAAGGTCAATCCGCCTTCCGTTTCGTTGGGAATTCAACTCCTCCAGGACGCCGCGCACCAGCTTGCCTGCGTCCACGGATTGTTTGCTCAAAGGCAACTGGTTCAACCGCGAGAACATCAGCAAATCGTCAATCAATTTCCCCATTTTCTGCGCGCTGTTGCGAATCGTCTGCAAGTCCTGGCGGCACCCTTCGGGCAACAGCGGCCCGTAATCTTCCAGCACCATTTGGGAGAATCCGTCCACCGCGCGCAAGGGCGCGCGCAGATCGTGCGACACCGAGTAGGAAAACGCTTCCAGTTCCTTGTTGGCGGCCTCGAGTTGGGCGGTGCGCTCGGTGACGCGCTGTTCCAGTTCGGCGTTAAGCTGGTTGATTTTCTCCTCGGCCAACTTGCGCTCCGTGATGTCCTGAAGAACGGTCCGTATCCTGATGACGGCCCCGTCCTCTCCTTTCACCAACTGATCCCGCACCTGCACCGGAAAGGTGGACCCGTCTTTTCGCCGGAGCGTCCGCTCGAACTTCTCCGGCGGCGGCGCGCCGTTTAACTTGCCCAGGACAGCCTGGCGGGAGGCTTCCGGGTCCGCCGAAATGATCCAGACAAATTGTCCCAGCAATTCCCCGGCCTGGTAACCCAGCATCTCCAGTTCGGTCTGGTTGACGCGGGTGAGGCGGCCCTGCGCGTCCAGTTCGTGATAACCTATCGGGGCGCTGTCGAAAAGTTCCTTGAATTCCTCCCGGCTCTTTCGCAACGCCGCCTCCGCCCGGTTGCGCTCGGTGGTGTCCCGGATGTTGCATTGAGTCACTCTTTTGTCACCGCATTGATACACATTGCTGACGAACTCCACCTCGATCCGCCGCCCATCGCTGGTTTCCAAAGGCTTGTCTTCGTAGCGGATGTATTCCTTCTTCTGCAATTCCACGAAGTTGGCCTGGTTGGCTACGATGTCCTTGAAGAAGCCCAGTTCCCAGACTTTCTTGCCCAGGAACGCCTCGCGCGAGTAGCCCAGCAACTCGATCAGGAACGGATTCACATCCATGACCATCCCGGTCTCGTTATCAAGGATCAAAATGCCATCCCGCGCCGCCTCAAAGAGCCGGCGATACCGCACCTCCGAAACTCGCAACGCCTCTGTTGTCTTCCCCCTTTCCTGGTAGAAGCGGACTCGCTGTTGCCGCCAGACCAGGCCTGTAAAGGCCGCTGCGCCAAATAGCAACGCCCCGGTCATGACGGCCACTTGCCAGAGTTGTTCTGTCATCGGCGCAAACGCTTCCGCAGCGTCCATGCGCGCGACCAGCGACCACGGCGAATCCGGAATGCCGCGCAAGGCCGCCACCACCAGCTTGCCCTGGTAGTCAACGCCTTCCATGAAGCCCTCATGGCCCGATGCGGCCTGAGCCGCGGGCAGTGTGACGCGATCCAGAGGCCGGCGCAGGTTCAGCGCGGTGTTCGTCTGGAACCGGAGTTCATTCAGGAAGACGGCTTCGTTGCCTTCCCGTCGGACAAGCAGCGTCTCCGCAGTCAGGCTGGCCGCTGGCCAGCGTTTGATGAAGGGGTCAAGATAGGTATCGGGATCTATGCGCAGAAATATAAGGCCCAACGGCTGGTGGGCGTCCTGTTCATCGAAAATCGGGGCCAAGACCCCCAGGTGGACCCTCTGGTCCTGTTCACTGCGATAGAAATCCTCAAACCTCACCTGGCCCGAACGCAGGACATCCGAAACGTCCCTGGCCACAGAGGCGGAAACAGCCGGCAGTCCGGCGGGCAATGACAGGCGAGTCACACCTTGCGCGTCCAGCAGGAGAAGCTGGTCATAGCGAGGCTGGTATTTTCCCAGCCATGTCTGAAGCTGGCGTTGGGCGTCCGCGTCCTCCGGCCTTTCCAGGAAGCGCCGCACCAGCGCGGCAATGGGGGCGTTCTGGAAGAATGTGGAGCCATCCTCCAGCCGCTCCTTGCGATACTGCGCCAGATCCCCGGCCTTCAAGTCGGCAATAGCGGAGAGCTGTCGCTCGATCCCGATCCTAAATTGTTTCTCGTAGTTCCGGTAATAGAGCCAGCCGGTGATGACGATGCCCGCCGCCAGCAGGATGAATACCAGCAAAAACGCAAACTTGGCGCGCGATCTTGATGCTTCACTGGTTTTCATTGCCTGCAATTTCTTCGCGTTATCAGCTCCCGGATTTCGGGCGGGGTGGGGAAATGGATTCTTTGCCGCGTTCATAGCGGAAGATGGTGGTCTGAGACGGACGTTCCCTTTTCGGTTTCTTAGAGCGTGTTTTAAAAATGGGCAATTCATATTGACGCAAGCCGTCTCACCATAAGGCGAATCATGCAAATCCGTATCATCGCCTCGCTATGATCCAAGC
>Ga0326727_10018461_pt1 | contig 14234 bp, 13 predicted proteins | sample MB2enrmetagenome_FD_207643 | JGI IMG/M metagenome (GOLD analysis project Ga0326727, IMG submission 207643) | Lab enriched peat soil microbial communities from McLean, Ithaca, NY, United States - MB29MY | ecosystem: Environmental > Terrestrial > Soil > Wetlands > Peat | place: USA: New York...
AGCGGAGTCCCTCGCGAAGTCCGAACTGGCGGCGCCGGCTACCGCCGAAGCAACAGCCAGCGCGCCAGCGGCGCACATGGCGAAGGTGGAAACCATGCCGGTCCCGCAAGCGTTGGACGAGCCGGCGTTGGCCCCGTCGATTCCCGATTTCCTGCACGAAAGCAATCACCGCAGTTGGCGCATTCCACTGGTATCGTCGTTTCTGATTTCCACGGGTTACCTGGTGCTGATGCACTACCTTTCCGCCCCGCTACAATGAAGGAATGTCGGACAAATTAACGATCGCGGGCCGCGAGTTTTCCTCGCGCCTTATCGTGGGGACCGGAAAGTACCGCAGTTTTCAGGAAATGCAGCGCTGCCATGAAACCAGTGGCGCCGAGATGGTGACCGTGGCGGTGCGGCGCGTAAACCTCACGGACCGCTCCAAGGAATCGCTTCTCGATTATATCGACCGCACCAAGATCTTTATCCTGCCGAATACCGCCGGCTGTTATACCGCCGACGATGCCATCCGCACAGCCCGCCTCGGCCGCGAAGTGGGGCTCTCCCATTGGGTAAAACTGGAGGTCATCGGCGACGAAAAAACGCTGTTTCCGGACAATGCCGGCCTGCTGGAAGCCACCCGCGTGCTGGTGAAAGAAGGATTCGTGGTGTTGCCGTACACCAATGACGATGTGGTGAACGCGCGGAGGCTCATCGATGCCGGCGCCGCCGCGGTGATGCCGCTGGCCGCTCCTATCGGGTCGGGACTGGGGGTGCAGAATCCCGCCAATCTGCGCATCCTGCGCGAGATGATCACCGAAGTTCCGATGATTGTGGATGCCGGAGTGGGCACCGCGTCGGATGCCGCCGTCGCTATGGAACTCGGCGCTGACGGGATTCTGATGAACACCGCCATCGCGGCGGCGGACGATTCGCTCAAGATGGCGCGCGCCATGAAGCTGGCTACCGAGGCGGGCCGCCTGGCGTATGAGGCGGGCCGCATGCCGAAGAAACTGTATGCCAGCGCCAGCAGCCCGCTGGCGGGGGTGGTGGGCACGTAGTTAACGGTGCGCGAATCCGTCGCGGTCCGGTAACGCACGCCCTTACGGAGCCGCGACCGCGAGGGAGTGATCATGGCCCTGCGGCCTGGGCGAGCTAGGCTCGCCTGGACAAGCTAAAGCTTATCCCACGGGGCATGCTTCAGCTTGCCTGCCGGGCGACAGCCCGGCCTGTCCCTGCGGGCCACCAAAGCCCATGAAGCTCGACCTGCGATGTTCTTCAACCGAGCTGGGTCGAGCCCCACCGCCGTTTCCGCATAGCCTATACTGGTATTTCCCCTTGTTTTTGACGACTAGGAGTACGCACGTAAATGTTCGATCTGTTTAACTCTCAAAAGGCCAAGCGGTATGTGATGGGCGGCATTCTGGTACTGGTTTCCGCTTCCATGCTCTTATACCTGGTGCCCAACTACAACACGGGCGCCGGCGGGACCGACGCGGTGGTGGCCAAAATCGGCAGCACCGAGATCACCGAGGCGGAAGCCCGAAAGTCGATCCAGACGCAGACCAGAGGCCAGAAGATCCCCGCGGAGATTATTCCCAACTATGTGCCGCAGATGATCGAGACCATGATCAATGAACGAGCCATGGAGTACGAAGCCCGTAAGCTTGGCCTGCAGGTTTCGGACCAGGACGTGGCGGACTATTTGCGGCAGAGCATGCCCAACCTGTTTCCGGACGGCAAGTTCGTCGGCAAAGACGTCTACGCCGCCATGCTGGCGCAGCAGGGCATTACCATCGACGCGTTCGAGTCGGACCTGAAGCGCACCATGCTCATCGGCAAGCTGCGCGAGGTGGCCATCGAGGGTTCGGTGGTGACTCCCGCCGAAGTGGAGAAGGAATACCGCAAGAAGAACGACCAGATCCAGCTGCAGTATGTGAAGATCTCGCAGGACAAGTATAAGAAGGAAGTGGAGCCCTCGAACGAGGACATGCAGCAATATTTCAAGACCAATGCCGCACAATACCAGGATCCGGAAAGCCGGAACATGGTGATTCTGGCGGCCGACGGGGACAAGATTTCGCAGAGCCTGAATCCCACGGATGCCGATCTGATGGTGATGTATAACCAAAACCAAGCCAATTTCCGCAGTCCGGAGCACGTCAATGTGCGTCACATCCTGCTGATGACGCAGGGAAAGCCGGCGGGCGACGAAGCCAAGATCAAGGCCAAGGCCGAAGATCTGGTGAAGCAGCTCCGCGCCGGCGCCGATTTCGTCGAAATGGCCAAGAAGAACTCCGAAGATCCCGGCTCGGCCTCCAAGGGCGGAGAATACGACAACGTGGTTCGCGGACAGATGGACCCGGCGTTCGAGAAGGCGGCGTTTTCGCAAAAGCCGATGGTCATCAGCGATCCCGTCAAGTCGGTGTATGGCTACCACATCATCCAGGTGCTGGCGCACGAAGATGCCCGCTTGAAGCCCTTCGCGGAAGTGAAAGACGAGCTCGCCAAGCAGTGGAAGCAGCAGCGCGTAACCGACACGATGCAGAAGATCTCCGACAAAGTGCAGGCGGCCTTCCAGAAAAATCCCGATCATCCCGACCAGGTGGCCGCAGAGCTTGGCATGGAGGTTTTTCACGCCGAGGGCGTAGTGCCCGGACAACCCGTTCCCGGGGTGGGCCCCAGCGCCGATTTCGACCAGGCGATCGCCGGTCTGAAAAAGGGTGAAATATCGCAGCCTGTTTCGCCGGCCCCCAATAAAATAGCGATCGCCGAAGTCACCTCCGTCGTGCCCGCGCATCCCGCGGCCTTCGAGGAAGTGAAGAGCCAGGTCCACGACGCCATGGTCAACTTGAGGCTCTCGAAGATGGTGCGGGACAAATCGACGGAATTGTCGAATGCCGCCAGAGCAAACGGGGGAGATCTTGCCAAGGCCGCCAAAGCGATGGGGCTCGAGGTAAAGACCACGGAACCGTTCAAGCAGCAGGGAAGCGTGGACGGCCTCGGCCCGGCGAGCTACTTCGAGCAGGCGTTCGGCGACGCGGTCGGCGCCGTACTGAATCCCATTCCCATGGCGGGCAGTACGGTGGTGGTGAAAGTGGTGCAACGTATCGACGCCGATATGTCGAAACTGCCGGAACAGCGCGGCCAGATTGTCGAGTCCCTCAAGGGAGACAAGGCGCGCGAAAGGAATACCATTTTCGAAGCGGGCCTGATAACCGAATTGGAGCGCCAGGGAGTGGTGAAACTGCACCCTGAAGTGGTGCAGCGCATTGTAGCGAGCTTCCACTCCGGCAGCTAACGCATGCTGCACGACATCGTCGACTTCTTAAGGTCGCTCTACAATCCGGAAAGGCTGATTCAGCTGCTCGGCAAGCTGCTTTCCAGTTGGCCGGGGTACGCGGCGTTGTGCGGTCTGGTTTTTGCGGAGACCGGCCTGCTGGTGGGTATCGTTGTCCCGGGAGACTCCATGCTGTTCACGGTTGGGGTGGTAGTGGGAGCCGGCCAGGCCAATATTGCTCTGGTAATCGGCCTTCTGGTGCTGGCCGCAATTATCGGCGACTCCACCGGCTATCTGCTCGGCTGGCAAACCGGGCCCCGGATCTTCTCGCGTAAGGACTCGCTCTTCTTTAAACAGGACTATGTGGCCCGCACGCAGGCGTTCTACGAACGATACGGCGGAAAGACGATTCTTTTCGCCCGGTTTCTGCCCGTGGTGAGGAGCTTCGCCGCGTTCATGGCCGGCGTCGGACGGATGCCTTACACGCGATTTTTGCCGTTCAGCATTTGTGGCGGGTTGGGTTCCGTCACGCTGCTGACGTTGCTGGGCTATGAGCTCGGCGGCACGCCCTTTGTGAGGCGCTACTTCGACAAGGTGATCCTGGCGATTATTTTTATTTCGATCCTGCCGACACTGATTGAAGTGATCCGGGCGCGGCGCCACCGCAGCGCCTGATCCTCTACCGATCTTTTCGCAGGCGCTCTTGAGGAATCGATGGCTTGTGGCCGGCAGCTTCGCGATCTCTCTTCGGTACTCCTCCCGCCTTCGGGACTGCTCAATTGGTAGACAATGAGTGTGACGCGCGGCAGGGAGCGGGCGCGGCTGGTGCGGCATAGTACTACTGACCGAGGGGAGTGCCGCCACGTGTCGCGCTTGCTGCTCAGCGATCTGCGCTCACCTTTTTCGTGGGACGTGCTTTCAGCTTGTCAGGCGAGCGGAGGTCGGCTTTTTCGTGGGACATGCTTCAGCTTGTCAGGCGAGCGGAGCTCGCCCTCAGCCGGCTTCCGCGCCGGCCAACAGGTTTCTCCGGCGCTGCCGGCGACGACTGTCGCTTGGACAAGCTGAAGCATGTCCCACGTTATACCGCTCGCCCCAACAATCCCGCCGCGAAGAGGCGCGCGTCCACGCGACCCAAATGGGGCGCCAGCCGTGACGGCATTACCGGAGTATGGCGGACGGTGCAGAGGTATTCGGGAATCGCCCAGACGTCTTCCTCGGCGGTCATCCAGCCGATGCGGTCGAAACGTCGCAAATTCACCGGGCGCGAATATTTGCGCAAGGTTTTCTCGCGGCGCAAGTTGTAGTAGTGCTCGAAATACGACATCACCAGCTCGCGCAAGGTGCGATACACCGGCTCGCGGTAGCGCAGGCCGGAGTAATTCGATTTCGCCACCGCGCCCCAGCAGCCGCGCGTACGGAAGACCGCCAGCACGTGATCGTCGTCATGCACGGCTTCCAGATCGAGCAGCAGAGGTGGATATCCGAGCATCCGCAGCGCCGCCGCGCCGAACAGTGCGCCTTCCATGCAGTGGCCCGTCAGGTCGCGCAACATGCGCCTGGGCGACCGGCAGGTGGCTCCGTTGGGCTCCTTGTTATAGGCCAGGTCGTCGAGGAATCGCTGGATCTTCTCGGGAGAAGGGAGGCGCCGGAAGACGGCCCGTTCGGCCGGCGTAAAGGTGTCGCGGGACATTGCGTATCAGGGTAACCCAAATCGGGGCGTTAAGTTAAGTTCAATCTTGGCGCGGCTGTTGCTGCGTCATGCAGTGCAGCGCGCCCAGTCCCCAGATCAGCTCGGTGCAATTGATGCCCGTGACTTGGCGATCGGGAAACAGGCGCGCCAGCGTGGCAAGCGCGACGCGATCGTGGGGATCGTTGAAGGTGGGGACGAGCACCAGCCCGTTGGCAATATAGAAATTCGCGTAACTGGCGGGCAGCCGCTGGCCGGCGAAGACCAGGGGACGCGGCATGGGGAGCTTCACCACTTTCAGGCCGGCGGCCCGCAGCAGGGCGTGATTTTCCCGCAAGGGCGCGTAATTGGCGTCCGAGCGGTCGCTCTCCGACGCTACCGCTACAGTGTCAACGGAGACGAAACGCGCCAGGTCGTCCACGTGCCCATGCGTGTCGTCGCCGGCGATGCCGTTATGCAGCCAGATAGTGCGCTCGATTCCCAGGTAGTCGCGGAGGTGGCACTCGATTTCGCGGCGGGTCATCCCCGGATTGCGCTGCTGCACTTCGCTCAGCAGGCACTCCTCGGTGGTCAGCAACAGGCCGGCGCCATTCACGTCGATACTGCCGCCTTCGAGCACCATCGCGGGCTGGAAGAGCGGCAATCGCAGGTGCTTGGCCAGCGTGGCGGGCACCAGGACGTCTTTCTTCCAGTCGTCGTATTTGGCCCACGCATTGAAGCGCCAGCCGGTGAGGGCCACTTCCGCGCGGCGATTCCGGACGAAAATCGGGCCGAAATCGCGCGTCCAGACCCGATCGGTGGGACAGGGAATGAACTCCACCGCGTCCAGGATCGCGCCGGCTTTTCGGAGCAGTGCTCGGGCGCGGGCTTCTTCGGCGCGGCTCGCCACCAGGATGCGCACTTTCTCCACGCGGCTGAGCTTGCGCACGATTTCGGCATACACCCACGGGACGGGCGCGAAACGGCCGGGCCAGTCACTCGCATTGTGCGGCCAGGCGATCCAGGTGGCCTCATGCGGCTCCCACTCCGCGGGCATGCGGAAGCCGCGCTGGCGCGGGGTCTCGTTCTTCAATCGATCACCCGGCTCAAAATCGGACCGTAAGCGTCGATGCGCCGGTCGCGCAGGAACGGCCAGTTGCGGCGCGTGTCTTCGATGGCGCGCGGATCGCACTCCACCACCAGAATCTCTTCGGCATCGTGCGAAGCCTCTGCCATAATCTGGCCGTGGGTGTCGCAGACGAACGATCCACCCCAAAATTCTATCCCTTTTTCGGGCGGGCCCTCGTATCCCACGCGATTCACCGATGCGACATAGACGCCGTTGGCGATAGCGTGGGAGCGCTGGATGGTTCGCCACGAATCGTGCTGCTGCTGGCCGAATTCCGCCTTTTCCGAAGGATGCCAGCCGATGGCGGTGGGGTAGAAAAGAATCTGCGCGCCGCCCATCGCGGCCAGGCGGGCTGCTTCGGGATACCATTGGTCCCAGCAAACCAGGGGCGCGATACGGGCATAGCGGGTATCGAAGCACGGGAAGCCGAGGTCGCCGGGCGTGAAGTAATATTTCTCGAAGTACAGCGGATCGTCGGGGATGTGCATCTTGCGATAGATGCCGAGAAGCGCGCCATCGGCGTCGATTACCAGCGCCGTGTTGTGGTACACGCCGGCGGCGCGGCGCTCGAAGACCGAGCCGACGATCACGGCTTTTAGCTCGCGCGCCAGGCGCGTAAAGCTCTCGCTGGTAGGGCCGGGAATGGGCTCGGCGAGATCGAACAGGTCGGCGCGCTCCTCGCGGCAGAAATACTGCGACCGGAACAGCTCCTGCACCGAGATAATTTGCGCGCCTTTGCCCGCGGCTTCGCGGATACGCCACTCGGCTTTCGCCAGATTCTCGTTGGGATCCAGCCCGCAGGCCATCTGGACCAGGCCCACGCGGAATTTCGCCATCTGCACAAGACCATTGTACCGGCGTATGATTTCTATTGAGCTACAAAGCGCTGGTCCTTTTCGATATCGACGGCACGCTCACCCGGCGGGCCGGCCCGCACCACCGCGACGCGCTGGTGGAGGGCATCCGCCGTGTCACCGGCCTCGACACCACCACCGAGGGAATTCCCGTGCAGGGCATGCTCGATCCGGTCATATTGGCCGCCATGATGCGGCGTGCCGGCGCCAAAGCATCGGTAATCCGCGAGGCCATGCCGGCGATCATGCGCGCGGCCGAGCGCTATTATCTTCGTGTCTGCCCCGAACTGCACGACAAGCATTGCCCCGGAGTGGAGACGGTGCTCGGTCGCCTGACGCGCCGCCATATCCTGCTGGCCCTGGTGACCGGAAACCTGACGCGGATCGGCTGGCGCAAGCTGGAACGCGCGGGTTTGCGCGATTATTTCCACTTCGGCGCATTCGGCGAGATGGCCAAGACCCGCGCCGGTCTGGCAAGACTGGCCATCCGCCGTGCACGCCAAGAGCAGCTAATCGCACGCGACTCCCCCATTTCACTGATTGGCGACGCGACGTCGGATATCATCGCGGCGCGCGCCAACGGCATCCGGGCGATCTCGGTGCGGACGGGAATCACGCCCGTCGAGGAACTGGTGCGCGAGCAGCCGGACGTGCTGCTGCGGGATTTGCGCGAGCTGCGGCTGCGCATGGTGGAGACGGCGCTATGACGACATTCGGAGTGATCGGCGGCTATGGCGCGACCGGGAGCGTGGTAGCTTCCGAACTGCGAAAGCGCGGCGACGATGAGGTCCTGATCGGCGGGCGCGACGCCGCCAAGGGCGTGCGTGTTGACGTTCTCGACGCGCGATCGCTGGACGATTTCTGCCGCCGGTGCTCGATCGTCGTCAACTGCGCCGGCCCGGTGAGGGCGCTGCGCGATCGCGTGGCCCAAGCTGCTTTTCGAAACCGCTGCCACTACGTCGATCCCGCACGTACTCTTCCGCCGACACCCCCCTGGCGCGCGCTTTGGCAGTCAAAGCGGCCGCCTGTTCCTCGGGCAGGTCAACGATCAGCGTCATCGGATGGCCTCAACTCATCCTATCGCGTGGATCACCACCGCAGCTATCCTTCGACGCTGAGCTCTACCCATCCCGGCAAAGTCGCCGGACGATTGCCCATGAACACGATCCGCCGCGTCTTGGGGAACGGCAGATTGGTGGCCAGGGCGCGATTGTAGATCTGGTATTGCTCCAGAATCTGCCGGTAATCGGCGTTGGTGGTGTCGAGCCACGCGCTCTTCATACTGAGGCCCCCGCCCCAGCCGAGCGGGAATATACACGCGCCCTTTTGACGGGCGTCGGCCAACTTCTGCTCCAGTTCTTCGAGGTTCTTGTCGAGCAGTCCCATGCCAGCCCACGAGGCGTACTGGCGCTGTAACGCCAGGAGACCCTGCGCGTAGACATTCACCGATTCGAAAATGCGCGCGCGCGTGACTTCCGGCCAGCGGATGGATCGCCTGATCTCCGGCTGTTGGAACAAACTCTTCTCGTTCCACACGCCCGTGAAAGACGTGCCGGGAACAGCCATTTCGGCGAAGGCCGGAGTGCTTTCGTCGGGACGGGCGCCGTCCACCGTGCCGCGCGGACTCTGCTTCCAGCCGAGTGCGAAGCTGCCGCCGCGTGGCTGCAGCGTCGATGTGCGCAGCAGGTAGACCTTGAAGCTTGTGTGGGCGACCGGAGCGGAATCGCCCGCGCCCACGAAGCGCATGCGATTGGTCCCGGCCGGCCCGAGAGCCTGCTCTTCCACCGATTCCGCGGGCCTGCGCGGGGGACGGTCGACCTTGACTCGATTGGCGACATCCTGTAGCATGCCGTCGCGCCAGTTGGCAAACACCATCCCGGTGCGCAACGCGCCTTTGATGGCGGTGCCGGGCAAATACGGCCCCGATGCCCCGGCGGCAAACGTCGGGATATGGAGACTATCGCCCGCGGCGCGATTCCAATAGACGGAGTAAGCGGCGTTCTCGAAGGGAATACGGCGGCCGGCGAAATTCTGTGCGAATCCGCCCCAGGACGCGAAATCCAGCTTCTCGGCGTTCTTGAGCTGCGCGAGGTAATTGTCGAGGCGCGGGCCCTTGGCCAGCAGGCGGAAAATGCGCCACTGGTCGAGCACGTTGACGTGGTCTTTCCACACCATGTAGTCGATGGGACTGAGCTTGCGGCCGTCCCCGACCAATGTGGGGGTCAGGCATGTGACGCGATAGCGCATCATCTCACCTCTGGCAGCGGAATGGCCACCGCAAACCCGGCGCGGAATACCGGATGGGCGAAGCCGTCGGGCGCCACGTCGGCGGCCGACCCGCGCGGCGGCGTCTCGGCGTACACCACCGAGCCCTCCGCCACCATCTGAATCTGTTTCTTCAACTCGCCCGACCCGGAGGGGCTGTCGACGCGTCCGCCGCGCGGGAGCACAGTATAGTTGCCGCGGCGCCAGTCCACAGTATCGGCAGGCGCGGGCGTGAAAAGAGAGAGAAGCCAGTGCGGATGCGCGGGTGCGCCTGCGGGAACCAGCCGCTCGGGTTCAGTCTGGGCTGCGGGGGCTTCGGGTTCACTGGCTATGGGCTCGGGTTCGGCGGCAGGGGCTGGCGCGGCTGCCACGGCCGGTGGTTGCGGCTCCGCGGCCGGCGCTTCAGGCGCGGGCGATGCCGTGTCGGCTGCCGCAACAGCCGATTCAGTGGCGGGCACAGCTTCGCTCGCGGGTTCGACTGCCGCGGGCGCTTCAGGCGCGGGCGATGCCGTGGCGGCTGCCGCCACAGCCGATTCAGCGGCGGGCACGCCTTCGCTCGCGGGTTCGACTGCCGCGGGCGCTTCAGGCGCGGGCGATTCCGTCGCGGCTGCCGCCACGGCCGATTCAGCGGCGGGCACAGCTTCGCTCGCGGGTTCGACTGCGGCGGGCACCCCAGGTGCGGGCGATGCCGTGTCGGCTGCCGCAACGGCCGATTCAGCGGCGGGCACAGCTTCGCTCGCGGGTTCGACTGCGGCGGGCGCTTCAGGCGCGGGCGATTCCGTGTCGGCTGCTGCCACAGCCGATTCAGCGGCGGGCACCGTCATGGCTACTTCGGGAGCGGGTTCGGACGACTGATCGGGTAACAGCACCGCTCCCTCGCGGTCGCGGCTCATTAGGGGCGCCGGCGCTTCCGGCGCGGGTACGCCGGGTTCCGGGACCGCTCCCTCAGGGTCGCGGCTCGGTAGGAGCGCGAGCTCTTCGGCGGGGGTTTCGGGCTCTACCACTAGCGGCGCCACGGAAGGTGGGGCAATCACTGCCGCCTCGGCGACTTCCACCGGCTCGGGCGCCGCGCTTTCGGCCGGCAAAGCCAAAATCAAATCCGGCAGCATCCCTTCGGTGAACTCGGGAGCTTCCGATCGCCCCCAACCGCGCGATCGCTCGCCGCCGAATCCGCTGTCGGCCAGCAGACGAAACGCCGCTTTGATCTTCCCGGACCACGTCTCCCGAGCTGCCTCGTCGGCAAAGGAAACCACCGTCCACAACCCCGATCCGGCGCGGAATTCAATGCATCCTGTCGAGTGCCGTTCGCTGGCTCCGGTCAGACGGTCCACGCCCGCATTGGAACGCACCGCCGTACGGAACGGACCGGGCTTCCCCGCCGGCACCAGGCAATCGCTCGGACCATCGACGCTCCACTGATTCTCGTCCAGCCGCTGGCCGGCCAGGATGGACTGCACCACCGTCAGCGGAACGAAGCGCGCGCTCTTCCAGCGAACCCTCGCCGCCCGCGTGGAAGACGCTACCGGCGGCCAGACAGTGCGCGGCGGAACGACGAAGACCACGTCATCGAGATAGGGAAAGCACGAACTGAACGAGACGGCCGGCGAGCCGGTGCGTGCCGTGGCGTCGAGCCACTCCTCCAGCCATCCCAGCCGCGACATCGCCGCCGTGACCGCCGAGTAGAGCGAGTCGCTGTGATAAATCACGTCGACCCGGTTGCGCGCGCCCGAGTCCGGCCCGATTCGCCATGGGCCGGAGGGACGGAGTTTCACTACCAGTCCCGGATTCATTACTCCTCGTTCAGGAAGGAAAAGTTCGATGCCGTAACGGCGGTCTGAATGGCCGCCAAGTTGGCTCCCGCGCTGATCTCTTTCTCCGGAGCGCCGGTGGCGTAGTGATTCTTGCCGCGCCATACCAGGCGCAGCTTGGAAAAGCTCACCCGACCGCTACCGCGCGATCCGCCGCCGCCGAGGGTGTCGTCTTCGAGCAGGCGCAGCCCTTCCAATACGCGCAGGAATAGCGGCGCATCTTCCGGACAGAGGACGTCCATCACCAGTCGGGTCTTGAAGCGCGCCCCCGCGGGAACGCGCTCGAGAGTGCGCGGATTGGCCTGTGAGGTGATGCGGTCGATGGCATTCTCGCTTTTGACTTCAGTGAGCTCGTCGTCGAGGTTTTCGCGCATTTGCGGGGTGATGCTCTCGGGTTCGAGCGGGGCGTCGAACACCGCCAGCCGTGCAGGAGTCGCCTGCGACGTCTCGAGCGTCTCGCCCTGCACGCGCTCCATGCGTCCCGGATTGCGGCCGAACAGCAGGCAGATTTCGTCGTCGGGCCGGTCGCTCTGATGGATGCGCACTTCCTGCCCTTTGCGGCGCGAGAGGAACACCAGTTCGGAAGGAATCGCCAGGCCGGAGGTCTGCTCCAGCAGGGAGCGGATTTTGCCGCGCAGCGAACTGCCAGGCACGTACGGCCGGCCGAAGGCGTCCTTGACCACGGGATTGTCGGAACCGCCGATTTCCAGCGAGCCTTTGCCCGCACCGACGTGCAGACCGGTCTCGCATGTCATCTCGCCTTCCAGAATCAGCTTGCCGACGAGTTTCAACTCGGTTTGAGAGGTATGTGCGCTCATGCTTTACTCGTTGTAGGCCACGATGGCCTCGAAAAGGTCCTTGAAGCGTTCGTATCCGCGGGCATCGTTGCGGCGCGTCACCTGGAGCAGCAGTTTTTCCAGCTGATCGAGGCTGCGCAGACCGTGCCGCGCAATGGTATAGGCCAGACGGGCGCGCAGCATGACGAACTCGTGCTGCCGCTCGCTTTCGGGCGCACGGACGGCGCGCCGCACGGCGCTATAGAGACGCCGCAACTGGCTCTTGGTGCCGGAATCCATATCGCGCATGCGGCTCACCACGGCATGCGCCTGGTTATCCAGGTAGAGGCTGTCGCCGATCAGCTTTTCGAGCTCGATTTCCGGCGGTCCTTCCGGCCGTCCGCGGTCGAATCCGCGCCGGTCGCCGCGATCTCCGCGATCCCCACGATCGCCGCCTTCGCGATGCGGTCCGCCCTGCGGACGGTCGCCGCGCGGGCCGCCACGAGGCGGACCTCCACCTTCCCGGGGGGGCCCCGCACCTTCCCGGGGAGGGCCCCCGCCTTCGCGCGGAGGACGGCTTTCCTTTTTTGGTTCCTGCTCTTGTGCCATGTCCTAAACCTCAGTCACTAGTCTGGCCCATTCGAGGGCCACCAGGCCGGCGGGCCGCAGTTTCACTTCCGCGGACTTCTTGCCGACGATTTCGTTGATGATGTGGCTGCGCAGCTTTTGAAATTCGCGGTCGCGTGTGCCGCTCAAAATGCGATTGAACCGCCGCTGGAAGCGCCACGTCCGCTCGGTGCCGGCCTCACCCTCGGAATACGCGTCGCGGCGATAGAAACTGCGCAATTGATAGAGGAACTGCTTCGACATGCGGAAATCGTGGATCAAGCGGGTGACCGTGTCCTTCAGTTCCGCGGCGTCGTTCAAGTGGCGCCATTCGAGAATTCGGCCCAGCAGGTAAATGCAGTCCTTATCGGCCGCTTTGGCCAAGTCGAGGTTGCGGCCGGCGTCTTCGTACACCGTGGCGAGCGGATAATATGTCTCCGGCGCCAGCGCGATGGCCATGGAAATGGTCTTGCCCTCGGCGCCGGGATACTCCTTCAGATTCTCTTCCGTGAAGCGGTGGAACAGCCGCTGCACCTCGCGCGCCAGGGCGATGAGCGCGTCCCACGATCCGTATACCGCGAAATCGTCGCCGCCGGCGTAGATCACGCTCACTTTGCGCCAGAATTCCGGCAGCGAGCACAAAACTTCCAGTTCGCCGGCGAAGAACTGCTTGTAGAGCACCGAGAGCGGCACGTGCTCCTCAATGCTGTGCACGCGCCGCAGCCGCAATCCGAAATTATCGACGTCGCCGCGCAGCACGCCCCAGATGGAGCGGCCCTGCGCGCGCCGCGCCAGCGTTTGCACCGGCGCGATGGTCTTGCCGTCGTCGGAAGGCGCGGCGTGGCGCGCCAACATGATGCCGTCAAGAGCCAGATTGGAGGTAATGTTCCAGGCATGTTTGCCGGCTCCCGTCAGGATCTTCGCGGGATTTTCGGGCGACCACGCTACGGCCGGCGCTTCCCGCAGCTTGCCGCCCAATTCCTTGGCGAAATAGGCGTCCGCCTCCGGTTCGCGCGAATATGCCGACGGATGGAACGCTTCGGCCCCCAGAGTGGCGAGCGGCGCATTGCGCTTACCCTGCAGTTCGTCATTGAGGCGCCGGCGGATGACCGCCCAATCGCCCAAATTGTCGGTGACGGCCCAGATGAGTCTGACGAATCCGGCGCTCAACTCCGATACCTGCCGCGCGGCCGCCGTGAGGAAGTCCTCCGCGGCGCTGCGTGCTTCCCCCGGCAGCACCACCAGGAATTGTCCACCGCCGCTCGACCCGAGCAGAATGCGCGCCAAGCCGAGTTCCGCCAGCAACGCCCTGGGCAGAACCTCCGAGAGCAAAGTAATCCACTGTGACCGCCCGGCGAGTAAATCTTCGCCGGCAGAGCGCGCAGATCGACCTTCCACGTGCCCGGCCACCAGGAACTCCCCGGTGCCCAGAATTTTACCTTGCAGCAGGATCTGTTCGGACATTCGAAGCGGACAACCCTTGAGAAACACTCACTTTAGCACAGAATCCCGAGAAGTTCGGAGAACCTCGCCGACTGTACAGGCGAATGTCACACACTTCCACTCTCGCCGTGTCGCTGCTGCTCGCCGCCGTCGCGTGCATGGGCCAGACTAGGCCGGCGCCCGCCCATACCGCGCCTCAGACCGCCAAGACTCCGGCCAAGCAGGCCATGAAATCGGACGCTCAGATAGAGGCGACCATTCGTGCGAAATTCGCCCGCTCCAAGATCAACGCCGAGAAATTCACCGTCCACGTACAAGGCGGAGTCGCCACCATCGAAGGCAAAACCAACGTGATCCAGCATAAGGGCACGGCCACCAGGCTGGCGAAAACCGGCGGCGCCGTCGCGGTGAACAACCACGTAGCG
>Ga0326727_10018463_pt1 | contig 14233 bp, 7 predicted proteins | sample MB2enrmetagenome_FD_207643 | JGI IMG/M metagenome (GOLD analysis project Ga0326727, IMG submission 207643) | Lab enriched peat soil microbial communities from McLean, Ithaca, NY, United States - MB29MY | ecosystem: Environmental > Terrestrial > Soil > Wetlands > Peat | place: USA: New York...
GCGCTATGCTCGCCAATCCCTGCGGTGAACACGAACGCATCGATCCCGCCCATGCTGGACGCCAGGGCGGCCGCCGTCCGTGCCGCGTGGTAAACGAAATATCCCACTGCCAGCCGCGCCAGTGGCAGCTCGCTCGCCAGCAGCGTGCGCATGTCGTTGGACACACCGGACATGCCCTTCAACCCGCATTCCTCGTACAGAAAATGCTCCACGTGATCGACGGTCCAGCCCTTCTGCTGTTGCAGCCACAGAATGACACCGGAATCGAGCGAGCCTGACCGTGTGCCCATCGGCAGTCCGTCCAACGCGGTGAACCCCATCGACGAGTCGACGCTGTGTCCGTCCGCCAGCGCGCACATCGAGGCGCCCGAGCCAAGATGCGCCACCACGACGCGGCCCGCGGCGACGGTGGGATACCGCTCGGCCAATGCGCCAGCGATATATTCATACGAGAGCCCGTGGAAGCCGTAGCGCCGCACGCCCTCCTGATATAACGCGTCCGGAATGGCGAAGCGATCGGCGACCGGCGGGTGGCCGCGATGGAACGCGGTGTCGAAGCATGCGATCTGCGGCACGCCGGGAAACCGCGCGGCGATCGTCCGCAGCACGGCGACCGCCGGCGGGTTGTGCAACGGTGCCAACGGGGACAGCGCATCGATCTGCGCCAGCGTCGCGGCATCGACCAGCACCGGAGTGGTCAGCGCCGGCCCGCCATGCACCACCCGGTGGCCGAACCCCGCCAGCCCAGGTGCGGTCAGCGGTCCATCCGGCACCGCGGCCAACGCCGCCAATGCCTGGGCATGGTCCGCGGCAGGCACCGCCTGCTGCCGCCTGGCGCCACCGTCGGCCGGTTCGATCACCAGGCGCCCCTCGCCGCCGATGCGCTCCACCAGGCCGGACTGGGCGCGCCGCGGCACACCGTCCTCGGCGACGCGGTAAAGCGCGAATTTCAGGCTCGACGAGCCGGCGTTCAGCACGCAAAGACTTCGCGATGTCATCCCTCTTGGCCTTTTCCTGACGGACCGTGCATTCTCCCGGATCATACACGTGCTTTGGAGACACCCTGTCATGACAAAGTTTGGCGTCGCCCAGCCGATCCGCCGCGTGGAGGACCCGCGCCTGCTGAAAGGCAGCGGCCGCTACACCGATGATATCGTGCTGCCCGGCATGCTGCACGGCGTCGTGGTGCGCAGCCCGCACGCCGCGGCGCGCATCACCGGCATCGACACCGCGGCGGCCAAGGCGGTGCCGGGCGTCGCCGCGGTCTACACCGGGGCGGACCTGCTCGCTGACAAGCTCGGCCCGCTGCCCTGCGTCGCGCCCGTGGACAACCGCGACGGCAGCAAGATGCACGACAAGCCGCGCCCGGCGCTGGCGCACGACGCTGTGCGGCATGTCGGCGATCCGGTGGCGTTCGTCGTCGCCGAAACGATCGACGCGGCGCGCGATGCCGCCGAGCTGGTCGCGGTCGACTACGACCTGTTGCCCTCGATCACCGACCTGTCGGTGGCGACCGAGGCCGGCGCGGCGCTGGTCTGGCCGGACGTCGCGAACAACATCGTGTTCGACTGGTCGATCGGCGACAAGGCGGCGACCGACGCGCAATTCGCCAAGGCGACGCACGTGACGCGGCTGACGGTGGTGAACAACCGCATCGTGGTGTCCTCGATGGAGGCGCGCGCCTGCGTCGCCGATTTCGATGCGGCGACGGATCGGTGGGTGCTGTACGCCAACACCCAGGGCGGCTGGCTGGTGAAGGACCTGATCGCCGCCGTTTTCAACACGGACAAGGAACGGTTCCGCGTGGTCACGCCGGACGTCGGCGGCGGCTTCGGGATGAAACTGTTCCTGTATCCCGAGCACGTGCTGACCTGCTACGCCGCGCAGAAGCTTGGGCGGGCGGTGAAGTGGGCGTCGGAGCGGTCGGAGGCGTTCCTGTGCGACACCCAGGGCCGCGACAACATCACGCTGGGTGAGGTGGCGATCGACGCCGACGGCAAGCTGCTGGCGCTGCGCACGCTGAACCTCGCCAACATGGGGGCCTATCTCAACACTTTCGCCCCGGCCATTCCGACCGGTGCCGGAACGGGTGTGCTGGCCAGCGTCTACGGCTTCAAGGCAGTCTACGCCAACGTGCTGGGCGTGTTCACCAACACCGTGCCGGTGGACGCCTATCGCGGCGCCGGGCGGCCGGAGAGCAACTACCTGGTGGAGCGCCTGATCAGCGCCGCGGCGCGCGAGCTTGGCATCGACGGGGTGGAGTTCCGCAAGCGCAACATGGTATTGCCGTCGGCGATGCCGCACAGCACGCCGGTCGGCAAGACCTATGACAGCGGCGATTTTCATCGCGTGCTGGGCGCGGGCGTGGACAAGATGGATTACGCCGGCTTTGCCGCGCGCCGGGCGGAGGCGGCGAAGCGCGGCAAGCGGCGCGGCTTCGGGCTGGCGTACTATCTGGAGGCGACCGGCGGCGATCCGACCGAGCGGGCGGAAATTCGTTTCGCCGAGGACGGGTTCGTCGACGTCTATGTGGGCACGCAATCCACCGGCCAGGGCCACGAGACGGCCTACGTGCAGCTCACCGCGGCGGAATTGGGCATCGACGGCGAGAAGATCCGCATCCGCCAGGGCGACACCGATACGATCCCGGTCGGATGGGGCACCGGCGGCGCGCGCAGCCTGTATTCCGAGGGGCAGGCGATCCTGCTGACCGCGAGCACGGTGATCAACAAGGGCAAGCAGGCCGCGGCCGAGGAGCTGGAGGCCGCCGTCGCCGACATCAGCTTTGCCGATGGGCAATTTACCATCGTCGGCACCGACCGCGGCATCGACATCATGACGCTGGCGGCCACGCTGCGGCGCAAGGCGGCGAGCGGACAGGGGGCGGTGACGCTGGACGCGGCCGAGATCGCGCCGATCGACAAGCACACCTTCCCCAACGGCTGCCACATGGCCGAGGTCGAAATTGACCCCGAGACCGGCGTGGTAACGATCGTGCGCTACTGCGTGGCCGATGATTTCGGCAAGACGGTGAATCCGCTGATCGTGCGTGGGCAAGTGTCCGGCGGCGTGGCGCAGGGCTTCGGCCAGGCGGTGCTGGAACGAACCGCCTACGATCCGGAATCGGGGCAGTTGCTGTCGGGCAGTTTCATGGACTATGCGCTGCCGCGGGCCGACGACCTGCCGGATATCGAGGTGGAACTGGTCGAGGTGCCGTGCCTGTCCAACCCGCTCGGCGTGAAGGGCGCGGGCGAGGCGGGCGCGGTCGGCAGCCCGCCGGCGATCATCAACGCGATCATCGATGCGCTGTCGGGGGATGGGGTGAAGCACATCGACATGCCGGCGACGCCCGAGGTGGTGTGGAAGGCGCTGGCGCAGGCGGCGTGAGCTGCGGCATGGGCGTCCTGGCTTTGACACTCATGCGGGGCCGTACTTCAACCGTTATGGCCGGGCTTTGACCCGGCCATCCTCTTTGTGCGAGCGGCCTCGGCGCTGGGTCGATCGAAACGAAAGGTACAGCATTCGTTATGGCTCACATCACTGGAGCCGACCTGCACGCCAACCTCGAACGCACCATGGACGACGTGGTCGAGACCTGCGCATCCATCATCATTAGCCGCCAGGACAAGCCTGCAGTCGTGATGATGTCACTGCTCGAATTCGAGGGCTGGCAGGAGACGGTTTATCTGCTCAGCAACCCAAGAAACGCCGAAGTGTTGCTGCGGTCGATCCGCGACTGCGAGGCTGGACGTGTGAAAGAGCACGCGTTGATCTGGCCGCCAGGAATATGAATGCCAACCCGATCAAGGCAGACTGTTTTGTGTATGAAAGGGAGGCGTGGATGGCCGGCCTTCGCCGGCCATGACGAGGGGATGTGCGTCACCCCGCCTTCGCCTTCGGCGGCAGCACAATCTGCAACGACAATTCCTTCAGCCGCGCCGGCGGCACCTCGGCCGGGGCGCCCATCATCAGATCCTCGCCCTGCTGGTTCAGCGGGAACAGGATCACCTCGCGAATGTTCGGCTCGTCGGCCAGCAGCATCACAATCCGGTCGATCCCCGGCGCCGACCCACCATGCGGCGGTGCCCCATAGCGGAACGCGTTCAGCATGCCGCCGAACCGGGCCTCCACCTCCTCCGCGCCATAGCCGGCGATCTCGAACGCGCGGATCATGATGTCCGGCCGATGGTTGCGGATCGCACCCGACGACAATTCAATCCCGTTGCAAACGATGTCGTACTGAAACGCCTTGATTGTCAGCGGATCCTGGCCGTTCAGCGCCTCCAGCCCACCCTGCGGCATGCTGAACGGATTGTGGCTGAAGTCGATCTGCTTGGTTTCCTCGTTCAGCTCATACATCGGGAAATCGGTGATCCAGCAGAAGCGGAATGCCCGCTGCTCGACCAGCCCCAACTCCGCCCCCAGCCGCGTGCGCACCGCCCCGGCGAATTTCCCCGCCTCATCCTTCTTGCCCGCGGCGAAGAACACCGCGTCACCCGCTTCCAATCCGCAGGCGATACGAATCGCCTCCGCGCGCCCGGCCTCCAGGTTGCGCGCGATCGGTCCGCGCGGCCCCGCCGCCTCGTAGACGATATACCCGAGGCCGCCCGCGCCCTCGTCCCGCGCCCACTCGTTCAACTTATCGAAGAAGCTTCGAGGATGCGCCGCCGCGCCCGGCGCCGGAATCGCCCGCACCACGCCGCCCGACGCCGCGATCCGCGCGAACAGACCGAAGCCGGACCCATCGAACGACGCCGTCACGTCGCGGATCACCAACGGATTGCGCAAGTCCGGCTTGTCCGACCCGTAATCCAGCATCGCCTGCTCGTACGGAATGCGCGGGAACGCGCCCTGCGTCACCGCGCGGCCGTCGGCAAATTCCTCGAACACCCCGGCGATCACCGGCTCGATCGTTGCGAACACGTCCTCCTGCGTCACGTAGCTCATCTCGAAATCGAGCTGATAGAATTCGCCCGGCGAACGATCCGCGCGCGACGCCTCGTCGCGGAAGCACGGCGCGATCTGGAAATACCGGTCGAACCCCGCGACCATGATCAACTGCTTGAACTGCTGCGGCGCCTGCGGCAGCGCGTAGAACTTGCCCGGATGCAGCCGCGCCGGCACCAGGAAGTCGCGCGCGCCCTCGGGGCTCGACGCGGTCAGGATCGGGGTCTGGAATTCGGTGAATCCCGCCGCGATCATGCGCCGGCGGATCGACGCAATCACCCCGGCGCGCAGCATCATGTTGCGATGCGTCTTGTCGCGCCGCAGATCGATGAAGCGGTATTTCAGCCGCAGCTCGTCGGGGAATTTCTCCTCGCCCGCCACCTGCAGCGGCAGCACCTCGGCGGCCGACTGCACGACCAGGTCCGCCGCCTTCAGCTCGACCTTGCCGGTCGGCAGCCTGGGGTTGACCGTGCCGGGCTCGCGCGGAACCACCTCCCCGGTGACCGTGATCACGCTTTCCACCCGCACCGCGTCCGCCGCGGCAAACGCCGGACTGCCCGCGGCGAACACACACTGCGTCAGCCCATAATGGTCGCGCAGATCGATGAACAGCAGGCCCCCGTGGTCGCGCTTGGCGTGCACCCAGCCCGACAGGCGCGCCGTGGCGCCGGCGTCAGTGGCGCGCAAAGCGCCGCAGGTGTGGGTGCGGTAGGTGTGCATCTTTGTGTCCCAGATTATCGAAGGGCGGCACACAAACCCCCCGCCCCCCGCCAAGTCAAGCCGCCCCGCCTGGCGCTCTTCTCCCCCAGCGCCGTCACACCAGATCGTCAGCCATTTCCGGCTGGTGTTGCAGCCGCCGGCACATGGCGAGCACTTCCGACGCCGGTCGCGGCTGGCTGAACAGGTAGCCCTGCGCCTCGCCGCAATTGCCCATGCGCAGCAGTTGCAGTTGCGCCTCGGTCTCCACCCCCTCGGCCACCGTCGTCATCCCCAGCGTCTCGCACAGGTCGATCACCGCGGTGACGATCGCGTCGCACTCGGCGCCTCGTCCCAGGCCTTCGACGAACGACCGGTCGATCTTCACCTTGCTGAACGGGAACCGGCGCAGATAGCTGAGCGACGAATACCCCGTCCCGAAATCATCCATGGCGATCCCGACGCCCAGGTCGCGCAACTGGTGCAGGATCACCAGAATGCCCTCGGTGTCGTCGAGCATCACGGTCTCGGTGATTTCCAGATCGAGCCGCCCCGGCGCCAGTCGCGACTCCGCCAGCGCCGCTGCGACGTCATCGACCAGCGTACGGCTGCTGAACTGGATGACCGAGACATTGACGGCGACCTTGATGTCGCCGGGCCAGCTCGCCGCATCCAGGCAGGCCTCGCGCAGCACCCATTTGCCCAGCGGCACGATGAGCCCGATCTCCTCGGCCAGCGGCACGAACTCCGACGGAGGCACCAAGCCCCGCTCGGGGTGGTTCCACCGCACCAGCGCCTCGAAACCGTTGATGGTGCGGGTCCTGATGTTCATCAGCGGCTGGTAATAGACCGCGAATTCGCCGGCGCTAAGCGCCTTGCGAAGATCGATTTCCAGCGTCCGGCGCGTTTGCATCAGCGCGTGCATGTGCGGCTCGAAGAAGCGGAAGCTGCCGCGCCCGTCGGCCTTGGCGCCGTACAGGGCCATGTCGGCATTCTTCAGCAGTTGCTCCGGGTCCGCCCCGTCACCGGGCAGCACGGCAATGCCGATGCTGGTGCCGATCGTCACGTGGTGGCCGCTGATGTTGTACGGCAGGCACAGCGCCTCGATCAGCCGTTTCGCCAGCGCCGTGGCGGCCTGCGGCTGATCGACCGTGCCCTGCACGATGGCGAATTCATCGCCGCCGAGGCGCGCGACCATGTCGATCTCGCGCACCTCGCCGCGGAGGCGCTCGCTGACCTCCTGCAACAGCGCATCGCCGACCAGATGGCCGAACGTGTCGTTCACCGCCTTGAAGTGGTCAAGGTCCAGAAACAGGACAGCGGACGGCTCACCCCTGCGGCCGCGCGCCACCGCGACGCTCAGGCATTCATGAAACTGCACCCGGTTGGGCAGGCCGGTCAGCGCGTCATGGTGCGCCATGTGCGTGATCCTGGCCTCGGCCAGCTTACGTTCGCTGATGTCCTCCAAGGTCAACAGCCAGCCATCGCCTTGCACCGGCACGAAGTTCACCGCCACTGTGCGGCCGTCCGCCAACGTCCGCAGGTGCCCGGCGGGCGCACCTGCGGCCTGCAACGCCGTTGTCCTGCTGAGCATCACCTCGACGTCTGACTGGTTCAGGGTGCCCACGTTCACCGCATCGGTCAGGATCATCCTCGCGGTCATCCCGCGGCAGATGCGCGCCGGATCGATTTTGAACAGCTCGGCAAGCCGGCTGTTCGCGACGACCAGAGTGTCCGTCGCATCGAACATGCACAGCGCCTGCGACATGTTGCTCAAGGCGGCGCTGAAGCGGAGGTTCTGGGTGCCGAGTTCCTGCACCACCTCCTCCAACTTTGCCGCGCGCTCGGCCTTGGCCACGCGCTCCGTCTCCTGCTCGGCGGCAAGCCGGGCGGCGGTCATCATGCTGTCCTTGAACACCTGCACCGCGGCGGCCATCGCGCCGATTTCATCGCCGCGCCCGACCCCGGGGATTTCGACCGTCATGTCCTGCCCGGCCAACTGCCGCATCGCCCGGGTCATCGCCTGGATCGGCCCGGTCACATGACCATGCACGATGACGAACCCGACCACGGCCAGGACGAGCGCCACCAGCAGGATGACGATATCGGCCGTCAGTATTGCCCGGGCCGAGGCGGCCTGTTGGTTGGCACGGGCGACCATCTGGTCGAGCGCCGCGTCCGCGACGGTCACGATCCGGCCATTGACGGCGGTATCGTTGCGACGGAGTTCGACGATCGGTTTCGACTCCCTTCCGCCGGCCGCAAGCATTTCAAGGACAGCGCGCCTGGCGTCCGCGTCCGGCCCGACGAACGTCGCGTTGCCGGCGTCCACCGCATCGACAATGGATCCGGGCGCGTCCGGCCGCACCGCGGCTTCCAGCACCAGGTCCCACGCCTGTTTCGCCCGCGCCTCGTCCTGCGACCAGGCGAGCACCTCCGCCGGAGTGAAGGATTTCCCGGCGGAGACCGCGGGTTGCGTTCGGGCAACCATGAGCCCCAGATTGAGGCGCGCCGTCCAGGCGGCCCGCTTGATCGAGAGGTACTGGTCGACGACGGGATCCGTAAGCTTGATGGAGGCGTCGATATGGTCCGTTATCGCAACGATCGCATCGAGCAGCGATTGTGTGACCGGCATATAGGTCCGAACCAGGTCTGGATCGCGCAGACCGATGGGCTGATGGACCGCCGCATCCGCCCTGGGCCGCAGTCCAACCATGATGCGATGGTTTGCCTGGAGCCGCAGGATCAGCGGCGCCAGCGCCGGCCGGTCGAACTGCGTCAGCAACCCGATGGCCTCGTCGTAATTCTGCTCCGCCGCTTGCCGGTAGCTGAGAATGTCGGCAACGGTGTCCGCGCTGGCCGGATCCTGCGCGGCGAGGCTGGTGTTCTCGGCCCCGCGTTCGTTGCGCAACGGGATGATCGCCCGGAACAGGTGCGCACTGATCTGGGTGCGGATCGCGGTGCGTATCGCACCGTCGTTGCGTTCGACCGCTACGTCAAACGACAGCGCACTGATGCAGACGAGAAGCAGCGCCAACGCGCCCATCAGCGCGCCGAGGATGGTTCGGATCGATAGACGGCCCACTCCGGGCATCATTCATTCCCGTTTGACGCACGCTGACACCTGTCTGTGGGCATAGGAGGGGAAGGTTAAGAATGCGTGTAGGAATTGGGTGGCGGGCGAAATTGTCGTCGTTGCCCCGCGTCGTGCCTGCCGCTGCGTGTGATGTGGGTCTTGCCTACGACAGAGGGCTCGGCGTTCGATCCACGCCGCGCGGTTTTCACCGGCAGCGAAGGCGCCGAGCCTGCCTGCTGCGGCACCTGGGGGCCAGTCTGGGCGCTATGGGTATCATTGTGATAGTGATCGGCTGTGCGTCTTGTGCATCGTGCGGCGTGTTGGTGTCTACGTAACGATCTGACGGCGGCACGGAAAAAAGCAGGAATTCAGCGCAGATATGCAGATGATGCGCGCAGATGCACCTGGCGCGGCCTCACAGCCGCAACTAACGACGCTGCCTTGGCGCAATTCAGTGGGTTTGCTGGTGCGGCGGGGACTCCGGCGAGGTCGTCAATTCCTGCAATGCGGCGGCGCGCACCGGCATAGTGGGTTCGGAGGCTTCAACCTGAGCTGCACGATGACCCCCTCCGCGGAAAATTCACCGCGGGAGGCAAAGGTTCGCACGGTTAGCAGTGCAGGTGGCACGGTGCCGATTGGTCACCATCGGTCGTTGATACCAGCTTGCGGAAAGATTGACGTACTGTCCGGAACATCCAAGGCGTCATGGCCGGACCGAAGTCCCCGGCCGCTTGACGCGGGGATCGCCCGGCCATCTGCGCGCCACCGGTGCCGCAATAGATGGCCGGGACAAGACCCGGCCATGACGGTCGTGAGTGAACGTCTGCGCTACCTTGTATAATGGGCGGAACATTCAAGGCGCCATGGTCATGAAGGTCCAGCTGAGGATCACCAATTCCCATTCGGCAGATAACATTCCTTTTTCATTATAATATATCGTTACCGTGTGAAGGGTTTCGAGAGGCATGCGCGGGATCGATTCATAGCAACCCAACCAAGCCGCTTCTTGGCCTGAATCTGAACCGCGCAATGTCATGCATGGGAATCTACCAGGTGCCCCCAGGCCGAATGAACCCCACCGAGACATTCGCGTGCATCGGCGTGCATCGCCTTCCTGCCATCTGCGATAAAACCTTGCTTGCTAACCCGGACCAACCTCGCGCAATCGCGCCCACCCCCCGCCGCGCCCACACCACCGCGCATCCCCCGCCGCCGCGTTGACACCGCCCCGCACGCCCTGTCTGGTTCGCCGCAAGCCGGAGGAACGCCAAATGCCCAACGCATCCGCCCCGCTCGACGTCCTGGTGATCGGTGCCGGCAACGCCGCGGCCAACGCCGCCCTCACCGCGCACGAGGCCGGCGCCACCGTCGCGCTCATCGAGGTCGCGCCGATCGAAGCCCGCGCCGGGAACTCGGCCTTTACCGGCGGCGCGTTCCGCTTCGTCCATCACGGCGTCGACGATCTGCGCGCCCTGGCCCCCGACATCGCCGACCTTGATCTCGCCAACATCGACTTCGGCACCTACACCGACGCGCAGTATTTCGACGACATGGGCCGCCTGACGGAATACCGCTGCGATCCCGAACTGACCGAAGTGCTGATCGGCAACAGCTACGACGCCGCGTTGTGGCTGAAGAAGCATCGCGTGCGCTTCCAGCCCGCGCTCGGCCGCCAGGCGTTCAAGGTCGACGGCAAGTTCAAGTTCTGGGGCGGTCTCGCCTGCCACATCCTCGGCGGCGGCCTGCACCTCACGCAAACCCTGCACGAGGCGCTCGAACGCGCCGCCATCCCGGTGCACTACAACACCATGGCTACCGCGCTGCTCTACGACGACGCCCGGGTGCGCGGCGTGCGGGTCCGAAAGCACGGCGTGGTGCAGGATCTTGCGGCGAAATCCGTGGTGCTGGCCTGCGGCGGATTTGAATCCAATCCGGAATGGCGCGCCCGCTACCTCGGCCCCAACTACGACCTGGCGAAGGTGCGCGGCACGCGCTTCAACATGGGCTGGGGCCACCGCATGGCAACCGATATCGGCGCCGCCACCGCCGGCCATTGGTCCGGCGCGCACGCCGTGCAGTGGGACATGAACGCGCCGCCCTACGGCGACATCAGCGTCGGCGACCGGTTCCAGAAGCACAATTATCCGTTCAGCATCCTGGTCAACGCACGCGGCGAACGCTTCCTCGACGAGGGGCTCGATTTCCACTCCTACACCTACGCCAAATACGGCCACGCGGTGATGCAGCAGCCGGGCCTGTTCGCCTGGCAGATCTTCGACCAGAAGGTCACCCACCTGCTGCGCGAGGAATACCGCATCAGCCGCATCACCAAGGAGACCGCAAGCACGTTCGAGGAGCTCGCCCCCAAGCTGACCGGCGTCGATCCGCGCGCCTTCCTGGAAACGGTGCGCGCCTACAACGCCGCGCCGCGGCCGGAGGTGGCGTTCAACCCCAACATCCATGACGGGCTGCGCACCACGGGCCTCGCGATCGACAAGACCAACTGGGCCAATCGGCTGGATGCGCCACCCTACGAGGCCTACGGCGTCACCTGCGGCATCACCTTCACCTTCGGCGGCCTCAAGGTCACCCCGGCCGCCGAGGTCGAGGACCTGACCGGCGTTCCCATTCCGGGCCTGTTCGCGGCCGGGGAAATCGTCGGCGGGCTCTATTACCACAACTATGGCAGTGGCACCGGGCTGGTCGCAGGCGTGGTGTTCGGCCGTCTCGCCGGCAGCGGCGCCGCACGCTTCGCCGCCGGCATCTAACCGATCCTTGGCGCCGCACGCTTCGCGGTGGGCATTTAACTGATTCTTAGCCCTGTGCGTCGTTTGATGTGCTGCTGCGAGGATCAGGAGCGAGCGTGGACGACGAGGCGACACATCTTGCGGTGCTGGTCCGCGACAGCGTGCGCGCCGAGCTGGCGCCCTTGTTCGACGACCTGCGCCGCTTCGTCGACCGGCGGATCGCCGAGCTCAGCGCCGAGGTGCACGGCACGTCCCTGCTGCTCGGTTTCAGCGAAACCAACCTCTCTGGCCAGCTTGCCCGCATCCATGAGCAGATTGCCAGCGTGGTGGCGCCGCCCAATCTGGCCAACCGCAACAGCGGGTCGGAGCTGGAGGCGGTGGTCGAAGCCACCGAGAACGCCGCAAACCAGATCATGGCGGCAGCCGAGGTGATCGGCGATTGGGTGCGCGGCGATCGGCGGGACCCCGCCGGGCTCGCAATGGTCGCCGAGCAGGTCAACGCCATCTTCGAGGCATGCTCGTTCCAGGACGTCACCGGCCAGCGCATCCGCCGCGCCATCGAGCATCTGCACCACGTCGAGAGCATACTGGCCGACATCATGCCGTCCGCGGCGCCACTGGCCAAACTGTTGCCGACGCCGGACGGGATGGCCCCGCCGGACCTGGTGCAGAGCGACGTCGACAGCCTGTTCGATTAACGCCGCCCACCTCGGATGCGCGGTCTGATCCGACGGCCCCACCGGTTTGACGAAACATTTACGCGCGCCAAATATTCTATTAACGCAACAGACTGCGTGCCACCCTAGGTTGCACATGGCGTGAAGCCGGCAAAGCCGGCGGCGCCAGGCAAAGGGGGAACAACGCCATGCACAACGCCATGCACAACGCCATGAACAACGCCGTCCAACGGTCATCGCTCCGCAACCGAAGCTCAGCCACACGCCGCGGCGCGGCGGCACTCCTGCTGGCCGGTGCGGCGACGCTCGCGGCACCCGCCGCCTCGGCCCAGACAATCCCGTCGGACGCGCAGAATCCCCCCAACCTGGCCTGCACCGTGCCGGCCGCCACCTTCGCAGGCTGGTTCGCCAGCGGAAGCCCCACGCTGAACGGCGCGGTCAACCCCGCCAACAGCGTCACCTTTTCCACCACACCGAACTGCGCCTTCTATCAATGGACCGAGCAGATGTTTCTGTGGATGACCTCGCCGGCGTCGGGCGCCTATGGGGGCAGCGGCCCGGTGTTCAACAGCTCGGTGTTCTACGACGTCTCGCCGGCCGACAAGAACGGCAACCGCATTTTCGTTCCGCATACGCCGGGATCGGTCAGGAACCTCAGCGTGCGCGCGGCACAGCCTGGCCCGGACGGGCTGCCGGTCATCTTCAGCACGACCGGCAAGATGCTGGAGGTGGCGCCGACACCCACCGCCAGGGACGGCAAGCCGCTGATCCGCAACAGCGCCGGCAGGCTCGTCGAGGTCGGCAGCGCCACGCTCGGCGCCAATGGCCAGCCGGTGTTCCGCGACACCGCCGGCAGAACGATCCAGCACACGGTGAAGCCGACGGCGCAGATGCTCGCGCGGGCGAAGACCAGTGCGCCGACGATCGTTCAGCAGTTCGTTGTCGACGGCAAGCCGGTGTTCATCGACCCGTTCGGCAACCCCGTCGAGACCGAGCAGGGCCAGGCCGGCGGCAGCGGCGTGCTGGAGGCACAGAAGGGCTCGCTGATCTATTACACCGTCATGGCGAACGACGTGTACGCCTTCTACCGCACCATGCTGGGCAAGACCGTCCCCACCGCCGCGCAGTTCCCGACCACGCAGGCGCAGCTCGCCCCAATCATTGCGTTTGCCAAGACGCATGGCACGACCTTCCCGGATCCGAATGCACTGACGATCGAAATAAAATCCTCCTGGATCGACGCGCGAACGCTGCCCAACCCGCAGGACTACATCGTCATCCAGGGCTCCGTGCCGCTGTATGACACGTCCAGCAACCAGCAATGGACCCCGACCCGCCAGACCGCGATCATTCCGCTGGCGATGGTCGGGCTGCATATCGTCGGCAGCACGGCCGGACATCCGGAGATGCTGTGGGCCACCTTCGAGCATTTCGGCAACTCGCCGAACGCTGCCTACACCTACAACAACGCCGCGGGCGTGCAGACGGTGGCGCAGAACACCACCGGCACCTGGCTGTTCGCCGCCAACGGCGCCGTCGAGCCGCCGACCTTCAACCTGCCGAACATGAAATACACCGCACCGAATATCGTTGCGATCGCGCCGAACACGATCAGCCCGAGCAACGTGCTGCGCAGCAAGGTGTGGGGCGCGGCGTCGAACGTGTCGCCCAATCCGGTGGATGGTTCCACAACCAATTCAAACACCGAGATCATGATGATCAACAACAGCGTCATGGGCCAGATGCCGAAGGGTGATGTGCGCAACAATTATTTCATGATGGGGTGCACCTGGACCGCCGGTGGCGTGGCCCCGACGCAGACCAATCAGGTCGGCACCAGCCAGCTCGCGAACTCGACGATGGAGACGTTTCATCAGGGTCCGGACAATACCACGACGAACGGCACGTCGAACTGCTTCGACTGCCACACCGGCAGCACGACGCCGCAAGCCAACACCGCCGTCAGCCACCTGTTCGCAAAGATCGCGCCGCTGTTCTAGCCGCGGGCTGGCGCGGCCCAATGCCGTCATGGCCGGCGCAGGCCGGCCATGACGGCGTTGATGATGACGGCGTTGATCCTCCGGGCGGCA
>Ga0326727_10018464_pt1 | contig 14233 bp, 10 predicted proteins | sample MB2enrmetagenome_FD_207643 | JGI IMG/M metagenome (GOLD analysis project Ga0326727, IMG submission 207643) | Lab enriched peat soil microbial communities from McLean, Ithaca, NY, United States - MB29MY | ecosystem: Environmental > Terrestrial > Soil > Wetlands > Peat | place: USA: New York...
GGCGCAATCTCAGGCTGCTCTGCGGCTGCGGGCTCGCCGCGCCATGCGGCTGCGGCCAGCAGTTGATCGTTCGTCAGCGAGATTTCACCATTCGCAGGCGCTTGCATCCCAGCCGATCGGCCGGCAATCGCTGTGTGCAATTGCTCCGGAGTCAGCGACGACTCGACGGCCGGTTCCGCGCTTTCTTCTCGGGCGGGCGGTTCGTCGTCTGCGTTGACGGAAGTCGGTTCGTCGGCCACTTCCATGTCGTCGCGAGCAGTCGGCATAGCCCGCGCCCGCAGAGCAATGGCAGCTTGCACTTGCTCGCGAGTTAGAGAGGATTCGGCTTCCGCATCGGCTGAAGCCGTCCGTCTCGTGGGCTGAGCCATGCGTTCGGCCCAGCCTGCCAACCATTCAGCGCCGCCTTCGCGGCGCAGCACTTCTTGCTCACGCTCCCAGGCTAGACGTGCCGACTCGAGTATTTCCCGAGCCCAGGCGCCGCACTCGTTCACTTCAACGTGAAGCGGAAACAACGGAGCATCGGCACGCAACCGATAGAGAAACTCCACATCTTTGAACGGAGACAAAGCGTCGTCGAGACGTCGCCTTAACAAAGTCAGCCCGTCCTCCTGACGTAAGCGGGCCGGTTCTAGCGTGAATTGACCAAGTCGATTCCATGCGGAATTGGGCACGTCACCCCGATCGCGCCAGCGTAGCACGGCAGCCGTGTCGGCAGCTGTAATGGCTAAGAGGCCGGGTACATGGTCGAGGAGTCCGTTCAGGAAGCGCGCCAATGCGGCAAAGCGGCCCGTGTCGAGTTCCTCCGCCTGGTCAATCGCCAGAATTAGCGGCTTGCCGACCGTGGTGGCCAGCACGGCAAGCGCGGTCAATACCTGGCGTGCCCATTCCGGGTCGCTCAAGGTAACCGGGTCATCGCGATGTCGGGGCAGTGGCAAATGCAGCTTGCGGGCCTCGGCTGCGTCCAACATGCCGCCGGTGAACCAGCGCAGGATTGCGGCGGCGGTTGCTCCATCCTCCTTGCCATCCTGTGCGCGTGTCGCCGAGCGGAAAAAGCGGTAAAGGAGATCAAACGCCGCTCGCCCTTCGGGCACGCGGCGGGCGGCCGGCGCCAGGCGGTCGGCGAGCTTGGCGAACGCCCGACCGATGCGGTCCCACGAATAGCGCTCCTGATTGTCGTTCAGGGCGACGCGAATCGCTCCGTGCGCGAGCCGGTAAAGCGGCGTCCGCGCCGGAGCCGCTCCGGTCCTTCCTGCGACAGCAGCCCCGGCGGACCGGGCGATGGCAGCTGGCAGATGATCCGGATCGGTTTGCAACCCGCGCACGATCACGAAGCATGCTCGACTGCCAACAGCAGACCAGCGTGCCAGTCTTCCGAACAGATGGCTCTTCCCTGCTCCAGCTTCGCTCGCGAGAAGTACTCCCAATCCGCGCTTCAAGCGCACGGCCTCGCCGGCTAGCTCTGTCAGCCGCACGAATACTTCGGAATGAATCGATAAAACATCGGCCCCTTCGCCGCCATCCGAACTGGCTCGATTGAGGGTGAACGGATTATGGCCCAGCATGTGCTGAAAGAACGACTCCGGCAGGCACGATGCGTTCGCACCGGCGTCAACGCGGGCATCGGCTGGCGGCGCATTTTCCATTGTCGGTTCACTTGCTGCGGTACGTGAATGGACGAAACCGTTTCTCAACGATACCTCTCACTATCAGTCCGTGTCGGGAATTTCGCGCGTTAAGTTCAAGAGCAAGTCGAAACGCCCGGCGTTAACTTCTCTTTACGCGGGGGGTTGTCGTTTATTCGCGGCTTCACTATGTGCGTGCGCGTCATTTGAGCTGATTCTTGCGTGATTTCAGGCATGTCGCGGGCATTATGTGTTCGCGCGTCCTCTCGCCTTGAGGCAGTGTCGGGCGCCGGCACGCCGCTTGCTCCGAGATGTAGAACGCACCGCAGACACGTGAATCACTGCCATCGCGGCATCGGCCGACGATGACGCTCAAGGCGCGAGGACTGCCATGCCCACCCCCTGTTTCGCACCCGTTCATGGCAAGCGCGAAATCCACTTACGTCCGCCAACTCCGGGGAACGAGCCGGCCTTCGTTCTGCTGATCGCCGAGATCCGATCCCGCGCCGAATTTGGCGACGTGCAACGCTTCGTGGTCGATTGCTCGGATATAAGGGCTTTGCCGACAGGTGTTTTGGCCGAGTTCGACGCGCTTCGCGACGACCTGAGGCGCGCCGAAATCGATGTCGTCCTGGTCAATCGCGCAAGCGAACTACCGGCCTTGGAACATCGAGACGAATCGGCGAAGGTGAACACGCGACACGAGGCACATCGACTGCGCGGCCCGCATGCAACCTTCCTACGGGCATTTCGCGCCGGGTCGTAATCGGCATTGCATTCGCGTTTACGCCGAGCAGGGAGGCTCAGCTCCATGTTCCGTCATCACTCCGCATCTCCCACAGGGCATCATTCGACTGCACCCTGTACCTGTCCCATCCACTTATTTAATTGCGAGTCGGGTGATGGTTTCCCGTATACTAGACGCCAGCGATCTCACGACGGAACCCAGCGCAATGCTAGCGCTTCGATTCCCCGACTCGAGGGTCGGCCGCCCGGGGCAAGAGGCAATGGATGAATTCCTGGCCAGCTGTGGAGCCGACGGTCCGTTACGGATCGATGTGACCGGTCCCGCACCCCGGCAGTCCGTGCGCTGCGTGTTCGAACAGCCTTGCGTGATGATCGGTCGTGAGCTGGGCAACGACCTCCGTCTCGATCAAGACCAGGTGAGCCGCCGACACGCCTATCTCCAGCTGATGGGCGGCCGCGTTTTCTGCGTCGACCTCGGCAGCCGGACAGGTCTCTGGTGGGCAAAGCGGACGCGTAGCTCCGGCTGGCTCGACTCGCCCATGCACATTGGCCCGTACCGCCTTCAGCTGCCCGACCGCGCTGCTGTTGCCGGTCAGCAGTCCGGCTTCGACTGGAACCCGCTGGAAACTGCAGCCGCGGATCAGCGCGACTTGCCGCGCTTGACCCTTGAGGTGTTCGACGGCAGCCAACAGACACTGCACCCGCTCGACCGAGTGCTAACGCTGACGGGACGATCAACGGCGTGCAAGATTCAGATACCGAACGTCAGCGTGTCGCGCTATCACTGCAGCTTCCTTCTCACGGCGACGGGTGTCTGGGTCGTCGATCTGCTCAGCCGTGAGGGGACGATGGTAAATGGCCAGCGCATGAAGTGGGCCTGCCTGCGTCCGGGTGATCGCCTCGAGCTAGGCAAGGTGCTCGTCCGTCTCCATTTTGAGGGAGATGTGCCCGCCGGTTCTGCGACATCTTCTCGACCGGCCGCCAATGGCGAGCACTTCTATAACCCGCCGGCCAGCGACCCGGATCTGACCAAGGCGGCCTCGCAGGCCCTTGCGCGGGAGACCCCGAGCACGCGTACGCTGGTGGAAATGGCCGCCGCGCCGCAGCCCTTGGCCACGGCCTCGTTCGACATGAAATTGCTCGAGGCCGCCGGTCCGCAAGGCGCATTGCTCGTCCCCGTACTGCAGCAATTCAGCATGATGCAGCAGCAGATGATGGACCAGTTTCAGCAGAGCATGCAGATGGTCGTGCAGGTTTTCGCCTCGATGCACCGCGACCAGATGGGCATGCTGCAGAAAGAACTCGATCACATCCATCGCATTACCAGAGAACTGAACGAACTCCAGGCCGAGGTTCGCGCCAGCCAACAACGTGGACCATCTGCACGGAATGGCGCGATGCACCGCCCGTTCCCGACTCGAACCCCACCGGGTCCTGCTGAACGTTCGGCTCCGAAACCGTCCGCGCCGTCCGCTCCGTCCCCGGCTACCGCGGAGAACGCCGCCGCCGCACCTGCTCCACCCGTGCCGCCCGGTGGTGCCATGCCCGACATGGGAGACATGCACGACTGGCTGAATCAGCGAATCGTGACCTTGCAGAAGGAACGCGAAAGCCGCTGGCAAAAGATCATGGGATTCGTGCTCGGGAAGTGAGTTCACCCGCCCCTCTCGGCGATTCGCACACCGATTTGTGCTCAGTCTCTCCCTTGGCTCCACTCGCCGAAATGCTACGTTGAGAAAGTACGAATCTCGGCGAGCCAGCCTATGATCACGCGCCGTTCGCGAGCACGCGAAGTTACTCTCCAACTCCTCTATCAACGCGACCAGAATCCGCGCATCGAGCGTGACGTTGTCGAGCGTTTCGCGCGCGAACGGCTCAAGGATGCGGCCGGTATTCCGTTTTGCCTCAGTATTTATGACGGCGTTGCAGCGCATGCGGTGGAGATCGACCGGCGCCTGGGCGAAGCCGCGGAGAATTGGAAGGTCCAACGGATGGCAGCCGTCGATCGCAATGTGCTGAGGCTGGGCGCGTATGAACTGCTCTTCACTCCCGAGACTCCGCAGAACGTCGTTCTCGATGAGGCAATCGAGCTCGCGCGGCGCTACGGTTCGGCTGACTCTCCATCGTTTGTCAACGGCGTGCTCGATCGACTTCGACAGACCGTAGCCACTGCGTGATTCATGCCGGCTCGACAGCCCTTCACGGCACTGTGCCAGATCGCCGCTCGAGGACGTCATTTCGGCCGGGCCGACCTGCACATCCACACCAACCATAGCGACGGTAGTTATTCGCCGGCCGAGGTGATTGACTTGGCCGGTCGCTCTGGACTGGCGGCGATCGCGATTACCGATCACGACACGCTGACGGGAATCGCGCCAGCCCGGTCTGCCGCGCGCGGCAGCGATGTGCAAGTGATTGCCGGTGTCGAGATCACGACGCGCCACGAGGGCCGCGAGGTTCATCTGCTCGCTTATTTTGTCAACGAAACCCACGAGAGTTTGTTAGATGCCCTGGCCCGCATCCGGCATGACCGAGTCGAACGCTTCCGGGAAATGGTCGAGCGATTACGCGGTTGCGGCGTGTCCGTTACTGCAGGGGAGTTGCCGGGTGCGCCCGGGCGGCGGCACCTGGCGGAACTGCTCGTACGCGCCGGTAAAGTCGGCACGATTCGCGAGGCTTTTGCTCGCTATTTGCATGATGGCGGGCGGGCCGATGTACCCAAACGGGGCTTGGCGATCGAGGAAGCGTTGGCCCTGGTCCGTCAGGCCGGCGGCGTTGCTGCCAGGGCGCACCCGCCCTATGATTGCACTCAGAAGGACCTTGCCCGACTGAAAAAGCTCGGCATGTATGCTGTCGAGGCAGAATATCCGTCGGGAAAACGGCAGTTTTCGCGGCGATTACGCGAATGGGCACGTGAGCTGAACATCGCCGTGACCGGCGGCAGCGACTGCCATGGGCCGGGTTCGCCGACAATCGGTACTTGTACGATCTCGGCTGACGAACTAACGGCGTTGCGCCAGAAAGCCGGAGGAGGCTGACGTTGTTTCGGGCGCTCTACGATAAATTCAAGCAAGGTCTCGTTCGCACGCGCAACGTATTTGCCGGCGTGGCGTCGCTGTTCCGCTTGCGCGGCAAAGTCGACCGCAACTTTCTGGCCGAGCTGGAGAAGCGCCTCTATCTCGCCGATGTCGGCTCCGTCGCGATAACCGACATCATTGCTCGCGTGCGTCAGGCGTACCTCGATAAAGAGGTGAGCGACGACGTCGAGGCGTTCGTCAAGCAGCAACTCAAAGAACTGGTCACCATCGATGCCGGCGGTTTGAACATCAATCCATCAGGGCCGACCGTAATCCTGGTCGCCGGCGTGAACGGGTCCGGCAAAACAACGTCTATCGCCAAGCTGGCGAAGCGATTGCAAGCAGATGGACGGAAGGTCGTCGTCGCCGCCTGTGACACCTTTCGCGCAGCGGCGGTCGAACAGCTCAGCATCTGGTGCGAGCGGATCGGCTGCGAGATCGTCAAGACGATGTCCGGTAGCGATCCCGCCAGCGTCGCCCACGATGCATGTGAACGGGCGAAGGCACGCGGCTTCGATTACCTGATCGTCGATACGGCCGGCCGGTTGCATACACAAACGCATCTCATGCGCGAGCTGGAAAAGATCCACCGCGTCGTTACCAAGCAGATTCCCGGCGCCCCGCACGAGGTAATGTTGGTTCTCGACGCGACAACCGGACAAAACGCCATCGCGCAAGCCGAAAACTTCAAGAAAGTCGTCCACTGCACCGGCATCATCCTGTCCAAGCTCGACGGCACTGCAAAAGGCGGAGCCATCTTCACGATCAAACAGAAGCTCGGTTTGCCGGTGAAATTTGTCGGCGTCGGCGAGAAGCTCGACGATTTGGAACCCTTCGACGCCGACAGCTATGTCGAAGCATTGTTCGCTTGAAAATTCGCATCCGTGCGGAGCTGCTTCATGAGTGAAGTCTGCCTGGTCACCGGTGGAGCGGGGTTCATCGGCTCACACCTGGTGGAAGCTCTGACGGCGGCCGGGCGCAGAGTTCGTGTCCTGGATGACCTCAGTACCGGAGTCCGCGGCAATCTGGCGCATGTTCAGCCTGCACCTGAGTTCATCGAAGGCGACGTTGCCGATCCGGCAACGGTAAAGCCGGCAGTTGCCGGCACGAACGTCGTCTATCATCTCGCCGCTCTGGCATCGGTGGCCAAGAGCGTCGAGGCGCCGGAGCAAACCCATCGCGTGTGCGCTACGGGGACGTTGAATGTACTCGACGCCGCTCGCCGGGCGGGCGTACGACGCGTCGTTTATGCGGCGAGCAGCAGCGCGTATGGCGTACCCGTAGGTGAAGTGCAATCGGAGGCCGATCCGGTCATGGCACTGTCACCCTATGCGGCTGCGAAGCTGGCCGGTGAGCTGTACGCCGAATCGTTCACCAACTCGTTAGGTCTGGAAACGGTTCGTTTACGGTTTTTTAACGTGTACGGGCCACGGCAACGAGCGGACAGCCCTTACTCGGGCGTCATCGCATTGTTCGCCGCGGCGTTGTCGGCAGGCCGAACGCCCGTGGTTCATGGTGACGGCCTGCAATCGCGTGATTTTGTCTACGTCGGCGATGTTGTACAGGCGCTGATGCGCGCTGCTGCCGCGCCGGGCGTTGCCGGTCGCGTCTTCAACGTCGGCACCGGCAGGCAAATCACGGTCCTCGATCTAATTGCGACGCTCAACAGCTTGCTCGGAAAATCCATCGTTCCGCAACATGGACCCGCACGTGCGGGTGACGTGCGCCACTCACGCGCAGATATTTCTCGCATTCGGAAGGAACTCGGCTTCGAGCCGACCGTCGCGTTTGAAGAAGGGCTTGGCCGCACTTTGCACTGGCTGGTAGCCGAAAAAGCCTAAACCTTTCGGTGCTGCGGCCGGACAATAGCTGCTTATTTCCGCCGGATCTCACCCATCGCCTTGCTGGCTGCCTCGCGCACGCGCGGATCGGGATCCTTTTCGTAGCGGGTGATTAACGCCCGGTACGCCTCTTTCGCGTTCGACCCGATCTTACCCAGTGCCTTCGCGGCTCCGACTCGAATCTCGGCGTTGTTGCTATCCAACGCTCGGCTAAGAGCGCCGACGGCATCGGCACCGAACGACGAGAGCAAGGTCGCGAGATCGTCGTGAATCGCGTTATCCGCCAAGGCCGCGATCAGGTCGAGGATCGCGCCGGAATGAAGTTCACCGGCGCTCAACAGCGCCTTCGCAGCCGCCTTCCGAGTTCCCGCGTTCTTGGAAGTCAGCGCCCGTATCAGTGCTTGCGAGGCCCGGCGCGTCGCATCCGGGCCAAGCAGGTCGAGCGTTTCCGCAGCCTCGCGCGAAATCTCGTCATTCTCCTCACGAACGAGCTGGGCTAACTCGCGGTTGAGCTTGTCCGACCCCCAACCGAGCCGTTGCAGAGCTTTTGCAGCCTTGACACGCACGAACGGGCTTTTATCCGAGAGAGCCGCCGACAGACGTATGCGTAGTCGCGGGGGGATATCGTTTTTCGAGGGAACATCGACCTCGTCAAGGGCTGCCGCGACGTCTTTGCGAACGGCATCGTCCGAATCGGAGAGTGCATCTGTCAGCAGCTCGAACGTCTTGTTTGGACCCAGCGCCCGGCGGAGCGCTGTGGTTGCGGCTTTGCGCACGTCTTTGTCCCGATCGGCGAGCAGTACGGCAGCATCCGATCCTCGTTCGGGCGCGATGGCAAAAAGGCATTCGAGCGCGGCCAGACGGACCGATCCTTCGCGGTCGCGGAACGCAGCGAGGACCTCCGCCGCTGCCTCTCGTCCTTCCTTCCCCATGCGCGTCAGGCAGTGCACGGCTGCCATGCGAGCGGCGAAGGAGCTACTCTTGAGCCCTTCTACAAGTGTCGGCAGGTCGTTGGCGGTTGCCGGCGCTGACTTGTCGATGGCATCGGCAGCAAGTTCGGCGACCTTCGCGTTGGGATCGGCCAGGGCCGCGAAGAGCTTGGGAAGTACCTCCACGTCCTGAATTCTTCCCGGGGCAGCGAGACTCTTGATCGCTTGTAGCCGAATCGAATCTTCAGGCGATTTCAGGGATATGAGGAATACCTGAATCGCGGCGTGCGATTCGGAACCGAACGGAGTCAGCAATGCCAGCGCGCGTACTCGCAACGGAACCGGCAATTTGGCGTCTTGCGCCAGCTTGGACAGGTCGCCGATCGAGTCCGCCGGTGGCTTGCCGAAGGCGGTGACGAATGCCTCCGCGGCCTGCTGGACTTTTGCGTCTTCGTCCGCGGTCGCGCGCAGCAAGGCACAGTAAGCCTTGTTCGCAGACGAACCCAAGCCCGCAATCGTGGTCACGGCACCGGCTCGAACTTCCGGGTCGGAGTCGTGCAGCGCAGCAATCAGTTCAGTGAATGCTGCGGCAGCAGCGCTTCCCGCCTCTCGCAGGCCGGCGATTCCCTTGCGGCGAGTTTCCGCGTCCGGTGATTTCAGCTCGGCCAAGTGAACGGGCACCAGTTCGGCGGCCGTTGGCGGCGGCGGTTCCGGCGGCTTGGGCATGGGCGGAGTCGCCGACGGCTGTGGCGCGCTATTCACGCGCACGTCCGATGCACGGATCTGCAATCGAATCGGCCCGCTTCCGCCCAGATTCTCGGCTGGGAGCTTCAGATGCAGTAGATCGCATTTCGCGACCGGTCGCTCGAACACGACCAGGTCCGTAATCACCTGTCCCGGATAGATCGTCACTGACTGAACCTGACCTTCAACTTCGGCGCCCGCACCAAAATTGACCCGGCGATACGTATTGCCGACGTTGTCGGAGAGTGTTGGCGCCGGCACCTCCTCCAAGAAGCGTCTGGTTCCCCAGCCTTTGAAGTCGAGCTTACGCGACCGGCTGGTATTTTCGATTCGAATCCACAGCCGTAGGTGCTTCTCGTCCGAAACGAACTCCGATGCGATGTGAAATTTCACGACGTCGATCTCGGCCTTGGTCAGCTTTATCCTGACGCCGTTCACGGTTGTGCCGGTAAATGCGTCCGGCCAATCGTCACCTTCCGCACCCGGCTTCGTCTCGAAGTCTTGCGCATCTGCCGCCGCAACAGGCATCGAGGCCGTTCGATTCGACGAGGCGTGTAGCGCGGCGATCACTAGCCAGGAGATGACGATGACCGAACCGATTGCATTGATACCCAAGCCGATTGCCGGCGCGGTGCGCGAACCGGCCTTGCGCGGTCCGCCGACGAAAAGGCCGATCGCGCCGAGAAGAAATCCGACGAACCCGATCGGCAGAATCAAGAACCCGAAAGTGCCGGTAAATGGGCTGACGATCAGCTGAGCCAGACCGACTACAAGTGACAGAATGCCGAACGCCAGTGCTGCGTTCGAAGGGCCGACGTCTCGGTCGAGGTGATCTTCAGAGGGCTCCGTGTCGTCCCGATCAACGCTTCGCCGAAGCCTCGGTCCGTGCACCGGCGGCGCCGAGCGCATGACGCGCCTGCGGGCGCGGGGCGGATCGGGGTCAATCGGTAGAAAAACGACCTCCGATTGCGGCGCACCCGATCGCTCTGCGAAGGGTCCAAGCGAACTGGGCGGCGCGCTGTTGGAGTCCGCGGGAGTCTCGGCAGGCGTTCCAGCCGTTGCACCCCCCGGCACGGTCAATAATCGCTGGCAGCCGGGACACGGAACGCGCTTGCCTTCGAATGCGGTGGAGAAGAAGCAACTCTCGCCGCAATCAGCACATCGAACGAGTGGCATGGGTCACCGCGATGGGCCTCGTCGATCGGCCGGGCGGGATCGACGAGCAGGTGCTTTTCTCACACATTGCGGGTCCGCTGCCTCCGACCGAGCAAAAGATAGCGGTGGAGGCAGTTGCAAATCCGTACACCTGTTTCCAAGAGTTGAATTTAACCGACGCGGTTCGGTGAAACCAGCTAGTTCGGGAATAAATCAGTTCGTTCTCTTCCTCTGGCCACATGGCGGGTGGGCTGGTAACTTAACGGTTCGCAGTATTCGGCTGCGACAGCAGGATTCAGAATTGGAAGTCGACATGTACGCAGTATTCGAAGACGGTTCCCGGCAGTACCGCGTCAGCGCTGGCGAAGTGGTGAAGGTTGACTATCGCGACGTGGAACCCGGCCAGCGCGTCGAGTTCCCGCGCGTTCTGCTGTTCAAGGACGGCGAGACGCTGAACATCGGTCAGCCGGTCGTCGAGGGCATGCGCGTCGTCGGCGAAGTCGTGGAACATCCCTCGACGAAGGTTTACGTACAGCACTTCCGCCGACGGAAAAATTACAGGCGATTACGGGGCCATCGCCAGTGGTACACCGCAGTGAAGGTCAGCCACATTTTGCCGGCGGGCGTCGAGGCTCCGCCACCCGCGCCGAAGGTGCCCAAGGCTCCGGAAAGCAGCCCGGAAGGCGCCGCGCCGGCGACGACTCCACCTGCAGAGACACCGCCGCCGGCGACTACTTGACGGTAGCGGTTGCCCGGAACGGGCTGCCCGGGGTATAACTTTGGTACTCGGGCGCGTATCTTCTTCGCTCTGCCTGGCACGGACGTGCGGCGAGTCTGGAAGTCCCGAGCAAGTGCCACTCTCATCGCGTGCGAAGGCAAGGAGGCCGGATCCATGTTCCGCAGGATCCTCGTTTGTCTCGCGCTGGCATCGGCCGGCTTCGTAACCTTGTCGCTCTCGTTCGGCCAGGATCGACGTGCCTCGGCGCCGCCCGGTGTTCCCGCATCCTCACCGGAAACTCCTCCGGCCTCGACGAACACCACAGTCATGCCGGCCGTTCATGACCTGTCGCGACTCACCGATCTTCAAAAGCAAATGCCCCTGTGCGCCCGGCGTGGTGCTGAGTGGCTTTTCCGGATGAATGAAGTGAAGGGCCGCTTCGTGTACGGCTATGTGCCTGCGCTGCGCGTACCCTTGGACGGCGACCACTTTCTCTGCCAGGCGGGAGCCGCATTCGCACTCGCCAGGGCGGCACGTTTTACGGGCGAAGAGCGCTACGCGGCGCGAGCGACACAGGCGATACTGGCTCTTTTGGATGAGACGTCGACCGATAAGAACGATCCACAATTACGCTACACGAGTCTGCCTCCTTCCGTGATCAATCGGCTGGGAGCAGCCGGGCTTCTTGTATTGGCGATTCACGAACTGCCCGCGCCCCAGGCGGACTTGATCGACAAGGCCGAACAGCTGTGTAACTACATCCGCTCCCGCGCCAGGCCAGACGGTTCGTTGGCCTGCTCGGAAGCGGGTGAGGACGGCAAAGTGCCCGCCGATGAGTTCGAATCGCTTCTCGTTCATCCGGGCGTCGCGCTTTACGGAGTGGCGCACAGTTACAAGCTTCGGCCCGCTGTCTGGAAACTCGATCTCGGTCGCAAAGCGGCCCTCCATTATCGCGAGTGGTTCAAGACGCATAAACACCCATCATTCGTCGTTTGGCAGACGGCTGCGTTCAGCGAGCTGTACGTTCGCACAAAAGATCCCGTCTATGCGGAATTCGTAACCGACATGAACGACTTTCTGTGCGGGCTGCAGTACGATCAGATCGACCCGCGCCGCCAGCTCTGGTACGGCGGGTTCATGGGATGGTCCGACGGGCGACCGGTCGAACAACCTCCACAGATCGGCTCAGCCGTGTACGCTGAAAGCCTGGCCGCCGCGTGTCGGGTCGTGCGCGACCTAGGCGATGTCGCTCGCTACGACCGTTATTCCGCGACATTCGAACGCTGCTTCCAGTTCTTGATCACACTGCAATACACCGACGCCAATACCGACCATTTTGCCGCTTGGTATCGTGAGAAGATCGTCGGGGGCTTCCACGCTTCGCATCAGGACGGCAATCTTCGCATCGACTACACACAGCACGCTGTCTCCGCTCTGGTTCAGTACCTGGAACTCGTCTCGAAATGAAAACTACGTGACATTTGCGACGCCGGCTCAACGACGTGCCGGCCGCCACCGCTCGTACGAAAGCAGACGCGCCGACGAGACCGCTCGGGCGTTCAGCCGGGCTGATCTCGCTCCATAGCCGTCGGCAATCGATCGCGGTATAGTAGCACTTTAGTGCCTTCGCGCTCCAATCAGGCGGTGTGGATGGCTATGCGTGAAGATCGAACTCCACTCCTCCGCCCACGCTGCCGCAGCTTAACGGGTGTGCGGATTCTCGGGACAGGCAGCTACGTCCCCGAAAGCGTTGTAACCAACGAACACCTCTTCGAGCGCTTCGGTTTCGATTCGGATTGGATCGTCAAACGTACGGGAATTTTCGAGCGCCGTCACGCCCTGCCACATCAAGCGACCAGCGATCTTTGTTATGAAGCCGCTGTCCGCTGCATCGCCAACGCCGGAGTAAAGGCCAAGGATATTGACCTCGTGGTCCTGGCGACTTTTACTCCCGACATGTCATTTCCCTCGACCGCTTGCCTTGTTCAAGATCGCCTGGGCCTGAGCGCGGCAGCGATCGAAGTTCAAGCCGCCTGTGCGGGCTTCATGTATGCCCTCATCACCGGTGCGGCATACGTCGTTTCCGGAGCCAGCGATGTGGCACTAATCATCGGTGGCGACTGCAACTCGAGAATTCTCAACCCCGACGACATCAAGACCTATCCCTTGTTCGGCGACGGCGCCGGCGCCGTCCTTCTGGCGCGAGGCCGGCCGGATCAAGGATTGCTCGCGTTCAGCCTTGGCGCGGATGGCTCCGGCGGTGATTTGCTCAGTCGTCCGGCCTGTGGAAGTCGAATGCCTCCGACGCCGGAATTGCTCAGCAAAGGACTGCACTACATGCACATGGACGGACGAGCGGTCTTCCGCTGGGCGGTGGCAATTCTCTGCGACACAATTCAAGACGTTTTGAAAGCTAGTTCGTTGACGCCGCTTGATGTCGATCTGTATGTTCCGCATCAGGCAAATATTCGAATTATCAATGCTGCGGTGGATGTGTTGCACGTTCCTCGTCAGCGTGTATTCAACAATTTGCATCGCTACGGAAACACGTCGGCTGGCTCCGTGCCCCTGGCGCTCGATGAGGCAATCTCAGAGGGACGGCTGAAACCGGGCCAACTCGTCGTCCTGAGCGGCTTCGGCGCCGGGTTGGCATGGGGAACTGCAGTCCTGCGCTGGTAGGCGATTTCGCATCTCCCGTCGGTCCACTCGTCCTCGGCACTGCATCGACTTCGTCAGGCAGTCCGGAAAAACAAACAGCCCGCGGTCGGTGAAGACCGCGGGCCATTGGATTGTCATCGGGACAGTATCGGGCTTACCAGTCGGAGCCGAGCGGGATACCGTCGGCCGGCACGATCGCGGAGTACCAAGTTGGTTGGGAGATCGTGTTGTTCACCACGCGGGAGCTGCCGTCGCCCATGCCGACGATGACTGCTGCCGTGTGGAAGCTCTGCAGACGAGACTTGTCGCACTGGGCCTGCGTGATGCCCGATTGCGGAGGAGCATCCCAGTATTGGTTCGAAGCATACGGAGGATTGATCGGGCTGCCCGGATTGGCGGTGTTGTAGTTGAAGATGCTACCGGCCGAGCCAGCGAGGAAGTAGCCGAAGTTGGTCGCGCTGTTGCCAAACACCGGCGCCCAGAACTGACCGGCGGACAGCAGCGGCGTCGCGGCATTGTCCTGCATGCCGGAACCGACGGGGCCGTACATGCCGCTCGGCCCAACGGCCGGGAACGTGGTGCCGGTGTACTGGGTGGCGGAGTAGTTGGCTACGCCCGGGTAAGCCCACAGGCTGCCGGCGGTGCTGGTGCAACCGGCGAATTGTTCGCCGAAGAATACGGTGTTGCTATTGCCGTCCGGAATATTGCCGATGTTGAAGGTTGGGCCAGCCGAGTTGCCGCC
>Ga0326727_10018467_pt1 | contig 14232 bp, 12 predicted proteins | sample MB2enrmetagenome_FD_207643 | JGI IMG/M metagenome (GOLD analysis project Ga0326727, IMG submission 207643) | Lab enriched peat soil microbial communities from McLean, Ithaca, NY, United States - MB29MY | ecosystem: Environmental > Terrestrial > Soil > Wetlands > Peat | place: USA: New York...
CCACTACCGGCATGCCGTTTACGCGGATTGGGGCTGGTATGAAGCACGGTATGACCCGGTGCAAGAACGCGTACGGGAGTTCCTCGCAACCCGCCCAAGGTGACTTCTGGACCTGCTTCGGCGCCGGTTTGTGTTCGGGCGGCCGGTATGAGACGGCACAGTATCGCCGCCCCAGGTCGGAAACGCAGTCTTGGCCGTTTGCCGCGAGAGGATCCCAATGATTCATGGACGCTTTATGCCCTTCCACGCTCAGGAACCGTTTTCACACTGATAGCACTTTTCATGACCGAAGCTGCCCGTGACCGTGAGTACTCCGGGCCTTGTCGTGCACGGATTATCCACCCTCCAGAGGCTTTGCACTGACACTCCCGCACGTCTGTTTTGGGGCCTGCGGCGATCAGAAACCCCAGTTATTCGAGCCCTCCGACTGCCCAATTGGTCCACGTCGGGAAGCAGAGAACGGAATCGCACAAAGGCATGGTTCCGACTACCTCCGATCCGCGACAGGAACCCCCGCGAAGCAGTGGCCGGTCATGCTGACAAAAGGCTGGACCACGGATATTCAGCTTCGCCCCTATTCTCTGCTCCGACACCCAGCACCTGAAGAATAGTGCGGGCTAACCGACAGGGCACAGGAGTCGCGACCCTATGCCCATTTGTCGCCTCGGGGTAATATGCGGGTTCAGAAACATTAACGTGTCGTTTCGGCTTATTTGATGCTGAGATCGACGCCAAAAGGTAATGGTGGCCTCGGAGTAACCGTTTCGATGAGTGTAATTGTCGACGGCGGGCTGGGTTGGTGGGGGGAAGGCATGTGGCTGGAATACTCGCGATAATTCGGTCTATTTCTAGAAATAGAAATGATTTATTCGGCTGGAAGTGAATGGCGGTGGCGGAAATGGAGTACGCCCCGGTTATCTTGTGGCGCTGTGGTGTTTTATGCGTTGTAGTTGGGGGAGCTGGGTGTATAATGAACGTACAGCAAGTCAAAACAAAGGAGCGGAAAATGGCTATCGTTGGTGAAACGCTATTAACACGTGTGGAAGTGGCGCGGCTGTTAAACGTCAGTCCGCAAACATTGTCGGCCTGGGGAATGCGTAAACGGAACATCCCCTTTGTGAAATGCGGCAAGTTGGTTCGGTATCGGCTGCCGGATGTTCAGAATTTCATCGAGTCCCGTCTGGTTGGGGTGGGCGGTGACGAAGAGCGGTGAAGGGGCGGTTCTATTTCTAGAAATAGGAATTGTGGTCGTGCGTGGCAGTTTTGGGCATCTACGGCTGGCAACTGCAGGATTCGACGATCGGCAAGTGCAATCAGGAAGGAATAGAAATGGACGGTAATTGTTTCGAGGATCCATCAGCCCCGGTTCATGTCCTGGTGCTCGACGGCCCCGCAACCCTCTGCCCGACTTCTACTGCTGACGCCTTGGAGCGGAAGCGGCAGATGATTTGGCACAATTCCCCGCGGAACCAGCTCGTCGGCAAAGTCGCGGGTGCCTTTTCTAACCACCGCATCGAAGGGCTATGGGACGCCGGGTTGCTGCTGGACCAGGAAAAACTGCCGTCGCCCCCTCCATGGCCGCTTTGGGTGGCTGTACTGGTCGAGTCGGTCGAGCACGCCCGCAATATCAGCGAGCTCTTGCCCGACTGGCGGCTGATTCATGCAATTCCGGGCAGTTCAGCCGGCTTACCCCTCAATCCTCGATCCGGCCCAGAAAACAACTGCCGGACCCTAATTACCCTCGTGGCGGCCAACCAGATGCCGCGATTTGATCCGGACGTCCTGATTGTCCCTGTCGGCGGTGATTGGGCTTTCGATTTGCCGAACTTCTTTCGTTCTACTGGTCAGCCGCTAATCCTCGTGGATGTTGCCGACGATTTCGACGACGTGGCCAGTGAGGGAACCCGCTGCCGACTGCGCACGTATGTTGGTCGTGGTTGGTCGTTGGTGGGCGGTCGCAAGTGGATGCCGTTGTTCGGTCAGTCCCGGCCCATCAGCAGCAGGAACACCCTTGTAGACCCTGATTTCGAGAATGATAGCCGAACCACTACCGACGACCTATGACGCCCAGTTCCAGCTCGCCAACCACGTAGCGATTACTGAACTGGCACAACCTCAACCCAATAACCCAGGAGTAAACCATGTCAAACCTCGGCCTTGGTCGACAGCAGGCTAGAGAATTTGCTGTTGGAGCTGCAGCCCGCCGGAACCTCCCCGTCCACGCCCATGAAGGAACGGCCGGGGACTTTCTGTGCCGTCTACAGCAAGCCGCCGAAGCCGCCCATCACGATACCTCCAAAAGAAATGAATTCTTCGAAAAGGTGTTCCCCTGGGCGGTCGATGCGAGAATTCTTCACTGTGCCTGGACTTGGGGTAAATCCGGAAACGGCCAAACCCCAGGCAGCGACGGAATGCACTACGGAGACATCCCAGAAAATCCTCCAAGATTACTTTGGGACCTGCTCCGCGACCTCAACCAGCGGATTATCGAGAATTCCTACCGCCCCGCCCCGATCCTGGAAAGAGAAATCCCAAAAGGGTCGGGCAAGGGAACCCGGACTCTCGAAATACCGACAATCCTGGATCGTACGGTCGGTCGCGCAATCGTCCAGGCCACGCAACCCTATTTGGAACAGACCCTCGATCAGAATATGTTTGGTGGTCGCCCTGGTAAAAGCCGGTTACACGCCCTCGCAAAGGCAATATCGCTGGCAAAACAGGGTTCCAGATGGGTATGGGTGCTGCAAGACGTCAAAAATGCCTTTCCGAGCGTTCCAAGAGGCAGACTTCACGACGTTCTAAACCACAGGCTACCCAACGAGAAATTGACCGAGCTGGAAATGCTACTATTGGACAACGGAAAGCCAAAAGGAATCCCCCAAGGCCAACCCCTAAGTCCAACAGCATTTAACTGCTATTTGGACCACTTTCTCTGTAAGCCTTGGCGAAAGAAGCACCCAAACTGGCCTCTCCTAGCTTGGCTTGATGATTTACTGGTACTTGTCCGGAATAAAGAAGAAGCTGAAAGTGCCCACACCGACCTAGAGAACATGCTGCGAATCCAGGGGTTGAAAATAAAATACCCCAAGGACAGGAGCATCGTAAACCTAGAAGACGGTGCAGAATGGCTTGGCTTCAAAATCCGGAAATACCAGGATGATTTTCAGGTCAGGATAGGGGATGGGAATTGGGAGAACCTGGAGAGACACCTAAAAGAAGCCCATTTGTACCTGTTATCTCCATTACGGGCGATTTGGGTTATTGAAGGGTGGATTGAACAATTAGGCCCAGTATTTGACCAGGAAAGTAGTGAAGAAGTCGTGTCGCGAATTGTTTCCTTGGCTCGAACCTATTCTTTCGAGGAAATTCCCAGTAGGAAGGAACTCGTGGAGAAGTGGGAGAAAGCATATTCCCGATGGAAGGCAATCCTGGAAGGTGCCTGTAGGGAGAAAGAAGGAAATGATTGGGGCGGCTCCGCCATGCCCATTTGCAATTCTGCCGGCCAGAGCTGTGGGGAGGCTGGTTTGCCGACCTCTCCACCGCTGGCCGGGGCCCAGTACAACCTCTATAACGACGGCGCGTGCATCGTGGACACGCAACTCGGTGGCTGGGCCTTCGTGTGCGACCAACTCGACCGGGAAGACGTTGCCAGGCACCAATCTAGCGGTGCCGCGAGCCGGACGACCAATAATCGGATGGAACTGACGGCTGTCGTTCAGGGCCTCGAATCCATACCCGAATCCGCGCGGGTGGAGGTTGTCACCGACAGCCTCTACGTTCGGAAGGGGATGGTAAACCGGCTGCCTGCCTGGAAGTCCCAAGGCTGGCGCGCCGGTTCTGGCCGGCAGCTCCGATCGCTTTGCAACGCCGACCTGTGGCAACGCTTGGACGGCCTGCTCCAACACCGCCAAGTGACCGTCCGATGGGTGCCTGGCCATGCTGGTCACCCTGAGAACGAGTTGTGTGATCGGCTGGCCCGGGAGGCGGCCGAGCAGTTGGCCCGGCTGCCCCGCGATGGGCAGCCACAGGCCGCAAGTGTTTGAGTGTTGGGGTCGGCCCGCGCAGTGTGCCTGGGCGACACCGCCTTCCGCCCGATACTCGAGTGATCGTCGCCCGCGGTCCGAACGGCAGCCAGATCTGGATGTTCGAGGGGCGGCCTAGTCAACGAATACTGTGAAGTCTCGCATGCATTGACAGTCGAGCACTCCTTCGCCGCGAGCCAGGCCCGACCGCAGTGGCGGCCAACTGCCCTTTCTAACGCCCCAGCGCGCGTCTGGCGGGCTTCTGCCTCTGGGCGGCCTTGCTGGGCACAGGTGGCGATTCCCGACCGTCCAATCAAGATCAACCGGACGCCTACCGAACGCAAGAATTTCGGAAAATTCTTGAGGGGGCGCGCTTGACATGGCCCCGCCGGGCAACAAAACTCAGTATTGCCAAGCTACCGCTGGGGGGTCCCGGTGGCCATGACAAAGGAAACGGACCCCGTGAACCGCAACTTTCTTTCTAACCGGGAGTAAGTCTCATGAGGCTGCAGCACATCCGCTTGGGGTTTCGGTCGAGAACGATTGCAATTTCCTTCTTGCTGTTGGCCGCCGGTCTGCCGGTTATGTCGCGGGCCAAAGAGGCCGACGAGAGGCTGGCTGCCCAGGCAACGCCCATCACCCACGGCCTCCGCGTCTTCACCTGCGGCCACAGCTTTCACTATTGGATTCCCGACATCCTGAGCGATATGGCCAAGTCAGCCGGCATCCAGGGGCACGAGGCTGTCGGCGTCTCGGCGATTGGCGGCTCGCGGGTTATTCAGCATTGGAACGTCCCGGACGAGAAGAACAAGGTCAAGGCCGCCCTCCGCGACGGCAAGGTGGACGTGCTCACCCTCTCGCCGATGCACCAGCCTGATGAGGGGATCGAGAAGTTCGCGGAGCTGGGACTGAAGGGGAATCCAAAGATCCGCGTCACCATCCAGGAGTTCTGGATTCCCTACGACAGCATGCAGTGGCCCTACAACGGCGAAAAGGGACCAAAGCCTTCCGTGAAGCACTTCGATACCGCGACCGTCGCGATGCTCCGCGAGCTACACGCCCCTTACTTCAAGGCCTTCGACGATTACGTTGTCGCCTTGAACGCGAGGCTCGGCAAGCAGGTGGTGTTCGTTGTGCCGGTCGGCCAGGCGGTGATTGCGCTGCGCGAGAAGGTCGTCGCCGGCCAAGCGCCGGGGATCGAAAAGCAGTCAGACCTCTTCACCGATCCCCTGGGCCATCCGCAGGTGGCGATTCAAGCCCTGGCGGGTTATTGCCACTTCGCCGTGATGTACCGCCGCAATCCGGTGGGGATGCCGATGCCCCGCGTCCTGGCCGGAGGCAAACAGAGCGAGGCCCTCAACCAGCTATTGCAATCACTCGCGTGGGAGGCTGTCTCCCACCATCCGCTCAGCGGCCTCGCAGGGGCGAAATAGGTGATGTCAGCTAAGTTATTCGCCCGCAATTCTGCGGGTGGCCGCTGACTTTGGCTTGGCCGACTCAGTCTTCTTCACCGTCGCCTGCTTCTTGGCAGGCAGCCGGTAATGGCCCACCTTCAAGAGTCGGGGCATCGCCAACCCGATCCAGCGCTTCCCGCCCATCTTTCGCTGGCCACGCAGAATCTTACCCCACGGCAAAGGCCATACTGTCGGCCGCGGCAGCACGACGGCTTGGTCAGGGCTCGAAGGGCTGCGGTATCGGTAAGCGCATACGGCATAGGGTGGCGCATGGGGTACCTCATCGACCAAGCGAAATACGACAAGGTGGGCAGTGTCACCAGGGGATTAGCCGCGTTTCCAAGCTCCCTAACCCCAACCAAGGGTAAGCCGCGGCAGCCATACCTCAACTGTTGCGCGCGAGCCCTGCCGACAACATCCGGGCTGATTTTTTCCGGATGTTCGACGACGGGAGCGGCCAGCACGTCCCTGGAATCTACCGCCCCGCCCATTCTGCTTCCATGCCCCGACCAAATGTTTCGATCGCCGCCGGACTGCACTTGGCCAGGGCGATTTGGAGAAAGTGAGCCGGCTTCTGGAGGCCGTATCGTTCGGCTCCAGCGCCCGTTTGGAGCAGTGGGTATGGCCGCCGCTTTCGCCACGCGCAGTCTGTCAGGCCGAGAGGACCGTTTGGTGGAACCGCAGAGGACGTTCCGAAAAAGGGTGGTATTCTGAAACAGCAAGGATCGCCGGCGACGCCCCCCTGTTTGTGGGGCTCGACCGTAGCTTATGGGCGCGCCGTGCCGGGGTGTGCAACTCGCCCTAACCTGCGTCGGTGTGCCCCGCCGCCGCAGGCAAGCACTCCCGGCCTGCCCGACTTCCGCGGCGCCGAGGTCGGCATCGCAGATTGAAGACGCCACGATACTTCAGGGCAGGGCCGCTATTACTACCCCAATAGGTATCTGTGCCTTCGTTGTTGGAACCCTTGCCGGAAATCGCCATCCCGTTCCTTACGGGCGATCCCCCGCTGCCGCTGGATCTAGAGGGCGTTTTCCAACACACCTATGACGCCGGGCCGTATCGCCGCGCGATCGACTACCGGCAAGACACGCTGGCGCCGCCGCGGGATCGGGTCTGGCAAGAATGGCTCCGGCACGTTGTGGCCTGTTTTACCTTTCATTCTTGAAGATGGCGCCATCATCCACTGTCACTTTGCCCGCCACTTCTCCCTTGAGCACGAACGTCGCGCCTTTCTTGACCACCGCATCGCCGGCCACGGAACCCTTGAGAATCAACGTCCCCTGCTCCACGGTGGTTGCGCCCGTGTACGTATGCCCGCCGTAAAGCGTGAATGTGCCTTTGCCGGTCTTGGTGATCACACCCAAACCGCCGCCGTCGCCGGCCTTTTCGCCGATCTGCCGGATCGTGCCATAGAATGTGGAATCGGTGTTGTCGGCGCCCAGCGTCAAGGTGGTATTCAGGTTCACGGTGGACGGAGGTTGCTCATAGGCCCCCAGAAACACGGTGCCGCTGCCGTCCAGTGACCCGATGACGGGCTTGTGCGACTCGAATAGGGCATTGCCCCACCTTGACAGAGTCAACCGCGCGCCAGGGTCGATATTCTTGTCTCCCTGCAGTGTCAACAAACCGGCGTGGATCATGACAGGCCCCGTACCCAACTTGCCGTTGGCCAGCACTTGACAGTCGCCGAAGATGATCGCCGTGCCGCCCGAATAGTCGTTCGCGCCGTTCGCAATCGAGCAATGACCGGTCAGAGAACCAGGTCCGGTTATTCTACTATGAATGACGACGCCACCCCGATCATCGTAACCGTCATCCCTGATGCTGCCGAAACAACCTCCGCCCGGGCCGAGTCGCAGTGTCCGGCTTGGCGCCAACATGGGGCGGGTGTTTTCTTGCACGATGGGGGTCAAGCCGCCGCCGTTCAAGACGATCTCATTATTCAAATCACCCAAACTGCCGGCGACAAATGCACCGTTTTCCTTCTTGTCCAACACGGCATACAAGCAACCTCCGTTCACCGTGACGGCGCCCTTGAGGTCATTGCGCGTATTGGGAAGACTCATGGCAAGGCAACCATCCGGGACGTTCTGTCCACCGGCGACGGTGATCCCATTGCGGCCGGACACCTTGCCCTTACACGTCCACAACGGCTCATATTGTCCTTTCGGGTTGTATATGTAAAACACGCCCTCGGCGCCGCCAAAGTCAATATCCGTTTCGACATTGCCGGCCAAAATCACGCCGCCGCCAGTCACCTGGAGGAGACCGCCGCCCGTGATGTCTCCGCTCGTCTTCAACGCGCGGACGGTATGCGTTCCCCCGGCCAAGGCGACCGCGCCGGTGTTAACAACATCATGTTCCTTTGCCTGCAAAAGGTTCGCGGCATACGATTCAAAAAGGCGAAATCCCTTGCCACCGGCGGCATCGTAGCTCAGAAAATCCACGTATTGATCAGCCGAACCATAAACGGAGGGCGCGCGGAGCAAATACGGCGGAACCAGATCCCTGTTCTCTTTCCAATCCGCAATCAGCAGTTTCTCCGTGTCGCCCAGCCTGTTCTGCATGGGCTCGATCGTCAACACGGCGCGACCTTCCCGCGCCAAGCTGGCGAAGGTCAGTACGGACGGGCCTGGGCCGTTCTTGACGGCGTTAAGCGCGATCGTGTCGCGTCCGCCGAACGACAAAGTCCCCTTGGTCACGGGCTGGCCGCCGGGCACGCCTGTCAGCCGCAGCGTGCCCTGTTTCAATCGCACCGGACCCCGCGGCCCACCGAAAGGGCTCTGGCCCGCCTGCGTCTGCGCCGCACCCTCCAGCAAGCCGCCGCTGGCGCGATAAAGTGTGAGCGAACCTTGGACCGTCAGAGGGCCGGAAAATGTATTCGCGCCCTTGAGCAGCACGGATGCGTTTCCATTGAAACCCATGGTGCCGACTTCCACGCCAGCCGCCCCCTGTAACACTCCGTGTTCGAGGATCAGCACGCCGCCCGCGCCATCGCTCAGGCCAGTATTATCCATCGGGCGGCCAACCACGGCCGTGAGAGGACCGTTGCGGCGCACGTAGGCACCGGGGCTGCCTCCACCGCCGAGCCGGTAAACATGATCGGTGCCCGGAGCCAGGCGTTTGCCTGTAAAGACCCCATAATTCATGGCGCCCAGCAACATGCGGCCGTTGCCCAGGGTCGAGAGGTCAGTCAGCGCATCGAATCCATCGTTTTCGATCGCCAGAACACCCGGCGAATCAGCCGTGATGGCGGGCACGCCGTTGTAACCCACCTCGACAATACCCATTCCCGCGGCGTTGGACTGCACCGTAACTCGGGCGCCTGTGGCGAGGTTGGTTGGCTTGCTGAGATGGATGCTGCCACAAGGTTCGACGATCAGATCGCCGGTGCCCAAACGGCTTTGCGGAGCGACCCGCGCCGTCGGGTGGCGGTTGCTGCTGCCTTCCATCAGGGTGGCGCCGCTTACGACCGTGGGTCCCCGGTAGCTATTGTTTGGATTTTGCAACCGCACAGGCGCCCAGTGGCCGCGCAGAATCAACGGGTTGCCGGCCCCGCCTGGGCCGTCGCTGATCGGCCCGGCAAAAAGCAGGCTATTCTTACTGCCTTTGATAAAAGCCTCAAATCCCGGTGACGCCGCCGCGCCTTGATACACCGTCAGGGGACCGTCGAAAATGATCTCGGTCCACTCTTTCGACCAGCCTAAATCACACGCTCCGCGCAAAGCGCCACGTAATTCTATTGGGCTGCTCACGTGGATGCTGCCAAATGTCAATTCCTCCACTTCGCCGTTATGCGGTCCCACCTGAATCTTGTTCATCAAACGCGCACCCTCTCGGTGGACGGGAAGAAAGGCAAACATCCCGCCGTCCAGCACGATTGGCCCGGTCCCAAAAAAACACTCTTGGGTAGCTGTTAGTCCGGCGGGGCCCCATGCGACTTGGCCCCCATTCACCGTCGTGCCGCCGCTGAAGGTTGGTGACCGATTGCCGAGACAAATAACGCGTCCCGTGTTTTGTTTGCAAATGCCGCCGGAGCCGGACAGGGCGCCAAACAGCACAACATTCCCCGGGTACGTCGAATCCCAGACATAGATCCCCCTGGGTAGGAAGCAACCCCATTGCCGTATCGTGTTGCTTGTTTGGCTTGTCGGAATAAGTCCTCCCGCACCATTGCCAATGATCCAGGATTGGTCTTTGGCAACTTCCACTGCGGGATAGATGGCACAGTTGGTCCACCAACCCACCCACGAGGGCGTAAATACGATACCATTCTTGCCTAGAATGATTTTCCCTTGGCCCTTGATGCTCCACGCCACGGGACTATCAGGATTAACTTCCCCGAAACTGCCCACGTGCATCAAGATTGGCAGCGCAAGCCTCTCTTTGGAAACTCCCCCGCCGAACACAATTCCACCCACCCGCACCGTGCCGCTGACCACCGGCTGGTTTGTGATCTCTCCTCCCTTGGAATTGAAAACGGCAACATCATCCGGGCCTGGCGCCTTGCCCGTGGACCAATTGGCCGGGTTGTTCCACGCCGTGCCTTTCTGATTCCATTCCACGTTGGCGGCATGAAGTGGTAGACATGCGGCGAAAACGAGACACACCGCGTACAAAACGATATCAAACGAATGACTCTTCACTGTGAATCTCCTTTGCCCATTCCAAGAGGGATCGCCTCGCGTGTTGGTTCTCCCTTGGCCCTACGGCTTCTTGGGTTCTGCCTCACGCGTGGTGATCGCCATGTTCCCCGACTCAAAATCTGCCGGCAGCCGGACGGAGCCGTCGCTGGCGGGCTTTGGCTGCACGCCCCCGAGCCGCGCGCTCACGATCGGCCCGCTGCCGGAGATTTCCAGCCGCAAGCGGTACTTGCGGAAACGAGGGTTCACACAGGCGGGCGGGCTGCTCCATCGAACGAGACAGGACAGGCCGGGCAATGTCGAAAAAAGGTGATTGTTTACGGGGTTCTTGCTCTTGTGATGCCCGCAGGAACCCCACGGCAGCGGGCCGACAATCATCATCCTGAACAGGGGAATTTGGCTTGTCAATCGTCCCCCCCAGAATTTGCCAGAATTCTTGTGTTCGGCGGGCGGGCGATTGGTCTTGATTGGGCGGCCAGGGATGCGTATGTTCCCGCACTATGAAACTGCGGGAATCGAGGTGCGATTGCGAACATGACCGGCTGGCCCACTTCAGCCAAGACCCCGCCCTTTTGCACGCCTTCCAGCACGACATTGACCTCCACATCCGCACGGCCGCCCGAGTGCTGGGCATCGCCGAGAACGCCGTCACCGACCGGCAACGATCTCTGGGCAAGCCCCTGAACTTCGCCAGCGTCTACGGGCAGACCGCTTATGGACTTGCCGACGACCAGGTGATGCCGATCCAGCGTGCCCAAGCCCTCCTGGATGCCCACGCGGAAGCCTACCCCGGTGTTGCCGCCTGGATCGCCGCCGTACATGATCAGGCCCGCAATTCCGGTGAAGTCCGCACGCTCTACGGCCGCCGCCGCTATCTGCCGAACATCTATTCACCCCTTGCCAGCGACGTTGCCGAAGCCCGCCGCCAAGCCGTCAATACCATCATTCAAGGCACCGCCGCCGACCTGCTGAAGCTGGCTTTGGTCCGCTTGCACGATAGCTTGCCAGACGACGTAAGGATACTCCTACCGGTCCATGACAGCGTGCTCTTGGAGGTTCCAGAGGTACTGGTCGAAGATACCCGCGAGATCGTCGGCGACGCCATGGAAACGCTGGCCGCCGGCTTCACCGTGCCGCTGAAGATCGAAGTAAAGGCGGGCAGGACGTGTGCGGAGTGCAAATGAGGGCGGCGTCAACTGGTTGCAGACGCGATTGCAAGGAGTTGACCGCGTCCTGGATCGGGCCGCCGATCTTGGCCCTCAATGCAGGCGACTATCCAAATCTTATAGTCGAGCTTGGCCGTGCGAGAGCCGACCGTCTGCCCTGCCCACCCATTCAGGTCGCTGGGTGTCGCTCGATCCTGTCCAAATTGTCGGCCCGCGTAAAGCAGCTTGGCGGAGACGGCAGCCATTCCTTTTGGGGGCGATGGTATGGTTGGGACGGTCAATCTTGCTCGATGGCGTCGCGTTGCCTTGCCCGCAGAGGTGCCCCTCCTCCGCAGGCAAGCACTCGCGAAATGCTTCGGATGGGACGCGCCCCCGAAGTCGGCCGGGAGTCGATCTTCACGGGGGTTTCGGCAAGGGCGTTGTCTCCGCGCGGTTTGTCTTCTTTGGCGGTAGAAGATGCGGCGTCGAGATCGCCGTGGTATGATGGATGGCCGGATGAACCTGGATCGCTTCCTCGCACACTGCCAATGGGAGATTTTGAATGAAGACGAGTATTCGAGCGGTTGTTGCGGCGGCCATGATCGGTTCGGTAACGGCCGTCCCGGCGACGGAGCCGGCCACGAGAAACGTCGATCGGACTTGGACTCTGGCCACCGATGACACGGAGTTGACGTTGGCGGTGACGGACCATGCGATCAGCATCGTCGGCCTGCACAATCCTCTTCAGAAATGGGACTGGGTTCCTGCTCCATCCCGCGTGCCCTTACCCGACATCGGGACTGGAAAGGCGGGGCAGACTACGGTGTGGGAGTATCGTGATACTGTCGTGGACAGAAAGTGCGGCGATCAGCTCACGCTGCGATTCACCTGTGTCCATCCGGCGATGGAGTTGAAATCGGTTTGGCGGGCGCTGCCGGGACCGGGGCCGGTGGAAAACGAGGTGACTATCGAGAACCGCTCACAGGGCGACGTGGTCTTCCCGCCGACGCTTGTGGCGGCCAAGGTCGATCTGGCGGCCGATGGCCCAGTGACCATGCACCGCGCCCGGAAGACGAACGTCGGGATCGGCGAGGTGCTGCAAGACGTGGTAGGCCCCCGCGCGAGCTTCACGACCGACACCTCCATCATTCCGCTGATCATCCTGGGCGTCGGCGACAAGCACGGCGCGTATCTCGGCTACGAATGGGAGCTGGGCGGGTTCCGCGTGACATCCGGCACCGATCCGAGGCGGTTCGCCGTATCGGTGCATCCCATCACGGAGAAAGTCGCCCGGCCGCCCGGTGGGACCTTCCTGATTCCAAGCGTCTATTACGGCGTTTACCAGGGCGATATCGACGATGGCAGCAACCGCTTCAAGCGATGGTTCTGGAACCACAAGATCACCCGAAGCCTGCACGACAACCAGGACGAGCCATGGACGGAGATGTGTGTCGGAAACGGCGGACCTGGCACGACCGGCGCCTCGCCGCAGAGCTATTACGATCGGATTGCCGCCACGGGCGTGGAGTGCGTGAAGCTCGACTTTTGGGACGGGACGGGACGGGACAATGCTGGTACACGGACCGAGACTGGATGTTCCACCCCAAGGTCTGGCCCAACGGATTCGACTACGGCGCCAAGGCGCACAAGGCCGGAATAAAGGCGTCGCTCTACATGGGCGGAACGTACAAAGATGCCGACCTGACGACGATCGCCGGTCGCGATGCGGAGCTCAAGGCGGTCCTGAGCCGCTACGACCAGGGCTGGTTCGACATCTGGCGCACGGATCGCTACACAGCGCCCAACGACCCGATCCCCCCGACCTATGAGGGCGTGACCAACTTCCTCCACATCCAGGATTACCTGATCAAGCACCGGCCGGGCTACCGCTACGAGAACTGCTGCAACGGCGGCAAGTGGAAGGGATTCGCCATCTGCCGGCGGATGACCTTCTGCACGATGAACGACGATGACAACGAGGCGTGGAAGACCCGAACCACCTATTATTCCAACTCCTTCGCCGTCAATCCGGTCCAGCTCAAATCCGATCACCGGACCCGCGACGCCTATGACATGCGGACCGACATCATGGGGTCGATCCTGACGCAGGAATTGCACGACGATCTTTGGGTGCAGTATATCGCATTGTACAAGACGCGGCTGCGTGCGATCCTCCGGGGGTGCAATGTGTATCACATCCTACCCATGGCCGACGGAACGAATTGGGACGGTCTGGAATACTACAATCCGGACTTGGACCGGGGCTCGGTTTTCCTTTTCAAGCCCTCGCGGAAGGCCGCCGACGGCGATTCCAAGGTCGTAAAGCTCAAGGGGCTCGACCGAAAGGCAGCGTATACGTTGACCTTCCAGGAGCGGACCCATCTGAATGCTTCGAGGACCGGGGCGCAGCTCATGGACGATGGAATCACCGTGTCCGGAATGACCGGGGACCGGGTCTCGGAGATCATTTGGATCGAGGGGCCGGCGGGGCGTTCGTTTTCAATCCGTCGTTGACCGCCGCGCCGCAGGGGGCCCCGATGGCCGCGGTGCCGGAACCGGGTGCGCTGGTACTGCTGGCGGCAGGAGCAGCCGCAGCAGGGTGGAGAGCTTTGCAGCAAAAGCGGCGGTCGTGATCTGGTGATATCAGTTCACGCTGGCAACACAACTCTTCGCACCCGGTTGCCCTGGCGGGCTTTCCCAAGCTTGGGCCCGCCACGGCAGCCGGTCTTTTTCCTGTTTCAAAGGGTGGTTTTCCGACTCACTCCGCCCTATTGTGAGATTGCCATCAATGGACCCTATTTTCGGAGCCTCCGTCGGCTGGCTTTCCTGCGTCGGTCACCCCCACCGACGTGCGCAAAGCTGTTGGCGATAATTCTACTGTTACCGTTTTGCCCAATATGTTATCATCCTGTTGTTTTCGTTGAAAGACCAATGGAGAGACACGGATGTCACTTTTGGAGCACAAGGA